>Ga0315268_10000154_pt1 | contig 80076 bp, 57 predicted proteins | sample C1_top_MG_FD_204535 | JGI IMG/M metagenome (GOLD analysis project Ga0315268, IMG submission 204535) | Sediment microbial communities from Yellowstone Lake, YNP, Wyoming, USA - C1_top | ecosystem: Environmental > Aquatic > Freshwater > Lake > Sediment | place: USA: Wyoming | collected 2017-08-01
TTTCTCGCCGGGCTTGAGCCAAATGTTGGGCATCCGCTGCAGCGGGAAAGAAGACCAGGAGTCAGCGAAAGCGCAACCCTTGGATTTTTTCTCGCTGACGAAGCGCGCCAGTTCCCGCGTCGTCTGATAGCCGACGAATATTCCTTCCTTGATAATAAAAAAACGCCTGGCCTTGACCCCGTCGTCGTCATAGCCGACGGTGCCCAGGGCGTTGGGGAGAAGTTTATCGCCGACAATATTCACCTGCGGCGAGCCATATTTAAGCGAGCCCAGCTTGTCGAGGGTGACAAACGAGGTCCCCGCCATATCCGCTTCCCAGCCCAAAGCTCTGTCAAGCTCCGTCGCATGGCCGATGCTCTCGTGGATGGTCAGACAAAGATGGGAAGGCAGGAGGATGACGTCTGATTTCCCGGCAAGGCCCTCTCTCGCCTTGAGTTTTTGGACCGCTTCCTCCGCTGTTTTTCTCGCTTTCTCGATCCAGTCGACGGCCTCAATATGTTCATAGCCTTTCTGTTCAGGCGCAACCTGGATGGAGCGCGTCTGAGAATCGCCGCCTCCGACGGCGATAGCCGTGAAATTAGGATAGGAAAAGAAGAGGTCTTGCTCGATGAATGAGCCATCGGTCGAAGCAAAATATTTCCACATCTCGTTGAAATTAAGGTAAGCCCTCGCCACTTTGATGCCATTGACCTTGAGCATTTCTTCGTTGACTTTGAGGATAAGCTCTATTTTTTTATCCATCGGGATCTTGAAGGGATTCTTCTGGATGGGCGACTGCCAGTGGTCCTGGTAAGCGGGCTCGGGGACGAGCTCCACCGGTTGTCTTAAGAGGCGGGAGCTCGCTTTGGCCACGTCCACGGCCAGGGAAGCGATGCGCTGAATTTCCTCTTTTTCAAGCCGGAAGCTTGACGCGAAACCCCAGGCACCGTTGACGACGGCCCTTATCCCAAATCCTAGGTCTTCTGTGTCAGCGGTCATTTCTATGCGCATATCCCTTCCCTGGATGTGCTGATTTCTATAACGGCAAATCCGGATATCCGCATAGGAAGCTCCCCTTGACTTTGCTGTGTCGAGCGCCAGTTCTGCCAGGTATTTCATCTTTTTCTCCTTAAAGTTCAAACAAGATCGCTCTTCGCCACGGCTCATCTGTCCGGAAGTGGGTTATCTGGTGCTTGATTTCGGCCGGCGAAAGACCGCGAAAGTTCCTTTTGAAGTCGGAATGGCCAAGGTAGGGAGAGCCGTGAATCCAGAGAGAGGATTCCTTGGGGGCGATCGGCGAGATAGGGCCGCGCGACATGAAATTCAGTCCCGGCAAAGAAACAAGGCTCATCCCCAAGACCCGAATAAAATTCCTCCTGAGCATATTTTTCCTCCTTAATATCAAGTATACGGAGAAAGGGGATATTCGGTTTCAGCCCGCCAGCCTCTTCTTAGCGTCCTCGACTTCAGGACGGCCGGAGTCGGCGTCTTTCCAGAGGTCGAGGAATTTCTGGTATTGGGTTTTGGCCTTCGCGGCGTCTTTTGCCTTCTCATATAAAAGGCCCAGGCGATAGTGGTAGAGCGGATGGACAAGAAAAGGTCCCTCATTCAATTTGAGAAGGCGCTCGTATTCCGAGATAGCCTTGGCAATATCTCCCTTTTTAGCGAAGACCCTGGCTGCGATGTCCATATAATACGATATATATTCATTGAACGGCCAGGAATAACCCCACCCCGGGCTCAAAATAGCAGTTCCGGGTCCGCATGCTTTTTGCCCGGCAGCAAGAGCCGCATCCAGGTCTCCTTGCCTGAGCAAAGTTTCGCCTTGAAGGAGATCACCCAGGGCAGTGGCGACTTCTTTGGCTTTGCCATCAATTATCGGTAAAATCTCTCTTATTTCTTCCAGCTTGGCGTTAGCCACGCTCATCTGACCTTGTTCCGCAGCGAGAAAACCCAACCTCCAGGCCAAATAGACCTTATGAAACACACCCAACGGGAACGGCGCTCGCACGCGTCCGACAAGGATCTTGAGTTCATTCTCGAAGGCCGTTCGGCTGAGGTCGAACTCGCCTTTGGCCAGGTAGACGAGGCCTTTTCCTTCTAACGCATTGGCTTTATAGACCCAATTTTCCGCTTCTTCCGCCATTTTGTCGGCCATCTCAAAATCGCCGAGCGCGGCCTTGAATCTTCCTCGCCAGTAATGATAAAAACCTCTCTGGCAATAGGCTTCGGACTTCAATCCAACCGAGGAAGCCTTGGCTACAAACTCGGTGGTCCACCTCATAGATTCTTCGTATTCTTCCCGCACGGCATAAAGGAGGATCAGAACCAAAAAGCCCATGCTGAAATCAGGCCGGATCTCGAGAGCCTCCTTGCTTTTGGCGATGGCCTTGTCAAGCTGCCCCATGTTCGCGTACATGGTCGATTGGACAACGAGATTAAAGGGATCAGGTGGAGCGATGGCATCGTGCATTTTAATGTATTCCGCCGCTTTCTTGAAATCGCCCAACCAGGAGCTGATATTGATGAGATGATTGAGCGCATTGGCATCTTGAGGGTCGAGCGCCCGCCATTTTTCAAATTGTTGAGATGCCCCGGCCAGATCATATCGATAGGTCCAGAGAAAATCGCCCAGGTAATGAAAGGCCCATTTCTCGTCGGGATATTTCTGGACCAGCTCTTTGAGGAGTTCATAATGTCTATCAAGATCCTGCTTGACAAATAAAGCGTAGCCGGCTTCAAGATAGAGCCTGTCTTTTTGCGAGGTCTTATTCGCAAGAGCGATCGCTTTCTCAATCGTCTCGTTTCTGGCTTTATCGTCCCCCGTGTTGTAGTTCGCCCAGGCCAGATACACATAGGCCATGGCAAAGGTCGGATCAATTTCAATGGCCTTCGCCAAGTTTTTCTTGGTGTCATCCCAATACGTCAAGTTATAAGCGGCTTTCCCCTTCAGGAAATACTCATAAGCCTGGAGAGATTGAGTGGTGATGTCCTTGACCTTGAGCGGAGCCGCTTCGATTTTGGCCGTCCCTATTCCTAAGCCGAGAGAGATTTCCCGGCTGAGATCATCAATCTGAATGTCGAGAATGCTCTTGTCGCCCGTCCCTTTAGATTTAGCGCTCTTGAGGAGGCGTTTGGTTTCAGCGTCGAGGATCTTGACGTCCGTGCTGAAAACGTCCCCCGCCTTGGTGAAGCTGCCGATCGCGATCGCCCTAATCCCCTCTCGCCGGCAAATCTCAAACCCAAGTTCGCTGCCGATTGTCCCCCCTGGCTTGACGCCCATCTGTTTGAGGATGTCCTGCATCCGTTCCCACGTGGCGATGTAAAACAAGCCGGTGTTTTCCAAGTTCGTGATCAGGAGGTTGGGGATGGCTTCCTGCAAATAGTCGTAGGCAGAATCGCCGGTCTGGTTTTTAAAGCTGATCACGGCGATCGAGTTCTCGATTTTGGCGGCGGCAACGGGCGCCTTCTTATGGGGTAAGAACTTCCAGAGAACGACGGCGGCGGCCGCCAGGACGACGACCGTAAATAAAGGAATGGCGAGTTTCTTTAAATTAAATTTGACTGTGATTTCGCGGGAAGTGAAGGGCTTCTTTTCAGGGAAGATGCGTTCGGTTGTCGGCAAGCCCTGTCTGATCCTCTCCAGATCGGTCCGCAATTCCTCGGCCGTTCGATAGCGCTTCCCTTTGTCTTTCTCCAGGCAGCGAAGGATCAGGCGGTTAAGGTCTTCCGGTATCTGAGGATTGAGCTTCCTCGGGTCCTCGGGTGGTTCGTACTTATGCTTATGGGCAACGCTGAGCGGCGTTTCTCCCTCGAACGGTACCCGCCCCACGAGCATTTCATAAAGAATAATCCCCAACGAATAAATATCCGACCGCTGGTCGATTTCCTTACCTTCCACCTGCTCGGGGCTCATGTACTCCGGCGTTCCGACCATCATCCCCGCGCCGGTGATTCTCTTTTCTTGGAGCGAGCGGGCGATCCCGAAATCCATGATGCGCGCATTTCCGTCCTCGTCCACCATGATGTTCGAAGGCTTGAGGTCGCGATGGACGATGCCCAGACGGTGCGCTTCTTCAAGGCCTCCGCCAACCTGTTCAGCGACGGATACGGCCTTCCCTGCCGGGAACTGTCCCATTCTCCGGATTAAGCGTTTCAGATCCTCCCCGGGCACAAACTCCATTGTCAGGAAGAGAGTTCCCTCCGCTTTCCCTAGGTCAAACATCCCGCAGACATTCTTGTGCCTGATTTTCCGGGCTAGCTTCAGCTCATTGGAAAAGCGCTCGACCGTCTCGCTGTCCGCGGCGATCTCGGGCTTTAGAAGTTTGAGGGCGACTTTTTCCTTGATTTCCGTGTCAAAAACCTTGTAGACGCGCCCCATTCCGCCTTTTCCGAGCTCTTCGATGATCTGGTATCGTCCGGCAAAGGTTGACCCGGTCTCAAGTTCCCGGACGGGCATCTGGAGAGTTTCCGTAAAGATGGGCTCCGGTTTTTTTACTGCCTTCTGCTCCCCAAACCGGGTTCCGCATTCCAGACAAAATCGCGCTGTCTCCGGATTCTCGGCCTGACACTTCGGGCACCTGGTGGGCACTGTTACCCCTGCAATTTAGAGTGGCTAAAGATTAGCAAGGAATGGAAGCCCCGTCAATTGAATTTAGCCCGCTCTGCGTTTCACAGCTCCTCTCTTCTCCGGTGGCTTTAACGGTTGTATTTAGCCAGCCAGGCCGAAACTTCTTCAAAAACATTGCGGCGCTGTTCCCAGAGAGTTGGGAAATGCGGCGCGCCCGGGTAGCTGACCATGCGCACCGTCTTGCCGCGTTCGGCTAAAAGCGCGAAGAATTCAAGCCCCTGGAGCCAAGGCACTCGAATGTCGTTCGCGCCGTGGAGAATAAGGAGCGGCGTCGTCACTTTATCCGCGAACATGACGGCAGAAAATTTAAGAAAGGGCTCGACACCCTTTTCCTGCCAGCGCTGGTCATAATCGATCTGTTGGACATCGCTTGTCGGGATGAAACTGAGCCAGTCGGTAATTCCGGCCCCTTCAATCGCGGCGCGGTAGCGATTCGTCTGAGTGACAGTCCAGGAGGTCATAAATCCCCCGGCGCTCCAGCCGAAGATTGCCAGGCGGTTCGGGTCGGCCCAGCCCTGCGCAACCGCGTAATCCGTCGCGCTGTCCACGTCCGAGTAAGCGCGATCGCCGAAGTGTTGATAGATCGAGTTCAGGAAATCAGTGCCATAGCCCGTTGAGCCGCGGTACTGCGGTTGCATCACGACGTAGCCCAAGCCCGCGACGAAACGGGCCCAGGTGTCGAGATAAAGAAAATCGTTTCCCTCCGGGCCTCCATGCGGCAGCACCAGATAGGGATACCGCTTGCCCTCTTCGTATCCCGCGGGGAACGTGACGATGCCTTGGAGCTTTGTGCCGTCTTTTGCAGTCCAGTTGACCGCCCGCACCGGCCCGAGCGCGACATTTGCGAGCTGCTCGTCGCCTTCATGGGTAATCTTGACGAGCTGATCATTTCGTGCCACGGCGACATTTTCCTCGTGCTCAGCATCGCCCACGGTGAACGCGAATACCTCCGGCGCGCCGGCAATCTTCTGGAAAACGGGCGGGCCTAAAACACACCCCTCCGGCCAGATATAAGCACGCGTCAGGACTCCGTTTTTTAAAGCATGAACTTCCCCCCGAACGCCGCTCGCCACAAAGACCCAGACGACTCCTCGCGTATCGCCGACAAGACTTACGGCCGATCCGGCCAGGTCGGGTGTGCGATCCACCGGCTTGCCGCCGGCAATGGGCACAGTCCAAACATGATCGGGAGTGATAACCTGCGAGGTGGTGCTAATAAAGGCCAGCTCGTTTCCGCCTGCAGCCCAGGCCAAGCTGGCGGCCGCGTTGGGAATTTCCGCTATGCGCCGCGCGCCGGAGGCGGAGCAAACGTCCACATAAGAGTGGACGTAGTGATAGCCAAGCTTGGGCGTCTGCGACAATACGGCAATCTTCGAGCTGTCCGCTGACCAGGCGATATTAGCAATATTTTTGATATCGGGGCACCACCAATTGCCGTTGGATCCATCGCCGTTGACAACATAGAGGCTGGTCTCGTCGTTTTCGACGACCGTGCGCGTCTCCGCCAGCGGGTCGAGAGGCCGCGGATCGACGAGGAGCGCGAAGCGGGATCCATCGGGCGAGATAGTTGCCGAGCGGATGCCGGATTGAAGGGAAATGATGAGCGTGGGTTTGCCGGTCGCAAGCGGCACAATGGCCAGTTGGCTCCGGCGCTCGATTCCTAGAGTGCCATAGAGCGCCGAGCCATCTTTCACGAAGCCTGAAGGGCTAAAGCGATCCGGAAGGGTTAGCTTGCGCGCTTTCGAACCGTCGGATGCAACCAGATGCCACTCCCGATTGGTAGGCCCTTTCTGACCGCCGAAAGACACTGTATAAAGAATCGTAGCCCCGTCGGGCGAGATGGCGATCGGGTAGGCTGAGCGCAAGGCGGCCATATCCTCCGTGCCAAAGGGATGCTTTTCTGCACCCTGGATAAATAACGCAGTCAGGCTCACAAACAGGACGATGACCAAAGTGCATCTGATTGGCTTTCTCATTCTTTTCCTCCCAAAAATTTAAATATTTTTTCGCTGCATGGGCTAGGGGAAAATTTCCTGTGCTGCGTTTGACCCCAGCCTCTCGTCATAGAGCATAGATTTTGACCAGTGGGGATGTCAAGTTAATATCAACGCAATAGATAAGGTGACATCCTCAATCGGCCGGCATTAAGTCCGTCCGTTGCCCCCGGACCCCGAGGGAACCAGTCCCGTCGGTTCCCCCCGTCGGAAAAACCGACGGGTCCCCCCTCCGCTACGGGGGCTTGCGGACGGACTTAATGCCGGCCACAGGATGTCATTTTATTTATTGCGTTCGTATCAATTCAAAATATTTTAATCCAAATTTGGCTTTTATCGTATTTACATAAAGAGAAGACTCGGTTGTATTGGATTAGACATGACAAAATGGGACCGAAAGCTTGTTGCCCGGGTTATTTTTTGGGCCGACTCCGAAGCCATGATAAGGCCCCGGCCGAAGGATCTTAAAAAGAATGGCAAATAAAAAATCTTTCCCTTTTGTTGTTGTGATCCTCAGCGTCGCGCTGGCCAGCGGGGCTTTCTCCCAGATAAGCCTCGAAGAGGGGGGAGAAAGATACACCAATGAGCGGCAGCCGCCCGATAAGATCATGGCCGCCATTGGGGTTAAAGCCGGAATGGTCATCGGCGAAGTCGGCGCCGGGCGCGGCCGCTTTACCGTTCATCTGGCAAGAAAAGTGGGAGAGACCGGGAAAATCTACGCCAACGATATCAACCAGAGCGGCCTGAATTATCTGCGGGAGCGCTGCGAGCGACTCGGCATCAATAATGTGGAGATTATCCACGGGAAAGTCGATGACCCCCTTTTCCCAAAATCGTCCCTGGATATGGCCTTTATGATCCTTACGTACCACCATTTGGCCGAGCCCGTGGCCTTGCTCAAGAACCTCATGCCCAGCCTCAAGCCGGGCGCCACGGTCGTCATCGTCGATCCTGATCCAATAAAAGACAGAGACCGCTCTGGAAGAGAATCCACCTCCCCAGAAAAAATACAGAAAGAGGCCGCGGAGGCGGGATTCGAGCTCGTCCGGATCGAGAATTTCCTGGAGAAAGACAACATCTTCGTCCTGCGAAGGATACAATGAACTCTTTGCTGGCTAGTCTCAAGCAACAAAGGATTTAAAATCTAAGGCCCAAACCGCTCTTAACGCCGCACCATTGACAGCCGCGCGTCTTGCGCCGATAATGACTGTCAAATCCATCCGGGAGGCAAAAATGGGCGAAGCAGAGACTGGAATGCCAGAACGCACGAGATCAGTCGACCATCCGCGCTATGAAATGCGCCTTATTTTCGGCTTCGCCCTCGGGACCCTGGCCTTCCATCTCTTCGTCAACGCTTTCGGCGGCTACGGGATCTTCCGAGACGAATACTACTACATCGCCTGCAGCAAGCGGCTGGCGGCGGGATACGTAGACCAGCCCCCACTTTCGATGGCCCTGCTGGCCGCGAGCCGGGCCGTCTTCGGCGTCTCCCAGCTTGGGCTCCGTATTCTGCCGGCCCTTTCCCACGCCTTGACTGTCATCTTTGGCGGCCTCATTGCCCGCAAGCTCGGCGGCCGGAGGACAGCAGTCATCCTAGCCTGCCTGGCGGTATGCCTAGCCCCGATTATCATCGGCCACACCAATATTTTCCAAATGAACGCCTTCGCCCATCTCTTCTGGGCCCTGGCCGCATACCTCCTCGTTCTCATCGTGGATAAAAACCGGCCGGGCCTCTGGGTGCTCCTCGGGATCGTCATGGGACTGGGCCTTCTCAACAAGATTGACTTTCTCTGGTTCGGGGTCGGGCTTGCTGCAGGGCTCCTGCTAACGGATTTAAGAAAAAACTTGACGACGCCTTGGCCTTACGCGGCCGCGGGGATTGCCCTGCTTGTCTTCAGCCCGTTCATTGTCTGGAACATCACCCACGACTTCGCCCATCTCGAGTTCATCCGGAACGCGACGGCGGGCAAGTATTCGGGCCTGACGCGCCCGGACTTCCTGGTGGGCCAGGTCATAAACCTCAATCCAGTCAACATGCTCTTATGGGTACCTGGACTCTTGTTCCTGCTCTTCAATCGAGGCGGCCGCCGGTACAGAATTCTGGGGATTATTTATATAACGGCCTTCGCCGTTCTTCTGGCCAATCCCCATAGCAAGGCGGAATACCTAGGGCCCGCCTACACCATGCTTTTGGCCGCCGGCGGTGTCGCGGTTGAGCGCTGGGCCTCCCGCGGCAGGCGAAGCTGGGCGGTTGCCTCCCTCGCTGGGCTCAGCATCCTGACCTCGCTCGTCTTTTTGCCTCTTGCCGTCCCAATCCTGCCCGTCGAAACTTACATCAAGTACTCGACTGCCATTGGGATCAAGCCTTCGACCGCCGAAGCGAAAAAGCTTTCCGAATTGCCGCAGTTCTACGCCGACATGTTCGGCTGGGAAGAATTGGCAAAAGATGTTTCGGCAGTCTATACGGCTCTCCCCGACTCCGAGAGGGCTTCGACCGTCATTCTTGCCCGGAACTACGGCGAGGCAGCGTCCCTGGAATATTACGCGCCGAAATATCCTCTTCCCCGCGTGATTAGCATGCACAACAGCTTCTGGTTCTGGGGATATCCGCAAGACGGCATCCGGACGTTGATTGTCCTTCGAGGCACGGAGGAAGACCACAAGAAAAGCTGCGACGAAGTCGTTCGAGCCGCTATCCATACCTGCCGCTACTGCATGCCCTACGAGAACGATATGCCGATCTATATCTGCCGGGGTCTGCGCGTGCCGCTGGCCGAAATCTGGAAAAGGGAGAAGAATTTCAGCTGAGCTATGATGAAAAAAGCCCTGACGTTTTTTTGGCTCTCCGGATGGTTTTTTCTCGGATTAGGTGAGGCAACGGCCCAGACAAGCGTCCTCGAGAAAAATATTCGCTATTCCCCGCGGCCGGCCTCCGTGGAAGACTTGCAAACAAGCCTCATCTCTCTCAACGGGACGTGGTTATTCAATCCTGTTCCGGCAAAAAATTTTTGGCAGATCCAGGAGAAAGAAGCTTTGGGCTGGGCAAAAATCCAGGTCCCCGGCGATTGGACAATACAGGGTTTTTCGGTGGCTCCCAACACAGCGGCCGGGTATCTAAAGACAACTGAAGTCCCCGCCGACTGGAAGGGTCGCCGGATCAAGCTGCGCTGCGACGGCGTCCAGAGCGATGCGAAAATCTGGATGAACGGCCACCCGGTTGGCTCCCACCAGGGAGGCTTTACGGCCTTCGAGCTTGACGTCACAAAATTCTGCGTTCCCGGCTCAAAGAACACGATCACCTTGAGCGTCCAAAACGAATCCCTGGCCGACGAACTGGCCAGCGCCACTCAATATGCCGCCTACCAACTCGGAGGGATCACGCGCAAGATCTACCTGATGGCCCTGCCGGCCCTAAACATTTCATCTCTCAAGATCGAAACAGACCTGGACGACCGCTATAAAGACGCCCGCTTACAAATCCATTGCTCCGTGGCGAATGAAAGCGGCCAAAAGACAGAGCGGAACTTCCTTCGATTTAAGCTGTCGGATCCGGAAGAAAAGTCCGTTCCTCTCGATATCGACAGCCTGATGTTGCCGAATATCGGTCCCGGCGAGACGGCCCAACGGACATTCGAGGCCGCGATCACCGGCCCTAAAAAATGGGATCCCGAACATCCCCATCTCTATGTCTTGGACGTAGAACTTCAGAGCGGTAGCCGCAACCTCGAAACCGTCCGGCAAAGATTCGGCTTCAGGAAAATCGAAATAGCAGGAAACCAGGTATTCGTCAACGGCTGCCCCATTAAGGTCCGCGGTGTCAACCGCCATGAGACCCATCCCCTGCTCGGCCGCAGCCTGAATGGCGAACTCTGGCGGAGGGACGCGGAGCTGTTCAGAAATGCCAACGTCAATTATATCCGTACATCCCACTATCCCCCGGCCGAGGAATTCCTAGACACCTGCGATGAAATCGGCCTGTTTGTCGAGTGTGAGGCGCCTCTCGTCTGGATCGGCCACGACGCCAACGCCAAGTGGCGATCCAGCGACTCACACGCCAAAACCATCTATCCGGCTATCGAGCGGGCGATCGCGGAGATGATCGAATTCAACCGCAATCACCCCAGCATCATCATCTGGTCGATGGCCAATGAATCGGCCTGGGGACCGAATTGGCTGGAGGCCAATAAAGTCGCCGACGATTTGGATCCGACGCGGCCCAAGACATTTCACGACCAGGCCGTCGGGGCATACAACAATTTCGGAAGCGTCTCCATGCCCATCGCTAATTATCATTATCCGAGTGAACAGATGTTCGATAACTTTATGGCGTTTACGAGGCCGCTGCTCTTTGGGGAATACTGCCATCTCAACTGCTATAACCGGCAGGAGCTGGCCGCCGACCCCGGGGTAAGAGACGAGTACGGAAAGGGGTTCAGCAGGTTTTGGGAGAAGGTCGCGGCGACCCAAGCCTGCTTGGGGGGCGCGATCTGGGCCGGGATCGACGACATTTTCTTTCTGCCGTCTGGAAAGACTATCGGCTACGGCGAATGGGGCCTCATCGATGGCTGGCGGCGCGAGAAGCCCGAATACTGGCATGTCAAAAAATCTTATTCTCCCGTGAAAGTGCCTGTCGAGAAAATCCAGGTCCCGGCCGCGGGAGAGCCGATCATGCTACAGGTTATCAACCGCCATGATTTTACGAACTTGAATGAGCTGAAGATTGAATGGGAGATCGAAAGCGAAAAAGGAACATCCTCCTTGGACCTGAGGCCGCATGCCGAGGGCATCTTAAAAATTCAGCCAAAAACAGCCGGCCTCAAAGGAAAAAAACTCCTCTTGAACTTTGCCAGCCCGCGAGGCTTCCTGATCGACAGCTATAAAATAGCCATCGGGGAGGACTCCCCTCAACCTCCTCCCTTTCAGACACCCGGGCCAAGCGCCATTCGCCTCGTTCGGGCCAACGACAGCTATACGGTCCAAGCCAAAAATATCAGTTGGACTCTGGATAGAAAGAACGGAACTTTTCTGAAAGTCGAGGTTGATGGCCAGTCCGTATTGATCGGAGGACCCGTCTTCTTGCTTCTCGGTCAATCCAGCGGCCCGTGCCTGCCAAACTATAGTCTGGACATCAAACCGCTGAATGACGTCTGCAGCGGGTGGGCGGCTGAAAATGTTGATGTCAAGGAAAGTCCAGAGTCCATCGCTTTTATGGTCAAGGGGGCTTACAAAGAAGCATCAGGCTGGTACCGGATTAAAATCAACGCCAACGGCAACGTGGACTTCGACTATGAGTTCTCCTCGCTAGGGAAGCTCAATCCCCGCCAATACGGTCTCGTTTTTTATCTGCCGAAGGACTTCCAAACCTTGAGCTGGTTCCGGCGGGGCCGATGGTCCGTCTACCCGGAAAACCACATCGGCCGGCCTGAAGGAACCGCTCGGGCCGTCATTCCCGGCGCCCTATTCAAATATAGGTCCGCGCCGAGCCACGGCTGGAAGGACGACATGAACGAACTGGGCAGTGCCGATTTTCGCTCGACTAAGGCAAACCTTTTCTGGTCCGCCCTGACGTCGGAAAAGGGCTATGGAATTCTGCTCCTGTCCGACGGCCGGCACGCCTCCCGCGCTTTTTTAGAAAATCAGCGCACCGGCTTTCTGGCGGCAGATTTCAACACCGGCGGAGGCGACATGTTTTATGCCGGCCATCATCAAGCGGACGACCGGCCGATCGACGCGGGCGGCAAAATAAAAGGCGCCTTTCGTTTGAAGCTGATCGTGCCCAGCCCCAAATCGTAAAGAGGATAAGGAGAGGATCCAATGAACAAGCCCCGCGTGCATCAATCTATCAGGCCCATGCTTTCTAACGTGCTTGTGGTTTTATTGGCGATATCGTCTGCCTCCTCCGGCCAGTCAAAGCCGCTCTCACCCTGGCAGCAACTCGCCCGTGATATCCTTGAGGAATTGATCAATATCAACACGACCGATTCGGTCGGCAGCACAACAAAGGCCGCCGAAGCCATGGCCGCTCGGCTCCGTGCGGCAGGTTTCCCAACAGATGATATCCAAGTGCTCGGCCCTAATGCCCGCAAAGGGAACCTCATCGCGCGGTTTCGTGGAACGGGAGGGCACAAGCCTCTGCTTCTTTTGGCGCATCTGGATGTTGTCGAAGCCCACCGCGAAGACTGGTCCTTTGACCCGTTCAAGTTCTTCGAGGAAGACGGTTACTTCTACGGCCGCGGCACGACAGACGATAAAGCCATGGCGGCCATCTGGATAACCAATCTGATCCGACTTAAACAGGAAAGATTCGAGCCCGATCGTGACATCATCGTCGCCCTGACCGCCGATGAGGAAGGCGGCAATTCAAACGGCGTCAATTGGCTGCTGGGGAACCATAGGAATCTCATCGAGGCTGAGTATTGCTTTAATGAAGGCGGCGGCGGGCTCATCAAGAACGGAAAACACATTCTTAACGAAGTTCAAGCGAGCGAAAAAGTGTACCTAAGCTTCAACCTCGAAGTCAAAAATCGAGGGGGACACAGTTCGCTTCCGACTAAAGACAATGCCATTTATCATCTGGCCGAAGGCTTGACCCGGCTGGCCCGCTATGAGTTCCCGGTTCATTTGGATGAGATTACTCGGGCTTATTTCGCGCGTTCGGCCGCCCTTGAAACCGGACAAATGGCCGCCGACATGAAAGCTGTCACACTCATTCCTCCGGACCCGGCGGCGGTTGAGCGCCTATCGCAGATTCCGCTTTATAACGCTTTGATGCGGACGACATGGGTAGCCACCCGCCTTTCCGGCGGACACGCGGATAATGCTCTGCCTCAATCAGCGCGGGCCGTCGTCAACTGCCGGTTGCTGCCTGGAGAATCCGCGGACGAGGTTGAGCAAACTCTCATCAAAGTCTTAGCCGACAAGCAGATCGCCGTTTCGAGAATGGAAAAACCAAGGCCCAGCCCCGCCTCGCCGCTCAAACCGGAAGTCATGAAACCCCTGGAACAGATAACGGCTCAGATGTGGCCGGGCGTCCCTGTGATCCCAACCATGTGCACCGGAGGAACGGATGGGCTCTATCTTCGCAACGCCGGAATACCCACCTACGGCGTGTCCGGCCTTTTTGAAGATATTAACGAAGATCGGACTCACGGGAAGGACGAACGGACCGGCGTGAAATCATTTTTTGAGGGCCAGGAATTTTTGTATCGGCTGATGAAAGCCGTGTCCTCGAAATAACCCTCGATCTTAATCTGGGGACATCTTGAAGATTTTAAAAATGAGCCGGAGTCTGACCTACTTCGGCGTGAGCATCTCGGTGTAGGTGGCGTTCTGGCGGATCTGATCAACAGCCTTCTGGGCGTAGATGCCGACACAAACGCCGTCTTTGCGTTTGATGTGGTTGAAAGCGTACTCGAATCCCTCGCTGGCGCTTAGCCTGCCTGCGCCAAGGATTTTGTACGCGATGACCGGTTTTTCCAGTTGCTCGATCGTCGCGACGGCCCTTTCGCGCTCGGCAGCGCTGTAATCGCTCGTTTTGGACGCGTTATACATGCATTGATAATAGAAATCCGTCGGGAATTTGCGACGCTCAAGCTCAGGATGAATCTCCGGCCAATGGGCCGCCGCTCCGGCGGGCAAGCCGGCCTCCTTGATGTGTTCGATCCAGGATTGGAGGACATCAAAATTGCCCCGGCCGAACTGCTCTTCAACCCGAGCCCCCTGGATAAAGATCGCTTTAGCCCCGGCTTTGATGGAACGATCGATCTCTGCCAGCATCTGCTCGGGCCGCCCATGGCACTGTGAGATCCAGATTTTAAGCCGGCCGCCCTTCTCTAAATACCGAATCCAGAGCTTGACCCAGCGTTCATCGGGTGGGCTGGCTAGGGCCGTGAGGCCGCAATCAGCTGCCTCATCGAGAATTTGAATGATCCGCTCATCGGTGTAGTGGCGTTTCATCTCCTCATCGAGCTGGGGCGACTTATGAGAGTATCCCCAGAAGGGATTAGAGCCGAGGATGAGCCGAGAAACTTCTAGCGTGCCGAGGCGGACCGTGGGAAGGAAGACTGGAGCTGTCGCGTGGACCGCGGCGCTCCCTAATGGCTTGGCTGGATGCGTCAAGCCCCCGACGGCTAGCGCTGCACTCGTCTTTAAAAAATCACGGCGCTTCATGACAGACCTCCTCAAGCCTGGATCGGGCTATATCGACACGCCCAAGTTTCAAGTCCGCCCAGCTGATTAAAATCCATCAAAAACTCGCAACAAGCCTGCTATTTGGTGCGGTCAAAGAGTATCAATGATAGAAAACAGAGTCAACTTTATTTGCCATTGATTCACATTTATTCAGTTGATATAATGCCAGCAAATTTGGAAAGGGTAGCTATGCTGAAAATCAAAATCATTGCTGGCGCGTATTTTTTCTTGGTGCTGGGGCTCCTGCCGCTTCATTCCGCAAGCCAAGCGGGCCAGGAGACTCCGAAAGAAGAGCCGGCCAAAGAATCCAACATTGGGGTGGTCGTCATTCCTGTTATTCTCTATATGCCGGAGACAAAATTGGGCGGAGGGGTCGGAGGGCTTCTGACCTTTCGCTCGGCCGACAGCGCTCGGACCGAACGTCCTTCCTCTCTTTATTTTTATGCCATTTATACACAGCTCAAACAGTTTTCGACCCAGTGGGAGCCCGAATTCTATTTCAAAAAAGAAAAATACCTCCTAAGGTCGAAATTCATTTTTGAAAAATACCCGGATAAATTCTGGGGCGTTGGCAGCGACACGCCGGAAAATGCGGAGGAAAACTTCACTCCCCGGACGTTTTCCCTGGAAACGTCTTTTCAGACACGCATCCTGGCCAAGCAGAACCTTTACGCCGGCATTCAATACATTATCGAAAGCTACAAGATGCTCAAAACGGATTCGGGAAAATCCCTCTCTCAACGCCGGTGGCTGGGCAGCACGGGAGCGACGTCCTCTGGGCTGGGATTCATCATCAATTGGGACACGCGGGATAATATTTTTACTCCTCGGCGAGGAAACTACTGGCAACTCAGTATCGCCTTCAACCGCAAGTTCTTGGGCAGCGATTTCAACTATACTTCTCTAAAGTTGGACATTCGAGAATTTTTCCCGGTTATGGCTTCCCATGTCCTAGCCTTTCAGGCTCTCTTCCAGTCGGCCACGGGCGATGTGCCGTTCAAGTCATATGCCAAACTCGGCGGCGATAGCATCATGCGCGGATATTACCTCGGCCGCTACCGAGATAATTATTTGATGACCGTTCAAGGGGAATACCGCCTGCCCATCTGGTGGCGGTTCGGGCTGGTGGGATTTGCGGGCCTGGGAAATGTCGCAGACAAGCTCGGAAGTTTCGACTTGGGAGAATTTAAATACTCCTGCGGGTTCGGGATCAGGTTTAAGGTCGTCCCCAAGGAAGGAACAAATTTGCGGCTCGACTTCGCCTGGGGCAAAGGAACTTCGGGCTTTTATTTCACGGCCCGCGAATCGTTTTAGGATTCGAAAGAAAGGTTCGTCATGAAACGCAGGCTTTTCATCGCATTCTCAGGGATTTTGTGCCTGGTGATTCTGATCAGTGCCCAGACCAAGCCTCCGGCCACATTCGCCGACTTTGGCCGGTGGGAGGCTCTGGCTTCGGCGGGCATGCGCGGAGGATTGTCGCCGGACGGCCGTTGGCTCGTCTATGCGATCAATCGATCGAACCGCGACAATGAATTGCGTATCGCCAAGCTCGCCGACGGCACGACCAAGGCCGCCGCTTTTGGCGCTCAACCTGTCTACTCAGCAGACTCAAAGTGGATCGCCTACAGCATCGGCCAATCCGAAGCCGAGCAGGAAAAGCTAAGAAGCGAACAAAAGCCCGTTCAAAACAAACTCGGGCTCTTGAACCTGGCGAAAGGCGAAACTTTGACGTTCGACGGTATCGAGTCGTTCGCCTTTAGCCCTGACGGCGCTTTCCTAGCGATGCGCCGCTATGGACCTTCTCGTCCCTCGGCTCCGGCAGCGCCCGGGGCCCGCGGCGGAGGGCCTGGCGGAGCGTCCGGTTCAGACACTTCAGAGGAAATACCGGGAACGACGCTGATCGTCAGGCAGCTCGCCAGCGGACGTGACACGACATTCGGCAACGTGTCCCAATTCGCCTGGCAAGACGCCGAGCGCAGCCGCCTCTTGGCAATGACCATTAGCGCCGAAGGAAAGACGGGCAATGGTATTCACCTGTTCGATCCGGAGACGGCCGTGCTGCGCGTGCTCGATTCATCACCCTCGATCTATACAGGCCTTGCTTGGCGCAAAGACGCGGCCGATCTTGCCGTCCTTCGAGCGAAGACCGACGACCGCAAAGAGGGCTCGACCAATAGCGTTCTCGCTTGGACCGGACTGGGCAAGAACGAAATTCTGCATACTTATGATCCTACAGTCGACAAGACATTTCCCGCCGGTATGAGGATCGTCTCCTTTCGCCGGCTCTCATGGTCGGATGACGGGAAGGCGCTTTTTCTAGGGATCGCAAAATGGGACGATAAGATAGAGCCCCCAGGCCGGGCAGGCCGAAGCGGCGCCCCCACCGGAGAAACGGGGCAAAAAGAACGAGAAGCGAAAGATGCCAAGGCAACCACGCAGGTGGAGCCCGCGGGCGTTCAGGTCTGGCACTGGACAGACGTGGTCGTCCAGCCCAAGCAGAAGGTCGATGCGCCGGCAGACCGGCGCCGCAACATGCTTGCCGCCTGGCACCTCGACTCCGGCAAATTTGTTCAGCTCGGGAAAGATCCGGCATACGAGCAGGCGACGCCTATTCCCCATTCGAATCTCGTCTATATCCTCGAGTGGTCGAAATATGCCATGAATCAGACGATCGGCCGTCCGGGGGCCGACCTTTACATTGCGGATACGGCGACCGGCGCGAGGATCAAGCTTCGTGAAAACATCAATGACCGGTACGTATGGATGGGCCCTGCCGGAAAATACATCCTTTTCTTACAGGAAGACCACTATTGGGCGGTTAATCTCTCTACACGCGTTCTTACCGACATCACAAAGTCTTCGCCCCTTATCTTTATCAATAAAGAATCAGATCAAACGGTCGCCCAGAAGCCGCCCTTTGGCGTCGCGGGTTGGACGAAAGACGATGCGGCCGTCCTCCTTTATGACAAGTACGACATCTGGCAGATCGCATCGGACGGCTCCAAGGCCCAGCGCCTAACCAACGGCGCACCCGAGCAGGTCCGCCATCGCCTCGTCCGGCTGGATGTCGCAGGAAGCGGCGGACGAGGAGGCTTTGGCTTCGGAATGCCGGGAGCCGACCAAGCCGTCGATCTCGGCAAGCCGGCCTATCTGACTTTGTTCGGGGAATGGACAAAGAAATCAGGATACGCGCAGCTCCAGCCAGGAGGCACAGTCACGCGCCTCGTTTGGCTCGACAAGAATGTCGGTTCACTGGCAAAAGCCAAAGACGCCGAGGTCTACGGCTATGTCATCCAGGACTACGACGACTCTCCGGATATTTTCGTCGGCGGCCCGGATTTGAAGGCCGCGAAACAGGTGACGGCAACAAACCCCTTCCAAAGCCATTACGCCTGGGGCCGGAGTGAACTCGTCGAGTTCAAGACTGACCAAGGCCGGAGGCTGCAGGGAGCGCTGTTCTATCCGGCCGGCTTTGAGCCCGGCAAAAAGTATCCGATGATCGTCTATATGTACGAACTGCTTTCTCAGGGCGTTCATAACTACGTCGCGCCGTCCGACCGCAGCTATTACAACATCAGTGTTTTCACGAGCCTCGGCTACTTCGTCTTCGAGCCGGATATCGTCTTCACCGCCAGGCAGCCGGGCGTATCGGTCGTTCAGTGCGTCGTCCCCGGCGTGAAGAAGGTGCTCGAGACAGGCCTGATCGATGCCAAGCGGGTCGGCTGCGTCGGGCACTCGTGGGGCGGGTTCGATGCCGCCTTCCTGGCCACGAACACGGATGGGATCTTCGCGGCGGCGGTCGCCGGAGCTCCCCTCACCGACCTCGTCAGCATGTACGGCGACCATCACTGGGGCCCGGGGATCGCTGAGACCGACCATATCGAGACCGGCCAGGAACGTATGGAGGTACCCCTTTGGGAAGACCTGCCCGATTACGTTACGAATTCCGCGATATTCACGGTTCATAAAATGACGGTGCCTCTCCTTCTCGAAGAAGGCGACGCGGACGGCACGGTCTTCTGGCACCAGAGCGTCGAGATGTACAACATTGCCCGGCGGGCTCAGAAAAACGTAGTCTTTCTGGTCTATGAAGGCGAGGATCATGGCTTGCGCCAGAAAAAAAACCAAGTCGACTACCAGCATCGCATTCTGGCCTGGTTCGGCCATTACCTGAAGGGCGAGCCCGCCGAACCATGGATTACAAACGGTCAGAGCTTCCTCGATCGCGATGCGGAGATCAAGCGTTCGGCGGCGAAGAAATAGAGCGGAGCAGAGGGGGATTTGCCCTCCATTTTGACTTTTTTAGGAGTTCACGCCATGCAAAAACTAGCGAAGTGGGGCTGCGTTTTTATCTTCGTAAGCCAGGCTCTGCTTCTCCTCGGCGCGGGCCAAGTTCCCACCCCAGAGTCTGTGCTCGGTTTTAGGCCCGGCGCGGAGAACAAGCTGGCGACGTATGAACAGTCGATAGCCTATTTTAGAGCCCTGGCCGCAGCGAGTGATTCGCTCAAGCTCCGAGAAGCCGGCAAGACCAGCCAAGGTCGGACGGTTTATTTTGCGCTCATTTCAGACCCAAAAAACCTGGCCAAGATCGACCGCTTTCGCGAGATTGCCCGGCGCTTGGCTCACCCAGAAGGATTGACAGATGACGCAGCCAGAAGGCTCGCCCGCGAGGGCAAGGCCTTTGTTCACATCGACGGAGGATGCCATGCGTCCGAAGTGGCCGGGCCGCAGATGACTCCCCTGCTCGCCTACGACCTGCTCAGCCGCGCCGGGGACCCTCAAGTCCAAGAGATTCTTAAGAATGATATCCTTATTTTGTTCCCCACGATGAATCCGGACGGCCAGCAGATGGTGGGAGAATGGCACCTGAAAAACGTCGGCACCCCCTACGAGCAGTCGGGTCTGCCGCGCCTTTATCAGGAATACGTCGGCCACGACAACAATCGCGATGGATACATGCTGAATATGATCGAGTCCCGCGTCATGGAACATTTTTGGCGTCAATGGGAGCCTCACATCATTTATGTCCATCACCAGACGGCGCCGTTTCCAACGCGTATCTGGCTGCCGCCGTTCACAGAACCTATTGGTCTCCATGCCCCTTACCTCTCATCGCGCGAAGTGAACATGATCGGCATGGCCATCGCCAAGGGCCTCGAAGAGCGCGGAAAAGTCGGCGCCACTCATATGGGTATGGCCTTCGATGCGTGGTATCCCGGCTATGTGGACTATGCGCCAATCTTCAAGAATATCCCGGCCTTCTGGACAGAGACGGCAGGGAATAGGGCGACAGCGCGCGAATACACGATCAATGATATTCCCCAGAGCCAGCGCGACCTCAGGACTCAAAGCCTTTATGTCAGCCCATGGCCGCCGGGCTTGTGGCGATTCGCCGACTCTGTGGAGTACGATGAAATCGCATCGCTGGCAGTGCTGGAATACGCTGCCAAATACAAGGATTCTCTGCTTTACAACCGCTACCAAGCAGGCCGCGATCAGATCTCCCTCGGCAAGAAATCCGCGCCTTATGCTTATTTCATTCCTCAGGACCAGCGCGACCCTGTCGCGGCGGTCGAGCTTCTGCGGCGCCTGGCGTTCGGTGGCGTACGCGTTTGGCAGCTCACGGCGCCGGTTACTCAAGATAAGGCGACGTATGAAGCCGGCACCTGGGTCGTTCCAGCCGACCAGGAATTTGCCGCCCTGGCCCGCGAACTTCTCGACGTTCAGAAGTATCCGGACCTCCGCCAATACCCAGGCGGCCCGCTGATGCGGCCGTACGATGCTTCCGGCTGGACGCTGCCTCTGCAGATGGGCGTTAAATGTGTGGCTGCCGGAATACCGCTCGGCGAGGAAGTCTGGAAAAATATGAAGGAGCTGGGCCAGAAGCCGGATCCGAAGGCCAAGCCCACTGCCTATAATTCGAAAGCGGTGGACGATCCGGCGCCTTTCGACAGCGTGCCAGGTATCGGCTTCGATACGGATCCAACCGCGGCGGCCATTGTCCCGCCGGCGGGAAAAACCATTGGCAGCGGGTCCGTTCTCGCCATCGATCCAGCGCAGAACAATGCTTTCCGGGCAATCAACCAAGCCTGGAAGTCGGGCGCCACTGTACAACTTGCGCCCGCCGCGCAGGCCGCCGGCATGCGCTATTTGATCTACGGTCTATCCGATTCGGCACAGTCGGAGCTGGTCCGCTCGCTCCACTTAATCGCGGAACGCACGGAGGCGAGCTTCATCCCCGTGAAAAAGCCCCGCCTCGGTCTCTATCAGCCTTGGGGCGGCAGCATGGATGAAGGCTGGACGCGCTGGCTGCTCGAACAATACGGATTCGAATTCATCAGCCTGCATCCCGAGGACTTTAAGCTTCCGCTGCGCGATAAAGTCGATGTGATCATCCTCGTCGATGATGCTCGAGTTCCCGTGGAGGGCGCAAGCGGCGGCCAACGAGGAGGGGCGGAGGGAGGGCCGCCAGCCGGCATGACACCGCCAGCCGGAAGCCGTGGGTCAGGCGCCGGCCGGGCCGTGCGTCCGGAATATGCCTATGCCCTCACGGCGGATGATCTGAAGGGATTCGAAGCATTCATTCGCGGCGGAGGCACGTTCATCTGCTTCAATTCAGCCGCACGATTCGCCATCCAGCAGTTCAAGCTCCCGGTTAAAAATGCATTGGAAGGATTGAAGGCCGAGGAGTTCTTCCTACGCGGCTCGATCGTCGAAGTGTCCGTAGACGCGACCCATCCGGTGATGGCCGGTATGCCCGAAAAAGCAGCCGTGTTTGTGGACGGCAGCCCGGCTTTCACGATCCTCGACGGTTTTAAAGGCAAGGTTCTGGCGAAATATGCCGAAACCGGCTCACCCCTGCTCTCCGGCCTTCTCATCGGCGAGAAATATCTTCAGGGCAAGGCCGCCGCCGTTGATATCGAGCTCGACCAGGGACACGTCGTGCTGCTCGGCTTCCGACCGCAGTGGCGCGGTCAATCGTTTGGGACATTCAGGATCGTGTTCAATTCGGCTCTATATTGCAGAAAAGAGATCTAGGCAAGCTGCTTCCGAGCGCTATTTTTTCTCATGGTGAACTCTGATCGGGAATTCGAACTTGTTCAGAGTATTGACGCGGCCTCGTTTTTCGTGTAAAGTACGCAATCCCGATAGGATATTTCGAGTCAATGAGCGGCGTCGCGGACGCTCAAGGAATCCCCATATGGGCAAATTGAAAAAAAGAATACTCTTCATCATTGTCTTTATCGTCGCCAGCCTGGCGATCGTCATCCCCCGCTCTTTCAAGCGGGTGGCCGCTCCTCACATTATTCTCCGTCCTCAGGATGCCCTCGAGACTGTATTGGCCACCGGAAGGATTGTCGGCGAAAAGACCATCCCCCTCTCGTTCATCCGGGCCGGCCGGATCGCCGAAGAGCTCGTCTTGGACGGAGATCGCGTCAAGGTCGGGCAACCTTTGATGCACCAAGAAAGCGCCATCGAGGAGACCGCGCTCGCCCAGCGCCGGGCGGCTCTTTCCGTGGCCCGTATCAATCTGGAGAAACTCCAAACGGTTGACATTCGCGACGCTCAGCAGAAGGTCCGGCAGGCGCAGGCGACGGCCTCGTACGCCTCGGACTATTTCGAGCGGCAGTCCGGGCTGTTCGCCCAAAAATCAATCCCCCAGCTCCAGTACGACCAAGCGAAGCGGGACAAGGAGCTGGCCGAGGCCGCCCTCGAAGCCGCCCTTAACCAGTTTCGTTCTCTGGAGACTGCGCTTAAGAGCTTGGCCGAACTTCAAGTCGCTCAGGCGGAGAACGACGTGCGCCGGGCAGAGATTGACCTGAGGGACATCGTCCTGAGGGCGCCCTTCGATGGTCAAGTCGTTGAACATATCGCCCATAAGGGCGAGTTCGTAAACCCTGGCCAGAGGATTATCACCTTCATCCCGGCCGCTCCTCGCACGTATGTCGAAATCCAGGTCGATGAGGCCAACGTCGGCAAGTTGTCGCTCAAACAGAAGGCAGCGGTCACTTCGGCGGCGTTCCCGGGCCGGACCTTCCCAGCCGTCATCGAGCGGATCGCCTCGATCGTTGATGCGCAGCGAGGGACATTCGCTGTGCGCCTGATGATGGATGCTTACAAGCCTGAGTTGCTGCCCGAATCCTCCGTCTCGGTCCAGATCGTGATTGGCGAAGCCAGTGGAGCCCTCTTGCTTGAGCAACGCTTTGTCATTCGGGAAGGCGCTTTGACGTTTGCCTATGCCGAAAGCAAGGGCCGGGCTAAACGTGTGACTTTGGCCGTTCGAGACCTCGGCAATGGCTTGTTCGGCATTGTCTCCGGACTGAAGGCGGGCGAAAAAGTACTCCTTCCCCAGGGGCTCAAGGACGGGGCCAGAATTAAGCTCGTCCCCCTGACCCAGTGAAAATGTTCAACATTATTGTCGCTTTTCGCTTCCTGAAAGAGGGACGGATGCAAACCGCTCTCATCCTTTTCGGCATTACCATGGGCATCGCCGTGCAGATCTTTCTCAATTCGCTGATCGTAGGCCTGCAGAAAAACCTTATCGCCAGGACGGTCGGAACTGCGCCACACATCACCGCCTCTATGCCGGACATCGTGCCCTTGCCTAGCCTCAAGCCCGAGGAGGGCCGTCCAACAATTGCCCGTGTCGTGACCAATGAAGGGAATATCAAACCCATCCGGGATTGGCAGCCTGTCGTGGCTCAGTTGAAGCAGTACGGCGTCTTTAAGGTCATCAATCCCGTCGTCAGGGGATCCGGGTTCATTTTACAAGGCGAAAAATCCCTGCCCGTTCTCCTCCAGGGATTCGACCTAGAGAACGCCGACGCACTCTATAACATCAAAGCCAGGATGGTCGCAGGACAGTCCAGGGTTGGGGGCAACGGCATCCTGATCGGAAAGGACTTGGCCGCCAAGCTGAGAGTAGGTGTTGGCAACTCGCTGCGGATCACCGTTCCCAGCGGTGCGACAGATCTTTTTCCTATCAACGGGATCTTCGACCTGGAGAACCAGCAGGTCAACGAAAGCTGGCTGATGATTAGCCTCACCAGGGCGCAGATCCTATACGACCTGGACTCGGGCCTGACCGAGATTGAACTCCAGGTTTCCAATGTCTTCTCAGCCAGGGGATGGGCCGAAACTCTGCACCGGAGCTTTCCGGGGGTGAAGTGGCTGAGCTGGCAAGAGACCAACGCGGCGCTCCTCTCCGCTCTCCAGAGCCAGAGCAGCTCGTCCTATATGATCCAGCTCTTTGTCCTTCTTTCCGTGACGCTCGGGATTGCCTCCGTGCTGGCCGTTTCGGTCGTCCAGAAGCAGCGGCAGATCGGAATCCTTAAAGCCCTTGGAACGCGGACCAGGAACGTCGGCCGGATTTTCATTATCCAAGGCGCGGTCCTGGGATTTGCGGGATCGCTGCTGGGCGCGGCGGCAGGCTGGGTATTGATCAAGATTTTCCAATCCGTCGGCTCTTCCTCGGCAAAGTTTCCCATTCCGGTCGAATTCGGGGCCATCGCTCTTTCTATCGCCATCGCGACGGCAGCCGGGACGCTGGCGGCCTTCGTTCCTGCAAGACGGGCCGCCAGGCTCAATCCGATCGAGGTGATTCGCAATGGCTGAACTCGAGCTCCGCGGCCTTAGAAAAGTCTATGGCAGAACCGTCCGGACAGAAGCCCTCCGCGGCATTGACCTGGATGTGACCGCCGGAGAATACATGGCAATCATCGGCCGGTCGGGTTCGGGAAAAAGCACAATGCTGAATCTCATCGGCGCGCTCGACCGCCCGACAGCCGGCGAGATCCGATTCCACGGCAAAAACCTGTTCGCCATGGACGACGACGCCCTGGCTCTCTTCCGCAATCGGAACCTGGGGTTCATCTTCCAATTCCATTATCTCCTCCCTGAATTCAACGCCCTGGAGAACGTCCTCCTCCCCTACCGAATTTTCCATGGCAGCCTTGAAGCGGCAATCATCAAGCGCGGATAAGACCTTGTCGAGCGCGTCGGAGTAGGCCAGCGCATGTACAACCGGGCCAATAACCTCTCCGGCGGCGAACAGCAGAGGATCGCCATCGCCCGGGCCCTCATCAACAGCCCGCAAGTGCTTTTGGCCGATGAGCCGACAGGAAATTTGGACAGCGAAACGAGTGAAGCGGTCAAAAATCTCCTCCGCGAGATCAACCAGGAGCTCAAGACGACGTTCGTCATTGTCACCCATGACAGGCACATCGCCGCGGGCTGCGACCGTGTCGTTGAGATCGACGACGGCCTGATCAAGCGGGACTTCAAGACGGCGGATTCGAGCGAGGACGAAAATTGGCAACAGCTGGCTCCCTGCAACTGCAGGGAACGTCAAAGAGGTTTCGCCGTCAGCCGTTCTTCCTGAAAGATTGAGAATTAGCAAAGCGGTGCGGCGGCTGAAATTCCTATCGCCGCCTCCAAGTCCTCCCACTATTGTCAAAGCGCGATAACTTTGCTACGCTTATAGACTGGCTGTCGTATTTATTTTGCGGCCTTTGCGGAGACGGTAGGGCCCGAGGCTCGTTTTGCCCTTCATAATATACGATGCGAGTCTTTTTTAAGAAAATCCGCGCGAAGATTTCCTTGTTTGTCCTCCTGCTTCTCATCGCGACAATCTTGACATCCTACGTCGTCACAGTCAGGGTCATGAATAACAATATCCTGAACGAAGTCTTGAAACGGGCCGACTCCCTGGGTCGGAGTATCGCGGTGGCGGCGGGTTTCAGCTCTCTTTCTCAGGATATCGTCGGCCTCGATACGATCGTCTTCAAGAATAGAAGGGCTAATCCTGACATCGAATACATCGCCGTTGTCAGCCCGCAGCGCGAAATCCTCGTCCACAGCGACATGAAAAAAGCCGGTCAAAGATTCGCCTCCTCAGAGGGGCGTATCATCCGCAGCGATCTTGATGGAACGGTGATCAAAGAGGTCCCGGGACGAGCGGGCGGCCTTTACGAAATCACGAGCCCTGTCGTATTCATGAAAAAAAACCTCGGGCAAGTCGTCTTGGCCGTCAACAAGTCCACCCTAACCGCAGCCCAAAATCAGGCCGGAAAAACGGTGGCCTGGATTTTCGCTTTGATACTTCTTGTGGGCACGGCCGGCAGCATCTTTCTTTCGTCGGTCTTGACCAAACCTATTCAAGAGCTATCGACAGGCGTCGAGGAACTCAAGGGAGGTCAGCGGACCCGCCCGCTGCGCGTTTATTCTCATGATGAACTGGGGAGATTGACAGAGCGTTTCAACGAAATGACCGCTCTCATCACGACCCAGCGCGACCAATTGAATAAAGATGCCGCCGATCTCGAGGAGGCCTATGTCTCGACCGTCCGGGTGCTGGCGGCTGCCATCGACGCCCGAGACAACTACACCCTCGGCCATTCGACGAGAGTCGCCCAGATTTCGGTCCAAATCGGCAAAGAAATCGGGCTGGCCAAAACCGAACTGGAAGACCTTGAAATCGCCTGTCTTTTTCATGACGTCGGCAAAATCAAAATCCCGGATTCCATCCTCTTGAAAACCGGCAAGCTCGAACCGGCGGAGCGAAAGGAGATGATGCGGCACTCAGAATATGGCGCCGAAATTATCGGCAAAGCCTCTTCCCTTTTCAAATACGTTCCCGCCGTACGGCATCATCATGAGTGGCAGGATGGGACGGGCTATCCCGATGGCTTGAGCGGGGACCGAATTCCTCTGCACGCGGCGATCATGTCGGTTGCGGATGTCTTTGACGCCATGACGTCCGACCGGCCCTATCGCCAGGCACACTCCGTCAAAGAAGCCATTCAAGAGATGAAAGACCTGTCGGCCAGGCAATTTCGACCGGACTTGTTCGAAGCTTTTTTCAGGGCATTGAAAAAAATGGAACATGATCCTCATCTCAAACACGCCGGAGGAGTCTAGTGAAACGTTTGATCGGCTCGGGCCTGGCCCTGGCCGGGCTGTTTTTGGCAATTTTTGCTGCGACTTGCGCCGCCCCTAAAAAAGTTTCTTTCTATCCGCTCATCTCCCGTTCCCAACAATATCTCCGGGAAGGGAATTTCCAAAAAGCTATCGAGACTTGCGATACTGCGTACCAAAAATTTCCGCAGGCCCCGGCCGTCCTGGACAACTATCTCAAAACACTCCAAGAGATCAAAAATTCTGCCGAGCGCAGCTTTGAGGCCAAAGATTTTCCTCCGGCCATAAAGATTTATTCTGTCCTTTTGAATAACTACGACCGGTTTCATGAGTTCGCGTCGGCTCTGCCGTTCAACCGAGAATGGCTCATCGGCCGCACCAGGCAGGCCAGGAATGGCATGACCTTTCTTGGGGCTCGACCGGCTCTCGAAGCAGGCGATTTTTATAAAGGGATCGAAATCTATAAAGCTCGTTATCTGGAAAATCCCGATGATGGAGAATTCCTCGCCGCTTTCATCTCGATTCTCGAGGACATCAAGCGCGCCGGCGATGCGGCTCTGGCCAAAGAGAATTTTGCCTCAGCCGGAAGGGCGTATGATCCCCTGAAAAAAAATATCCAGTCGTTTGAAAAATTTCTGCCTTCTCTTTCGTTCAGCGAAAAATCTCTGGACGAAGGTCTTAAAATCTGCCGGACGGAACTCGGCAAAAAAGCGCTGGCAGAATACCGGAGAGAGAACCTGGCCGGGGCCATCTCGATCTGGCAAGACATCTTGACCTTTGACCCTGAAAATCTTGAAGTCAAAAAGGCCATTGAAACGGCGACTATTCAGCTTAAAAAAATAAAGAAATAACATTCGGGCTCGCCCAACGGCAATTCTGGGATGCCTTCACTCATTGACAATTAACCCTGAATAGAATATTTTTCCTCTATCCATGAAAGGGAGAGAAAAATGAAAGCGCATTATGCCCATTTTCTCTCCTCTTAAGAAGGAGTCGGGAGACGTGAAAGAACCTCTGGAATTATTTATCCCGGGACGCGTCTGTCTTTTCGGCGAGCATTCGGATTGGGCGGGAGAATACAGGCGCCAGAACGCCGACATCGAAAAAGGCCATACGATCCTGACGGGTACAAATCAAGGCCTGTTCGCCCGCGTCAAGCGCCATCCCGACGCCCTGGTCATCCGTTCGACCATGCCCGACGGCCGCATCCTCGGACCGCACACGATTCCCATGGACCGGAACGCCCTGATCGAAGAGGCCGAAAACGGCGGATTTTTCAGCTACTGCGCCGGCGTCGCCTACCAGATCTTGACCCATTATCACGTTCGCGGCCTGGAGATCGACAATTATGCGTCCACGCTACCCATCAAAAAGGGATTGTCCTCATCAGCCGCGATATGCGTTCTGGTGGCCAGGGCCTTCAACAAGCTCTATGACCTAAAAATGACCGTCCGGGGAGAAATGGAGGTCGCTTACCAGGGAGAAATCCGCACGCCGTCTCGCTGCGGCCGCATGGACCAGGGGTGCGCCTTCGGCAGCCGGCCCGTTCTGATCACCTACGACCGGGAACTCCTCAATATCCGGGAACTTCGAGTCAAAAAAGACATTCATTTCGTTATCGCCGACCTCAAGGGCGAAAAGGACACTATGGAAATCCTGCGCAGCCTCAACCGCTGTTATCCCTACGGCGAAACGGACATCGAAAAAGGCGTGCAGCATTATCTCGGCCCCGTCAATAAAGAAATCGCCATGGACGCCGTCGAAGCCTTGAGCGACGGCGACGGGGAGAGGGTCGGGGCCTTGATGACAAAAGCCCAGCGGCTGTTCGATAAATACATGATTCCGGCCTGCCCTTCGCAGCTCACCGCTCCCCTTCTTCATCGAGCGCTCGCCTATCCCGCGCTCCAGCCTTATATCTACGGCGGAAAGGGCGTCGGCTCCCAGGGCGACGGATGCGTCCAGTTTGTCGTCAAAGACCGGGAGGCCCAGAAAAAAGCCATCGATATCCTGGAGAAAGAGCTTGGCTGCGAGACTTTCACCCTGGATATCATCGCTGCCAGGGGCGTTCGGAAAGCCGTGATTCCCGCCGCCGGGTTCGGCACGCGCCTCTTTCCGGCGACGAAAATCATCAAGAAAGAGCTGTTCCCAGTCATCGACGAAAACGGCATCGCCAAGCCCGTCATCCTGGCCATCGTCGAGGAAGCGCTCAGCGCCGGGATTGAGAATGTCTGTCTCGTCGTCCAGAAGGGGGACGAAGGCCTGTTCGAGGAACTCTTCAACAACCAGGTCTCAGTCGAGCACTACAACAAGCTCCCCCAGCGGTTCAAGGAATACCACGACGGACTGCTGGAGATCGGCAAGCGCGTCAGCATCATCACCCAAGACAAGCAAGAAGGCTTCGGCCATGCCGTCTGGTGCGCTAAAGACTGGGTCGGCGATGAGCCTTTTTTCCTGATGCTCGGCGACCATTTATACAAATCCTCGGAAAGCGGCGTCCCCTGTGCCCGGCAGCTCATGGACATGTATGAAAAATACCAGACCAATATCGTCGCCGCCCAGATCACGCCGGAATCTCTGATCGGAAATTTCGGCACTCTGGCCGCGAGCTGGCGAGACAAGGAAGATTGGATCCTGACGGTGACCGAATTCTGTGAAAAGCCTACGGCGGATTATGCCAGGAACAACCTTAGGGTCGAGGACTTGCCGGCAGATCAGTACCTCTGCATTTTCGGGCAATATATTCTCAAGCCGGAGATCTTCAAGATCCTGGAGGACAATATCGAAAACAACATCAGGGAACGGGGCGAATTCCAGCTCACGTCGGCGCTGGAGACGCTCCGCCAGGCCGACGAATTCCTCGCCTATATCACGCGCGGCCGGCGGTTCGATACCGGAATTCCGAGCGCTTATCTGGAAACAATCACCAAATTCGGGAGCTAATATGAACGTAATAAATAGAGTGACATCCTTCAATCGGGCGGGGCAAAGTCCGTCCGTAGACTGTCACTTTATTTATTGGGTCGACGTTAGAAATGTTCGCTTTGTGTCTTTGCCGCGGATTCAAAGATCCGGCCATCTTGTCCGGATGAGGTGAACCGATGAAAAGAAAATCATTCTTAATCCTCCTCCTAATCGGCTTGGCGGTGTTTTTCCCCGCTTGTATCCCTCTGATGCGCACGGCTCCGCCGCCGAAGGAAGTCGTCGAAATCAGCATCATTCCCAAGCCGCTCCAGATCGAAAAATCGCCCGGAAGCTTCGCCATTGCCCCGTCCACGCAAATCTTGATTCCGGCTAATGATAAAAATGCGGAACTGGCCGCCCGATACCTGGCCGACCGGCTCAAAAAAGCGACGGGATTCGAGATCCCCATCAAAAATAGCTCCGACCCCCCGCCTCTGCAGGCCATTGTTTTTAAGGGGGTCTATAACCCGGCCCAGAGTCCGGAAGAGTACCGGCTCACGGTCGCCACTGACCTCCTGACCATCGAGGCGACGCAGGCTCAGGGCTTTTTTTACGGAGCACAGACTCTTCTCCAGCTCGTTCCGGCGGATGTTTATTCAGGCAAGCCACTCCGCATCATCACCTTGCTCGTCCCCTGCCTTAAGATCACCGACCGGCCGCGCTTCAGCTGGCGTGGAATGATGCTGGATGTATCCCGCCACTTTTTCCCCAAGGACTTCATCAAGGACTACATCGACATCCTGGCCATGCACAAAATGAATACTTTCCACTGGCATCTCACCGACGACCAGGGCTGGCGGATCGAGATCAAGAAGTACCCGAAGTTGACCGAAGTCGGCGCCTGGCGCGTGGACCGGGAAAGCAAGGACTGGAACAGCCGCGAGCCGCAGAAGGAAGGGGAAGCGGCGACGTACGGCGGTTTCTATACTCAGGATGATATCCGTGAAATCGTCGAGTACGCCAGAAGCCGGTTCATCACAGTCGTCCCGGAGATCGAAATGCCCGGCCATTGCACGGCCGCCCTGGCTTCCTATCCGCAATATTCCTGCACCGGCGGACCGTTCACGGTCCTGCCCGGCGGAGTCTGGCCGATCAAAGATGTCTATTGCCCCGGCAACGAGGAAACTTTTGAATTTCTGCAAAATGTTTTATCCGAAGTGATCGCCCTCTTCCCCAGCCCTTTCATCCATATCGGAGGCGATGAAGTCGACAAATCCACCTGGAAAAAGTGCCCGAAATGTCAGGCGCGGATCGCAGCGGAAGGGCTGAAGAACGAAGAGGAGCTGCAGAGCTATTTTATCCGCCGCGTCGAAAAATTCTTGAACGCCAACGGCAAAAGGCTCATCGGCTGGGATGAGATCCTGGAGGGGGGGCTGGCGCCGAACGCAACGGTCATGTCCTGGCGGGGCATGGAAGGCGGGATTGCCGCCGCGAAATCGGGACACGACTGCGTGATGACTCCGACATCGTACTGTTATTTTGATTACTATCAGGGAGACCCGGGCCTCGAGCCGCCAGGGATCGGGGGCAATCTTCCGCTCGGAAAAGTGTATTCCTTCGAGCCGGTTCCCAAAGACCTGACGCCGGAGGAGGCTGCGCATATTTTGGGCGCCCAGGCCAACTTATGGACGGAATATGTCCCGACTCCCGCGCACGCCCAATATATGACAGTTCCGCGAATCGCGGCCATTGCCGAGGTGGGCTGGTCGGAGAAAGAGCTTCGCAACTGGGACGATTTTCTGACTCGGCTGAAAAAGCAGTTCGACCGCTACGAGCTGGCCCGCATCAATTTTGCCCGTAGTCTATATGCCGTTCGCTTGACACCTTTTTATCATGTCGGAAAACAGGAGGTCCAATTTAAACTGCAAACGGAGATGCCGAAGCAGGAAATCCGATACACTCTCGACGGCAAAGATCCCGACCCAGATTCGGAACTCTTCTCCGAGACCCTCCATTTTAAAAAATCCCTCGGCTTCAAGGCCGCTTCTTTTACGAACGGCAGACAAGTGGGGCCGGTCACGGAAGTCCAATTTTTCTCCCACAAAGCATTGGGAAAGCCCATCAGCCTGCTTTTCCCCTATCAAGAAAGATACAACGGCGGATGGAGGCTGGCCCTCCTCGACGGATTGCGGGGTTCGAAGACGCATACCGACGGCCGCTGGCAGGGATTCGAGGGAGATGACCTGGTCGCGGAAATCGATTTGGGCAAAAAGCAGAAATTAAGCCAGATCACCGTGGGCTGTCTCCAAAATAGCGGATCCTGGATCTTCATGCCCAGCGAAGTCGAGTTTGCAGTCTCCGTTGACGGCAAAAACTATCAAGTGCTGGAAACCCAAAAAAATGATACTTCCCCAGCCTTGACCGAAGCGGTCATCAAGGACTTCTCGGCCAAATTTCCGGAAATCAAGGCCCGGCTCGTCCGGATCCATGCCAAAAATATCGGCACCTGCCCACCCGGCCATCCCGGCGAAGGGAAAAAAGCCTGGCTTTTCGCCGACGAGATCATCATCAATTGAGGCCGTTTTGAACCTGACCGTCCTTGATTGGAGTATCGTCGTTATTGTCTTCGTCTTTATCATTGCCATTGTCATCGCCTCGAAAAAACTCATGCGGAGCGTCTCTGATTTTCTCGCCGCGGGACGGACCGGCGGCCGTTACCTGATCAGCCTTTCTCAAGGCACGGCCGCCCTCGGCGCCATCACCATCGTCGGGATGCTGGAGATGAATTATATCGCCGGGTTCTGTTTGCGCTGGTGGGAGATGATTATGGCCGTGGTCCTCGTCGCCATCAGCGTCTCGGGCTGGGTCCTCTACCGGTTCCGCCAAACGCGCGCCCTGACCATGGCCCAGTTCTTCGAAATCCGCTACAGCCGCAATTTCCGGATCTTCGCCGGTCTATTGGCTTTTTTTTCGGGCATCATCAATTTCGGGATCTTCCCGGCCGTGAGTGCCCGGTTTTTCATTTATTTCTGCGGCCTTCCGCAGAGGATCGACATCTTCGGCATCCAGGTTTCCACCTTTGCTTTGGTTATGGTCATCATCCTCTGGATCCCTCTCTATTTCGTCTTTTCTGGAGGGCAGATCGCCGTGATGATCACCGACTTCCTCCAGGGAATTTTCGTCAATGCCGTTTTTATCGCGATCATCGTCGTCCTGATGCTGAGGATCGACTGGGCGCACATTTTCCAGGCCGTATCCCAGGCGCCGGCCAACGCCTCGCTCATCAACCCGTTCAAGACCGGCAGCACCAAGGACTACAATTTCTGGTATTTTTTCATCGGCATGATCGGCGTCATCTATGGAAAGCTGTCCTGGCAGGGCACTCAAGCTTATAACGCTTCAGCGAAAAGCGCCCACGAAGCAAAAATGGGAGACGTCTTGGCCAATTGGCGGGGAATCCCACAATGGGGATTATTCCTCGTGTTTGTGCCGATTGTCGCTTACACCTTCCTCCATCATCAGGCATTCGCCGGCCAGGCCGCAGCCATACAGCCGGTGTTGAATGGGCTGGCCTCGAATGCTTTAAGGAGTCAATTGACCGTGCCCCTGGCGCTGACAAAGTTGCTCCCGGTGGGGCTCATGGGTGCGTTTGCCGCCGTGATGCTGGCCGCTTCCATCGCCTGCCACGAGACCTATCTTCATTCCTGGGGAAGCATCTTTATCCAGGATGTGCTGATGCCCATCCGCAAAAAGCCCTTCCCTCCGGACGAGCACATTCGCTATCTGAAACTGGCGATCCTCGGCGTGGCCGTTTTCATCTACTTCTTCAGTCTGCTCTTCCAGCAGAGCGAATACATTTTTCTGTTCTTCGCGATTACCGGTGCTATCTTTGCCGGCGGGAGCGGAGCCGTGATCATAGGCGGCCTTTACTGGAAACGCGGCACCGCCGCTGCCGCCTGGGCAGCGATGATCACGGGCTCGGTCATCGCCGTGGGCGGAATCATCATTCATCAAGTCCGGCCGAATTTCTTCATTAACGGGCAGATGTTCTGGGGGCTGGCGATGGCGGCCTCATCACTCGTCTATATCTTGGTCTCGCTCCTTGGTAAGAAGCGGATATTCGATATGGACCGCATGCTCCATCGCGGCCGGCATGACATTAAGAAAGAAACGCAGGTCGTGGAGGAACAGCCGCTCAGAGGCTGGAAGGTGCTCGGCATGGGCAAGGAATTTACCCGCGGCGACAAATTCATTTATGTCTTGACTTACACTTGGACGTTCGCCTGGGTCATCGTTTTCATCATCGGCACGATCTACAATATCACCCACTCCGCAGGCAATGGGCCCTGGATGAGCTTTTGGAAAACTTATGTCTGGGTCTATCTGATTGCTTCGGTGATGGTGCTCTTCTGGTTCTCGACCGGCGGGATCATGAACCTCAAGGATATGATCCGCCAGCTGAAGACGATGACGCGCGACCACAGAGATTCAGGCTTTGTCCAGGACGGCCAGAACTTGGATGAAGTGGACTCATGACGCGTTTCCTTTAGAAACGGCCTGGCCGGGAGAGCGAACGCCCTTCCCCTGGCGACTCGTCAGAGCATCGCCGAGATCCTGTCTCGCCCTTTCCGCAAGTTCTTGCAATCTTTTTTCGACATCCGGATGCCGGCCTATGAGGTTTTGCTTTTCTCCGATATCATTTTCGAGATCGTAGAGCTCGAGCCCGCATTTGGCTTGGGCATAGCCGTTCGGCAAACCATCATGCCCCGGTTCCCCCGTGAGGCTGTTATAAAGGTGAGGGAAAACGATTTTCCATCTCCCGGAGCGCAACGCCTGCAATTCATTCGCCCGATAGTAAAAATATAAAACCTCATGGGGATTTTTTGCCCCGGCGGCGCCGGAGATTACCGGCCAAATATTCCGACCGTCAATCGGATGGTCGGGAAGCTTTGCCCCGATCAAGGATGCGATTGTCGGCAAGACATCAATCGTCATAAGCGGCTCGCGGCACCGGCTGCCCGCCGGGATTTTTCCCCTCCAGCGCATGACACAGGGAACCCGAATTCCCCCTTCCCAGACCGTTCCCTTGCCTTCCCGAAGAGGCCCCGCGGAACCAGCATGATTCCCATAGGACAGCCAGGGGCCATTGTCCGAGGCGAAGAGGACGAGTGTGTTCTCGTCGAGGCCGTGCCGCGCGAGAGCCGCGAGAATCTCCCCGACCGACCAGTCGATTTCCATGATGACATCGCCATACAAACCCTGTTCGGACTTGCCCTTGAACTTATCGCTTACGGCCAGCGGCACGTGGGGCATCGTGTAGGCGACATAGAGTAAGAAAGGATTGGCCTTATTCCGTCCTATGAAATGGGCGGCATGTTCGGTATACCAAGTCGTCAATTGCGCCTGATCCGGATTCGTGGCGATCGTCATCTCGCCTTCGATCAGCGGCAGAGGAGGGTAATAGCTTTTATTGGCAGGGTGGTTGGGCCACATGTCGTTGGAATACGGCAGCCCGAAATACTCGTCAAAGCCGTGCCGGGTTGGGAGGAAGGGCGGAAGATGGCCTAAATGCCACTTGCCAAAAATGGCCGTCGCGTAATTTTTCTGTTTAACAATCTCGGCGATGGTCACTTCGCGGTCGCCAATCCCCTGGCGGGCGGAATGGTCGAGCGCGCCCTGAATTCCGATCCTGTTGGCATAGCAGCCGGTTAAAAGAGAGGCCCGAGAAGCGCTGCAAACAGGCTGGGATGCATAAAAATCGGTGAAGATCCGCCCCTCAGAGGCCATCCGGTCCAAGTGAGGCGTCTCGAAGCCTTTAGCGCCAAACACACCGACATCCGCATAGCCGAGATCATCAGCCAGCAAGATGACGAAGTTAGGCAAGCCTTTGCTTTTTCGCCCGATTTTCCAGAAGCCCGAGCCAGCCGTCACCGACAGTCCGATCCCCGCCCCCGCGGCTTTAAAAAAAGCCCTCCTTTTCATCCGGCCCCTCCGCTCAATTCATTTCTCACTTTTCAAGAAATTGTATATCATAGTCTCCGAGGAGCTAGCAATTATGAACTACGGGCAATTTTCAGAAGACGGGAAAGAATACATCATCACCAATGTGGCCACGCCCAGCCCCTGGATCAATTATATTTATAATGCTCATTACTTTTCAACGATCTCCAATAACGGCGGAGGCGTGAGCTACTATAAAAGCCCTCTCCACGGCCGCATCACCCGCTACCGGATTAACGACGTCCCGCCTGATCGTCCGGGAAAATATATCTATGCCAGAGACCGAGACTCGGGGGAGCTCTGGAGCCTGACCTGGCAGCCCGTCGGCCGGAATGTCGAAGCCTATCTGGTCGCCCACGGCTTCGGCTACACGCGCGTCGAAGCCGAAGTCGAAAAAATCGCCTCCTCCGTCTTATATTTTGTCCCGATCGAGGACAATTGCGAGATCTGGAAAACCGCCTTGGTCAATAAATCGAGGCGGCCTCGCCGACTCTCTTTGTTCGGTTACGTCGAGTTCTGCCTCGGCCACGCCCTGATCGACCTCATCAATCAGTGCGACGACCAGCATTTCAACCGCGTCCATTTCGACAAAGACCTTAATACGCTCTTCGCGACGAAGACGTATTGGGTTACGGAAACACGCGGAACGCAGCACCAAGAAAATAAAGAGTGGGACCAGTGGGCTTTCTTCACGGTGAACCAGCCCGTCGCCGGGTACGAGACAGTGAGAGAGCGCTTCATCGGCCCTTTCCGCAACGAAAACAATCCTCTGGCGATCGGCAGCCGCTCTCTCAGCTCCAAGGACACCACCTATGGAAACGCTGTCGGCGCTCTTCAAGTGGATTTCGACCTGCGGCCCGATGAATCCAAGAAGATCATTTTTTCGTTGGGCGTCATTCCCAAAGCCGAATTCACCGAGAACAAAGCGACCGTCAGAAAATACCATGACCTTCGAACCGTCGAAGCCGCCCATCTAAACGTCAGGAAAAAGTGGGAGGATTTCTTGTCCTACGCTAAGGTGGATTCGCCCGACTCAAACGTCAATATCTTCATGAACAACTGGACGCCGTACCAGGCTAAAGTCGCGTTTGACGTCGGACGCGTGGCCAGCTTCTACTACTGGGGAATCGGCCGGGGCTTCGGATATCGCGACACGGCGCAGGATACGATCGCCATTGGCATCTCGGACCCGGCCAAAGCGCGCGAGCGCCTCGGCCTGCTCGCCCGCCAAATGCAAAGCGACGGCCGGGTCTACCACCATTTTTACGGCGACGGGCAGGGCGAATTCACCGAACACTGCGACGACCCCCTGTGGTTCGTCCTGGCCGTCACGGAATACATTAAGGAAACGGGCGACGTCGCCGTCCTGGATTCCGTCGAGCCTTTCCTGGACGGGAACGAAGGCACGATCTTTGAGCATCTCCTCGCCGTCCTCAAGTTTGCCCGAAGTCGATTGAGCCCACAGGGTCTGCCTCTTTTCGGCCGCGGCGATTGGAATGATACGCTCGACTACATCGGCGGCAAAGAAGGCGGCGAAAGCGTCTGGGGCGCGATGTTTTATGTCGCCATGCTCAATCGCCTGATCGAACTTTTCGTGCACCTCAAAGCCGAGGAAGCGGCCCAAGACATTAAAGCCCTCCGCGACCTCATCAGCAGCGCCATCGAAAAAGACTGTTGGGATGGAGAATGGTACATCCGCGCCTTCGGAGAGAACCGAAAAAAGATCGGAAGTAAGGACAATACATACGGCAAGATCTTCATCAATACCCAAAGCTGGGCGGTCATCGCCGGGCTCCCGGACAAGAAGCGGCTCGTCCAGGCGATGTTCAGCGCCAAAAAAATGCTTGACTCAAAGTTCGGGCCAAAGATCTGCGCTCCTGCCTTCCGGGAAATCGACCCGAAGATCGGCCTCATCACGCGCTGCGTATGGGGAAAGAAAGAAAATGCGGCCGTGTTCTGCCACCCGGCGGCCTGGCTTATCCAGGCGGAGTGTCTTCTGGGCCGGGGCAATGCAGCTTTTGATTATTACAAAAAGCTCCTGCCTAACCGGCTGGACTCGGATGTCTATGTCGCCGAGCCCTATGTCTATTCTCAATATATAACAAGCGATGAGCATGAAACGGCCGGCCGGGCCAGCCATTCCTGGCAGACGGGAAGCGCAGCCTGGATGTTCCGGGTGAGTTTTGATTATATTCTGGGCATCAGGCCGACATACCGCGGACTGATCGTAGATCCCGTGATTCCCTCAGCTTGGAAAGGTTATTTTGCCGAGAGGGTTTTTAGGGGTACGCGCTACAAGATCGAGGTCAAGAATCCGGACGGAGTTGAATCCGGGGTCAAGTCAATCGTGGTCGATGGCCACGCGATATCAAGAAAAGACCTGCCCATTTCAGACAAGCCGGTCTGTAATGTCCTGGTACGAATGGGCAAATAGATAAAACTAATTTCAACGCAATCATAAAAATGACACCCCCAATCGGGCGACGCTAAGCCCGTCCGCAGCCCCCGGACCCCGAGGGAACCAGTCCCGGCGGTTCCCCCCGTCGGATAAGCCGACGGGCCCCCCCTCCGCTACGGGGGCTTCCGGACGGGCTTAGCGCCTCCCTAAGAATGTCACTTTATATATCGCGTTTAATTTAGTCATATTATTAGCCTTAGCGTTCTTGACTGGCAGCAAGCAATCTCCTATAGTAGAATTTTGTTTCGTCCATCGATGGAGGCCGAATGAAACCGACATTGCTCCGCAAGCTCCCGGCCGTCGACACACTGATCGAGCTGGCCCAGGAAAAAGGATTTGTTGATAAATTCGGCCGTGAAGAGGTCCTGAAAGCCGCCCAGTCGGCGCTCGAGAACCTCCGCAGCTCGATCCTTGACCAAAAGTCCCCCTCTCCTGCCGAAAGCGATCTTTTGCCGGGGCGCATCCTCGACGAAATGGAGCGGCGGCTTGCCCAGAAATTCTCTCCCTCCCTCCGCAATGCCATCAACGCCACGGGCGTCATCATGCATTCAGGGCTGGGTCGAGCCGTTTTGTCTAAAACGGCCCAGGAAGCTATCCTCGAGGCCGCTCGCGGCTACTGCACCTTGGCTCTGGACCTTGAAACCGGGCGACGCGGTCAGCGGGACACCCATGTCAATCGCATTCTGTGCGAATTGACAGGCGCGGAGGCGGCGACGATCGTCAACAACAACGCCGCCGCGACCGTCGTCATCCTCAATACGCTGGCCAAGGGCAAAGAAGTCATCGTTTCGCGCGGCCAGTTGGTCGAGATCGGAGGCTCGTTCCGCATGCCGGAAGTGATGGAGACAAGCGGCGCCATCCTGCGCGAAGTCGGGGCGACAAACAAAACCCACCTTCGCGATTACGAGAATGCCATCAGCCCGAACACGGGAGCCATTCTTCGAGTCCATCATTCCAACTACCGGATCATCGGCTTCGCCGAGGAACCGGGAATCGAGGACCTTGTCAAGCTGGGCCGGGAACACCATATCCCCGTCATCGACGATCTGGGCAGCGGCGCTCTGGTCGATCTAAAAGAGTTCGGGCTAGAGACCGAGCCGCTCGTCCGAGACAGCATCGCTGCGGGCGTGGATGTGGCTTGTTTCAGCGGCGACAAGCTCATCGGCGGCCCGCAATCGGGAATTATCGTCGGAAAGGCCGATCTCGTCCAGCGGATCAAGAAAAACCCGCTGGTCAGGGCTTTCCGCTGCGGCAAACTTACTCTCGCCGCCATGGAAGCCACCCTCAAGCTTTTCCTAAATCCGCAAAAACTGCGGGAAGAGCATCCTATCTACCGGATGTTCGCTGCCGATTTCATGGAGCTCATGATCCGGGCAGAACGTCTCAAGAATGAGCTCCAGGACAGCTTGCCTGGCAGCTCAGAGGTCCTCATCGAAGACGGAGGATCTTTTGTCGGAAGCGGGTCTGTTCCCGTCGAAACGCTTCCGACGAAATTCCTGGCCATTAAACCTCTCTCCCTTCCCGCCGATGATTTCGCCAGGAAACTCCGGCTCTATGATCCTCCGATTTTCACCAGAATCCAGAACGACTGCGTGATGTTCGATATGCGAACCATCCAGCCCGACGAGGATGAATCCGTAGCCGCCGCCATATTGAAGATTCTCAAAGAATAGACCGAAAAGCACACGGGGCTACCTGATAAACAAGGGTATTCAGAAATGATCGATTATGAGAAAAGAAGACGAATCATGGGCCGCTCCATCAAACTCGGCCACTGCATCTGCAATCCCAAGGAACCGTGCCCTTGCGACCTGTTCAAGCAGAAAAACGTCTGTCTCTGTTCGGGAGAGCGGGAAGAAGATGCGCCCGATGATGTGCCGTTGACAAAGCTTGTCGAGAACGCCGGCTGCGCTTCAAAGATCAATCAGAATGACCTGAAAAAGGCGCTCGACGGCCTTCCTAAAATCTTCAACCGGCGGGTCCTGGTGAGCGCTGACACCTGCGATGACGCCGGCGTTTATCAAATGACAAAGAATATGGCGCTCGTCCAATCTGTGGACGTTTTCACCCCGCTTGTCGATGATCCTTATGTCTTCGGCCAAATTGCCGCAGCCAATTCCGTGAGCGACATCTACGCAATGGGGGGAAAGCCCCTCACCGCGCTGTCGATCGTCAGCTTCCCCATCGAAAAGCTCAGCCCGCGCATCATGAACAAGATGCTTCAGGGCGGAATCGACAAGCTCAAAGAAGCGGGAACGGTCGTGATCGGCGGGCACAGCATTAAAGATAACGAAATCAAGTTCGGGTTCGCCGTAACCGGGATTATTAACCCGAAAAAGATCATGACCAATGATAAAGCAAAGCCGGGCGACATTCTGATCTTGACCAAGCCGATCGGAACGGGAGTCATCAGCTTCGCCAATCAAATCGGGAAAGCGTCGCCGCAGGCCCTGAGGGCAGCGGCGAAATCGATGGTCGAGCTTAACAAAACGGCCGCGGAAATCGCCGCCCAGATGGGAGTGCGGACAGGCACGGATATTACCGGATTCAGCCTACTCGGCCATCTGAGCGAGATCGTCCGCCAGAGCGGCGTAACTGCCGAGATCTATGCCAAAAAAGTTCCCCTCTTTAAAGAAGTCCTTGCATATGTCCGTAAGGGGATCATATCGGGAGCGATCGAGCGCAATCGCGAATATTCTTCACAATTTGTGTCTAGAAGTGACGGCATTGACCCGGACCTTGAGACAGTACTCTATGATCCACAGACTTCGGGCGGACTCCTTCTGGCCATCCCCGGGAAAAAGGCCGGAAGGTTGCTCGCGCGACTCAAAGCTGGCGGTGTCAAGAAAGCCGCCGTCGTCGGACGAATCGTCTCGAAGTCTGAAGGCCAGATCATCCTTAAATAACCTATGCCGGAAAAAGAACACGTCATCATCGGCACGGCCGGCCACATCGACCACGGCAAGTCTGCCTTGGTCAAGGCCATGACCGGCATCGACCCGGACACGCTCCCAGAAGAGAAAGAGCGCGGGATGACGATCGAGCTGGGCTTTGTCTTCATGGATATCCCGGATTACGAAAAGCAGATCGTCTTTATCGATGTGCCCGGACACGAAAAATTCGTTAAAACAATGGTCGCCGGCGCGGCCAGTGTGGACGCGGCCCTGTTCGTGATCGCCGCCGACGAGGGAATTTCGGTCCAGACGCGCGAGCATTTCGATATCCTTCAACTCCTCGGAATTCCGTTGGGGATGATCGCCTTGACCAAATCCGACTTGGTGGACGAGGCCAGGCTGCGAGAGCTCTCCGGCCAGATCGCCCACTTCGTCAAAGGGACATTTTTAGAAGGCGCGCCGATCATCCCGGTTTCTGCCGTGACAAAGAGCGGCCTGCCTGAAATCAAAACAACGCTTATGGACATAGGCCGCCGCATTCAGAAGCGACGGGACAGCGGCTTTTTTCGGATGCCGGTGGACCGCGTCTTTACCATCCATGGGTTTGGGACGGTTATTGCCGGAACAGTCCTTTCCGGCGAGATCCGCGTTGGCGATCAAGTCGAAATATATCCTGACAAAATTACAGCTAAGGTTCGCGGCATCCAAGTCCACAAAGCGCAAAAAGAAAAATCCGAAATTGGAAAGCGGACGGCCCTCAATCTCCAGGATGCCGATAAGGAATCGTTGCGCAGAGGGCAGTGCGCCGCGATACCCGACGCCCTCACGCCGACGCAGAGAGTGGATGCCCGCTTGCGCTTGCTCCACGACAGCCCCGTCGAATTGAAAAACAGAGATAGGCTCAGGCTTCATATCGGAACCGATGAAATTATCGCCCGCGTCGTTCTTCTCGAGAAACCGAAGCTTCTGCCCGGCGAATCAACGTTTGTCCAATTCGTGCTTGAATCACCGACGGTCGCCCTTCTCAAGGATCGCTTCATCATCCGCACGTTTTCGCCCCTCATGACGATCGGCGGAGGCGAGATCCTGGACCCGACGCCGCCCCGGCATAAACTCCAGGACAGCTCGGTTTTCGAAAGCTTGAAGAAGTGGCTTGGAACGACGGAAGACATTGTCGAGCGGACGCTCGCCAAATCGCCGGACAAGCCCCAAAGCTTGACGGCCCTCGCGATGGCCCTGGGAAGATCGGAAGCAGAAATCCGCGCCGCTCTTCAAGAACTTCTCAGCCGCGGCAAGCTCACGAAGCTTATCTCGGAAAAAGAGGAAAAATACATGCTGGCCGGGTCCTATTCGCGCCTGCGCGACGGCCTGCTCGAATCGATCAAGCAATATCTCAAGGACCACCCGACCTTTCTTTATATCCCCCATTCCGATCTGCGCTCGCATTTCCTGAAGTTATCGGACGAGCCGACGTTCAAAATGGTTCTCGATGACCTCGTCAGTCAAAAACTGGTCTACAGAAAAGAGTCTCAAATCGGCCTCGTCGGGCATGAAATGAAACTTGGATCAAAAGAACAGGATCTCATGGACCGGATTGAGCAGGAGTTCAAAAAGGCGCGGTTCGAAACGCCTTTGGAAGATGAGGTCTGCCAGAAGCTGCGGCTCGAGCCGACCGTATTCAAAAGGCTGATGAGCAGCCTGTTCCAGCAGGGAAAGCTCGTTAGGCTCAACATCAAGGTCGTCTATCACAAGGAGGCGTTCGAAGCGGCAAAGGATATCGTCACACGCCAACTCGAAAAATCCAAGAGCATTACGATCGCCGAGCTCAAGGATAGGCTTAAGTCATCGCGAAAATATTCCCATGCCGTTCTCGAGTATTTCGATAAAATCGGGCTGACGAAACGTGTTGAAGACCGCCATGTCTTGCGGTAAGATTCGCTAATCATCCCGGGAGGGTCTAGGTCCCGGTGGGCCTTCTGGACTTCAAATCCAGTATGGGGCCTGACGAAGGTCCCGGATGGGTTCGACTCCCATACCCTCCCGCCATTCATGCAGCCGAGCCGTGGACCTTTTTCGGGGTCCCCCCTATTTCTTAGGGGGGATTAGGGGGGTTAATGTCACGAAGTAAGATTCTTAAACACGGCTCGGGTTTTTTCAAAGGCCTACCATATTAGGGCCCCCCTTTATTGTAAAGGGGGGGATTAAGATCACTAAGATAATTCTTAAAGGTGTCTCCGGTTTTGATTGGGCAGCCGAGACGCAAACATTTTTTGGGATCGCCCCTAATTTTAGGGGGGATAAGCGGTTGCTGAGACACGTTGGTGCGTGCGCAGCAACGAGCTCCGCATATTATCGCTCATCATCGTTCCCAATAGACACGATAGCGCTTGAGCACCGGAAATCCATCCTCGGTTTCTTCGATGGCATAGAGCTTTTTATTTTTCCAGAGAAAGGGCATCATTTCTAGAGGAACTTCCGCAAGGTACCGGCCTTCAGCATCAAAGACATCAAAGAGCATCTTTTTCTCTGCTTTGTTTTTCCGAGCCGACTGGACAATCAACCGGTTTTCTTCGTCAATCGTAAAATAAAAATAGGGAGGATAATATTTCGAAGTTTCGGTTTTAAGTTTGATGCTGCGATCAAGAATCTTTAGCAGCTTTTCCTCCTTTTTCGCTTGGGGGTTTTCGACCGGATCATAAGCTTTAAGAATCCTCCGGATCAGAGTCCCTTCGGACGCGTAGACTTTAAATTCGTAGCCCGGCGATAGGAGGTGCGGGATTTTCTGAGTTGGAGACGACCTGGACACCATTGATTGTCTTGATTTCCGGCTGATCGGATACTGCGTTCAGTGGGGTGAGCCAGATCGCCGCCAATATGAGGCTGACAATAGCGAATCCCTTTCTTTTCATAGCATTTCGTCCATCCGGCCCTTACTAGGGGAAGCTGTTCCTTAAACCAAACGGCGATTCAACGGCTTAAAGATACGAAGATACGAAGCTAACAAGACCAGGATAAGGTCAACGTCTACGAACAGAAAAAGAAGAACGAGGAGGTCTTTCGAACTGTGGGAATGAAGCCCTTGGCCTGATTGGGGCGCAACCGTCAAAACAACCGTGAATATTTTGGCGAGAAAGGTAACGATGACGATCAGCACCAGTAGGACGATCCGAATCTCAAATAAGGATATTATCGGCTTCCCGGTTCGGACGGCGACGAGCATCAAGAGAAGAATGCCCCAGCCAAGAATCGGGGCGATCCAGCGCAGAATAGAGAAATCGCTCGGAAAGCGCAGGGCGTGCGCCCAAAAGACTTGCCCAAAAGCACGACTCCCTGTGGCTGGAACTGGCAATCGCGATAAATTTGCCACAAGCCCGATCACGAGTCCGCTGATCGGGAGATAAAGAACGAGAAGCCATATCCCGCGTCTGTTTCGTCGTCCGACCATATTCCCTTCGTGCGATAGATCATTCTAATCCTTAGACAGAGTCTTTTCAAGGTTTGTGCGTTCTGCAACGGCGGATGGAGCTTCCCCGAGCTTAACGATGCCAGGGAGAGGCTGGCCGTTCGTATTTGACTCGCCCTGCTATTGGTGCTATGCTCCTGACAAACAGCCGTCTGGGGAAAAAATGTTAGCTAGTTTCCTAAATGTTAGGTTGAGAATTCTTGCGGCCATTTTTGCTGTCGCCTGCGCATACGCTGGAGGTCGACAGTTTATGGAGGATAGAGATAGGAGAGAAATCGCTGAGCTAACAAAAATTCAGCCGCCACCTGGTGCCACGGAGTTAAAGCTGATTCTCGCTTTCCCGACCACAAAGCAGGAAGAAGCCGGCGAATATTTGTCTCAACCAGATTCCTTTGTCCGTGATTCCCGCGGAAATTATTACATCGCTGATCAAAAGACAAACGTTATCTATAAATACGATTTCTCGGGCAGGTATTTAGGTCTCATAGGAAAACCCGGTCAAGGGCCCGGGGATCTCTATTTGCCAAGACATATTGAAACTATTGATGATGTCCTCATCGTCAACGATGTCGGAAATAGGCGCATACAAAAATTTGATTTAAAGGGTCAGGTTATCAATTCGACTCGAATATTTAAATCATATGCCGATATGATTTTCGGGAGAGATGGCAAAATAATCGGAGCGCCTTTGTACATAGAACCGCCCGGTGAGAGCAATGCGCTAATAGAAATCATGGGTTTTGATGGAAAAATTGTCCGTGCTTTTGGGGCACCAATTGAATTTAAATATGGCAAAAGCACGATGAATGCCAGAAAGATTCTCGTGAATAAAAATAACGAGGTTATTCTGGTTTTTAGAGTTCTACCGATTCTTCGGCGATATTCTTTCGAGGGTCAAATGCTCAAAGAGCAGCGTCTGAAGACGGAATTCTCATTGCAAAAAGAGAAAATCAACTTAAGGATGAATTCTTATCTTCCAGATCATAAAGCCGGCAATTATGTCATATTTCCTGCCGCGAAGATTCTTGATGAAACGATCTTTCTGGTCGATCATGTGCCCCCTAGGTTATGGATTTGGGCGGTCGATGCTGACTTTCGAGTTACGCATACCTATTGGGCGAATACGGGAGATTATCTCTTTGCTAGAGATTTTATTGCCTTCCGAGAAAACGGTCAAATCCATTTCGCTCTGCTCGGCTCGTTAATGCCATACGAGGAGAAAATTAATATTTTCGCGCCAAAAAAAAGGGAGCTTTAATCGAGGATTTCGGGCTCAACCTTTCCGGCTTCGGGCTAAGAATCGATGTCTCCTTGGCATTCTAATCCGGGATGAAATCATGAAGGCTGAGACTGATCCTTATTGTCTTCCCGGCCGCTCCCGGTTCTTCGCTCGACAAAGGTGATGGATTTGGCCTCTTTCCCCCGCATCTGAATTTCTCCGTTGAAAACGCAGCCTTCCGCCATGGCGATAATCACCGTATCAATATTTCCGTTTACGCGCCCCTCAGTCCTCACCTCGACATGCTCCGCAGACTCAATATTTCCTTTGAGATCCCCTTCGACGATGACGAAGGGGCTCCGGATGTTCCCATCAACCCGCCCCTTTTTTTCCACCCAGACAAGCTGCCCGCTGTTGATGTCCCCTTCAAGAGTTCCTGAGATCCTCGCTCCTGCCTGCCCGCTGATAGTTCCCTTGAACGTCGTCCCCGCTGCGATGATGGACGCCTCGCCCTCGGCCTTGTCTTCCAGCCTTCTATTTTTGTCATCTTTTCTTAAGAGCATTTTCGAAATCCTTTCTACCCTTTAAATTTTCTGTACAAGGCGATGGCCTGGTCGGCGGTGGCTCCATCGAGGACAATGGCCTTGATCGCTTTGAATGTGGCAATGGGATGCTTGCTGCCCCACACACGGCGGCCAACGACTGCGCCGCTGGCGCCGTGGGTCATTGCCTCGTGCACCTGGCGAAAAATCGCGAGCTCGCCTGAGGTCTTCGGCCCACCGGCCATTATGACCGGCACATGTCCAGAAGCGATAGCCTTTGCGTAGCCCTCAGGGTCGCCGTTGTATATAGTCTTGACGACATCGCACCCGTATTCCAACCCGAGCCGAATGGCCATGGCCAAATCCTCCGACGTCGGCATCGTTTGAGCCTTGCCGGCAGATGGCACCCTAGGAATGATTTCTGCACAGAGCGGCATGCCGATTTGTTCGCACTCGGCCGATATCGTCGCCAACTTCTCGAGCAACGCCGATTCGGTCGGGGCATCTCCGGTCCCGATAAAGCAATTGAGCACAACCATGTCCGCACCAAGCGCCGCAGCTTCTTCTGCGTTATGGAGGAGGTGCATGACTGTGTCCGGCCCGCTCAGATGTGACACTGTGGCGTCTATCCGCATGATAATCCCGAGGTCGCCGATTTCGCTGAGCGCGGCCCGCAGCGCTCCGGCGGTCAAGAGGACTGCTGTCGCCCCATGATCCCTGGCCAGCGCTACAAGCTTGGCAGGGTCCTCAGTCCCCGGCTGCACTCCGAAATAAATCGGGTGGTCAAACGGCAGGACTAGCATCTTTCCATTGCGAAAAACGCGCCGCAAACGCAGTTTCTTTCCCATACTCGTTTCGATCATGACAACCTTCCTTTCTAAGCTAAAAATATCTAGGTATCAAGGGCTCGCTTCGGCAGAGCCCGTGGCGAGTCGGATAAGCTCTTGCTCCGTTGCGGTATCGCCGCTGACCTCCCCTGCCAGCCGGCCTTCGTGCAGGACGAGAATCCTGTCACAGAGCCCGACGAGCTCCGGCATTTCCGATGAGACCACGATGACCCCGTGTCCCGCTCGGGCATACTCACGCAGGAGCCGGCGGATTTCCACCTTGGCCCCGACATCGACGCCGCGCGTCGGCTCATCGACGATGAGCACCTTGGGCGAAGCAGCGAGCCAGCGCGCGAGCAACGTTTTTTGCTGGTTCCCGCCTGAGAGGTCCCGCATCTCCTGATCCAGGTCTCGCATGGCAATTTGAAGCTCCTGTCGAAACTTGTCGGCAAGCTCGCGACCGAGATTTCGCCGCACGAATCCTCCCCGCGAACACCGGGCGAGATTGGCGCAAAGGATATTATCCTCGACGCTTTGGTCAAGAAACAACCCTTGAGATTTTCGATCTTCCGGCACATAGACGATTCCAGCCCGGACAGCTTCCCGAATCGAATTGAATCTGCACGGCCGGCCTTCGAGGACGATTTTCCCCGACCCGAACGGGTCGGCGGCAAAAATGGCCCGCATCAGCTCGGTCCGTCCGGCTCCCAGAAGCCCGGAAAAACCGAGGATAGCGCCCCTCCGCAGGGAAAAGCTTATGGCAGGAGCGCCGGAGGAAAGCTTGAGCCGGCTTACCGAAAAAAGTATGTCGCCCACTCCCCCACCCTTTTCCGGGAAAAATTGCGTTAGCTCGCGGCCGACCATAGCGTTGACCACGGCCGAGCGCGAAGCCTGGGCGATGTCCCAGCTTGCGACGCGCTGCCCGTCGCGGAGCACCGTCACACGATCGCTGACGCGGAAGACCTCGTCCAGGCGATGCGAGATATAGACGACGCCGACCGATTTGTCTTTCAGCTTGCGGATGGTTTCGAGGACAAGATCGGTTTCATGAGCTTCGAGCGCCGAAGTCGGTTCGTCGAAAACGATGACTTTCGGCTCCCAGGCGAGGGCCTTGAGAACCTCAACGACCTGTCCATAACCCATGCCGAGTGTGCCGGCTTGGGCGTGCGGGTCGATCGCCGGGCAAAAATCAGCCAGCATTGCCTCGGCTTTATCGAAGAGCTTGCGCCGGTCCAGGAACCAGCCACGCCGCGGTTCGCGACCCGCGAGGATATTTTCGGCAACGGTGAGGTCCCGGGCCAGGCTGAGTTCCTGGTGGACCATGGCCATCCCGGCGCGCAAAGCGTCGGCTGGGGATTTCGGCGCGAATTCCCGGCCTCCGAATTCCATCCGGCCCTCGTCGGCAGAGACGATCCCCGCGGCAATCCGCATGAGCGTACTCTTGCCGGCGCCGTTCTCGCCGACAAGGGCATGCACTTCGCCGGCGCGGACATCGAGGTCCACCCCATGAAGGACGCGAACTTCGCCGAACCTCTTTTGGATGCCCGACATCTCCAGCAAAGCTGAACCCATGCTTTGGCCCACTTTTTTCCCCGGCTATCTTCCTTGGCTCATCTTCTATTTATTGCGCCGAAAATAATTGACGTTGTCCTTGTTGATAACAAAAGTCCCTGTGTCCACGATGGGCGGCAGCGGATTGACGCCGACCTTCCGCCAATCGTCGGTGAACTTAATCCGGTTGTTACGAAGGTCGTAGAGCATCTGCAGGGCAAGGTAAGTCATCATGTACGTGCGCTGAGCGATGGATGCATCGATGACGCCTTCCTGGATAAATTGGAGAGTAGCCTCGTCGCGGTCCATGGCCACAATCTTGACCTTCCCTGTTTTGCCCGCCTGCTTGACCGCCACGGCCGCGCCCTGGCCGCCGATCGCGGCGACACAGCCGAATCCCGCCAGGTTCGGGAAGGCCTGGAGGATAGCCCGGCATTCCTTCTCGGCCTCGGTCTGCGAACCCTTGTCGTTCCCGATCTTGACGATCTTGATGTCGGGATATTTGGCCAGCGCGTCCTTATAGCCCTGAATCCGCTGAATCAGGTTGTCCCAACCCGGGATGTACATGAGCGCTACTTCGCCGCGGCCGCCGAGCAGCTTCGCCAGCTCCTGGCCTCCCTGGTATCCCGAATTATAGTTTCCCGTGCCTATGAACGAGTAGCGTTTGCTCGAAGGCGCATCGGCGTCGGCGCATACGACTGGGATGCCCGCCTCGATAGCCTTGTTGATGGCCGGAGTCACGGCGTCTGCCACTGCGACCATAATGATCCCGTCCACTCTCTGGGCGATGGCCCGATTGACGGCCTCGATCTGGGCATTGACGTCCACGGTGGGTGGGCCGGAGAAAACGGCATTTACACCGAGTTCTTTGGCCTTGTCGTAGAGACCGAGCTTGGAGTCGATCCAGTACGGGCCGCCCGTAACGGCCGAGATCATGACGTAGTGCTGGTTTTCGGGAATCTCGCCGGGCGCGACGGCGGTCTTTGGACCGCGCGGACCGATCTTGACGACAACGACGACGATCAGGGCAATCGCCAGGATGATACTGATGATCCTTTCCATTGTCTTGTTCCTTGTTCTAAATAGGAAAGAGCGAAGCTTCTTGCCGAAATCTGGGCCCGTCAGAGCGATGACCGCGGCCAAAATGAGCACGAGCCCCACCGCGATCTGCTGCGCTTCAGCGGCCACATCGATGAAGACAAGGCCCGTCGTGATGATTTGCATCAGAAGCAGGCCGAGGAACGATCCCAGAATAGTGCCGCGTCCGCCCGAAAGGCTCGCCCCGCCGACGATGACCGCTGCGATCACCCGGAGCTCCGCGCCCATCCCGGCGTTGGCGTCGATGGCGTTGGCCCGGCTGGTGACGATGACTCCGGTCAGTCCGGCCAGGAAACCTGTGAGCATGAAGGCGAAGGTCTTGACGCGGGCGGTCGGAATGCCTGTTAGGCGCGCGGCTTCCTCATTGCTTCCGACAAAATAGACCTGACGCAGATAGGTCAGCCGACGGAGCAAGAAGTCGCTGACAATCATAGCCGCGACAAGAAGAATAACGGGAAAGCGAACCTGGAGAGGACCCCAGGGCAGATGGATCGTGAAAATCGTGCCCCAGGCGATCTTAAGAAAACTCTCCGGGAAGCCGGTTGGCGGCGCGCTCCGGGTAATGACTTGGACAACGCCGCGCAAGATGCTCATCATTCCCAGCGTTGTGATAAAGGGATTGATCTTGAGCCGGGTGACGATCGTGCCGTTTATCCAGCCGACAAGGGAGCCGGCCAACAGCGCCGCGATTACAGCCAGCGCCACCGGCAAGTGCGCTTTCATGGCTAGCGCCGCAATCAAGCCGCAAAAGGCCATCGCGGAGCCAACCGACATATCGAACGCACCGCAGATGATGACGATCGTCATGCCGATGACCATCAACCCGTCGCTCGAAGCGCCCTCAAGGATGGCCAACGCCGACTCGAAGCCGAGGAAGCGGGGGTTGAGCGTTCCAAAAACCGCGATGGCGATTAAGACTGACGCCAGAATCGTGAACTCACGCATACGGAAGCGGCGTCTGGATGCAGTCATGGCTTGGGCAGAAAATACGCGCGGCAAATTGTTTTTTAGCCGGTGGCTAATTATTGACCATCGGGCCAGGGGTGTCAAGCGGCTTAGGCGGCAGCGCGGGATGCCGCCTAAAGGCCCGAGAAAGGGCTTGACAGGCCTTGCCCTGCTTGGCAGAATCGGATGACGGAGCCTATCGAAGAGGCCCAAGAAACACCTTCACAAAGAGACAAATCGAAAGGGACGAATATGAGTCAACCATCATTCCAACCATCGTCAAAACGGCCGGCGCCGAAGATCGGCCTGGTGGTCCATTCCATCGGAGCGTTTAATCCCAAGGCCAAGGACGAATCCGAAAAAGCGATCCGCCGGCAATTCGAGCGCCTGGCCGCTTCGGGGGAGATAGATCCTCAGTCGATCATCACCGAGCGGATTTTCAATCCTCACGAGGCCTTGGCCGCAGCCGACCGCTTCGCCGAAGCGCGCGTGGATCTTGTCGTCATTGCCAATGTGGCATTTCCGAACGGGCAGGTTTATTTAACTCTCGCGACTCACCCGCATTTGGCCCATACGCCGTTCGCTGTCGTCGCCGAACCTGAGCCTGCGGGATCGGAATGGGCAACCAACGCCTGGTGCGGGATCATCATGAACAATTACGTCGCGCGGCAACTCGGCCGGCCCATCGCCGTCCTGCCCGGCCCGTTTGCGAGCGATGCCTTTCGAGCCGCTTTCAGCCGGCTTCTACGTGTCGCCGGGACGATTCGCTTCCTCCGCCGCGATCTACTCTGCCGTTTCGGCGACGCGCCCAGCGGCTTTCATTCTGCAACCGGTGATCAGTTGGCCTTTGCCAGCGTGTTTGGGACCCGGGTAGAAACCGTCGATTTGACGGCCGTCATGGCGGCTTATCGTATGGGCACGACAAAAGGATATTTGGGCGAGGCGGCCTTTACGGATGATGATATCCGGCTGACGATCTTAAAGCTCACCGAAGGGCGCCAGGTTCAGGTGGACGCAGAGATGCTCGAACGCGGCGTCCGGCTGTATCACGCCTATCGCGCTATCATCCTAGCCAATGGTTATACATCAGCGGCTTTCCGCTGCTGGCCGGAGAACAACGAGCCGTTCATCGGGATCAGTGCCTGCCTGGCGATGGGGCTGCTGCTGGCTAACGGCGAGCTCACAGCCGCTGCTTGCGAAGCCGATTGGCCTACGGCCGTGGCGCAGTCTATCGGAACGTTGCTTTCGGGGAAGCCGGCCGCTTGCCTCGACTGGGTCAATTATACCGGCGGCTCCGAGATCATTCAGCTCGGCCATTGCGGCATGGGGATTTGCGGGGAGATGGCGCCCGGCAAAGCGCAAGGGGCAGTCTGCGATGCCATCGCCCAGCATCCGGTCATCCGACAGGCCGGAGGGACTGTCGGCCCGGTTCATATAGGGCAGTTCGAATATGGAGTTAAAACCGGCCTGTGCTTGACACGCGATCCGAACGGCTCATATAAGCTCCTCGCTTTTCGCGGCGAGAGCAGCCCCAAGACGGCCCGGGGAATGACTTATAGCGCCGCCGACATCGTCGTTTCCGACTATGCCAAGCTGAACCGTCTGGTCTTGGAGGGAGGATTCCCCCACCACCTTGCCGTGGCCATGGGCGATATAAGCGAAGACATTCGGATGCTCTGCACGTTCTTGGGAATCGAGTATGTGAGCCCCCACGATTAATGGAACAAAACGGATGACATCCCGCGAAAGAGTCCTCACAGCCGTCGAGCGCCGGACGGCGGACCGCACGCCCGCCGATTACAAGGCTGAGCCTGAAGTCAACCGCTACATGATGGAATATCTAAAGGTGGCGAGTTACGAAGATTTATTGCGGCGGCTGGAAGTCGATATCCGGCGGCTAGAACCGCGCTATGTCGGGCCGCCGTTTCGCACTTATGAGGACGACGTTTTTGAGGATTACTGGGGAATCCGATCCAAGCGCCTCAGGGCGGGACGCGGGAACTATGATATGCATGTCCATACGCCGCTTTGGGATGCGCAGTCGGTCGATGACCTCGCCAAGCATGCCTGGCCTACGCCCGACATTTTCGATTACTCCGTGATGCGTGAGCAATGCGCCCACTACCGCGACTACGCCGTGATGTATGAGGGCGCCGATCTATTCACACGGCCGTGCATCTTGCGGAATATAGAAAACGTACTGGTGGATATGATTGAGCGCCCCGAAATGGCTCATTTCCTTTTCGAGAAGTTCACGGAATTTTACGAAGATGATATCAGGAGGGCGGTCGAGGCGACCGGAGGCGCAATCGACATTTATTGCGAATGGAGCGATTATGGAACGCAACGGGCGCTGCTTATTTCGATCCCCATGTTTAGGGATTTTATCGCGCCCTATCTGAAGAGGTTGATCGATGTCTGCCACGATGCCGGCGTGAAGTTTATGGCTCACAGCTGCGGGGCCATCCGGCCTCTCATCCCAGAATTGATCGGACTCGGAGTGGAAATTCTCGATCCGATTCAAGTTGCGGCGGCCGGGATGGAACCTGCAGGCTTGAAAAAGGACTTCGGCGATAAGCTCTCCTTCCATGGCGGGATCTGTACGCAGAGGACGCTGCCTTTTAAAACGCCGCAGGAGGTGCGCGAGGAAGTGTTAGATCGGATTTCTACTCTAGGAGCGGGGGGCGGGTACATCCTCGCTTCAAGTCACGACATCAGCGCCGACACGCCGCCGGAAAATATCGTCGCAATGTATGATCCGGGGCTTCGCTCTAAATGAGAAACAAAGAGAATAACATGTCAATTGTGTGCGTCGGACAACTCGTTGCGGACGTCGTCGTGAGGCCGGTCGAAAAGCTTCCCTACCCCGGCCGCACTGAGCCGGTCGACGAACTGGACCTCCTCTCGGGCGGTTGCGCGGCGAACACGGCCGCGGTTCTGGCCAAGCTCGGAGCCAAAGTGAGTTTGGTCGCGCTCATCGGCCAGGATTCGTTTGGCGACGCGGCGCTCGCCGACCTAAGAAATGCTGGAGTCAATGTTGAGGCAGTGAGGCGGGAGGCCGAATTCCCGACGTCGGTGGCGATCGTCCTCGTCGACGGCAAAGGAGAACGGTCGTTCTATTATCGGGCCGGCGGATGCGAAAAGCTGGCCAACCATCATGTGCCTGATTGCATTTTAAAGGCGGCGGGTATCATGCACGTCGGCGGCGCCATGAAGATGCTAAAGCTCGACCTAGCCGAGCTGATGGGGCGGGCTAAATCCTTTGGCTGTATCACGTCGCTCGACACGGATTGGGATATCTACGGCAACTGGATGCGGCTATTGCGCAACGCACTCCCAAAAATCGATTATCTCATCACCAACGAGGAAGAGGCGGCCATGCTGAGCGGAAAAGACGAGCCACGGGAGGCTGGGCTCGAATTGCTGGTGCATGGGCCAAAGGCCGTTGCTATCAAGCGCGGAGAACGGGGTGCCATGCTAGCCACTGAAGATGGAGTGGCGGAGTTTCCCGCTTATCGGGTCAAGGTTTTAGATACGACCTGCGCCGGCGACGCATTTGCGGCGGGATTTTTGCTCGGCATAAGCTTTGCCCGGCCTCTCGACGAGTCAATGAAATTGGGAAACGCGGCTGGAGCTCTCTGTACCACCCAGATCAGCCACCGTGGGGTAACCTCGGTCCAGGCCGTTCGCCGCCTGATCGAGGAGCAAGAAAAATGAACTCCCGGGAGAGAACCCTGGCCGTCTTGGCACGCGAAAAGCCCGACCGTCTGCCGCGCGAGCTAAAACTGACGCCCGCGCTCCTCGAGGATTTCGAGAAGCGCACTGGCGCCAGCGACCCATCAGAGTACTTCGCGTTGGATGTCCGCGATGTATTCTTCGCGCCGCCGGCAGCGATAGCGGATTTCAGTGCCTATTATCCGGAGGGAGTGCCGCGATTTTGGAACCCGGCCGGTTGGGAAGTCGGAGAATGGGGCGTCGGCGTGACAGACGGCTCGATGTATCACTTCATCCACCTCGAACATCCGATGAAGCAGCTGGCGGCGATCGAAGAAATCGAGCGCTATCCCTTCCCCGACTTAACGCTGCCGGCCCGCCACCGGCACCTCGAAGGGCAAGTGAGGGAGCTCCACGAACGGGGGCTTTTTGTCATCGGCTTTATGGAGTGGACGATTTTCGAAATCGCCTGGCACCTGCGCGGAATGACCGAGTTTTTCAGCGACATCGCTTTTAATCCGCATTTCGCAGCGCGCCTGCTCGACCGTATTACGGCCATCCGCTCGTTCCAGGCGCGCCGCTTCGCCGAGGCCGGCGTGGATATGATTAAAATCGGCGATGACGTGGGCACACAGAGGGCCATGCTCATGAGTCCCAAGATGTATCGCGAATGGTTCAAGCCAAGGCATAAGGCAGTGATCGACGCGGCACGGAACGTGCGGCCTGAAATTCCCGTTTGTTATCATACCGACGGGAACTGCTGGGATATCATCCCCGACTTGATAGACATCGGTGTAACAGTCTTAAATCCAGTGCAACCAGAATGCCTGGATCTGGCGGCCGTCAAGAAACGCTTCGGGGACAAGCTCGTATTCTGGGGCGGCATCGGGACACAGACGACGATGCCTTTCGCTTCCGCTGAGGAGGTGTATCTGAAAGTGCAGCGAACGATCGACGTCCTCGGTCCTACAGGATATTTTCCCTGCCCAACTCATGTCCTCGAGCCGGAAGTTCCATTCGAGAATATCCTAGCTTTTTTACGCGCCGTCGACGAATACGGGGTCAAACCTACTCGTTACACACTTTAGCCTGGAAAATTATGCGTAAGGAGTAGGTTTGACCCCGGAATTTACGTTTGCTAGGCTTGAGCATAGAAGATAAGCTATAATCTCCCGAAGTAGTAAAGCCGGAAATTGATTGGAGGTGCCATGCGGTTCATAAAAAAGCTGTCCAAAAACAAGCTCGGTTTTTTAGCTCTTCTTTCGGTCTTCATCCTACCTCTGCTCGCGTCTAGCCATATCGTACCCACTGCGAATCCAGTTCGAATCGCCGTATCCATCGATCCGGCCGTCCGGACCGATCCGGCCTCCGGACGAATCCTGCTGCTCATTTCGCGAACGGAAAAGTTTAGCCCTGGAATGAACGGGACTCCCGTATTTGGAAAAAACGTTGACGACTTAAAACCAGAGGCGCGATTCTATATCGACGAAGCGGCCTTCGGCTACCCCGTACGGAGCATTAGCGATATCCCCGAAGGAGAATATTTCGCCCAGGCTTGGGTGAATGTGTACACGACGTTCAAGCGCTCGGACGGCAAGGTCGTCAAGCTCCACATGGACCAAGGCGAAGGCCAGAATTGGCGCCGCTCGCCCGGAAATTTGTACAGCGACACGGTCAAGATCAAAATCGCACTTGGGACGGCCGAGCCCTCCTCGATTATTTTGAACCATGTCGTCCCGCCCATCCCGCCTTATCAAGATACAGCGCACCTCAAACACATCAAGATCCAGAGCAAATTGCTGACGGATTTCTGGGGACGTCCGATGTCTATCGGCGCAAACATCTTGCTTCCCAAAGGCTATGAGGAACATCCGGAGGTACGCTATCCGGTCCACTATATACAAGGTCATTTTCCTAGGGGGAATGTCGGCCGCTTTAGCGAAGATCCCAACAACGCGGCCAACAAGATTTGGAGCGCGGACAATTTGCCCCGCTTCATCCAGGTGACGATAGACCATGCTTGCCCCTACTATGATGATTCCTACGGCGTCAATTCGGAAAATGTCGGACCCTATGGCGATGCGATCATCACCGAGCTGATTCCCCAAGTCGAAAAGACATTTCGCGCCATCGGCCAGCCTTGGGCCAGGGTGCTCTCCGGAGGTTCGACGGGCGGCTGGATCTCCATCGCCATGCAGGTTTTTTATCCGGATTTCTTCGGCGGGACCTGGACATTCTGCCCTGATCCGGTCGATTTCCGAAAATACCAGATCGTGAACCTCTACGATGACAAGAATGCCTACTTCAGGGATTATGAGTGGACGCGAGTGCCGCGCGGAGGAGAACGCGATACGAGCGGCAATCTCATCTACACGCAGGAGCAGGAGAATCTCTACGAGGAAGCGATCGGCGACAGGTTCCGGTCGGGCGGCCAATGGGCTATCTGGAATGCGGTCTTCGCGCCCGTCGCTGAAGACGGCTATCCAAAGCCACTATGGGATCCGCTCACCGGGAAAATCGACAAGGAGGTCGTTGCCTGGGCCGGCGAGCGCTACGACATCCGGCAGTACCTGGAGAAGAATTGGGCAGCCCTGGGACCGAAGCTCGTCGGTAAAATTCATGTCTATTGCGGCCGCATGGACAATTTCTACCTCAATGAGGCCTGCTACCTCCTCCAGGAATTCCTGGAACGCGCCACGAATCCCGCCTACGGCGGAGAGTTCAAATACGGAGATCGCGGCGGGCACGGCTGGAGCCCTTTCAGAGGCGACGAGTTACTGCGCACGATGGCCGACCACGTCGTCCAAAATTCGCCGGATAAAAAGCGGGATTGGATTTATTAAGGGGACGGGGTCAAACCTACTCGTTACGCATAGTTTTCCAGGCGAAAGTGCGTAATGAGTAGGTTTGACCCCGGATTATTTTTATTCGAAGCGCAGGGCTTCGATGGGGTCGAGCTTGGAGGCTTTGCGGGCCGGATAAAAACCGAAAAATATCCCGATCGTGGCGGCGAAAATAAAGGACAAGACAATAGAGCCGGACGAAACGACCGCATTGATCCGGGAAAAGATCGGAATATATTTAAGGAGTTTAGAAAGGCCGATTCCCAGGCCGACGCCAAGCGCCCCTCCTATCAGGCTCAAGACAAGGGCTTCAGCCAGGAACTGAACGAGGATATCCTTTTCCCGGGCACCGATGGACATCCGGATGCCGATTTCCCGGATCCGCTCCGTGACGGAAACCAGCATGATATTCATGATCCCTATCCCGCCCACAAGGAGGGAAATCGCGGCGATGCTTCCAAGGAGAAGCTGGAGGACACCCATAGCGCTCTCCATGGTTTCGGCGATCTCGGCAAGGTTGCGGACATTAAAATCGTCATCGCCGCCCTCCGGGATATTATGGCGATCGCGGAGGAGGGTCTCTATTTCCCGCTGGGCATTCAGCATCCTGTCGGCGGATACAGCCGAAATATCAATCGATTGGACAAAAGTATACCGGACCAGCCTCCTCGATGCGGTGACATAAGGAACGCAAATGAGGTCGTCCCGGCTTCCGAATCCGCCGGATTCGCCCTTCGACTTCAGGAGGCCGATGATCGTAAAAGGAACGCGTCTAATGCGGATGACTTTGCCAATGGGGTCTTCGCCGTCTTCGAAGAGGTTTTTCTTGACTTCGGCGCCGAGGACACAGACCTTAGCCCCGGATTCGACCGCCTCTTCATCAAAAAATGATCCACGCTCGATCTCCCATCTTCGAATCATCGGGTATTGTGCGCCGACTCCCTGGATCTGCGTCCGCCAGTTCTTGCCTCCGTAGACGACCTGAGACGACGTGTTGATGTTGGGCGAAACGGCCTGGACGGAAGGACAATATTTTATGATGGCATCGATATCGTCCATTTTCAACCTATTCCGAAACCCAAAACCCGTCCGGACGCCCCTGAGGTTCATGCTGCCGGGCCGGACAACGAGGAGATTCGTTCCCATGCTGTCGAAGCGCGCCTGGATCCCGATCTTGGCCCCCGTTCCGATGCTGACCATGGCGATCACCGATCCCACACCGATGATGATGCCCAAGGCCGTAAGAAACGTGCGCATTTTATTGCGTTCCAAGGCGCGAAGCGAAACCCGAAGGATTCTAAATAAATTCATCGTCTGCGCTCACTATCTATCCGCTCGTTTTTCAAGAAAATTCTAAGCATAGAATAGAACTTATAGCAGAATACCAAACGCGTGTCAATTTACGGGCCGGGCAGAGGGGCTAGGCAAGCTCACCATGTCTGTTTTTCAGGGGAATGTGCGTAACGAGTAGGTTTGACCCCGAGCTATACCCCCCAGCTATTTATCGAGGACATAGAACATCGCCCGCATAGGGCTATAGAAAGGCTTGGCCGAATATCGTTCGGCAGCCCGGATGTCCAATCCGAAGGCCGCGAATATTTTCATCCAGTCCGCGTGCGCCATGAAGTGAAACGGCGTATTGACGCCATGCCGGAAATTGATCAGAAAATCATAGAGCTTGATTACCTGCAGATGGATACGGCTCGTATACACATCTTCCATGATGATGACACGCCTGGCGACCCGGACCGCTTCCTCAAAGACGCGGACAGGGTCATCGCAATGGTGGAGGACGCCGTTGACCAGGGCGACATCAAATTCGTTGTCGTCAAATGGAATCGTCCTCCCGTCATACAGGACGAGCGGCACAGGAGACCGATTGTAGTCTATGACATCAATCCCAATGATATCCGCCTGGAAATCAATCTGGAGCTGGAAGGCGTTCGAGCCTTTTCCCATTCCGATATCCAAAATTTTATCGTGAGGCCGGATAAATCCCTGACAGGTGTGCGATAGTCTTCGCGCCCTCCTTGCATTCCTGGCCCGGGTCAGATTGTCCAGCCAAAGATTGAGATGTGGTGGAGAAATCGGATGAACCTCCTCTTTGCCTTTTATACCTGTAAGGAATCCAAAAAGCAACATTCCCAGAAAAGAATGTGGGGCTTGCAAAATGCCGGGCTTTTTCATGCTATAAAATCAATTATTAAGATGTCCGGGAGGCGTTCGATGAAGCGAGTTTTCTTTCTGGCAGCCATCCTTTTAATCGTGGGAATTTCCGCTTTGCCTCAGGCCGTCGAAGTCAAGGAAAAGGAAGATAAGCCGCTTGGCGCGTCCGGGGCTCAGGACGGGCAAATGCGGGGGCTTTTTTCTTCGCAACCCACGGTCAAGCCCGACAGGTACACCATAAGGTTTGTTGCTATCAGCCCGGGCCCGAGCGGCGCTATTCAGGGGCTTGCCAAGGACTCAATGCTGGACCAGAAGCTGGCTGAGGAATTTAATTTCCCCTCCCTCGACATCACGGTTAGCGTAGCTGCCAGGATCCTGCCTGAGGGCATCTTCCAGGATTCGGCAAAATTCGAGGGGAATATGAAAGCCCTGACTGAGCTCCGGCAGATGTGCCTAAATTTGAAACTCTCACCCCTGGGTGCCAATAAGACTGTCATCTCCCAGCCGATCAGGGCAGTTTATTCGGCGCTCAACGAAAAGACGCGTTTCCTTCGTGAATTCGGCAAAGAACCCGTCATGACCCTGGGAATCCTTCCTTTTGAATCTTCGTACACCATGGGGGAAAGCTCTGCCTCCAAGGTCAGCGGCAGCCTTCAAAACCCGGAAGGCAGAATCGGTCTCTCGGGGAGCCTGGAGGCTTTGGGCGCAGGCGCCGTGACGCCAATTCTTAATCCCTTCGGGACGTTGATCAGCGGCATCTCGGCGGTGTTCAAAATCTTTTCTCCGACCAAGAATCTCCCCAATCAGATTTCTTATATGACGGCGGACAATGAATTCGGCTGGATTTGGCGCCAGCAGCAGAACTACGGGATCGAGGGCATCCACCATTGTCAGGCGCTCCTCAGGACGCATAAGACTGTCAAGTTTATTCTGGCTGAGGTGGAGCTCATCACGGACTGGAAGCGGTTTGGAGCGTGGATGAAACAGATCGATTGCGTTATACCTGTCGTCGAGGGTCAGCAATAATCAGTCGTAAGGAAATCGGATTACTTCTGTCTGAGCTCAAACTGGACGTCCGTGAGGATCCAGTTCTAGTTAAATGGCATAATAATATTGGCTTCCCCCAGTAGAAATCGTTAGCGGAATATTTGGATCTGATGATTGCCAAAATCGCAAACATAAACATAACCTGAACTGTCAACCGCGACTTCGGACGGATGATCAAGCTGGCCTTCGCCAGCGCCTTGGCTCCCCCACTTGGTCATAAAAGTGCCATTGGACATGAATTTCTGAATACGATTATTATAAAAATCGGCGACAAAAACGTTGCCTAACGCGTCTGTGGCGATTGACGCTGGGCTATTAAATTGCCCATCGCCAGTCCCCAGAGTTCCCCACTTTGTAAGGAAAGACCCGCTGGAAGTGAATTTCTGGACGCGAATGCCCCCACTTTCAGTAACATAAACATTCCTGGAACTGTCTACGGCAATGTGGCTCGGATAATTAATTTGCCCATCAGAAGTTCCCCAGTTTCCCCACTTGGCGAAAAATTGATAAATATGGAGAGGCGCTGCTGTCCGGACGTTTGAATCGAAAAGGCTTGTAAAGCTTTGAAACACAAAAGATTAAGAGTTGTTTTCGTCATAATCGATTTCAACGCCTTTCTATATTATTTTAGGGTCATTCTGCTGTCCAGCGACAGCCAGGAGTGGCCTATGAATATCGGTAAGACTGTCTTCGCCCAACTCATCGATTTTCTGCCCATCCATGAGTTCCGCCGCTGCGTCACCCGCTACCGCGGCAGCCATAAGATCAAAAACTTCTCTTGCTGGGATCAGTTTCTCGCCATGGCCTTCGCTCAACTGACCTACCGCGAGAGTCTCCGCGATATCGAGACTTGCCTGAGAGCGATGCCGATGAAACTCTATCACATGGGATTCCGCGGCCGTGTGTCGCGAAGTACTCTGGCCGACGCTAACGAGACTCGCGACTGGCGGATCTACGCCGACTTTGCCCAGGTCCTCATTCATCAAGCTCGCGATCTTTATGCCGACGACGATTTCGGGCTCGAACTTAAGGAGACCGTTTATGCCTTCGATTCCACAACGATCGATCTGTGCCTGTCGCTTTTTCCCTGGGCGGTATTCCGGAAACACAAGGCCGCCGTCAAGCTCCATACGCTGCTCGATTTGAGGGGTTCGATCCCATCTTTTATCAAGATCACAGAAGGAAAAATACATGACGTCCGCGTCCTGGACGACTTGATTCCCGAACCCGGCTGTTTCTATATCTTCGACCGCGGCTATCTCGATTTCGCCCGTCTCCACATTCTTCACCAGAACCAAGCTTTCTTCGTCATCCGCGGCAAGTCGAATCTCCAGTGCCGCCGACTCTACTCCCGGCCCGTCGATAGGACCACAGATCTGACCTGTGATCAGACGGTTGTGCTCACGGGCTTTTATTCCAACGACTCCTACCCCGACAGGATCCGCCGCGTCCGGTTCTACGACCGAGTGAACGGCCGCTATTTGACCTTTCTCTCCAATAATTTTATCCTTCCTCCGTTGACCATTGCAGCTTTGTATAAATGCCGTTGGCGCGTGGAACTGTTCTTCCGGTGGATCAAACAGAACTTGAGGATCAAGGCGTTTTATGGGACGTCGGAGAATGCTGTGAAGACGCAGATTTGGATCGCGATCACGGTTTACGTGCTTGCCGCGATCGTTAAGAAGCGGCTCGCGCTCGACTGCCCGCTCTACACTTTTTTGCAGATTCTGAGCGTGACGGCTTTCGAGAAAGTCCCGTTGAATCAATTACTTACGAACTCCTTAAATCCGGCCGATGCGACTGATTCAGGTAACCAATTGAAACTATTCAATTTATAACCGGACAGCAGTGATGGAGAGGCGCAATTGAAAAAACACTGCTTTCTCCATAGACGCTGCTGTCCGCGCTGCAAAAAACCCTGACCCGATAGTCCGAGCCATCAGCCAGAGAACCCTGCGGAGCCCACTTGTAGGAACCAGTATTGCTTTGGCTTGAAACAATCGTCTGGACCTTTGCTCCGCCCTTATATAAATCAATATCAATGTTGGTAATGGAAAGAATGCTCTTTGGGCTATAGGCCGTCATGGGATTGGGATTCTTACCGCTTCCCGACATCTCACGATAGATCTGGCCACCCTTTCCCCCAAAAAAACTCCGCAAGAATTTAAGGTCGTTTGGAGCGCCATTGAGTCTTCGTGCCATCGACGCTGCCCTGTCGTTTTTAATTTTTCCCGGATCATTCATGCCAGCGCGATTTTCCCCTTCTTTTCTCGGCGGAATGCTTCCCAATTCCGAGAGATTTTTGGGATTCCTCGGAAAGGCCGTTGGATTCATCCCTTCATTAACAACTGCTTGCTTCTGTATCGAGCCCCGATGAAAACTTAAAAGATTCGTCAATCTAGGATCTAAGACCTGGGCCATCCTGTTCTTCATAATATTCACTATTCTTAAGCGCGGAATCTGTCGTCCACGTGATCTCAAATTCAATCCCTTTTTCCCAGACCGCCGAGCTTGTTGGGCTCGTCACTGTGATCGTGTTTTGCGTAAGGTTCGCATTCACGGACGCCGTTTGCCCGCTAGAAACTGAGACATTCTGCTCGTAATCCTGGTATCCTTCCCTAACTAGCTTGACCGTATGACTGCCAGGGCTGACATTGCTTAACGTGCAGTTGGTCTTCTGGCCAGTATCTGATCCATCAAGACAAACTTCTGCGCCCGTCGGCGATGAACTGACGCTGATCGGGCCATTCTGACTCCCTTTCTTTTGGAGCAAGAAAACGGCTGCCGCTCCACCTGCCAGCGCCACCCCTGCGGCAATCAGCCAGGGGAATTTCTTCTTTTTTGCCGCACCAACTTGGCCGGCCGCGGATGGCTGTTTTTCCTTCTCCTGGATCTTTTCCTGGTCTAAGGGTTTTTCAGCCGCCTTTTCTTTTTGCTCGGCCAAGACCGCACTCCTCACTTTGGCCGCCCGATCCCGGAATGTCTCATCCGCCTCGTCAATGGAAAAGGAAGCATAAGTTTCAAATGCTTTCTTGAGATTGGCTTCCGAATCCTGGTCCTCGCCGACGATATAATAGATCTTGGCGATAATGTAATAGGCCTCGGCAATATTCTTTTTTTGCTCGGCAATTTCCCGGATCTTGCTGATATAGTCTTCAAGGACCTTGATCGCGCCTTCATAATCCCCTTGCTTGACGAGCTGCCGGGCTTTGGACAAGGGGTCTTCCTGGCCCTCCCCGCTCCTTCCCACCGGGGCCCCCAGGCAAAATAAAAGAAACGCGCCTAAGACAATAATAGAAGTCGCTCGTTGAAATCCGAATACGCGCATTGGCACCCTTATTAAAGTAGAATTGGGCTCAGGACAAGCTTCCCCTGAAAGACTCCACAGCTAAAGCTGACCTGCCAATTCTCGACTTTCACCGAGTTCCCTTTTTTGTCTGTTGGAGGATCAAGGAGTATGCCGCTCACAGCAGATATGATCGTCTGCCTGACTGATTCCCGCTTATCTGCCGGCGTTATGTTTAAGCCCGTATCTTTCATCGCCTTGACGGATATTTTTTCCTTCTACACTGATCGAGAGCGTCAAATTCACCTGCCCCTGAACTTTAATTTCATTCGGAAACCCTGCCACAATCAACTGTTTCATCTTCTCGCTATACAAGCGGATCTTTTCCGGAGGAAGTTGTATTAACTTCACAGCAGGTGGGGCTTTTGCTCCCGAGGGCTGAATTCTCGTCTCCGTAGCAGGCATTTTTTTCTGTGGCGTCTCTTGTTTGGGCGCAGGCTTTTCCTGCGGGGGTTTCGACTGTTTGGCCTGATTTTTCTCAGCATCCTGTATAGCTTTGAGCCTGTCCCGGGCAAGGTCGGAGAAAAGTCCATGAGGATACTTTTTTAAATAGGCTTGGTAGGCTCCCGCTGTGTCGAATATTGTCGTCGATTTCCAAAATTCCTGCTCGATTTCGGGCGAGAGCCCCGGCTTTTTTGCCTCCGGCATTCTGACAATGAAAACAAAACCCCCCTTATCCAGAAGCGGATTCCTGATTTTTCCGTATTGGGGGTGTTGGGTTCCTTTGGAATAATTCACGACCTGCTTCATAAGTAACTCGCCTAGTTCTGTCCCCGTCACAAATCCATCCTTGTCCGTATCCGCTTCGCCTTCGATACCCGAGACAAACTGCGACTTGAAAACACTTTTATCAGGGACCAACTCGTCGGCGCTCCCTGAGGTGACGAACTGACGCACCGGCCTGGCCGTCTTGTAGCTGATCACTTCAGGCACGGCTCCCCGGCTTAGTGCAAAAATAGAGCCCGAGAAACAGCTGTCGAACACAAACAACACGTGTTTGCATCCGATCTGTTGGGCGAAGTTTTTAAAACGGTACATATCGATGGCTTTGTCTTTAAAACCTTGGTCGTCAACATTCGGATTGGGTGCATCCGCCGGAACGATATAGCCCATTTCAATTTGCGTGGCCAGCTTGATCGTGTGGATATGGCCGGCGAAATAAACTAAAAGGCGGTTCTCCGGCTCGTGACCGTATTTGGAAATAAATCCCTCGATTGTGGACAGCAGCTTGTCTCGATCCAGATTCTTGGCCACCGTGACCCTGAACCCTTGCTTCGTAATCTCCTTCCTCACATCTTCTATATCTTTCGCGACTCCAGGCAGGTCGGGCCAGCCTGCGGTGTAATGGTCGATGCCGATGATCAGCGCGAAGCTTTCCCGATAGAGATCGATCCTGTTTCCATCTCGATCCTGGGCAAAGAATGGGAGTTCTTTTTCGCTCTTTTGTTGGTCCGCAGGAAAAGCATCGAGAGCGAAAACGAAAACGACGAACAATAAAAGACATGACTTCGCCTTTCTTATTTTCAGGCCCCCGCATAGACAAAAAGATGCATTTTCTGCCTTCTTTTTTGCCTGTCTGCCAAGAATAATATAGCAAAAAAAACACATGTCAATTAAAAAAAACACTGGCATTTTAGCCAAATTCATTCAAAAAAGGGCACTTCGCGAACATTACTGTAAACTTCATGAAAACCTAGTACGAGAATAGAAAAAGCAGGTGTTCCAATTTCTTAAATAATAGCAGGATGCGGGAAAGACTCCTCTAGCCGAACCCAAATAGCCATACTTAAGGCCAGCCAGTTGCCAGCAGCGATTTTTTTTGGTATATAATGAAACCTTAAATGCCTAAGAAAACGACGAAGAAAAAATCAGCCTGCCCTCATCGATGGGTTATGGCCAATGTCCGCAGCGGATACCTGGTCATCGAAGGCTGTTTTCACTGCCGCCACCGGATTTCCTTCTTTTCCCAAGAGCCCGTCCCGCCCATCGACGACTATCAGGAAGGCGAGCATTTCTGGAGCCATCTGGCCGACTACCAGGCCTCGATGTTCGACCTCCGCTGCGAAAAATGCGGCCACGAAGTTTCCCTCAAGGAAGTCATGGCTGTCATGCTGTGCATGAGATGCAACCCGGAGTGCGGCGTTTACCAGGCCGGCTCGAAGGACCCTTCTCTGAAGACCTGGGTGTATGCCGCGCTTTGCGCCAATACCTCCCATGCCTCCGGCAAGTGCGCGTCCAAGGAAGGCCTTCGGGCCTTGAACGAATACTTCAACGCCGGCATCGACGATCCGCATAAAAAAATTCTTGTCGTTCCGTGCTCCCTGCGCAAATCCGTTGATACGTGCCAGGGCGTCGTCCTTGCGGATGTCGGCCTGACGGAGATTTATTAACGAACGAAAAAGGAAAAGCTAAACATGAAAGTATCAGAGCTCGTGGCAAAGACGGGCCTCAAGTCTTTTAATGAGGCCGGTGACAAGGAAATCAAAGGCGTCTACATCTCCGATATGGTCAGCGATATCATCGGCATCAAAGAGGGAAACCTTCTGATCACGCTCCAGACGCACAAGAACCTCATCGCCGCCGCGAACCTGGTCGATGTCGCGGCCATCGTGTTTTCCCGGGGCAAGATGCCCGCCGAAGATGTGATCGCCCTGGCCAGCAAAGCCGGGATCCGGCTGCTGGGGTTTGACGGTGACACCTGGACCTTGGCCAAGAAGCTCTACGAGAGCGGCGTCCGGTGAAGACGGGCTGTGCCTAGTCGCTGAATTCATAATAATAAAACGCGGGCCACCGCCAGCAATTATTTTTTTTTGATTTCTTGGCTTAGAGGAATATGAGGTATGGCCGACGGCGGTTTATCTGCGCTCAAACAGGGATTCAAGGGTGAACGGGGCGACCTGATCCCCGTTCTCCAACGAGCCCAGGAGATCCAGGGATACCTCCATCCGGATGCCATTCGGCACATCTCCCGATGGCTCAAGGTTTCCGAAAACGAAATCTACGGCGTGGCTACATTCTACGCCCAGTTCCGATTCCACCCGCCCGGTCAGCACCACATCAAGGTCTGCCTGGGAACGGCTTGTCATGTCAAAGGCGGTGAACAGATCTTGGCCACGGCCACGCAGCGCCTCGGCGTCCATACTGGCGAGACGACGGCCGACGGCAAGTACGACCTTGAACGCGTGGCCTGTTTGGGATGCTGCGCCCTGGCTCCGGTCGTCGCTTTTGACGATAAAATTTTCAGCCAGATGTCCGTCCTCAAAATCCAGAGGCTTCTAGATGAGCAAAAACACGATTGACGCCCGCCGCGAACAGGCGGCGGCCAAATGGGAAGAATTTCAGAAGAGCCCTATCCCGTCTATTTATATCGGCGCCGCTTCCTGCGGGCTGGCTGCGGGAGCGGCCGAGACGCAAAATGCCGTCGAAAGGTATCTCGAAAACAAAGGCTTCCAAGCCCGGATCGTCCAGGTGGGTTGTATCGGTCCCTGCTATCTGGAGCCGCTGATGGATGTCCAGATGCCCGGCCGGCCCCGGATCAGCTATGCAAATGTCTCTTCCAAAGACGCGCCGCTTATTCTAGAAGCCTTCTTCGAAAACGGCCAGATTCCCACTAATCGCGTGGCCGGCCATTTTGGCGATGGCGACCTCGACGGAATTCCCCGCTTTTTCGACATGCCGATGCTAAAACCTCAGGTCCGCATTGTGCTCCGCAACTGCGGCATCATCGACCCGGACGACATCGATCACTATTTGGCCCGAGACGGCTACAAAGGGTTCGAAAAATGCCTGTCTCTGCCGTGGACGGAGGTCCTGGATATCGTCAAGCATTCCGGGATCCGGGGCCGCGGAGGTGCGGGTTTCCCGACTTGGCGGAAATGGGAAACTTGCCGGAAAACAGAAAGCGACCAGCGCTACATGATCTGCAATGCCGACGAAGGCGATCCGGGCGCATTTATGAACCGGTCGCTCATCGAAGGTGATCCACACGCCGTCCTCGAAGGCTTGCTGATTGCCGCGTATACGATCGGCGCCTCTCAAGGATACATTTATATCCGCGCCGAATATCCTCTGGCGATCAAACGATTGAAAACCGCCATCGCTCAAATGCGAGAGTTGGGGCTTTTGGGAGAGAGAATCCTCGGCTCCGACTTCAGCTTTGATATTACAATCAAGCAAGGCGCCGGCGCCTTTGTCTGCGGGGAAGAGACGGCCTTGATCGCCTCCATCGAAGGAAAGCGCGGCATGGCCAGAACGCGCCCCCCCTTCCCTGCCGTTTCCGGCCTGCACGGAAAACCGACGATCATCAATAATGTCGAAACCCTTGGAACTCTGCCCAATATTCTTCGCCACGGGGCCGAATGGTACGCCGGCTTTGGGACGGAGACGAGCAAAGGCACAAAAACATTTTCCCTGGTCGGCAAGGTTCGACGGACTGGACTTATCGAGGTTCCTCTCGGCATCAAGCTCCGGGAGGTGATTTTTGACATCGGCGGCGGCACCTTGAAGCAATTCAAGGCCGTCCAGAGCGGCGGTCCTTCCGGAGGATGCCTGTCCGAAGAATTCCTGGATTTGCCTATCGACTATGAACATCTGGCCGAAGCGGGGGCCATCATGGGGTCGGGCGGCCTGATCGTGGTCGACGCCGATACTTGCATTGTCGACATGGCCAAATACTTCATGTCGTTTACCCAGAAAGAATCCTGCGGTAAGTGCGTTCCCTGCCGGGTCGGCACGCGGCATATGGTGGAAATCCTGGAAAAAATATGCGACGGCAAGGCGGAGCTTGCGGACCTCGATAAGCTGGAAAAGCTGGCCTACACCGTCAAGAACGGATCGCTGTGCGCCCTTGGTGGGACAGCCCCCAACCCCGCTCTTTCTACCCTCAAGTATTTTCGTCCCGAATTCATCTCGCACATCAAGGATAAACGCTGCCCCGCCGTAACCTGCAAAAATCTCGTCGTTTACCGGGTCATCCCCGGCAAGTGCACCGGCTGCCAGCGCTGCGTCCGGGTTTGTCCCACCGGCGCCATCACCGGCCCGCGGTCCGAGCCGCACAATCTGGACCAATCGAAATGTATCAAGTGCCGTTCCTGCTACGAGATTTGCCGTTTCGACGCTATCGCCGGAGATGCCATCGTCATCGAGTCCTAAATGCTTAAAGCGCAGAGTGTCATGATTGACGCATATATGTGGACGACCTCAACTCGGAGAGATTATAGGTAATCACATGGCCCGGAAAGAACCGCGAATCCTGACCATGGAGATTAACCACCAACGGGTGGAATTCCCCGAAGGTGTCACAGTCCACCGGGCCGCTGAATTGAACGGCATCTATATTCCTTCCCTTTGTTCGCACAAAGACCTCTCGCCGTTCGGAGGCTGCCGCTTGTGCATGGTCGAAATCGAAGGCATGCGCGGCTACCCGCTCTCCTGCAGCGCAACCGCCCAAGAAGGGATGAAGGTCCTGACCGACACGGCCATGCTCCGGGAACTGCGGAAAGAAATCCTGAAGCTCATCCTCAGCGAGCATCCTTCGAGCTGTTTGGTCTGCGATGAAAGGACGGCCTGCAAGGATTACCAGGGGACGATCCGCAAAACCGGCGTGACGACAGGATGCCGTTTTTGCCCCAATGACCGCGAGTGCGAACTGCAGGATCTCGTCGAAAAAATCGGCGTGACGGAAATCGATTATCCAATCTACTATCACGGATACGAGCCCGAACACGACGATCCCTTTTACGACAGGGATTACAATATCTGCATCCTCTGCGGCCGGTGTGTCCGGATGTGCCAGGAAGTCCGGGGGACGAGCGTCCTGGCTTTTACCTATCGCGGTCCCCGCGCCAAGATCGCCCCGGCCTTCGGCCGGAGCCACATTGAAGCCGGCTGCGAATTCTGCGGAGCATGCGTCGACGTCTGTCCGACCGGCGCCCTGGCCGATAAAGCCTCCAAGTGGGACGGCAAGCCCGACGGGACATTTATCTCCACTTGCCCGTTCTGCTCGATCGGCTGCCAGATCGAGCTCGATCACAAAAACGGCCGCCTGTCCAAGGCAAAAGCCAATATGGACCCGGAGGTCAACGACGGTCAACTGTGCGTGAAAGGCAGATTCTGCCTGCCCGAAGTGACCCATCATTTCGAACGCGCGAAAAAGCCCATGCTCCAGAAAGGCCGCTATTTCCGGGAAGTCACTTGGACCGAGGCTCAAGAAAAAGTTGTGGCCGAGCTTAAAGGAATTCAGCCGGATGAATTCGCGATGCTCGTTTCACCGGACCTGACAAACGAGAGCCTCTTCGCGGCGCAAAAATTTGTCCGGGCTTGCTTGGGATCCAATTCTATCGACTCGACCGCGCGAATCGAACTTGCCGGTGGACCCAGCCTCTGGTCCCGGCTCTTCTCTTTGCCCATATCCATTAAAGACATCGCCAAAGCCGACGTTATTCTCGCCGTCGGGCTTGATAGTCGATTTAATTTCTCGGTGGTCGGCACAAAGGTTCGAAAGGCTCTTGAGGCCGGCGCATCTTTGGTGACTATCGATCCTCGCGACAGCAATCTGGCGCGCTACACGGATTATTGGCTGCGTCCGATGCCGGGTCAAGAAGGGTTTCTTTTAAAGCTTTTTGCCGACACACTTTCCGGCAAGAAAACCGATTCGGCCGCAGCAGCTAAAGAAACCTCCGTCGATCTTCAGCTTGTGCAGAAGTCTCTCGATATTTTGGCCGCCGGAAAGCACTTGACGGTCATTGTCGGCCCCCAGGTCTTTCATTATGAGAATAGCGAAGCCCTCGTATCCGGCTTGATGACGCTGGCCGAGCGAAAGAGCGTCAATTTCATCCCGCTCTATTTCGGAGCCAATGCCCGCGGCGCGCTGGAGATGGGGGCCTTTCCCGAAATCGGTCCGGTAAGAGAGGCCAAGGACGGCCGGGGTTTAGGGCTTTCGGATCTTATGAATCGTACCAAGCGCCCCAAAGTGGTCTATCTTGTCGGCGATATCCCCTTCTACGAAAGGCCGGATTGCGATTTTCTTATCGTCCAGGATACTTTCCTGCCGCCGTTCAAGGTCGATGCGTTTCTTCCGGCTTCATCCTTCGCAGAAACAGCGGGCACTTTAATCAATATCGAAGGCCGCGTCCAGAACATCGCCCAAGTAGAATCTCTGCCGGAAGGGGCCATAACAGGATTCATGCGGCCCGACTGGCAGATCTTTTCCGACCTCGCCAAAGCTCTGGGAAATCAGGCTTTGAATTATCAGACGGTCCAAGATGTTTTCAAAGATATCCGGACAGCCCTGCACGATTTTCCGGCGGCAGCCGACCGGAAGCCGCGCCGTATGAACGAAATCGGACATCAGGAAACCGGCAACAAACCCGCCGACGGCCGCTTCGGAACGGGAGATTTTCTACTCGTGGCCGAGCCGGCCGGATATCGCCATCGAGGAATTGATATTTCATCAAAGGTCGGTGGCCTGGGCGATTTGGCGCTTGAAGAAGGTTTCCGGATGAACCCGGACGATCTCGATCGCCTCGGCTTCAAAAGCGGCGACCTGGTGACGCTTTCTTTCGGCCTGGAAAAAGCCGGCGTCCCCGGAACGGTCAAAGCTGACATCGAATGTCCCCAAGGCGCTATCTATTTCACCCGGCCTATTATCATGGGCGGCTTAAAACACCGGCGGGAGCTCTGGCCTCTCTACATTCTTACGGTTAATCCGATCCGAGTGAACATCGCGAGGACCTAAATGTATAAAATCATCGAACGGCGGATGATCGTTCCCAACTTGCACGAATTCACGGTCGAAGCGCCGGCCGTGGCGGAATCGGTGCAACCGGGCAACTTCGTCATCGTCAGGCCCGACTCCTGCGGAGAACGCATTCCTTTGTCGGTGGCGGATTGGGATCGAGGAGCCGGCACGGTCACGACAATTTTTATGCAGGTCGGCGGCTCCACAGCTATGCTGGCCCGCTTGAAACCAGGCGGTTCCATTCCGACGTATGTGGGACCGCTGGGCAAAGAGACCGAAATCAACAAATTCGGGACTGTTCTGTGTGTGGGCGGCTGCTACGGAATCGGCTCCATCTACCCCATCGCCCGCGCTTTAAAAGAAGCCGGAAACAAGGTCGTGACCCTTCTCGAGGCCCGCAGTTCGTTCCTCCTCTACTGGGAGGACAAATTGGCCAAGGCTTCGGATCAGGTGTTCGTCATCACCCGGGACGGGACCCGCGGACGGAAGGGCCATATCGACAAGATCCCGGAGATGATGCAGAAAGCCGGAATCGTTCCCGACCGGGTCATCGTCAACGGCTGCACGTTTCAGATGATGCGCGTCTCCATGGTGACCAAACCCCTGGGCTGGAAAACTATCGTCAACATGAACCCGATCATGATTGACGGCACCGGCATGTGCGGAGTCTGCCGGTTGTCGGTCGGAGGGAAAACAAAATTTGCCTGTGTCGACGGGCCCGACTTTGACGGCCATGAGATCGATTGGGAGGAATTTTTGGCGCGGCGCAAAACGTACAATCCCGAGGAACTGGACCCGCTCCGCCGGAGCAGCTGCCAATCTCACTTTTAGGGCTAGTCAGCATGACCGAGTAGAGGAGGTTTCGCAGAGTGGCTGACGAAAAACCGGAAAAAAAGAAGATCGACCTGAACCGGCGGCCCATGCCAAAACAGGATCCGTGGGAACGGATCAAGAACTTCGACGAGGTAGCCTTGGGGTATCCGCTCCAGACCGCCGTCGATGAGGCCTCGCGCTGCCTGCATTGCAAGAAACCGCTCTGCAACCTGGGCTGTCCAGTCGGAATCGATATTGCCGGCTTCATCAATCATATCGTCAACGGCGACTTCGCATCCGGCGTACGGAAAATCAAGGAAACCAACGCCCTGCCGGCCATTTGCGGCCGGGTTTGCCCTCAGGAAGAGCAGTGCGAAAAGACCTGCGTCCTGGGGAAAAAGGGAAAGCCGATTGCCATCGGCCGGCTGGAGCGGTTTTTAGCGGATTGGGAAGCCGCCGAGGGAAAGATCGAAGTGCCGGAAATGGCTCCCAAAACGGGCAAGAAAGTCGCCGTCATCGGAGCCGGGCCGGCCGGAATCACCGTCGCCAATGATATGATTATTCGCGGCCATGATGTCACCGTCTTTGAAGCGCTGCACGAGTGCGGCGGCGTCTTGATCTACGGCATCCCCGAGTTCAGGCTGCCCAAGGCGATCGTCAATCGCGAAGTGGAATACGTCAAGAGCTTGGGCGTAAAGATCTACAAGGATTTCGTCGTCGGAAAAACCCGGACCGTGGACCGACTGCTTGAAGAATTCGACGCGATTTTTGTGGGTTCGGGTGCCGGACTTCCCTGGTTTATGGAAATCCCCGGGGAGAACCTCAACGGCGTCTTTTCAGCCAATGAATACCTCACCAGAGTCAACCTGATGAAAGGATTCCGTTTTCCGGAATACAAGACGCCCGTTAAACGGCCCTCCCGCGTCGCCGTTGTCGGAGGCGGGAATGTCGCTATGGATTCGGCAAGAACAGCCATCCGCCTGGGCGCCGACGAGGTCCACCTGGTCTATCGCCGCAGCAAGATTGAGCTGCCCGCCCGGGCCGAGGAAGTGGAAAACGCCGAAGAAGAGGGGGTTATCCTCGACATCCTCACTCTGCCCGTCCGCCTCATCGGCGACGAGAATCGTTGGGTCAGGGAGATCGAATGCCTGAAGATGGAACTGGGCGAACCCGATGCGTCGGGACGGCGGAGACCGATTCCCATCCAAGGGTCCAATTTTCGCGTGCCGTTCGATGCCGTCGTCATGGCCATCGGCAACAGCCCGAATCCTCTTATCCCGATGACGACCCCCGGGCTGAACATCAACAAGAAAGGCGGCATCGAAACCAATCCAGAAACCGCCCGATCGTCGAGGCCGAATATCTGGGCCGGCGGGGACATCGTCCGTGGAGCGGCGACGGTGATCAGCGCCATGGGAGATGGCAGAATCGCGGCGGCCTCCATGCATAAGTATCTGATGAACCTGGAGTAACCATGCAACTCTCCGAGATCAAAGAGCTCCTCCAATGCGAAGTCCTGACGGGAGAAGATGACCTGCAGATCGACGTCCAACAGGTTGTTGCCTCGGACGGAATGAGCGAAATCCTGGCTTTTGCCAAGTCCAAAGAACTCATGGTCACCGGCCTGACCAATATCCAATCCATCCGCACGGCGGATATCGCCAGCGTCAGTGCCGTCGTCTATTGCCGGGGAAAGCGCCCCGATAAAAAGGTGATCGAGTTCGCCCGCCAAAAAAGGATTCCCGTGCTCGTCACCAAGATGGTCATGTTCGATATCTGCGGCATTCTTTACAATCGAGGCCTTAAAGGTGTCTCCTGATGGCCGCCGAGCTGTTGCGAGAAAGCTTTGAGATCCAGGGGCGGAATTTCGATAAAGCGGGCGAGGTGTCCGGAGAAATCAAGGTCATCCTCAAAGACCTGGGCATCGACGCCAGTTATATCCGCCGGGTCGTCATCGTCGCGTTTGAAGGAGAGATGAACGTCGTCATGTACGCTGATCGCGGAACCATGACCCTTATTCTGACCGACGACGACGTCAACCTGGAAATCAAGGATGAAGGTCCTGGCATCCCCGACGTCGAATTGGCCCTCCAGGAAGGCTGGTCAACGGCCTCGGACGAAATGCGCGAGATGGGATTTGGATTCGGCATGGGTCTGCCGAACATGAAAAAAAACTCCGACGAGTTTCGGATCGATACGGAAGTCGGAAAAGGCACAGCCGTTTACGCCAGAGTCAAGCTAAACGCCAATGTTTGAGCTGAAGCACGGATTTAAGATCGATGCCGACAAGTGCGACGGCCGGATGAACTGCATGCGGGCCTGTCCGACGCACGCCATTCGCGTCAAAAACGGAAAGGCGCGATTGATCCCGGAGCTCTGCATCGATTGCGGCTCGTGCCTCAACGTCTGCGCCACGGGGGCGATCACCGCGACGACGATCAAGTTCGCCGAGCTGGACAGGTTCAAATTCAAGGTGGCGGTTGCTTCGCCGGCGCTGTTCAGCCAATTCGGCATGAGAGATACGCCGGTCCAGGTGGGCCGGGCCCTCTTGGAACTCGGCTTTGATGCCGTTTGGGAGTACGCCATCGACATCGAGCTGATCGACCGGGCGATCATGGATTGTGTAAAGCGATGGCCGGGGCCGTTTCCTTTGATCTCCAATTCCTGCCCCGTCATCGTTCGCTTGATCCAGGTGGCCTATCCCAGCATGGTCGATCAGCTCATCCCGATCGATGCGCCCCGGGAGATTGCCGGACGTGAACTCAAACGCAAATATTCTCAAGAGCTCGGCCTCAAGCCGGAAGAAATCGCGGCGATCTACATCACTCCCTGCCAGGCCAAGACGATTTCCATCCTGCAGCCCGCCGAGGAAACGAAAAGCAACCTCGACGGCGCCGTCGCCATCAAAGAAATCTACAATGATCTTCTTTTCAAGATGCGGAAAGACGCCCACGCCGGAGAAACACTCGAAGGCCTTCCGAGCTCCGGCGAATTGCTCCACGTCGGAACCCCGGAAGGGGAATTCCCGAAGCTTTCTCGAGAACATTACCTTCCTTTGACCGGGCTGACCGATGTCATCAAGGTCCTTGACGATATCGAGAAGGGCAAAATCCGCAATATCGAATTTTTGGAATGCCATGCCTGCCAAGGCGGCTGCATCGGCGGTAACCTCACCGTCGAGAATCTCTATGTCGCGCGCAGCAAGAATCTCCATCTTATGGTCAATATGCCGAAGCCGGGCCCCGAGTTCGAAAGGGAGGTCGAAAGGCGCTCTGCCAGCGAGGATTTCTCACTGCGCGGCCCTGTCAAACCGCGTCGGATCGAAGCCGAAGTCATCGACCTCCGCGAGCGGGTCGCCCGACGAAAACGGGCGGACGAGCTGCATAAGGCACTGCCGATGCTCAACTGCGGGCTGTGCGGCGCTCCGACCTGCAAAAACCACGCCGAGGATGTGGCCGCCGGCCGGGCCAATATTGGGGACTGCGTTTTTCTCTCCCTTCACCGGATCGACGAATTGCGGACGTACTATAAAAAATAGGGCTTCTGATCAGCCGGCCCATCCCTACCTCAGCCAATCGGCTGGCGTAAAAATAAATTATTAATCTGCGTAACCGAGGGCTTGACATCCGCCTTTCGAAAAAAATATACTTGGCCTTCCAAATGAACATTGAGACAATAACACTGCTCATTGTTTTTGTCCCGATCGTCGGCTCTTTCACCATCCCGCTGGCAAGCCTCATTTCCAAGTCCGCGCGGTCGGCCTGGTCCGTCATCCTCGGCGGCGTCACCGCCCTGCTTCCTCTGCTCCTTCTGCCCACGGCTTTCCGCGGCGGTGAGACGATCATTCGCAAAGAATTCATCCTGGGGCTTGACTTCATCCTCCTCGTCGACCCCCTCGCCGTCTTCATGTCCATCGTTTCCTCCTTCGTCGGCTTCCTGATCATCGTCTATTCCCTCGGCTATGTTCATCACGAGGAAAACCAGAACGAATATTATCTAATGGTTCTCCTCTTCATCGGGTCGATGATGGGGCTCGTCTATTCGGCCAACCTGATCTTCATTTATCTTTTCTGGGAAATCATCGCCATCAGCTGCTGGCGCCTGATCGGCTTCTACCGCCAGAAAGACCACGTTCGCAAAGCGGACAAAGCCTTCCTGGTCACGTTCTTCGGCGCCGTTGTCATGCTCCTGGGATTTATCCAGATCTACGGGAACACAAATTCCTTTGACATTACGGCGATGCGCGGGACGGTCATTCCAGGGACCGCCGTTCTCCTCATTCTTTTCGGCATGCTCTCCAAGTCGGCGACCGTGCCCCTTCATACTTGGCTGCCGGACGCAGGCGTAGCTCCGACCACAGTGACCGCCCTGCTCCACGCGGCCGTCCTGGTTAAGATCGGCGTTTATGCCTACGCGCGCCTCTTCCTGTATACCTTCAAGCTCCCCGGGGACTGGCCCCAGGCCATCCCGATCCTGGCCGTGGTCTCGAGTCTTATCGCGGCTGCTGCCGCCACCGTTGAAACCGACTTCAAACGTATTTTGGCCTATTCGACGGTGAGCCAGATCGGCTATATCTTTTTGGGATTCAGCGTGGCCAACGCCGCGGGCGTTTCGGGCTCCGTGCTCTTCATCTTGATGCATGGTCTGGCCAAAGCGGGGCTCTTCCTGTGCGCTGGCATCGTCATTCACGCCACCCACGAGCGCGATATCCGGAGCATGGGCGGACTCATCAAGACCATGCCTATCACCGCCGTCTCCTTCCTCCTCTGCGCCTTTTCGGTCATCGGCATCCCTCCGTTCGGAGGCTTCTTCTCCAAGTTCTTGGTCATCATGGGGACGGTCAAGGCCGGAGACGTCTGGGTGGCTGCGGTCGCCCTCTTCACGGCCGTCCTGACGATGTTTTACCTGCTGAAAGTCTTCAGCCAGGTCTTCCTGGGAGAAGCTAAGAGCACGGCGCCGGAAAAAACGAATTCCATGATTTTTGTTGTCGCCCTCCTGGCCATCTTATCCTTGCTGGCGGGTATTTTCGTCTCCTATCCTGCCAAGCTGGCCGAGATCGCGACCATGCATATTATTGGCGGCTAATATGACACCGAACATGCTTTTCTGGCCAATCCTCCTTCCAGCCTTGATAGCCGTGATTTCCCTTCTCATTCCTAGAAGCGTCAAATTTTTGCGCGAAGCGATTGCCTTCGTGGCTTCGGCCGTCATCGTCTACCTAGGATTCGCCTTCTTCTCAGCTAAAAACCTGGAGCTGCGGCTGCCGTGGATGGGACAGGGGATCGGTTTCGAGCTCCGGCTCTATCATTTCTCGAGTTTCATCCTGCTCGGCCTGTCGGGCTTCCTCTTTTTGATCACTCTCTATTCGATCGTCAAGATGAAGGGCCATCCGCGCATCCGGGAATATTACGCCTACATTTTCTTCTCCGCGGCATTGGCCAACGGCGCTGTTCTGGCCGATAATTTTGTCCCGCTTGTTTTCTTCTGGGAGGGCTTGCTCTTGACCCTATACGGCCTGATTTCCCTCGGCCGTAAGGAAGCCAACCGGACAGCCGTCAAAGCTTTTATCATCAGTGGATTTTGCGATTTTTGCATGATCCTCGGGATCGGCATTATCTGGGCTTTGACGGGGACACTCACGATGTCCCAGATCTCCTTAAAGCCCGAGGGCCCGGCTGTCCTGGCGTTTATCCTGATGATGATCGGGGCTATCGGCAAGGCAGGAGCCATGCCCTTCCACACCTGGATCCCGGACGCTGCCATCGACGCGCCGGTGAGCTTTATGGCCTTCATGCCGGCGTCCTTTGAAAAACTCCTGGGGATCTATCTTCTCGCTCGCATCACTCTCGATTTCTTTAAAATGGAAAAAGGCAGCGGTCTTTCGCTCGTCCTGATGATTATCGGCGCTGCAACCATCGTCTTTGCCGTCATGATGGCCCTTATCCAGAAGGACTTCAAAAGGCTGCTCTCCTACCACGCCGTGAGCCAGGTGGGCTACATGATCCTGGGCATCGGCACAGCCATCCCCATCGGCATCGCCGGCGGGATCTTCCACATGATCAACCATGCGATGTATAAATGCGGCCTCTTCCTGAGCGCAGGCTCGGTCGAGCACCGGGCCGGAACGACGGAGTTGAAAAAATTGGGCGGCTTGGCCAGGGAGATGCCACTGACAGCCTTTGGCTTCAGCGTCTGCGCCCTGGCCATCTCGGGTGTCTGGCCGCTCAACGGTTTTGTCTCCAAGGAAATGGTCTTCCACGGCGCGCTGGAAACAGGCTATACGATTTTCGCCGTGGCCGCTTGGGTCGGCGCCATCTTCACCTTTGCTTCCTTCCTCAAGGCCGGGCATTCGGTGTTCTTCGGACCGCGGACAAAAGACGTGCCCTCGCTCAAAGAAAGCCACAGCTCCATCGTCATCCCCATCCTCATCCTGGCGCTTTTATGCATCACTTTCGGCGTATTCAATAAGCTTCCTTTGGTCAACTTCATCCAGCCCATCCTCGAAGGGCACGTCGAACCTGGCGAGAGTATCGAGTTTACATCCCATGCCCTGAGTCTATTCAACCCCGTGGCCGGGATCTCGATCCTCTGCCTGCTCATCGCCCTGGCTATTCATTTCTACGGCTGGAAACGGGGCGACAAAAAAGCGTACCTGGCCTCTGAGCCCGTGCACAAGTTCCCCGGGCTCAAGCAGACTTATGAGCTGGCTGAAGCCCGAGTGTTCGACATTTATGAGCAGGGCATCATCTTCTTGAGAGGCCTGTCGGTTGTCCTGTTCAAGGGAATCGACCGGCCCATCGATTTCTTCTACGAAAAAATCGTGACGGCCGTGGGCAGCGCCTTCACCGGTATCCTGCGAAAAGCCCACTCCGGCCATTACGCCAATTACTTGGCCTGGTGCCTGGGCGGGCTGCTCGTCGTTGCCGCTCTGATCAATTTGCTGATAAGGTAGTGCATTGAAAGATATAGAGGAGGACCTTTGATTTTCCTGTTTATAGGTTTGCCTCTCTTGGCCGCCGCAGTCATGCCACTCATCGGGAAGATTTCCAAGAGATTCCTGCCCGATCTTCTGACCAACGCCGTCTTCCTCTTCCTCTTTGTTATGGCCGCCACATCCGGCCGCCAGATGATTTCGCACGGGCCCGTAGTTAAACAGCTCAATTGGCTTGGCGAGACGGTCAACCTCCAGGTGGCCGTCGACGGCTTCAGCGTTTTTATGCTGATGGCCGTTTCACTGGTCACCCTGTGCGTTGGCCTTTTTTCCATTAACTATATGGAACATTACGGGGCCAAGGCCAACTTCTACGCCCTGCTCCTGATGATGATGGTGGGCATGAACGGCCTTATCCTTGTGACCGACCTGTTTGGTGTTTACCTTTTCATGGAAGTCGCCGCCATCGCCTCGTACTCCCTCGTCGCTTTCGGCTTGGAGCATGATGAGCTCGAAGCCTCGTTTAAGTATCTGATGCTCTCCGTCATCGCTTCGGCGGCCATCCTTCTCAGCATCGCCGTTATTTTCGGGATGACCGGGAATCTCGGCTTTTCGGCCGTGGCCGAGGCGCTTAAAAGTCTCGACGCCAAGTTCGTTGTCGGCTTTTGCGCCGCCTTGTTCATCATGGGATTCGGGCTGAAAGCGGCCCTAATTCCCTTTCACGCCTGGCTTCCGGACGCCCACCCTTCGGCGCCGGCGCCCATCTCGGCCATCCTGTCCGGACTGCTCATCAAGGTCTCGGGCGTCTATGCCCTGACCAGGATTTTCTTCAGCGTCTTCGGCCTGACCCCGGCTCTGTCCCAGGTCTTGA
>Ga0315268_10000155_pt1 | contig 79930 bp, 67 predicted proteins | sample C1_top_MG_FD_204535 | JGI IMG/M metagenome (GOLD analysis project Ga0315268, IMG submission 204535) | Sediment microbial communities from Yellowstone Lake, YNP, Wyoming, USA - C1_top | ecosystem: Environmental > Aquatic > Freshwater > Lake > Sediment | place: USA: Wyoming | collected 2017-08-01
CACCCTGCAAGAGGAACCACCCCTAACCGCAACACCCACAAGGATCATGAAGCATGCAACGCCAAGCGGCAACACCCATCGGACTGGTGCGAAGAATTCGCGACCTCGAACTCGACCGCGTCAAAGAGCCACGCTACGCGCCCAGGGCATCAAGGGTCGAATCGCCGACAACACCTTCGGCAAGCTCTTGCCGCGTTTGCGGCTCGGGCAGCTGTTCAAGCGGCTTCACACCAGGATCAAGGCTGAGCACCGGCGCGGCAATCTGACACCCACGGTGCTCTCTATCTCGACGGTTGCGATTGATGGCAAGAACGTCGCCACGCTGCGCTGGCACGACCTCTGTCGTGTGCTGGACCTCGACCTGCACACCGCTAATCCCAAGAAGGTGAAGAAGCGACTGGCCACGGAGCACCCGAACGTCCAGTTCTGCGAGCCGCAAGTCGGCCTACCTTACGCTTTGGCCCGAGTGCACACGACGACGTTGATCTCGTCGAAGGCAGCCGTCTGTATTCATCAGCGTCCAATTCCAGGAGCGACCAACGAGATAGGCGCCATGCCCGACCTGCTCGATGAGCTCCATGCCGCCTATGCTCGCACGCACTTGATCGAGATGGTGACCACCGACGCCGGTAATACGGCACTGAAGGTCAACGGCAAGATCGTCAACGAGTTGGGCTCGAGCTACTTCTCCCAGATCAAGGTCGAGCACGGCGAGATTCACGCAGAAGCAGAACGGGCGCTCGGCAGACGCAGCGTCCAAAACGCCGACGCTACCTACATCGAGACGCAGAACGGCGGCGTCGTAACATACCATGGTTGGCGCCACGACCTGTCGCAGGACGGATTCTGCAGCCGTACACCGGCCGAGCTGGCGGCGGCGATGGCGATGGCGATGGCGATGGCGATGGCGATCTCGCGGGCGCATTGGCGCTGCGAGGAAGAGACCCATTGGACCGCCGATGCGATTCTTCAGGAGGACAAACGCCGGCTCGCGTGGTCACGCCACCCCAACGGCGTCTTCGTCGTCTCGGCGCTGCGCATGATGGGGCTCAACATCCTGGCCGTCGCGCGCAAGCTCAGCCGGCTTGGCTACAGCAAGGAAGCGCCGACGTGGCGCCAGGTCGCCGAGCACTTCTTCTTGACCCTGTGCGCCAGCACGTTGCTGACAGAGAGCTTCGACGCGCCGTCTGCGTAATGGCCCGCCCCGGCGTCGCGCGTCCCTCGACATTCATTCGTGTTACGCGCCCCTCACCGGGCTATTGGATACGTGCGCCCATGGCGACCGTGCGTGGCTGCGTCAGCACGTCAGGCCGGCATTTTCCCTCACTGCTGGACCGTCAGGGATCGGTCGTGGGTTGACGCCGCAAGCCCGAGCGGGCGAAGCTAGGTCCATGCAGCAGCCCTCGCCCTTGCCGACGCTCGAACGCGCGGTTGCGGTGACTCCCAGAGCAACGCCGTCGCGTGATTCGTCATTGCCGTCGTCGCTGTACGACGAGATGCAACGGCTCTCCTGCACAGAGCGGCTGCGCCTCAACGACCGCGCCCTCAACGCAGCCCTCAAGCTGCGCCGCGCCTTTGACTCCACGCGGCGATGAGCGACGCTGTCGATCTTACGCAGCTCCTGCTGGCCCTCGCCGACGCGCGCGTGAGCTATATTCTCGTCGGCGGGCTCGCGGCCGTGGCGCAAGGCGCGCCGGTCATGACGTTCGATGTCGACATCGTGCACGAGCGCGACGCCGCCAACTGTTCACGACTCGTCGCGGTGCTCGCACAACTGCATGCGCGCTATCGCGGCCGGCCGGACCGCCTCGAGCCCACCCTCGACGCGCTGATGAGTACGGGCCACCAGCTCCTCGCGACCGATCTCGGCCCCCTCGACGTGCTCGGCGCCGTCGAAGGTGGTCGCGCGTTTTCGGACCTCGTCGCGCACACGGTGACCCTCGATGTGGACGGGCGCCCCATTCGGATGTTGCGCCTCGAGAAGCTCCTCGAGCTCAAGCTACAGTGGAACGATGACGAGAGCCGCGCCCGCGCTGCGCTCTACGAGAGAGCCTTGCGGCATACCTAGACCGATCGGGCCGGCGACCGGCAGCGCCGCCACCAGAGCAACGCGCAGATGAATGCCCCAACGAATGCGCCACCCCGTGCACCGACGGCCGCGCACCACCGCGGTCCGAGATCGTCCGGACCGCGGTATTGCTCCACGAACTTGCCGCTCAGCTCGCCGAGCTCTTGGGCCTGCCAGCCGGCGTCGCCTTTCTGCCAAAGCGTCAAGTAGACGGGGCCCGTGTTGACGTCGTCGATGGCTTTGACGAGAACCTGCGGTGGGTCCGCGCGCGCGTCGAGGACCTCATAGCAGGTAAGGGCGGGCGCCCCGTAGTTCGTGATCGCTTCGTACGAGCACTGCACGCCCACGCAATCCAGGCGCGCGAGTTCACGATCGTTGAGGATCACGGCCTGGGCAGGCCCAGCGACGGCCAAGCCCCCAAGCCACGATAACGGCACGCCAATTTTGATCTCGCCGCCAGACCACCCGGTCGCCGACGCCTCAAATCGATATGCGGCCCGACCGTGCCTCATCGCCCAAAACACGACACCGCCGACGCCATCCGACACAGCCCTGAGCGCGTCAAGGAGCTGCCTGTCGGACGGCAGAATCGGCGGAAGTAAGCTGTCGACCACCTGCTCGACCCGCGCCCCCGCCGCGCCGAAGGTCACCAGGTCACCATCTCGCGTCAGGACAATCGGCGTCCCCGCTCCATCCACCGCCAGTGCCAGCGGCTGCTCTGCCAGAAAATAGGGCGAGTTCACCGACGCCGGGATGTGCTCGACAGCGGCCGTGCCAATCTCGACGGGCGCTGCCTCGTAGCTGTCCTTGCGCAGGATTCGCAGGCGGTAGCTTGGACGCGCCAGAGAAATGGGGCTCGCGGAATAGTCGGGAACAGTCTCCTCCAGCAGCGCCACAAAGACCTGCCCGCCAGGCCCCAATGCTAGAGCGCTGCCGAGCAGAGAAAATCCTGCTGCGGAGACCGAAAACAGGCTCGAGTGGATCACCGCCGAATCGTTGACGGCGAGAGCGATGTCATTGATCTCGTCACCCATCGTGACGAGCCGTGCTTGACGCGGCAAAGACAGCCGCACGCCGCCGATTAGGCCGGCGGCTATCGGCAAATAATTCCGCGCTCCGTCGCCAAGAGTGATGCGGGCCAAGCCAAGAGCGAAGCCGTCCGGCGCCGCGAGCGCTAAGGCGTGTTCCGAATCCTCGAACCAAGCCGCGGTGTTAGTCGCGTTCACCGGTGGTCGACACTGACCAAACGCCGATGCCGGCAGCGCGAGGATGAGGGCACCAAGTGTGGCGGTGCAAATCAGAATCCGGCGGAATGCCCGAACGATGCTCCGCTTCACTTGGCCACCTTATAGACGACGTTGCGACCACTCACCCAATACAGGTAGGTCTCGTCGGCCGCCATGGCAATTGCGCCGGAGGGGGTCGTAATCAAGCGGCGAGGAGCATCACTACCGTCAGCCGGCGCAAAGCGAAGCTCGTTGGCGGCGCTCCAATACACTTTCCCGCCGGAAGCGGCGATGCATCCTGGAAGGAGTTGGTCGGTAGCCAAAGCGCGCGCCGCCCGATCGTAGCCAGGTGCAAAACGCATGACCGTCCCCGTGCCCGTCCACTGCGCGATATTGGCCGTGCCCTCGACCGTCCAATACACGCCGTGGTCATCGGCGGCCAAGCGCCGCAGCTTCGTCTGATCTCGGCTAAGAATCTGCGTATTCCCGCCGCTCGCCATGCCAACGTAGCCGTCCGTGTAGGCCTTCGCTTCCGTCCCAGGACTGATCCAGTAGTGAGCGGTGCCGGTGGAGGTGAGCATCCCGGGGCCCGACAGGCCCCGGGCAACGACCTGGCGCTCACCGGTCGCGATGGACATCGCGAGAAGTCGCCCATCTAAATAGTGCCCGGCGGCCGTGCCACAGTCGGTCCAAAGAACCCAGCCGTCGGCTTTGACGAGGCCCGAGAGCGCCTCACCCGTATCGCCGCCGAGCGGTCTCGGTGTCGATCCGCCCTGCTGCGTGAAGATGCCGAGGTAGCTACCCATGCCACCGACGGGGGCGAGCCAGAACAGCGTGTCGCCGTCGACCGCCAGACCAGCAAGGGCAGACTGGCCACTCATCACGACCTCGACGACCGGCGCCGATTGTTCCCTAACAGCACGTAGAATGCGTCCTTCGGACGTCCAGTACACGAAGGCGCCGTCTATGACGAGCGAGTCCCACAGGCCAAAACTCGTGGTCCCCGCGGCGCTGGTTACCTCGATCCGCTTGCACATGGCATCCACGCATGACCCGCCCCTGCACGAGTGCCCGCACGCGCCGCAGTTCTCGGCGTCCGCCACGAGGCTGAGCTCGCAACCATCGTCTGGGTTCGCATTGCAGTTCCCCCACTGCGCGTCGCAAACCACGTGGCAGCCATCACAATGCCCGTGGGTAAGAACCGCCCCACCCTCGCATTCTCCAGCGCTGCGGTTCGTGACGCCGTCGCCACATTCCACGGGCGTGCAATCAGCGTCGCACCAGCGCGACTCCCCGGCCGTGTCGCACGGTTCGTTGGCCGCTGGGTTGGCTACTCCGTCACCGCACTTCGGAATCGTACACGTCGCATTGCAGCCGGCCGTACTTTCCCCGCCGTCGTCACACGCCTCGAACGAGTCCCTGACGCCGTCGCCGCAGCGCGCCAATCGACAGTCCGACCTGCAAGCGTCTGGCACGATGTCAGAGTTGTCGGGCCCCTGATCGCATTCCTCACCGGCGTCAACGGCACCATCGCCGCATATCGATGGCGCATCACCACCGACTTGCCCATCTCCACGGCCCTTACAGGCACTACCCATGGCGAGCCCGACCAACGCGAGCCAGATGTGCGCGCGGCTCATCGGCCTCACAACTCGTATGCTCCCCGAAACAGCAGCGTCGAGTTGTTCGGATATGGGATGCATGCCGTCACCTCAGAGTTGCGAGCATAAGCGGCTCGTCGCGGCCGCAACGACGACGACCGCGGTCCACCACTTATTAAGCACACACATAAGCGCTTAGCGACAGGCCACGCCCGAGCAGCGCCACAGCCCCGTACGGCCAAGCCCAGTACGCACGGCACCGCAGGCCCGATGGCCGCACCCGCCGCCCAGCAATCGAAGCCCCCCCCCACGACCGATCCCTGACCGCCCTGCGAGGCGCGAGCGGTAGCGAGCGCTGGGCCCTGCGAGTGGACCGGGAGCCCTGCGCGTTCGCGCATTGGCGAGCGCCGGGAGGGGCGCTGTGTGTGCCGGATGCTTTTGGGAACGCGCGACGCCGGGGCCGGCCTTTACGCAGACGGCGCGTCGAAGCTCTCTGTCATCAACGTGCTGGCTCACACGTTCAGGAAGAAATGCTCGGCGACCTGACGCCATGTCGGCGTTTCCTTGCTGTAACCGAGCCGACTGAGCTTACGCGCGACGGCCAGCTTGACGATCCTGCCGTTGACCTTCAATGCCGTATTGCCTGCGTCGGTGGTCACCATCTCGATGAGGTGCGAACGCGCAGCGCTGGCATGGAGTGCATCGGTCAGACCGGGCATGGCGCCGATCTCGTTGGTGGCTCCTCGGATCGGGCGCAGGTGGATGCAGACGGCGGCGAGCGACGAGATCAGCGTCGTCGTATGCACTCGCGCCGGAGCGTAGGGCAGACTCTCTCGTGGCTCGCAGAACTGGACGTTCGGGTACTCCTTTGTCAGCGGCGCTGCGATTCCACGCGGCGCAGGCCGGCCGCGCGGGACCGCAGCGCTGCGGCGAAGCCGCATGCGCGAGGACCGGAAGCAGGCCGGCCGTCGGTACTGCGAAAAAGTTGGCGGGAAAGGTCATTGAGCAATCGCGTCGAAGCCCCATCGCCCCTTGGCCCGCACACCGCTTTGCGCGAGACTCGAGGTCACACCACCTCGCCCCCCTACCCCGGGAGATCTTGCGCATGCGCCGAGCCGCGGCAGCCAACGATTCCGTCCCGCGCGCCGCCACGCGTCGCCAGCGCGCCGCCTTGCTCATCGGCGTCCTCGGCCTCGCGCTCCTCGCGCTCGTCGCCGTGCGCGTCTCGCGCCTCGAAGCGACGTTTGGCACGTTGGTGTTTGGCTCGGCGGCCCTGTGGCGCGGACACACGGCCGTGCTGCGACTCGCGGTGCGCGCCGTGCCGAGCGACAAGCCCATCGAAGAGGCCGTTCACGCCCGCGTGCTCCTGCGCGACGGCGCGGGCGTACGCGCCGAGGCCGCCGGTAAAGGGATCGGGTTCGTAGATCTGCGCCTCGAAATCCCCGCCGATCTCGATGCCTACCCCTTCCTCGACATCGAAGCCGGCCCGGCACAAGGCGCCGATGTCGATCGCTTCACCCTACCGGCCCACAGCGCCGAGACGCCCGGCCCACTCGCCGGCACGCTCGAGTCGAGCACGGCGGTCCTCGACCCCGATGCCCGCCACGAGGCCTCGCTCTATCGTCTCGAGGTCTTCCCCTCGGGCGGCAAGCTCGGCATGGGCTTCACCAACGATGTCGCCATGCGCCTGACACGGGCCGGCGAGCCCGTCACAGGCGCGCTCACCTGCGACGAGCCGCCGCTGCAAGCCACCGCCAACGCCGCCGGCATCTGGCGCTTGGCGGTGCGCCCCATGCCCGGCCATGCGGCCTGGCGCTGCCGCGTGCAAGCGACGCATACGAGCATCACGACGACGCTGCGCCTGCACCCGCAGCAGGTCATGCTCACGGCGCGTCCGAGTATCTTCGTGACGCCGAGCGAACCCCTCGCGCTCGTGATGTCGAGCCTGCCCCTGCGCGAGCCCATCTATCTCGATGTATGGGTCGGCGACGCGCTCGTCGACAGCACGAGCTACGCGGCGGGCGGCGAGCGACCGATCACGCTCACGCTGCCGCCCGACAGCCGCGGCTTCGTGCGCCTCGACGCCTACCGCAGCACCGCCCCAGCCGGACGAGGCTCTATGAGCCTACTCTTGTGGGCGAGCACGCAAGCGCCCGGCGACGCGCCCGGCGACGCGGCCGACGACGCGCTCACGGCGATGGCGAAGCTGCCCGGCGACGAGCCCTTGCTGTGGCAGGCCCGCCGCGCGCCGAGCGAGGTACGCCACGAGCTCGCCGGTCTCGTGATGTCGCGCTATGCACCACCCGGCGCGGGCATGCCGCTCGTGCGCGATTCGCTGCCTGATCGGGTGACGCAGGTGGCGCGCCTCAAGCGGCGTCTCGAAGCGCACGTCAAGGCCGCGATCGTCTTGGCGCTCGGCGTCCTTCTCGGCCTCGGGGCGCAGCTCTTGCGCGCCCGACGCCGCCAAGCCCTCGCGCTCGCCGCCGAGCTCGGCGACGAGCCGCCCGTGCGCAGCCAACCCGCGTGGCTGCAGGAGCACCCATGGCAAGAGGTGCTCGTGCTTGGCGCCAGCGTCACGCTCGCCGCGTACGCCCTGTGGCTGTGGTCGGCGGCGCAGGCCGCCCTCTAGCCCGCGGCGCGCTCTTCTACTTCGTAAAATCCGTCGAGTCGGTCGTCAACACGAAGATGTCGTAGACGTCGCCGATGAGCCGGTCGAAGCCGGTCAGGCAGATCTTGGCCGGGTCGTCATCCTGCGCCTCTTCGTAGTACCAGGCCTCCTGCGTCGTATCCGCGGCGTCACGCGCCACGCGCGGCAGCTCGACCGGCGCTTCCCCAGCCTCGGCCGAAGCACGCGCCGCGCGCCGCACGATGATGCGATCGGGATCGGCACGCGCCGGCGCCACGTCCGACTTTAGGTCGAAGCAAGCGAGCGTGACGCTCTTACCGAACGTCGCGAGCGTCGGCCCAAAGCCCGGAGTACCGGGGTCACCGGCGAGGCAGATCGAGTCGAAGGCGCGCCGATAAAAACGATTGACGAAGTCGATATAGCGCGAGCCGCCGAGGGCATCGCAATCGTGATGGCCGGGCAGACCGGGGTCGCTCGTCTGGAGCGTAAACTGGCACCACTTTTGATAATCAATCGCCGGAGCACTCGCGACGCACGAACACTCGGTCGAGGGAAAGCCGGCGGCATCGACGGGCACCCCCTTGGGCATGGCCGTCGACACACAGTCGGCCGCGACGGCGGCGCGACCGGTCTTGCCGTCGGTCTTGCGCAGGCCGCCGATAAACCCGGCCGCCACGCGCGAAGCCGAATTGCCCTTCTTCTTGACCACGAGGCGCGCCATGACCTGCGGCGAGAGCGCGCCGGCGGCAGGAACGAACGTCGGCAGGTAGCACATCGAGCTGACCGGCAGACTCGCCCCGTCCTCGAGCACTGTATGCTGGTTGAACAGATACTCCTGCATCGAGCAGTCTTGCTCATCGGAGACGAACATCACGCCGAGCAGGGCCTCGTCGCGCAGCCACGAGGTCGGCGCCTTGGCCGCGTCGGCCGTGTACGAGTTCGGCGCCCCGTCGGCGGTGAGGTCGGCACCCTGCGTCAGCGCGGCGTTGTCCTTGAGCTCGTTCTTCACATTGGCGTTGTCGGCGAGCCGCGGGTCGATACCGATGCTCCACGACCCGGCGAGCAGACCCTGCTCGTAGCCCGAGCCGAGCAGCCCGAGGCCCGCGATGTTGGAGCGGAAGAAGCCGATGACGAGCGACGCGCCGACGTCCTTGGCACACGTGTCGAAGCAGCCATTGCCCTTCTTGCACGTGGCGAGATCGCAAGCACACGCGGTGCAAGCCTCGGTCTGGATGACGTCGCGGTCGATGACCCAACGCGCCTTGGTGACATCGGTCGGCGCGAGGCTTGCGAACGCGTCCTGCTCTTGTTGCGTATCGAGCTCCGGAAACTTAGCGAGCGCGAACTCCCGCGCGTCGTAGGCCGCGATGAGGCGGCCGCGCGCCCCGTCGTGCGGTCGGTTGAGCTTGACCGCCGGAAAATCGCAATTGCCACGCGCGCCCTGCCCCCACATCGGATAGTTGTAGTAGTACGGCGACGCCGGGTCAGACGAGTAAGCATGGGCGCGCGGATCGAGCGACGAGCAGGGGGTGGTCTTGCTGAAGTCGCAGCGAAAACAATCCTCGGTGTAGCCGACAACATCCGTCGAGGTGATACCGATGCGATAGCTCGTATCGCGCGGCGCGAGCTCGGTGAGTAAGTCGGCGATCGAGTTCTGTAAGGCCTGCTGCTCTTCTTTCATGCTGCCCGAGTTGTCGACGACAAACAGGATGTCGGCCTTGGACGGCTGCTCGACGGCGAAGCGCAGATGCAGGCCGAGGCGGTTGGTGTCGGGCTGAAAGACGAAGTCGTAGCTCTGGCAAGCCGAGAGCGACAACGCCAGGGGCAACAAACGCGTGAGACTTCTGTGAGCGCGACCGTTCATGCACATCTTCCCTCTTCCGGGGTCGCCGCCTAGGGCGCCTCCGGCGTGGACTGCGACGATGATGATAGCAGAAAAATCTCGTACTTGTCGTTCAGGGTCTTGCTCAGGTGCTCGAGGCACACCTGCTTGCTGCCTACCGTCCAGCTCCAGCCCTCGAGCGCCGAGCCGGGCTCGACGTTCGGCAGCGCCTTGCCATTGCGCGAGACGCGCAGGTCACTCAAGGCCGCGGGCACCTTCTCGAGATCGAAGCAGTTGGTGAGGATGATGTTGTTGACGATGCTCTTGAGCGTCTCGTCGTATTTGGCCTGACAGATCGAATCGACGAGCGTGTCGGCGCGCACGCCTGCGGCGACGCGTCGCTCGGCGAGCTGGCGCAGGAACTCGGCGTAGCGCCCGCCGGGCATGGACTCGCAGCCGCCGAGCACCGGGTTGGCGCTGCCGCACATGATGGCGGTGCCACCGCCCGGTGGTAGGTGCGTCGACGCTTGGCCAAAGATGCGCGTAAAATCGCAAAAGAACGGGTCCGAGGCGGTCGACAAGCACCCGCACACGTCGGACGGGTCGCCAGCTTCGTAGCAGGCGCGGCTGCGAAAGCCGAGCGGCGACGCCGGGTCTTTGAGCCCGGCCAAGATGCCGGCGGCGCGCACGCGGGTTGGGTCGCCGCCCTTGAGGGCGATGAACGCGTCGAGGTACGTCGTCACGTTCTCGGGCATGGGCGGATCGGCTTTGCGCGCCACGCCGCTGCACTTGAAGTACGAATCGGTCCAGGCGAGGCGGCCACTCGGCGCCTTGTTGGTGGCTCCGTAGTACGCGTAACATTCCATGGCGGTGCACAAGTGCTTGGCCTGCTCGGCGGCCGTGTTCAATGACGTAGCCGTCTCGTACGTAGCGAGGTCCAAGAAGCTACAGTCGTCCTCGTCGGTCACGAAAATAACGACCAGGTCAGCGTCGGTGCGCACGAAGCCCTGGTTGAGCTGCGCCACCGCCGTGTCAGGGCACGCGGTCTTGGGGTCGGCACAGGCCGCGCTGAGCGTTGGGTCCTCGCAGTTGACCCCACAGGCGACGGCGCGAAAGGCGGTCGCGAGTCCGGCTTCGTACGCAGATCCGTCCGGCCGATCTTGACCGACGGCGCCGGTGCACGGTACGCCGCCAATAGCGGGCGTGGCGCGACAGTTGCAGTCGAGCACCGTAATCGCAGCCGAGAAATCGACGAGCCAAGCGTCCTTGTCGGCGAGCGCCGTCCCAGCCGCAGGTCGGCGAAAGATCCGATTGAGGCCGGTGGCGCTGCGCAGCCGACCGACGTCGCAGTTGGTCCAGTCGAGTTTGCCGTCACCGGACCCGTCGGCATTGGTGGCCTTATCTTGGCACTTGATGGTGCCGTTCTTGCGCGCCGCACAGCAGTCGAGCGAGGCGTTTGGCGTCGCGCCACTACAAACGAGATCCGGGCGGTTGCATTCGAAGTCGGTGGTGATAATGCCCACCTGAAAGTCAGTGCTGCTGTTGAGCAGACCGTCGATGAAAAGCGACAGGTTGGCCTTGAGCTGCTTGCGCTCCTCATCCATCGTGCCCGAGTCGTCGATGACGAACAGGATGTCGGTCGGCCGCACGGTGGCGATGACCTCGTCGATCTTCTGCGCCGCGGCGCGCTTCGCCTCGCGAAACTCGAACGGGTACTCTTGACACGCGAGGCCCGCGAGGGCGACGAGAAGCACGATGTGGCGGGGGCGCAGCATGGCGCCCGGAGTTTACCCGGGTTTTGCATGGGGTGGCAATGAAGTTCACGAGAGCGCCAGGCGGTGGCCGCGCACCGGGCGCGGCGCGGCTGACCGACGAGATCACGTACCTCGATCTGGCCGTCGGGCGCTTTCGTCTCGCGCTCGTCGCGCGGGCGGTGCTCTTCGTGCAGCAGGACGTGGCGATGCGCGCTGACTTCACGCTCGCCGGCGCACCCGTGCCCCTGTGCGACCTCGCCGAGGCCTTTGGCGCCGGCCCACGCGCGAGCCTGCCCTTCGTCATCGTCTGCGAGGCCGCCGGGCGGGTGGCGGCCTTCGGTGTCGATGGCGTAGGGCACCTGCGCCCGCGTGAAGCCCCAAAGATGTCGCGCGTGCCGAGCTTCGGCTTGGCGCGCCCGGCGGTCATCGCCGGCGCCTTGCGTGACGGGGAGCGCCTGCTCATGGTCGTCGAGCCCGCGGCGCTCGTCGAGCTAGCACACGAAACCGCGCGACGGATTTGACCCCCCACCGACGCGGGCAGTATAACCTTTCGCTATGGCTCACACAGGCGAGGATAGTGATTCGCCGAGTCCGGTGATGACCTTCGAGGCGGGAGGTAGCTGGCTGGCGGTCAAGGTCGAGCAGGTCGACAGAGTGGCGGTCGCGGCGCACCTCTGGCCGGTGCCATTCGCTCGCCCACAGCACCTCGGCCTGCTCGACGGCGGCCAGGAGCTCATCCCCGTGCTCGGAATCGACGAAGATCCACCGAGCGTGGCCGACGGCAGCGAGCGGCTCGTCGCCATCTTGCACGTCCGTGGTGAGTCGGTCGGTCTCGCCATCGACCGCGCGGGCCGTATCTGTGACCGTTACCGCATCGAGGACACGCGCGCCGTCGCGCCCCCCGCCCTCGCCGCCGCGGGCGCACGCCCAGCCGCGAGCTCTGACTCGCGATTTTGGCTGGTCGACGCCGATCGGCTATTCGACTGGAGCGGCGCCGGTGCGTAACCGGCGTCAGCAACGCATTGAGGAAGGCCAATGGCTTACCAGCTACTCTTAGTAGATGACAGTCCGACCGTGCACCGCATCGTGCAGATCGCCTTTGCCTGTGAAGACTTTGCCGTCACCGGCGCGGCCACGGCCGAGGAGGGCCTCGCACGGGCCAAGCAACTCAAGCCACAGGTGGCGCTCGTCGATGTGCACATGGGCGGCGCCGACGGCTTTGCCGTTTGCCAGGCCATGCGCAGCGACCCCGCGCTCGCGGCCATGCCGGTGCTCCTGCTTGGCAACAACAGCGAGCCGCTGGACGAAGGCCGCGTGCAGGCCGCGGGCGCGAGCGGCCACTTGCTCAAGCCCTTCGAGACGCAAGCGCTCATCGATCGCGTCAAGACGCTCGTCGGCGCCCCACTCACGACGGTAGCCACCTCCGGGCGCCCCGCGGGCGCGCCCGGCTCGGCCCCCGCCGCTGCGCCCGCGCGGCCGGCCGGAATGCCACCCGGCATGAACAGCCTTACCACCGCCCCGGGCGGCTTCCCCTCACGACCCGCCGCAGCGCCAGGCGGCGCCGGCATGGCCGCAGGTCGTCCGCCCGCGGGAGCGCCCTTTGGCGGTATCCCGGCCGCGCCACCGCGTCCGGCCGGTCCAAGCGGCCTCGCCGGCCCCCCTCCGGGCCCACGCCCGATGGGCGCCGCCCCTGGCTTCGGCGCTGCGCCGGCTGGCCCACCGGCAGCCGGACCCGGCCTCGCTCGCCCACCTGGCTTTCCCGCGCCGGCCGGGGCGCCGATGGCGCGACCGCCGATGGGCCCCCCGCCGATGGGTGGCCCGCTCGGCGCCGCGCCAGCTCGACCTCTCGGTCCACCGCCCCAAGGAGCGCACCCACCGATGCCTCAAGCTCGTCCGACCGCACCAGCGCCAGGCTTCGCGCCGACCGCCGCCCCGTCCTTCGCCGGCCTCGGCGAGGGCTTGGACCTCGCGAGCAGCACGGCGCCGAGCGCGCCAATGATGGCGGCTCGCCCGCCCGCGACGCGACCGGCTCCTGCCGCGGCGCCCGCCTTCGCGGCCCCGGCCGGTCATCCTGCCGCAGCAGCACCAGCGCCCGCCTTCGCGCGGCCAGCCGCACCAATGGCGGCCGCCGTCGCCGCGACGGTCGGCGCGGCGGCGGCCCCAGTCGTAGCCGCAGCCATGGCCACCGGGGGCATGGGCGGTGCCAACGAAGCGGCGGTCAGCGCCATGGCGCGTGACGTCATCGAGCGCATCGCTTGGGAGGTCATCCCCGAGCTCGCCGAGACCATCATCCGTGAGCAGGTCGAGCGCTACGCCAAGCAACGCGGCGGCCTTTAGGGGCTAGGGGCCGCGTAGCCGCTCGCTGGCCGTGCCCGCACGATCACTTGCGCGCGCGCGGGCCGCTTGACGCTCGGCGGCTTGGAGGCTACCTGCTGTCGCCATGAGCGATACGCCCGAGCCGCTTTCTTCCGCCTACGACCCGACGCACGCCGAGAGCCACTGGTATCCGGTCTGGGAGAAGGCGGGCTATTTCGCGCCCGACCCTGCGGCGCCACTTGCGCCCTACTCCATCGTCATTCCGCCGCCCAACGTCACGGGCGCCCTGCACATGGGGCACGCGCTGACCAACACCATCGAAGACGTGCTGACGCGCTGGCGGCGCATGCAGGGCCACAAGACCCTGTGGTTGCCCGGGTGCGACCACGCCGGCATCGCCACGCAGATGGTCGTCGAGCGCGACCTCAAGAAGAACGAAGGCAAGAGTCGGCACGACCTCGGCCGCGAGCAGTTCGTCGAGCGCGTCTGGACGTGGAAGAAGACCTACGGCGATCGCATTACCAAACAGCTGCGCGTCCTCGGCTGCTCGCTCGACTGGAGCCGCGAGCGCTTCACCATGGACGAACAGCTCTCGCGCGCGGTGCGCGAGGTGTTCGTGCGCCTGCACGAAGAAGGCCTCATCTACCGGGCCGAACGCCTCGTGAACTGGTGCCCGCGCTGCCACACGGCGCTCTCGGACCTCGAGGTCGAGCACGACGACGAGCACAAAGGGGAGCTGTGGTCGTTCGCCTACCCGCTCGCTACGGGCAAGGGCGAGATCGTCGTCGCGACCACGCGCCCCGAGACGATGCTCGGCGACACGGCGGTGGCCGTGCACCCCGACGACAAGCGCTACACGAAGCTCGTCGGCAAGTTCGTGCGCCACCCCATCTTGGGCTACGAGATCCCGATCATCGCCGACGCCGTGCTCGTCGACCCGGCCTTCGGCACGGGCGCGGTCAAGGTGACCCCGGCGCACGACTTCAACGACTTCGAGGTCGGCAAGCGCCATCGGCTCGCGCTATTCAATATATTGGACAACGACGCCAAGATCCTCGTTGAGCCCGAGGTGCACGATCGGCGCGACGGCGACGCTGGCGCCGGGCCGCACCCCGCCGCGGCCATTCGCCAAGCCATCGCGATGGAGCGCTGGCGGACTTACGCCGGCAAGGACCGCGTCGAAGCCCGCAGCCAGGTCAAGGACGAGCTCGAGAAGCTCGGGCTTGCGCGCGGGCAAAAGGAGCACATCCTGCCGCTCGGCCACTGCCAGCGCTGCCTCACGGTGGTCGAGCCCTCGCTCTCAGTGCAGTGGTGGGTGAAGACCAAGCCCCTCGCCGAGCCGGCGCTCGCCGCGGTCAAGACGGGCGCCACGCGCATCCTGCCCGACACGTGGACGAAGACCTACTACCACTGGATGGAGAACATCCAAGACTGGTGCATCTCGCGCCAACTGTGGTGGGGCCACCGTATCCCGGCCTGGTACTGCACGAGCTGCGACGAGCCAAAATCGAACGGGGCGGACGCGCGCTTCGGCGCAACTGCACAGCCCATCGTCAGCCGTGCGGCGCCGACGCGCTGCCCGCGCTGCGGCAAGAGCGAGTTCGCCCAAGACGCCGACGTGCTCGACACCTGGTTCTCGAGCGCGCTGTGGCCGTTCTCGACCCTCGGCTGGCCCGATGCCAAGGCCGCGGATCTGCGCGACTTCTACCCGGTCTCGGTCATGGAGACCGGGTTCGACATTCTGTTCTTCTGGGTCGCGCGCATGATGATGATGGGCTGCAAGTTCATGGGCCAGCCGCCCTTCCCCATCATCTACCTGCACGCCATGGTGCGCGACCGCCACGGCGAGAAGATGTCGAAGACACGCGGCAACGTCATCGACCCGTTGCACCTCATCCACGGCTGCACGGCCGACGAAGTGTCGCCACAGTTCAAGGCCGAGTACAAAGAGGGCTTCCCTGCCTTCGGCGCCGACGCCTTGCGCTTTACGCTCGCCGCCGCGGCGCAGAGCGGACGCGACATCAAGCTCTCGGTCGAGCGCATCGCCGGCTACCGCGCCTTTGCCAACAAGATCTGGAACGCGGCGCGCTTCGTGTTCATGCGCCTCGAGACGCCGGGCGAGGTGAGCTGCACGCCGCAGTCGCTCACCCTCGCGGCGGTCGAGGACACGCTCGAGCCGGCCGACCGCTACATCCTGTCGCGCCTCGCCGCCACCGTGCACGACGTCGACGCGGCGCTCGAAGGCTTTCGCTTTGGCGACGCGGCGAACTGCATCTACGCCTTCTTCTGGAGCGAGTTCTGCGATTGGTACATCGAGCTCGTCAAGGGGCGTCTCACGGGCGACGCCGTGGCGAGCCGGCAAGCGGCGCGCGCCACGCTCGTCTATGTGCTCGACCAGTCGCTGCGTCTGTTGCATCCGTTCATGCCCTTTATCACCGAGGAGATCTGGCAGAAGTTGCCGCTGTACGAGCGCCCGGCCGCCTCCATCATGAAGGCCTTGTTCCCCGAGCCGGCCGCCTTCGCGGCCTGGCGCGACGAGGCGCTCGAGCGCGACTATCGCCTCGTGCAAGACGCCATCGTCGGCGTACGCACCATCCGCTCCGAGAGCAACATCTCGTCAGCCAAGCCCATGGCGGTCTTGCTCGCGACCGCCAACGAGACCGACCGCCAGCGCTTGCTCGCGCACGCGAGCGAGATCACGGCCTTGGGGCGCATCGCCACGCTCACTGTACAGGTCGGCGATGCGGGCCGCCCCGACAAAGCGGGCGTCAAGGTGTTCGAAGGACTGCAAGTCATCGTGCCGCTCGAGAACCTCGTCGACTACGCCGAGGAGGCGACACGGCTCAAGAAGGCCATCGACAAGACGCTCGCCGAGCACGACAAGCTCGAGAAGAAACTCGGCAACGCGGGCTTTATGGCCAAGGCGCCGCCCGACGTCGTCGAGAAGGACCGTGCCCGCGCCAAAGAGCTCACGGAGATGCTCGACAAGCTTCGCGACAGCTTGCGCCGCGCTGAAGCGTAGAGGCGCCGAGGAATAGCGGCACCGAGGCCTAGCGCCGCTGAGGCGCTGAGCCGCTGAGCCGCTGTGGGATCGAGCCGCCGAAGCGATCGACGCCGCACCGGCGCCGCTACTTGCGCTTGAGTTCAGCGAGCAGATCGTCGATCTCGGACAGATCGATGGGCTGGCTCTTTGCCTTAGCCGCGCCGGCCGGCCCAGGCTTGGCGGCCTGCGCGGCGCGAGGTGCGGGCGCGGCGGCGACGGCCGGGGCGGAAGGCGCGGCGGTCGCAGCGGCGGGCGCGGCAGCCGGCGCGGGCCGCACAACGGTCGCTGCGGCCGGCGCGACAGCCGGGGCGGTGTACGCAACCGAATCTGCCGTCGCGGCAGCCGGTTGTTGCGCCGAGGCGAGAAAGGCCAAGGGGTCGTCGATGTCGACGGTCGTCGCCTTGGACCCAGGCGCGAGCAAGACTGCGGGCGGGCCCTTGTCTTCGGCCGGTCGCGGACGACGCACGAATGGCACCGGGCGCAAGGCCTTGTCGGGATGCCCGCTCGATACCGTGGTGTTCGTCGGGGCGTCGCGCTCGCTTGCCGCCGCGACCGCGGCGACGCTCGGCGAGTGTTCGCCAAGAGTCGACCGCGCGCCCTCGTCGCGCGGTCCCTCGCCAGCGACGCGGCTCGCGATCTCGTCGGCGTCGAGCACGCTCGCCGCGACCGCGAGGTCCTCGGCCGGTACTTCACCTCTCGGACTGCGCGTCACGACCACGATCGCGTCGGCGCCCGCCGCCTCTGCCGCCTCTGCCGCCTTGTCGGCCGCTGCGCTCGCCGCAGCCGCAGCCGACGCGCTCACCCCGCCCGACGAGACCGTCGACCCACGGGGCGGCATCGACGTAGCCTCACGCCCGACGCCGAGATTGCCCGCCGTCGCCGAGACGAGCGCCGCGCTCGCCGCCTCCTGGCGCGCAAAGTACGCCTCGAGCAGCACGTTGTCACACAGCGTATTGATGACGCGCGGGATGCCCCGGCTCTGCACGTGCACCTCGGCGAGAGCATCGACCGGAAACAGCTCGGGCGCTCCACCGACGAGGCGGAGGCGATGTTGCACGTAGGCCGTGGTCTCATCGAGCGTCAGGGCCTTCAAGTGGTAACGCAGCGCTACGCGCTGGGCGAGGGGCGGATCGAGGAGCAGGTTCTGCTCGACGTCCGGCAGGCCGAAGAAGACAAACGAGAGCAGCTTGTGACCGGGCAGCTCGAGGTTCAACAACCCGCGAAACTCTTCCATCAACTCACGCGTGCCGAGCATCTGCGCCTCGTCGATGAGCACGACGGCGCGTTTACCTGCGTCGTGGATGGCCACCAAGCGCTCGTAGACCTGCGACAAGAGCGCGAGCTTGTCCTCGGCCGGGTTCTCGACACCGAGCTGCGTCGCGATACGCTTGAGCAGCCAGCTCGCGGTCACCCCCGCGTGCACGATGACCAACATCGCCGCTTCGAACTCGTTCTCTGGCAAGGCATCGAGCAGGCGACGCGCAAGCGTAGTCTTGCCATGACCGATGTCGCCGATGAGCAGGGCCAAGCCCTTCATCGTGTTGACGGCATAGAGGAGGCGCTTGAGCGCCTCGGTGTGCTGGCGGCTCGCGTAGTAGTAGCGACTGTTGGGCGCGTGCGAGAAGGGCTCGGCGCTGAGGCCAAAGTACTCGAGGTAGTCCATGCCGTGAGCCTCAGCCTACAGGCTCGAGGCCGGTCGGGCAAATTGCGGGCCGCGCCGGAGGCGAGAAGCCATCGAGCAGCGCCCAAAGCGCCCGGCCCACCTGCGCCAGAGAGTCGGGCGCGCAGTGCGTCGGCAGATCGTCGACAGAGTGCCAGGGCGGATAGTCGATGTCGATGAGCAGCGCAGTCGGAATACCGGCCGCCATAAACGCCGTGTGGTCGCAGGTGATCCACTTGTAGGGGTGTGGCTTGGTGAGAGCAAAGGCCGGCAGGCCAAGGTGTCGGCCGAGCTGAAAGACGCTGAGCGTCAGAGCGAAGGACGGATCGTGATCCTGACAACCGACCTCGACGTCGAGCATCAAGTCCCGCCCGCCGATCATATCGATGATGATGCAGGCGTCGGGCCGATCGGCCGCGGCGAGTTGCTCGACGAACAAGCGCGAGCCCTGCGACACCTCCTTGCCGTCGATCTCGTGCCAGTCCTCGGCGTCGAAGAACACGATGTCGACCGTCGGCCGGTCACGGTGCTGCACGAGCGTCGGCGCGAGCTCGGCGAGCAGCGCCACCCCGGAGCCGCCGTCATTGGCGCCGGGGACGGGCTCGAGGCGTCGCTCGGGCACGGGATCACGGTCGGCCCAGGGGCGCGTGTCGTAGTGCGTACCGAGCAACACGCGCCCGCGGCGATTCCCTAGGAAGCGGCCGCACAGATTGCGACAGGTGACGCGCTGACCGAAGAAGGTCTCAACGAAGCGGTGCTCGCGAAACGTATCCGCGCCGCGCAGCCACGTGGCGAGCAAGTCCTGCGCTTGGCGATGGCCAGCGCTGCCAGCAAAGCGCGGCCCGAGCGCGACCTGCTCCTCGATGCGCGCCATGGCCCGCGCCGCGTCGATGACCGGCAGCGCGACAGGAGCGAGCGAAGGCGTTCGCGACACGGCGAATCCCTTACCCCTCGAGGCGCGCGGCGACGCGCTGGCCCTCGAGCACGAGACGCACGCTTCCGGATCGACCGCGGCCAAAGGCCTCGTACGCCGCCTCCTCGAGATGCGGCACCAAGGTGGCGCGCAGCCCACGCGCTCCGACCTCCCGCTTGACGGCGTGCGCGACGATGAACTCGAGCACCTCGGGCTCGACGACGAGGCGCAGCTCCTCCTCGGCAAATTCGCGTTCGTAGTCGCGCAGCACGCCGTCGACGAGGATTTGCCGCAGGGTCGCCGCGTCGAGCGGCGCAAACGCTACGACGCGCGAGAAGCGACCGATGAGCTCCGGCAAGAACCCGTAGCGCGCAAAGGCTGTCGTCTGCTCGAGGATATGCTCGTCGAGCTCGACCGCGATGGCTTCGGGCTCCACGTGGCGCGCGTCGCGACCGAAGCCTATGCGCTCGGTGGCGGCAAGCAGATCGGCGGTGGCCTTGAGGCCGCTAAAGGCGCCGCAGGCGATGAACGTGACGCCCGCGAGAGGCAGGACGAGCTTCGGCCCCATGTGCGCGTAGCCAAAATCCACCGGGAACGGCGCCTCGGGACCGGCGAGCAGCGTCAGGAGGCTACGCTGCACGCCAAAGCCGCTCACGTCTTTGGTGGTGCCCTCCCCTGCGAAGCGGGCGCTCGAGCGGCTCGAGGCGAGCTTGTCGAACTCGTCGATACACACGACGCCACAGCCAGCCCAGCGCAGGCTCTGCTCCGCCTCCTCGAAGAGCCGCGAGAGGATCATGTTGACGTCCTCGCCCACATAGCCGGTCTCGGAATACTGCGTGATGTCGACCGTCACCGTCGGCACCTTGAGGATGTCGCGAAAGAGCAACTCGACGAGAAACGTCTTGCCGCAGCCCGTCGGGCCGATGAAGAGATAGTTCTCGCGCGGGCCTATCTCACTCGGCGCCACCCCATCGAGCACGAGGCGTTTGAGACGGCGCACGTGGCGATAGGCGAGGACGGAGGCGGCCCGCCGCGCGTGGGGTTGACCACGATAGCCGAGCTCGACGAGGCGCGCGTCGCACTCGCGCGGTGTGAGCAGAGGGACGGCGGCCACACGGCTCTGGACGTCGAGCGGCGGTGGACCTTCTTGCTGGGGTAAGCGAGCGGGCATGACGAGGCCTACGGGCCTTGACGCTGGCGCTGCGTGGCAAGGCACTCGCTAAACGCATCGGCGGCGTGCTGCTGCTTCGTAGCCGCCTGCTCGGCGTAGGTCTTGTACTTGAAACACACCTGCTCGTCGTTGTCGGTGCGTCGCAGGCACTCCTGCAACTTGCTCGCCGGCTCGCGCGCCGCGGCCCGCGCGCTCTCGAGCGAACGCTGCTCGGTTTGGCAGACGGCCGCCGGCAGAGGCGGCGCAGACTGAGTTGCCACGGGCGCTGGCGCGACAGAGGGCTGTGCAGCAGCCGATGACGCGGGCGCCGGTGCGGCGGCTGGCGCGGGCGCTGCCGCAGCCGCTGGCGCGGGCGACGCCGCAGCCGCTGGCGCGGGCGACGCCACAGCCGCTGGCGCGGGCGGTTGCTCGGCCTGTTTGAGCTTATTGGCAAACGCAACCACCGCATCGCGTAGAAACACGGGCGGACGCCAGCGCACAGTGGCCATGCACAGATGATCCACGGGGTCAAACTGCACGTCCTGCACGGCCGCCCCGAGAGCCTCGCCGCGCGCATAGCGGTAGACGATGGGCTTGGCGTCTTCGACCCCGAGCGTCGTCTTGAGTTCCTTTGCCGTATCTCGGCTCTCCTCGGCGAAGCGCTCGGCGAGCGCGTCGACCGCGCGCGTCACGGCCTCGCGGCACGCGAGACCCTGATTCATCCCCGAGCCGGCCGCGCCGGCCACGTAGATGTTGGCGCCGCCCTCTTCGCGCAATTGCACGTAAGTAGCGTTACGGGTGTGGCCGCAGTCGAACGCCACGGCAGAGACAGCAACGAGCGCGAGCAATCGCTTCATGACTAGATCCCTCTTTGGCTTGGACCGTATCAGGAGGTGAACCATGGGGATAGGACGCCGCACCGGAATGGCGTATTCTTTGCTCTGTTTTGGTCAAGAGGTTTTACATGCGTTGGTCTGTGGTCTCCCCTAGCTGCCGCTCACTCGTGTGTCTGAGTCTACTCGCCGGCCTCGGCGGTTGCGCCAAGAACAAGAGCGGCCCGCCCGCCGAGGCGGGCGCCGTCGCCACCGGCTCGGCGCCGGCCTGGGTGCTGCGCGCGCAGATCACGAACGAGGAGATCTGCGGCCTCGGCGTGGCCGGGGCCGGCTATGACGCCAACTCACCGTATCCGAAAGAGATGGCGAGCGAGCGCGGTATTCGCAACCTAGCCGGCATGCTCGAGACCAACGTCGACGAGGCGATCATCGACAGTCAAACGAGCAGCGGCCAAGACATCGAGGTGGAGCGCGCCCTGCGCATCGACGAAGATCTCATCGAGAAGGTCAAGGGCTTGGCTAAGGTCGATTTCTGGCTCGACACCAAGGGCGACGGTCCCTTCGCCCAAAAGAATTTCACTTACGCCAACTGCTGCGTCAAGACGGCCGACGTGGCGACCACGCTCAAGCTCGACTCCGCCAAGCTCGCCAAGAGCGCGAGCAAGAAGCGCGAATCCAACCCCGACAAGGTGCCGCGCTGGATCAACGACCACGGCCGCAAGCCCGATGGTCGCCTGTGCTCGGTCGGCTTCTCGGCCCCCATGTTCTTCGCCGACAAGACCTTCGAGGCGGTGGTCGAGGACGTGCGCGGCCAGCTTGCGCTCGTGCTCGAGACGCTCGTGTCGCAGTACTCCGAAGAGCTCACGAACAACCGCAACGCGGCGTACGAGACGATGACCGTGGCCTCAACGCAAGCCATCGCCAAGGGCGTCATCGTCACGAGCTTCTGGTTCGACAACGGCGGCATCGGGCCGTTCAAGCAGAAACACACGACGTACGGGCGCGGCTGCGTCTACCCGATGGACGTCATCAAATCGAGCATCAAGGCGCTCGAGCAGAAAGCCGCCGTCGATCCGAACACCATCGCCAAAGTGAAGCAGCGCGCCGAGCGTGCCTTCGAAGACCTCGACGCCGAGATCGCCAAGCGCGATGCTGCCAAGGGCGCGCCCTAGGTGGCCAGAAGTTAGGCAAGGCAGCGTGACGCTGGTAAGCTCACCCGAACCCAAGGGGGAGCGAACACCTTCGACCAGCCCATGCACTTCGAGCGCTACGACCGGATCGTCGAGTACTACCCCTCGCAGTGGCCGCTGATTGTGCCGGGCTACCTGCCGATCCTCAACGCCATGCTCGACGTGCTGCAGGCGCGCGGCGTGCTCGCCCGCGACATCCTGGATCTCGGCTGCGGCCCGGGGAGCGCTACGGTCGCCATCGCCGCCGCATGTGACCCGGGCTGCCACGTCACGCTCGTCGACGGCTCGCCCGGCATGCTGCGCGCCGCCGAGCTCGTCGCGCAGCGCAACGTCCGCGAGGCCATCCTCGGCGACTTCACCCTGCCCGACGTACGCGAGCGTGTCTTCGGCGCCGACCGCTACGACCTCGTGCTGGCCTCGTTCGCGCTGCACCACATCCCCGACCACGACAAGCAGCAGGCCATCGAAGCTGCCGCCGCCTCGCTCGTGCGCGGCGGCCTGCTCATCTTGGCCGACGAAATCGCCACCGACCGGCCGGCCGGCTGGGACGTGGTCGAGCGGGTGCGAGCGCGCGCCATCGCCAATCACCTAGGCGCCGGTCGCATCCACCCCGGCTTCTGGGCGCTCGAGACGTCCCTTTCTGCTGAACTGCACCTGCCTTTTTCGCCCGCGCGCATCGACGACCTGACGAGTTGGATGGCACGCGCGGGCCTCGCGGTCGGCTGCCCGCTCGTGCACTTCGGCGCCGCGCTGCTGCTCGGCGTCAAGCGCTAGTACTGAGATCAGCCCTTGACGCGGGCGCGTTACGTCGAGCGCCCTTGTTGCACTTTGCCCCGAGTTGTTAGCATACCTACCTGCCATGAGCTCCCAAACCGTTTTGCCGAGCGCTAGCGACGACCGCGTCGAGGCCGCCGCACTGCACGAAGCGTACAAGGAAATTCAGGGTGAGATCGGCCGCCGCGTCATCGGTCAGCGCGGAGTCGTCGAACACCTGCTCATCACGCTGTTTGCACGCGGGCACGGCCTGTTCGTCGGCGTGCCCGGGCTCGCCAAGACCCTGCTCATTCAGACGCTCGCCGACGCGCTCGCGCTCGAATTCAACCGCATCCAGTTCACGCCCGACCTGATGCCCTCCGACATCACGGGCTCCGACATCCTCGACCAAGAGGCGGGCGGCCAGCGACGCTTTCGCTTCGTGCGCGGGCCGGTGTTCTGCAACCTTCTGCTCGCCGACGAGATCAATCGCACGCCGCCGAAGACGCAGGCCGCCTTGCTGCAGGCCATGCAAGAGCAGCGCGTGACCGCAGGCGGGCACACCTACCCGCTCGCGCCGCCGTTTCACGTCTTCGCCACGCAGAATCCGATCGAGCAGGAGGGCACGTATCCCTTGCCCGAAGCGCAGCTCGATCGCTTCATGATGATGCTCAAGGTCGAGTACCCGTCCCCGAGCGAAGAAGCCGACATCGTGCGTCGCACGACCTCGGCCGAGCTACCGAAGATTCGCAAGGTGCTCACCCCGCAGCAGATCCTCGCCTTCCAAGAGCTCGTGCTGCGCGTGCCGGTGGCCGATCCGCTCATCGAGCTCGCGGTGCAGATCGTGCGCAAGACGAGGCCGAACGAAGAGACAGCGCCGCGCGACGTGCGCGAGTTCGTCTCGTTTGGCGCCGGACCGCGCGCTACCCAGCACCTCGTGCTCGCGGCCAAGGCCCGCGCTATCCTCGAAGGCCGCGCGGCGGTCGATGGCGGCGACATTCGCGCCCTCGCCTACCCGGTCTTGCGCCACCGCATCCTCACGAACTTCCACGCCGAAGCCCAGAAAGTGACGCCCGACGCGCTCATCGGCCGCGTGCTCGAGAGTCTCACCTAGGAACGTCCACGGTGTCACCGCGCGACGAGCACGCCACTGTCCACGCGGTTACGCCGGGCCATCCCGCAGCCAGCGCCGCGCCGCAGGCCGGAGCGCCCGACGTCGCCTTGCTGGCCGAGATCGAGAACCTGCATCTACGCGCTCAGCTCGCGGTGCAGGGCGCACTCGCCGGCATGCACCGCTCGATTCGCCGCGGCACCTCGATCGAGTTCAGCGAACACAAGCTCTACGCGCCGGGCGACGAGATCCGGCACATCGATTGGCGCGCCTACGCCAAGACCGACCGCTACCACGTCAAGCAATTCGAAGACGAGACCAACCTCACGCTCGAGCTGTTGGTCGACCACTCGGGCTCGATGCGCTTTGCAAGCGAGGGCAATGCGAGCAAGCTCGACTACGCGCGCACGCTCGCGGGCGCTCTCTCCTATCTCGCGCTGCGCCAAAGTGACGCTACGGGGCTCACGACGTTCTCGGGCACGAGCACCGGCGAGCTGCCGCCCCGCGCTACGAGCACGCACCTGATGGAGATCCTCGCCCGCCTGGCCACGCTGACGCCGCAAGGGCAAACGGGAATCGGCCGGGCGCTCGAGGGCTTCGCACAGACGAGCCGCCGACGCAGCGTGGTGTTCATCCTCTCCGACCTCTTCGACCCCGATCCGCAGCTGTGGGCGGCGTTTCGGCGTCTCGCGGCGCGGCGGCACGACATCACGGTGCTGCACCTGCTCGATCCGGCGGAGCTCACCTTCCCCTACGAGAGCCCGTCGACCTTCGTGTCGATGGAGGACGAGCGGCGCCTCTTCGTGCATCCGCGCACGCTGCGCACCACGTACTTGACCGAGATGCAGCGCTTCCTCGCCCACGCCGCGCGGCAGCTCGCCGAGTCGCGCATCGACTACTGTCGCATCGAGACGAGCACACCGGGCGCGCAGGCGCTCGGCGAATTGCTGCGGCGGCGCGAGGCGCGCGTCGGGGTGCGGCGCCACAACGGCTGAACTAGTACCGGCCGGTGACGCGCAAGAAGAAGCCGTGCTCGTCGCGCGGCGCGCTCGCGAGCAAATCGTCACTAAAGCGCGTGAAGTTCCAGCCCACGCCGACGGCCACGTACTCAACGGGCAGCCACGCGACTTCGACGAGCGCGCCGTGCTCGACCTCGTCGATGAGCATGTTGGCGAGCCAACGATATTCGGCACCGACATCGAATTCATCAGTCACGTGATAATTCAAGCGCGCGAGCGCGAGCACCGTCGTCGAGGTGACTTGCGGTAGCTGCGCGTCGAGGACCTGCTTCAACTTGATGGCCGCCTTGCCGACCGCCTGCAAGCCGTAGCCGAGTTCGAAGACGGGCTCGAGCGCGAGCACATCGGAGGTTTCGAGCTGGTACTGCGCACCGTCGGGCGTGACCGCGCGACGCTCGAGACGACGCGTCCACTTGGCGAGGCCCGCGTAGCCGTTGGAGTGCACGGGCCGCAGCGCCAAGCCAAGCGAGACGTCGAGAAACTGCCCCTCGGCGAACTTCAAGTCTTGGTTCTGTACCGCCGCGCCCTGCACGCGCCCGAGCAAGACGAGCGAGCGCTCGAAGCGCCAATCGCTGCCCGCCATACCATAGAGCACGAGGCGATCGGGCGCGCCGAGCTGCGCGTCGCCACGGTCGTAACGCAACTCGAAACGCGCCCCCGCTTTGAACGTACGCGAGCGCAGATACTCGAGGCCGATTGCAAATGCGTCGCGCGAGGCCACACCGACAGGGAAGACGCCGGCCGACGAGTACCCCGACGCCGAAAACTGCTGCGCGCCGGTGAGCGGGCCCGAGCCGAAGCCCGCGGGTGTGATGCTGTTCGTGGTGCCGACGCCGAGGCTGCGCGGATCGCTCAAGGCCGAGCCGCTCGGCCCGAGGAAGCTCTGCGACGAGACACCGAGAATCTGCGAGCGCTCGTAAGACAAGTTGAGTTGCAACCCCTCGGCGACGCTCCAGCGGTTGTCCATGCCGAGCACGGCACGGCCCGAGCGCCCAGAGACGAGCGAGTCGAGCTGATACTCGCCGTAGGAGCGCGAGCCTGGGATGGCGTGGCTCTCGCCACCGACGACCGTGGTCGAGACCGGGCGCCCGTCACCCGCGGTGAGCCGCTCGGAGGCGTAGAAGGCAAGCTCCTCGCCGAGATCGGCCTTGAGGCCGAGCTGCGTGCTGTTGGTACCCGACCAACGGACGATCTCGCTTGCCGAGAGCCACAGCGCTTCGTTGAGCTTGTAGCGCGCCCCAGCGGTCGTCGCGAAGCGATCAGGCGTGCTGTGCACGAGTCGCGCATCGCCGCCCGCGATGCCCTGCTGCTCGAGGAAGCCGACGAGGCGGGGCATGAGGCGCCGCTCCCCGTACACGGTGGCGAAGCCCGCGTCGACCGCCGCCTGGCCCTGATTCTGGGCGTAGGTGTTGCCGAGCTCGAGCCCCGCCTTCCAACCGTTGCCATCACGCTCGTAACCCAACGCCGAGAGCTGACGGGTGGCGCGCCGCTCCTCGCCCGTCACAAAGAGCCGACTCCACACGGCGTCATGGCGCAGCTTGATGCTGTCTTGCGCCGAGAGCACGGCGCGCAGCTGCCCGCCGAATTTGGTCTGCCCCTGCTCGAAGACGCCGGTGTTCGAGTAGAACCAGGGATCTTGATGCTGCACGTAGAGCGCATAGGGTAAGAAGGCGTTGCTCGGCGCCGCGCGACCGGCCGGCGTCGTCGCGGGATCCATATCCGTAAGCGGACTCGCGGCGGTCGACTGCGGACCCGCCACGAACGACGACGCCTCGGGGACAACGCCAAAAAGCTCGCCGAGGTCGCCCGAGAGCTGCGCCTTCGCGGCGAAGCCCTTGGCCAAGACGGGCACGCTCGCGCCGGCGGCGTTGGTCGAGAAGCGCTCGGGCGAGCCGAGTCGGGCAAAGGTGATGCCACCGTCGTAGCTCGCGAGGTGGTCACCGTCCTCGGCCTGCGAGTACGCCACCTCCGCATCGAGGCGGGTGCTTTGGCCGAGCGAGAGGTGCAGATCGCCGCCATAGAGCCGGTAATGCGGCCCGCCCGACTTGCTGCGGTCCTCTTGCACGACGCCCGCGCCGAGCGCGAGTCGATCGAAGAAGGTCTGCCGCGCCTGCACAGCGAGCGAGCTCTCGGCGTCGCCGACGCCGAGCGAGGAGTAGTCGTACGACACTTCGAGGAAGACCGGCTGCCCGTCGAGGTTACGCAGCGGGTGTTGATTGACGCGAAAGCCGCTCATCACGGCGCTCGGCACCGGCTGCGCCATAGTGACGCGGCCGTTACGGTAATCGATGCGATAGTCGAAGTCGCGCCGCTGCGGCACGCTGACGAGGCGGGTGCCCGTAGCGGCGTCGCGCACCACAATCTCGACGCGCTCGGTGCCCTCGATGAGCGTGCCGTGACGCAGGAAGTACAGCGAGCCGCCCGTGCCTTGCAGTACGATGCGCTCGGTGCGCACGCCTTCATCCCCGCTCGCCGCGAGCGCATGCAGCTCGGAGCGCTGCCCGGCCACGAGTTCGTGATCGACATCGAGCGCCACTCCGTAGAGTGAGCGGTCGTAGCGAAACAGCTCGAGGCCGCGCAACATCGTCTTGAAGCTGCCGATGGTGAGTCGCGACTTGTCGGCCTGCAGCAGCACGTACACCTTGCCGCGCGAGGTCACGTCCTGACGCTCCTCGGCACCATCACCGTAGACCGGGTAGTAGCGCTCAGGATCGATGAGCTGGCGCAAGAGCTGCGCCTCGCGCTCCTTTCCGGTATCGACGTGCGCTGTCACGCGAATATCTTGGAACGGACTGCCGGCGAGCAGGGCCTCGCCCTTGATGCGGCCCTTGAAGTACGCCACCGCGCGACCATGCACATAAACGCTCGGGCCGCCTTGGCTGAGCGGGTTGTCGAAGTCACGTGTCGTGTCGGCGTTCATGCCGTCGAGCTTGCCGCCGACGCCCGCGACGCCGTCAGCGAGGGCGAGCAGGAACCACTCGGAGTCGGGCACGATGAAGTCGCGCTCGAGTCGTGCCACGTTACCGTCCGCATCCTCGCTCGTCACCTCGACCTTGGCGGCGCCCGGGGCGAGCTTGACGATTGCGACGAAACGCCCGTAGGCATCGACATCGACGAGCGTGCCGTTGACCGTCACCTTGTTGAGCGCGTCGGTGCGCCCGCGCACAGTGAGCCGCTCGCCGGGGAGCAAGGTCCCGGCCGCGGGCAAGTAGACGAAGAGGTCGCCGGCGTGCGCGCCGAGCGCGGCTGCGGCCTCGGCGGTCACGGCCGCGGCCGCAGGCTCCACCCGCGCGATCGACCCGGATGCCACAGATGCGGCGCCTGCGGGCAAAGCGGGCAGTGGTCCGGGCGCCGCCTCAACGAACTGCACGTACCGCCCGCTGGCCTCGCTCGCCGGCACGAGAGGTGCCGGCCCCGACGGCTCGACCCTGGGTGCGGGCGCTGACGGCGCAACGAGCGCCGCTGGGCCGCTCGGCGACACGACGCGCTCAGGCATCTCGGCGCGCCAGCCGCTCACGGCGTCGACGCCCTCGCCGCCCGCTACGCTCTCCTTGAACCGGCGCTGCTCGCCGCGGACGTCACTCGCCACCATCTTGGCGAGCGCCCCGCTCGGACTCGTCGCCCCGAGCAGGCTCGGAGCGCTTCCGAAAAACGACGCTCCGCGCTGCGGCGCAAAGGCGCGCGGCACGCCAGTCGCCGCACTTTCTGGTCTACCGTTGAAGAGGACGACCGACTGCAACACGCTGCGCCCGTCCGGCAAAGCGAGATCGACGGCAAAGCGAGCATCCGAAGCGACCTTGAGCGTGCCCGCAAACGAGCCATCCGCACCGACGGTGAGCAGTTGCCCCGCGGCGCGCACACGCGGCTCGGGCGTCTCGCCGCCTGCCGCCGCCCCCGAAGAGACGAGCTTCACTTGCACGCGGCGATTCAAAGCCCGCGCGCGACGGCTGTCGCCGGGCATGATGGGCTTGCCGGCGCCAAACGCCGAGACCATGAGCGCGCCCTCGGGCACCCCCTTGCCGAGCAGGTACGCCCGCAGCTCCCCGGCCAAACGAGCCGTCTTGATTTGCGCCTGGAGCTTACCTTCGGCACCATCGTCGTACACCTCGACCACGAGGCGCGAGCCGGGTACGGCCAAGGCCGACGCGACCACGTTGTCGAGCGCCGCCGCGGCCGCGCCGATAATCGCTCCCTGCGCCGGGTAGAGGTCGCCCGCGAGCACCTTCTCGTGCAGGGCTTCGCTCGGCCTCGGGCTACCGACAACGAACGTCTGGGCGGCCGAGACGGCGCGACTGCCTTGATCGTCAGCGTACACACAACGGAACGTGTAGGTGCCGGCGCGCACAATCGAGGCACCACGCTCGCTCTTGGCCGTCCACTCGATGAGATCGCTCGCCCCTTGCGGCTCGAGCTCGGCGAGCAAGGAGCCGTCGGGATTCAGAACGCGCACCTGCCGACTCGCGAGCGCGACGCTCGCCCCCACCGTGAAGCGCAGCGGCGCCGCTAGACCCTCAGACCCAAGCGGCGGCACGTCGCCCTTGACGGCGCATTCGGCGGCGAGAAGAGGCAGCGGAACCGCAGCACCGCCAATGACCAGTCGGGTCTCGCCGAGCGAGCCCTCGATGGGCACGTCGACTGTGCGTTGCGCCGCAGCCTCGGCGACGCCGAACGGAAAACGACGACTGACGCGTACGCGCTTGCCGTCCGCCAAGCGCACATCGACAACGACAGCCTCGCCCTCGCGCGCCTCGACGCTGGCTTCGACGCGCGGCGCCGCCGACGCGGACGGCACGTCTGAAACCTCGAGCCACCCTCCGTACGAGGGCTGCGGCGGACTTTCGACGGCGCTCTGCATGGCGACGACGGTCGCGATGGGTGCCGCGGCCTTTTTGGCCACGACGATGCGGCGGTTGAACTCACGCGCCTTCTTGTTGATGGGCGGCATGAGCGGCTCGGTGTCGCCCTTGCCAACGGGCTGCATGGAGGTGAGGGTCACACCCGACTCGACGAGCAGAGCGCGCACCGCTAGCGCTTGGCGCTGCGAGAGCATCAGGTTTGCGCTGCGCTTCGGGTCGTCGTTGGCGTGCACCTCGATGACGAGCGCCGCGTCGCCAGCAGCGGCGAGCGAAGGGGCAAACTCTTTGACCTTGGCGACGAGCTCGGGCTTTGGCTCAGCCGTGCCGTCCTTGAACATCGCGCCGCGCCAGGTGATGAGCGTCTCGGGTTTGCCGCTGGCCTCGGCCGGGGTCGCTGAAGCCGGCGTCGCGCCCGCAGCGAGCGCTAGCGCGCGCCAACGCCCCTCGGCGAGATCGCCGGCCGTGCTCTTGGCCGCCACCCGGTACAGGTACGAGTGGCCGGCCGCGAGCGGCGACCCGTCGGCGCCGAGCTCCCACGGCAAGCGGGGCGGCGGCTCGCCGTTGCCCACGACGCGCCAGACCTCGACACCGTCGTCACCGAACACCGAGAGCTGCCACTCGGCGACCGCGGCGCGACCCGCGCTCTCGAAGTGCCACACGAGGGCCGTCGGCGCACTGCACGCAAGCCCCGTCGCGCTTGCGAAGTCCGGCTTGTCGTCGCCGCGTGCCAGCACCGCATCGACGAGCGGCAGCGGCTGGGCCACGCCGTCGAGCGACACCGCGAGCAGCGTTCGATCGACCACGATACGTGCCGCGGTGCCCGACGGCGCCGGGACGGCTACAGCGCTTTGCGACCCGCCTTTGATTGACACGCTCTCTGGGCGAGCCAGCTCGAGCCCGCAGGTGACGCCGAAATCTATCTTTGCCAACAGACCTCGCGTGAGCATGAAGTCGCGCCGCACGTCGGTCGTGGGCCTCGCGCCGGGCGGCGCGGTATTGAGGTCGAGCTTGACGAGGTGCCGGCCGGGCGGCACACCGCGGAAGTGGAACTTGCCATCGCTGTCGGTGTTGACGTAGTAGCCCGTGTCGAGAAAGACGCGCGCCCCGGGCAGGCCCGCTTCTTCGGGACCGAGCTCGCCATCGCCGTCGTCGCAGAAGACGCGCCCGAGGACGGTGCCCTCGTCGAAGAGCGGATCAGCAACGACGCGAACGGTGGCCGAGGCCTCGGGCGAGATCGCGGCGGTGCCAGCCAAGAGCTGCGCCCGGTTGCGCTGCTCACCCCTGGCGCGCAGACCTACGACGGCGTAGTAGCGCAGGGTCGTCGTCGAATGGGGCAGCAAGGCAAATGGGCCAAAGAACGTGACGCGTGGCGCGCCGTCCTGTCGCGTCGGCGCAAACCTCGTCGCCTCAATCAAGCTGCCACCCGCTACGACGCTGCGCCAAGCGTCGGCGTCGACACGGGTGAGCCCCGCCGGCAATTCATCGCGAACGGTGACGCCGCCGGCGAGCAGATCGATGCCCACGTCAGTCGGGTTCTCCGCTGTAACGGTGTAGGTAAGGATGTCACCGACCTCGGCCGTACGCCGATTCGCGCTCTTGGTGAGGCGGATGAGCTGCGACAGGCGGTCGAGCGGCACGTGATTGTTGGTGACGTTGGGCGAGGTCGCATCGAGCGCGAAGCGTAGATAGTAGTGCGGGTCCGCCAGATCCGGCGCCGAGCTCTCCACGATGCGGCCGCTCGCCGGCACGTCAGCGGGCACGCCGAGCCTGTCGGCCTCGCTCGCCCCGACCGGCGCCCGCAGCGTCGAAGGGAAGATGAGCGTCGAGGTCGGCGGCTCGACGCGCAAGGCGAAGCGCCCCGGCAACACCGTGCTGCGAACATCGAAGCGATAGAAGCCCTGCGCCGTCGTCACTTGGCCTTGCTGACCGCCCTGCAAGGCGGTGCGCGACAGATCGGTGCCGGTATCGGAATCGACGAGATAGACGCGCGCGCCGGCCACCGGTACGGCCGCGCCGTCGACATCCTCGTAGACGATGCCACTTGGATCGATGGCGAAATCTGCCGTCCCGCTCTTGCCGGCCGCGATATCGAGCGACGCCGAGCGAGCGTACTCGACGCCCTCGGCCGTCGTCACGATGAGTCGATAGCGACCTGCGGGCACGCCGCTCGAGCGGTAGATGCCGTCGTGGGCGGTCGTGACGGCGCGCACCGCCAGGCTCGCGACGCTCACGTCCCTTGTCTGACGTTCCTGCTCAAGGAGCCGCGCCTCTGGGACCACGGCGACCGAGAAGCCCGCGAGCGGCTCGTCGGCGCCCTCGTCGAAGCTGCGGTTGTGCTCCTTGGGCTCGCGAAAGACGCGGCCCGTGACCGCACCGGCGCCGCTGCCAACCCCGACCAGAAGATGCACGACCTCGCTCTCGAACACCACGGTGCTCGCATTGACGTGGCCGCCGATGTCGAGACTCGTGCCGATAGGTGTGGCGCTCGCCACCGTGGCCTCATACTCGACGCGCGCGCTCTTGCCCGCCCCGAGCGCCGCGAGCCTCCAGGTCGGAGGCCTCTCCCCTTGCAGGGCGCCGTCGCCACCGACGACGAGCTTGTCACCGACGAGCGCCACCGGCCGGTCGACCACGAACGTCAAGTCAGCGAGATCCACGACGCCAGCATTGGTCGCCGAGAGCACGAGGCGCACCGCATCGCCAGGCTCGAGGTTGCCGCCGTCCAAGTCCTCCGCCGCGAGCGTCGCCACGACGAGCGGCGCTCCGGCGACGGCGGTCACAGTCGGCTGCTCACCGAGCGCGCTCGGATCGCCGTCGGAGAGCCAACTCGTGCCAGCGCTCTGCGCCTCGGCCTGGTTGCTCACGTAGGGGCCAGTCCGAATCGCCGCGTCGAATTCGACGACGAGCGCCGCGGTGGGGGCGAGATCGCCGAGCCCGACCCGCAGCGTCTGGCCGTCGAGAGTCGCCGCGTCGCCGTCGGCGGACTCGCTCATCACGGTGCCGTTCAAGCGCACGCTGCCCGGCACGAGCGCGACGTTGCTCGGCAGTACGTCGACGAGCGCGGCCTGCGATGCCCCGCTTTGACCGGCGCTCGCGACAGTGATGCGATAGCGCAACGTATCACCCACCTCGGCCTGGCCCGCGACGCCGCCGTCGACGACGAGCTGCGCCTGCTTGCTCACCGCGAGGCGCGCCCCCCCGCCGACGACGACCACCGTCGCGTCACCGGCCACGGCCGCAGTCGACGGGTCATCGCTGGCCGTCGGTGCCAGCCCCGTCGCGCCGAGAAGGGCCTGCGCGCTGACGAGCGTGCCGACGAGCGCGTAGGGATCGACGCGCGCCTCGAAGGTCACCTCGGCCGCGCCGTCCCCCGCCGGACCGGCTGCGCTCTTCGCGACGAGGGTCCCCGGCGCGGCGCCGGGCGACTGCACGGTGATGCCCTGCACGACGGCCGAGCGGGCGCCCTGGTCGGCGAGCGCTTGGCCGTTGAGGGCCGTGGTCCCGGCCACGTAGTGCAAGAACGACGGAATGGCGAGGCGCGCTGTAGCCTGCTCTGCCGCTGCGTTGCCGTTGTTGACAACCCGCAGGACGTAGCGCAGTCGGTCGCCAGGCTGCACCGCGCCGCCGTCGAGATCGACGACGGCCAGCGTCGAGCCATTGAGGCCGGCCTGGGCCGAGACGCTGAGCGCGGTCGCATCCCCGACGGCGCTCGTCCCCGGATCGTCCGACACGACCGGCAGCGCGATCTCATCGGCGCGCACGAAAGCCTGGTTCTGCACGAGCGCGCCATTTTGGGTGCTGGCGGCGATGCGCACATCGACTTCGAGTGTGACGTTGGCGCCCGCGGCGAGGCGACCCACGTCCCAGCGCACGACCCGCGTCCCGACGTCGAACGCGCCGCTGCTGCGCGCTGCTACGAACTCGAGATGTGAGTCCAACGGATCGCGAACGACGAGATTCGTGGCCGGCCCGCTGCCGCTGTTGGGCACCGTGATGCGGTACGTGACGAGATCACCCGGGTGATGCTCGCTGGCGCTCGTCGCGATGATCTTGGTCACGCCAAGAAGCGCGGGCACGGCGACGACGCGCAAGCGCACCGGATCGAGGGGCGTCGGCGTCGCGGGCCAATCGCTGACGACGAGCGGCAGACCTGTCGTGACGGCTTGCGCCTGACTCGTGATCTCGGTGCCATGGGCAGTGTCAGTGCGCACGCGCGCCGTGAAGGTAAGTGTGGTCGTGCTCGCCGGCGCTAGCGCGGGCATGGTCCAAAGGAGCGAAGCGTTGCTGAGCGTCGCATCGGGCGCACTGACGAGCTCGAGGTGGCTATCGAGCGGCGTCGAGACGGCGACGGTATCGGCGAGAATACTGCCGGCGTTGTGCACGGCGAGCGTAAACGTGAGCTCGTCACCGGGCGAGACGTCGCCCGCGTTCTTGTCGACGAACGTCTCATTGAGCTGCAACGCTGGGTAGGCAACGAGCAGACGCGTCGGGTCGGCCACGCCGGGCGTACTCGGTTCCGCATCGCTCCACGTGGGCGTGCTTTGGCCGACGCGCAAGACCGTGGCTTGATTCTCGATGACGGTACCATCGGCGAGGCCCATGGCGATGTTGGCCTCGACGCTGAAGGTGGCGGTGGCGCCGGGGCCGAGCGGGCCCCCCGTGTACACGACCTCGGTGCCGCTGAACGTGCCCCCTACATCAGTGAGCACGCCAACGAGCTTCATCGAATCGATGGGGTCGCGGATCACAAAGTCACTCGCGGTGGCGGTGCCCTCGTTCTTGACCCTAAGCGTGTAGCGCACCGCGTCCCCGGGGCGCACGAGCCCGGGCACGCTCGCGGGCGGCACGAGCGCGACAGTCTTGGTGAACGACAGCGGCGCCACGTCGACCGTGACCCGAGTCACGTCGAGCGGCGCGGCTGTGTCCGGATCGTCGCTTCGCAAATCGGCGAGCCCGGTCGCGCGAAGGGTCGCTTGATTGTCGAGCACGCTGCCGTCAACGGCACCCGGCGCGACATCGGCGACGAAGGTCAGCGTCTTGCTCTGCCCCGCCACGACATCGCCGAGCGTCCAGCGAAGAAGCGAGCCGACGAGCGCCCCGCCGTTGTCGGCCGACACGAAGCTGAGGCCGACGGGCAAGGTATCCTCGACGACGACGCCGTGCGCGTTGGCCGTGCCGGTGCTCGCAAAGCGCAGCGTATAGGTCAGGCGATTGCCGGGCAGCGCCGTGCGATTGTAATCGCCCGTGACATCGAGGGTGGCGTTGGTGAGCGCCGGAGCACTAATGATGGTGAGGCGCGTCGCATCGCTCGCGCCCGGCGCGCTCGGATCATCGGTCGGCAACGTCGGCGGCGCGCCAATCCCCAAGAAGGCCTGGTTGACGAGCACACCGGCATCGAGCGGCTGCCGCAGCCTCGCATCGACGCGCAGCTCGGTGTCACTGACGACCGAGGCGAGCGTCCAGGTAGCCAAGCCTGCCCCGAGCGTGCCACCGTCGCGCACAACGAGGTCGGTCAAGACGGCGGTGTCGAGGACATCGCGCACGTTGACGTTCACCGCCGGCGCGTCACCCGAATTGCGCACCGTGATGAGCACGCGCACGGCCTCGCCGGGCGCCCGCGTCGTGACGACAAGCGCGGTCAACGGGTCGACGAACACCTTGGTCGACAGCGACACGTCGGGACGGGAGTCGACGCTGAGGGGCGTTGGCTCCTTCGGCAGCGTGGCCACATCGAAGTCGGTGAGCACCGGGTCGGCCACACCGACAGCGGCGATCGACGCCTGAGTCGCGAGCACGAGGCCGTTGGCGAGCGGCCGCGCCAGACGCGCATCGAGGTAGAGATCCACGCTCGCCCCCGGCGCCAACGTGGCGAGGGCGGGTGTGCTCGCGCTCGCGAAGGTGACGCTCTGGCCACTGACTGTGCCCCCGAGCGCGGCGACGGGCACGAGGCGCGAATCGAGCACGTCGGTGACGACCACGCTCGTGGCCGGGCCATCGCCGCGGTTGCTAATGACGAGGTGGTAGCGCACGACTTGGCTCGGCTTGGCCTGCGTGATGACCGCGCCTTGCGTGTCGGTGACCACCATGCTCGAGCCGCCGAGATCGGCGCTCGATACGACGCTCACGCGGGTCGGATCGTCGACGGCCACGGTCACCGGGTCGTCCGAAAGCACCGGCGTTGTCACCTCGTCGCTCTTGACGCTCGCTTGATTGGCGATGCTCGTGCCATTGACGAGCCCCGCGGCGACCGTGGCGTCAAAGGTGAGCGTGACCTTGCCGTTGCCGCCCGCAACCAGCGCGAGCGCCGGCTCGCTCGTCGCATCCCAAACGATCGTCGAGCCAACGAGGCGCGCGTTCGGCGGCACGCTCGCGCTCACGCCCGTCGGCAGCAGATCTTCGACGACGACGTGGTCGGCGTTCTGATCGCCGCGGTTCTCGACGACGATGGTATAGCGCAGGCTGTCGCCGGGGCGCGTGACGAGCGGATCGCCGCTGAGATCGACCACGGTCTTGCTCGTCGCCGAAAAGTCGCACGCCGACACGATGGCAAACACTGTCGCGTCGCTCGGCCCGGGCAACGCCGGATCGTCCGAGAGCACGGGCGTCGGCACCTCGGCCGCGCTGAGCGAGGCCTGGTTGCTCACCGTCGTGCCATTGTCGAGCGGCCGCTCGAGCGTCGCCGTAAACGCCAGCGCGACCGTAGCCCCCGGCAAGATGATCGCCAGGCTGGCGACGGCGGGGGCGGCGAACGTCAACTGCCCGAGCGCGAGCTGCCCACCGCCCGCATCCGCCACCGTCAGGTGCGCAGGCACGGTGTCGCTCAAGACGAGGTTCGTCGCCGTCGCGGTCCCGGCGTTGGTGATGCGAAGCGTGTAGCGCACGAGGTCGCCCGGATTGAACACGGTGTCGCCGGCCGTCGCGGGCGCGACAGACTTGGCGAGTCGCAAGAGGGGCCGACTGACCACGGTGAACGCGGTCGGCTGCTCGCCTGCTTGTCCGAGGTCCCCATCCGAGGCGACGGCGGCGCCGAGGTCCGGGCTCTGCGCGCTCGCCTGGTTGCTGACAACCGTGCCATCGGGGGTGCCGACAGCAAGGGTGGCAACGAAGCTCAGCGTCACCTGCGCGCCCGGGTCGAGGCGAGCGAGCGCCGGATTGCCGGCCGCGCCCCAGGTCACTTGACCCGCGGTGAAGCTGCCCCCGCTCGCCGTGGCGTCGATGCCGCCGAGCGCGACCGGTACGAGGTCGGTGACCACGATGTTGCGGGTCGGCGCGTCCCCTGCGGCCACGAGCACGAGATCGTAGCGCACCTGCTCACCGGGCTGCCACGGCGTCGAGGGCGAGAGGTCCGTCACCTGTTTGCTCATCACCAACGCCGCCTGCGCCGCGACCGTGAACGTCGTCGGGTCGGCGCTGCCGGCGACGTCCGGGTCATCCGAGAGCACCGACGGGAAGCCCGCGATCTGCACAGTCGTCTGATTCGCGACGACCGTGGCATTGTCGAGCGGCGTGCGCAGGGCAGCCGAAAACACGAGCTCGACCGCGTTGCCGGCTCCGGGCGCGAGCGCCGCGAGGCGCGTGTCCGAGATCTCGTCCCAAGTCACCTGCCCGAGCGAGACGACACCGGAGGGCGCCGCTGCCGCCGTCAGCGCCGCATCGATGGGGTCACTGACGAGCAAGTGGCGCGCCACCATCGTGCCATCATTGCGCAAGCGCAGTCGATACGTGACGGCATCGCCCGGCCGCGCGGGCAGGCGCGGATGCTCGTCGACCTTCGTGACGACGACGAGCGGACTGCTGTGCACGACAAACTGCACGGCGGGCGTCACGAAGCTCGGCAGCTCGAGGCAGGCCAGGGTCGCCTCGTTCGAGACGAGGGTCCCGTTGTCGAGTGGAGTCGCGAGGACAGCCCGCACGCGCAGGGTGCGCGAGGCGCCCGCCGCGAGCGTCGGCAGGGTCCACGTCACGACGGCACCGCTCGCGCTGCCACCATCCAACACCTGTGTGATGCCGAGCTCGACCGGAACGACATCGGTCACGACGACCGCGCTCGCCGGCCGATTGCCGGTGTTGCGCGCGGTGACCGTGTACTCGACCTCGTCGCCGGGCGCGTACGAGCCCGCCGCCGTGCGATCGACGACCGCCTTGGTCGACGTATCGAGCTTCGGCGCCGCGACCACCACGAGCGGCGCGGAGCTCACCGTCACGTCGTGGGCCGGCGCCACCTGCGGGTGCAGCAACGCCGAGTTCTGTACGAGACTGCCGTTCGTCACCAGCGTATCGACGACGGTCTCGAACGTGAGGGTGCGCGCGCTGCCAACGCCGACGCTCGCCAGCACCGTCCCACCGACGAGCGCCGAGGTACCGCCCACGTCGGTGAGCGGCACGCCGTCGACGCGCGTGCTGCCGACGACATACTGCGTGTTGGCCGGGATGGCGTCGGTGACCGTGACATCGGCGGCGCGATTGCCGAAGTTGACGACCCGGACGGTGAAGCGCACGCGGTCGTTCGGCTCGAGCGGCGCGCCGTTGACGTCGAGCGCGGTCTTGCTGCTCGCGGCGAGTGATGGCGCATAGCTCAAAGCGATCTCGGTCGGTCCAATCCCCGGCGCCTCGGGATCGTCGGTGTCGAGCGCGGGTGAGCAGCCGCCGCTAATCGTCGCGCGGTTGGCGATGATGAGGCCGTCGATGGCGTCCTCGGCGACGCCCGCCGCCACGAACTCGCTCTGCGAGAAGACGCGCGCCAAGACCTGCACGCTCGCCGTGCCGTGCGCCGGCACCGTCAAGTCGGTGACGCTGAGTGTACCGCCGCTCTGTGCTGCCTTGGCGCCGCTCGGGACGATGACGCTCGTCACGACGAGGTAGGCGGGCAAGGCGTCGGTGATGCGCACACCGCCGATATCGAAGCCCTGCGGGTTACCAACCGAGATGACGTAGTCGACGACGGTGCCCGGGCCATAGGGCGGCGCGCTGAGATAGTCGACAGTCTTCTCGGCGGCATCGAGCGCTACGGCCACGATGTGGGTGGTCGCCGGACCAAGCGCCTGCGGCTCGATCTCGGTGGCGCTCAGCGTGGCGCTGTCCGAGATGTCCGGACCGCCGCAGGCGCTGTCGTTGACGCGCACCGAAAAGGTCACCTGCCGGCTGTTGTCACCGCCCTGCGCGGTCGGGATGGTAGCGAGCAGGAGACCCGAGGTTAGCGGGCTGTGTCCGCTCACGTCCGCGACCGGCGTGCCGTCGATCCGCGTCGAGCCCGCGACGTAGGTCGTGCCCGCGGGCATGGCGTTGGTGAGCACGACGTTGGTGGCGGCGAGCGAGCCCTGATTGACGACATCGATGGTGTAGAAGAGCGTCTGACCGCCGCTCGCCGTGCTCGGAGTGACGCGCAGGCGCGTCGAGGTGCCGGCGAAGTTCGGCGTCAGGGTGTCGACGGTCATCACGACCCAGCCGACGAAGAAGCTCTCGCCACCGCCCTGCGGATGGCCGGGAATGCCGTCGCCGCTGCCCACCTCGATCGACGCCGTGGTGTCACCGGTGTTGATGAGCCCAACGAGGTTGTACGTGTCGATGTCGAGGCTGGCCTGGCCGTTCCAGCTCGAGTTGAAGCTGTTGTTCGCCGGGTTGGCGCCGTCGCTCAGCTTCGTGCCTTTGAACGAAATGTAGTCGTAGCACGTCGGGCAGCCAGTCAGATCCTGCGGCGGCACGCCGAGCTGCCGATCGCCCTCGAGTCCGAGCACGGTGAAGCGACCCAAGGCCGGGCTGCCGACTTGGAAGCCGTCGATCTGGAAGGTGTGGATGCCGGCCGTCGCGTCCTCGTCGAGCCGCAGAAAGCCATCGTAGAGCACGACGTCACGGCGCACGGTCTCACTCGGCGCGCTCCACACGAGCACGAGCGCGAAAGCAGCGTACTTGGCCTGCGCGTTGACCCACTGCGGATCGGCGTACGACAGCGTACCGGCGTCGGCCTGCAGGCCCCCAACGGAATAGATGCCGTTGGCGTTGCCCATCCCCTGCGCGCGCACGAGATCGGTCACGTTGCGACGGCAGTAGTAAAAGCCGCCGAGGGCGCTCGTGGTCACGCAGCGGCCAAAGCCCGTCAGGTCGGAATCGACCGATAGGTCGTTGTAGAACGTGCCGTCGGCGAGAGTGAAATCCACGTCGCGGTCCGGTGGATCGGGCGCCCCCGCACGACTCGTGCGCGGGGCCGCGCCGCTCCAAAACAGGTACGCGGCCTTGACCTCGGCATCGTACGGCAGATCGGTGATCTGCGCGGTGGCCGACGGCAGGAGCACGCTGTTGACCTCGGCCACATACGGCCCGGGCACGAGCAGCGCCGCGCCGGTCGCCGAGTGGGCGCCAAACAAGCGCCAAGTGCCCACCTTGGCCGGCGCCGTGCCCTCGACCGAAGCCCGAGCCGGTACCGCGAGCGCGAGCGCGAGCACGAGCACGCACGCGCCGACCGCCGGCCCGCCTACGACAGGGGGCGCGGCCGGGCGAGCGCGGCACGCCGTCCTTGATCCAAGGCCGCGAGCTGCGGTGCTCATCTCCCCCATGACACGCATGCCCAAGAGTGCCCCTAGCGCGGGTGAACGTACACTTCGACGAGCGCCAGCGTCGTCGCGTTGGTGCTCGCCTGCGTAAAGCCGCCCGAAACCAATGAATCGCCACCGAGCAGCGGCGTGACGACCGCGCCGGCGCGCGAGCTGTACATGGAACCTGCGCTCGGGCCGACGACGACGGCGCAGCTCGGCAGATCCGTTATCGTGATGCGCTCGGCCGACGAGAGCACCTGACCATTCGCGGCGATGCCACCCATAATGACCACACCGCGATCGATAGCCGCGATAGCCGCGGCGCCTCGGCCCTCGGCCAAGCGCACACTCGGACAAGGCAATGAGCTCGCCGCGAGATCTCGCTCGATCTTGATGATCTCGGCGCTCGCCACACCCACACCGACCTCGGCGCTCGTGACCGACTTATCGAAGCCACCAGCCACGACGATGGCGCTGCCGCCCGGTACCATCTCGACGGCGGGGTAGCTGCGCGCCACGAGCAACTCCGGCCCCAAAGAAACCTCGTCGGGATTCAGCGTCACGAACTCGACGGTGACGAGCGCGCGCGTCGCATTCTGGCCGCCAATGATCGCCACCGCGCTCTTGCCGACCTTGACGGCGGCATGATGAGCGCGCGCCTGCAACAGCGTGGGACCAGCGGCGAAGGTGTTCGACGACGGATCGTAGATCTCGGTCGTCGCGAGCACCTGATCGTCCGCCGTACCACCGGCGATGAGCACCCGACCATCGTCGAGGAGGGTCGCCGTGTGATAGGCGCGGGGCTCCTGCATATGCAGCGTCAGGGAACCAAAGCTGTTACTCGTCGCGTCGAAGAGCTGCGCCGCCTTCCACGTGGTGAGCGAGTCGTTGTTGACACCGACTCCCGCCGCCACGAGTACGCGCCCGTCGCGCAGGCGCGTCGCGGTGTGTCCCTTGCGGGTCCAGCCCGCCATGTTGGGACCGGCCGCAAAGGTGCCAGTCTTCGGGTCGTAGAGCTCAGTCGTCTGCCAATACGTCGGAACCCCGCGCTCGAGCTTCTCGCCACCGACGATGAGGATGCGGCCATCAAAGAGAAGTGTCGCGGTATGCTCTCGTCGCGCCGAGCCAAGCGCAGTGCACGTAACCCCGGTCGATGTGTTCGTGGTCTGGTAGAAAGCATCGACGAAGCCGACCACCACGTTGACCGCGACGAGGTCCTTCTCAACCCTGCCGCTCAGATCGAGCGGGCTCACGCTGCCGGCCGCGAGCGCGGCGCTCTCGCCGCGCAACGTCACGGCGAGCGTCGCGTCAGCGGCGAGTGGCAGATTCTTGAGCGCCCCGCGGCCGGACGACGCCGACCAGGTGGTGCTCGTCGCGGGTACGCCCGGCGCGCTCACGTCCACCTGCACCTGCTTGGCGCCGAGCAGAACCTGATTGTCGCAAGGGTCCGAGATGACGAGGTTGACCTGCAGCGCCTTGCCGCAGCCCACGCAACAGAGCGTCGCGCCGCAGAGCCACACGACGAGCCGGGCGATCATCGCCACACCGCGTAAACGGTCGCGGACGTGGGCGCCCGCACGGAGAGGTAGATGTACGTGCCGCCCCCGACGACGGCCGCGCCCGCCACGACGGCAGACCAGAACCACCACTGCTGCCAAAGGCGGGTGCTTGCGCCTCCCGCCTCGGTCGCTACCGCGGGCGTGGCGCCCGCAGGACCCGCCGCCATCGCACCGACCGGCGCGGCCCGCGTGCTCGAAACCGACGGGAGGAAGAGATCGGGCGTCGGCGTTACCGGCCCTTTGCCGCTTGTGCTCGCCCGCGCCGTCGACTCAGTACTGCCCTCGCGTGCCCGCACGAAGAGATCAGGCAGGGTCGGGCGCGCCGATGCCACAGCGGGCTGTGGCGGCGCGCCGCCGTGCGACTCGTCGGCGGCGATGGCCAAACGCGCGGGCCGAGGCGGCGATGGGGGAGGGCTCGCGGCCACCGGTGTGCGCTCCTCGGCCATGATGGGTCCACGGGCCGATGGCGCGCCGGCCTCGAGGGCGCGAGCCGTCGCATCGCTCGGCCCGGCTCGCCCGGAGGTCACGAAGGCCACGTGTGGCAGCGAGCCGGAGCTGGCCAGCGGCCGCACGGACCGTTCGGGCATGAACACCGCGGTCTCCCCGCTCGCGTCCCCTTTCCAGGCCTTGCGCTTGGCGAGCAGGCCGCGCGTGACCCTGTGCAGCTCGAGCGAAGCGGACAAGAGATCAGCGTCAACCGTGACGCTCTCGAGAGCCGCCCACTGCGACGTGCGCGTCGTGCCGAGATAGAACGCGACGGCGTAGCCGTCAGAGCTGCGTGCCGCAGCGCCGCACAACGCGTACTCCCCGCCCTGCTCGCGGGCTATGCGGCGAGCGAGCTGCCGCACCGCATCATCGAAGACGTTGCCGGAGACAGACGCCGTGTACGCATCCGCGAAGTTGGAGCTGCCGCCGAGCGTAGCGTGCTGCTCGACAACCGCTCCTTCGTCGACGACGACTGTCTTGCCGACCGCGCCCGATGTGCCACGCACGACCAGGTCATTCTCGCCCGGCGCTATCTCATCGATGACGAGCGGGGTCTCGCCGAGCCCTACGCCGTTGAGCTCGACCCGGGCGCCCGGCGGCGCACTCGTCACCACGAGCGAGCCGCGCGAGCGGGCAAGCAAACGGGCTCGCACGTCCTCGAAGGTGTTGACGAAGACCGGCGGGTAACGCCCCGCGTCGAGCTGCATGTCGGGTCGCAGCCGCACGAGCTGCTCGAGCGCTGCGGTACCCGGGGACTGCTGTCCACGACTAAAATAGGCCACCGCCAAGAGCAGATAGGCGTTGACCAAGCGATCGTAGTTCTCGATGAACTCGGGCGCGGCGACGAGGCCGGCGATGCTCTTGTCGAGCGCCGCGATGGCCTGCGGGTAACGCAGGCGCTCGCTCTGTCGCTCGCCCTCCTCGAGCTCGGCGAGCGCGGCGCGATAGACCTCGAGGCGAGTCGTGCGAGCCGCCGCTGAAGCGACCTCAACGGGCCGCCTGGCCAAGGCGACCTCGAGCTCGGCGCTGCGCCCGAGATCCTCGCGCAAGGCGAGCGTCAAGGCCTCCGCGACACTCTCGGGGACGTCGGCGCCGATGGCGACCACGGGCAACACAACGACCTTGGTCTTGCCGAGACACAGGGATCCCGACAGTTGGCACGCGAGAACAATCGCTAGACCACGGATCACGAAGCCACCCTGCAAAACGCCGACGCCAAGGCCACGCAGACGCGTAGCCTTCATTAAACTGCACCGCTCGCCTCGCGGTCAAGGAAGCTGTACGTTTCACGCCGATGCGCACGCGTCTGACATGGCAGGTCGCCTGGGCCCCGGCCCTCGCTCTCAGCGTCGCCGCAGTCCTGCTCGTCGCGCAAGCCTCGGCGCGACGCCGCCTCGAGCTGCGTCTGGCCGCTGTCACGCAGATGCGCGAAACGCTCGACTACGCCGTGCTCGTGCTCGCTGACCGGCATGGCCGCACCGTGCGCCGAGCCAACGAAGTCATCCTCGAGCCGCGGCACGCCAATCGCGCCGCCATGCTCGCCTGGACCGCCGAGCACTACCAGCGCGAAATGGAGCGCTACCTCACCGAGACGCGAGCGGCGATAGCGGCAGTGCACGTTCCGGGTGCCGACGCGCGCCTCGCCGCCGACCTCGCCCGCCTGGGTGAGCAGCTCACACACGTGATGGAACAGGCACGCGCCATCGTACCCGCGCTCGACGCCCTTCTCGCTGCGGTGACGGCCGACGACGACGACGCTGTCGTCGCAGCGGCGCAGGAGCTCGCGCGCGGCGACCGGGGGATGGATGGCGTCCTGCGCGTCGCCCAAGGCATCGTCCGCCGGGCCGCCCTGTGGCAGACGCAGCAGGCGCTGGCGGCACCGCCTACCGTGCCTCGCATCGGCTGGGTGCTGCTTGCGCTATTGGCGGCCGGGGCGCTCCTCATCGCCCTACGACCGCTCTTGCGCGTCGCGCAACTCACCGAAGCGAGCACACCAGGACCGCGCGCGTCGCCCGAAGAGCACGCCCTCGCGACGCGCCTGCACGCCCTCGCCAAGGATCGCACGGCGCTCGAGACGGGGCTCGGCGAACGAACCCGCGAGCTCGAACGCACGGCACAAGCGCTACGGCGCGCCGATCAAGATCTCGGCCTACTGCGCCTGTACAACGAGAACCTCGTCAACAGCCTGCGGGCCGCCATCGTCGTTACCGACGTTTCGCTCGCCGTGCGCAGCTTTAACCGCATCGCCCGGCACTGCTTTGCCTTGCACGAAGACATGGTCGGCGAGCCGCTCGACGCCCTGCCCCTGTTCGCCATGCTCGGCAGTCGCAGCACCGACGGCCGCGCCGAGCTCGAACGCGCCCTCGCCTCGCGCGAGGCGCTGCGCTACGAGAGCCTCCCGCTCGCCTCGAGCGACGGCGAGCACCTGTTCGACCTGACCATCGCGCCCTACATGGACGAGAGCGGCGCGGCCCGCGGCCTGCTCTGGGTGGCCGACGACGTGACCGAGGCCGTCCAAACGAAGAGCCAGCTCTTGCTCGCCGAGCGCTTGGCCGCCGTCGGCCGCCTCTCGGCCCAGGTGGCCCACGAGGTGCGCAACCCGCTGTCGGCCATTGGCCTCAACACCGAGCTGCTCACCGAAGATTTTGCCGCCGAGCTCCCGGAGCCCCGCCGCAGCGAGGCGCGCAAGCTCCTGATGGCGATCAACGCCGAGGTCGAGCGCCTGAGCGAAGTCACGGAGGGTTACCTGCGTCTCGCGCGCATGCCGCGGCCGACGCAACGCGAAGTCGATCTCAACTTGGTGGTCGGCGACCTCGTGACCATGCTGCGCCAGGAGATGAACGCCGCGCACGTTGACGTGACGCTCGACCTCGCCACACCGCCGCCGCACGCCTGGACAGACCCGGGGCAGCTACGCCAAGCGTTGCTCAACGTGGTGCGCAACAGTCGCGAGGCCATGCCGCAGGGCGGTCGCCTGTGCATCGCCACGCGTCGCGCCGACAGCGGCGGCATCATCGAGGTCGCCGACAGCGGCCCCGGCATCGCTGCCGCGGTGCTGCCTCGCATCTTCGAACCCTTCTTCTCAACCAAAGTGGCGGGTACGGGCCTCGGCCTGTCGCTCACGCAGCAGATCATCGTCGAAAACGGCGGCACTGTCGAAGCACGTGACGGCGAGGCATGCCGCGGCGACGCGCTAACGGGCGCGGTGCTCACCATCAAGCTGCCGTCCCGGCCGCCAGAATAAACCTGATTCACGGGCAAGAGAAGCAAGACGATACAGCAGCTTTTACGCGTTAATTATACTTATACAGACTAAATATCTATCGAGATACGCTCCGATCGATCCGTCACTACTCGAATAAAAACGCATAAATACAGCCACATAAGACAAATCTCCAGCGTCGGTAGGGCGTCGGATCGATCGCAAGGATCGCGTACGCGACCCCCTTCAAGATGAGCCAAAAAGCTGCTTCTAGCCTTGGCGCGCGGCAGGCGGTTCAGGTATAGATGAGGGCGTCCACCGCAGGATGTCGAGCCCAGCGGTGGTGTGACGATCAGGAAGAATCTTCGCGCGTAGCCAACCGCCAACGGGTGCCTGGTCGTCACACCACCCCTCGGCTCGACAGAATCTCTACCCTGCGGCGACGGCCGCCTTGTCGGCCACGACGCGACGATCGTAGTGCTCGCGCAGGAGCACGTACGTCGGTGCGGCGATCGCGATCGACGAGTAGGTGCCGACGATGATGCCGACCAAGAGGCCGAGCGAGAAGTCCATGAGCGTGCGGCCGCCAAAGACGAGCAGGGCCACAACGACGAAGAGCGTGACCACGCTCGTCAAGATGGTTCGCGACAAGGTCTCGCTGATAGCGCCGCTCACCACGTGCCGCAACTCGCGGCCGCGGTACTTGGCGACGTTCTCCCGGATACGGTCGTAGACGACGACCGTGTCGTTGAGCGAGTAACCGATGAGCGTGAGCACCGCGGCCACCGAGGAGAGCGTAAACTCCACCTCGAAGAACGAGAAGACGCCCATGACGATGATGACGTCATGTAGCGTCGCGATGATGGCGCCGGGCGAGAAATAGAAGTCGAAGCGCACGGCGATGTAGATGAGCAGGAACGCCAAGGCATAGATGACGGCCATGATGCCCTGGGTGCGCAGCTGCGAGCCTACTTGCGGCCCGACGAACTCGACCTTGCTCGCGATCTTGGTGTCAGCCGGCAGCTTGAGGCTCGCCACGAGGCCCTGCTGGATCTTGCTGCCGAGCGAGACGAGCTCAACCGAGTATGCGGGCTTGTCGTCGCGACCGTTGCCGCTGATGTTCGCGATTGCGAGACCGCGCTTCTCGACGACACCGCGCACCTGCGCTTCAGTGACCGGCTGGCTGAAGCCCACCTTGAAGCTCTCGCCGCTCTCGGCCGAGCTCCAGTCGGTCAGATTGTCGAGACCGCCGGCGAGCGCCGCGAGCTCCTGCTTGAGCGCGAGCTTATCGGCCGCCGCGACCGTGGCCTGCTCGCGCACCAAGATGAGGTACTCGGTGCCATTCTGCGCGCCGTAGCGCTGCACGCGCGGCCCTTCGACGCCGACCGAGGCGAGCGCTTCCTTAATCTCGGCCTCGGTCGCGGGGTTCGGCAGCTTGATCTGGATCTCGTAGCCACCGGCGAAGTCGATGCCGTAGTTGAGCCCCTTGAGCGACAGCGAGACGATGCTCGCCACGATGAGGAGACCGGACGGCAGGGCAAATCTCCAGAACTTGCCCATAAAGTCGATGTAGAAGTGGGGATTGAAAAGCTCGATCATGGCCTGCTCCCTCTCTAGATGCTGAGCGTCTTGAGCCGCCAGTTGGCGTTGATGAAGTCGTAGATGACACGGGTCACGACGACGGCCGAGAAGAACGACCAGATGAGGCCGATCGTCAACGTCACCGCGAAGCCGCGCACCGGCCCAGAGCCGTACTGCATGAGCACGACCGCCGTGATGATGGTCGTCAGGTTCGAGTCGAAGATGGCGGAGAAGGCCTTCGCATACCCCGCCTCGATGGCGGCACGTGGCGTCTTACCAATGCGCAGCTCCTCGCGGATGCGCTCGCAGATGAGCACGTTGGCGTCGACACCCATCGCGAGCGTGAGCGCGATACCGGCCATGCCGGGTAACGTGAGCGTCGCGCCGAACATAGCGAGCGTCGCGAGCAGAAAGAGCAAGTTGAGCATGAGGCCGATGTTCGCGATCATGCCACTGCCCTGGTAGTAGATGGCCATAAAGGCGATGACGGCGGCGCTGCCGACGAGCATGGCCATCATGCCGCTGTCGACCGCGTCCTTGCCGAGGGTCTTGCCAACCTCGCGCTTCTCACGCACGTCGACTGGCGCCGGCAACGCGCCCGCCTTCAAGACGAGCGCGAGGTCACGTGCCTCTTGCAGCTTGCTCTGCACATCGAAGCCGCCGCCGAGCGTAATGCGGGCCGAGCCACCGCCGATCTTCTCGCTGATCGCCGGGGCGCTGTTGACCTTGCCGTCGAGCACGATGGCCATCTGCCGGTGCACGTTGTCGGCGGTGAGCTTCTCGAAGATCTTGGCGCCCTTCGGGTCGAAGGTCATGATGACGTAGTAGCTGCCCGCGAGCTCGTTGTCTTGGCGTACATCGGCCTCGGTCAAATAGTCGCCGGTGATGCCGGGGCGCGAGTACAAGAGCCACGTGCGCAAGATCTTCTTGCTCGGGTCGAGCTGCGTCGCCGTCGCCGCACTCTCGCGCTCGGCGTCGCCATAGCCAATCTCCCGATCCGAAGCGATGTGCGGCGTCAGGAGCTTCGTCACCGCTTCCTTCTCGGTCGCCGGGGTCAAGAAGTAGACCTCGCGCACCGGTCGGCCGCCGGGCCCATCGAAGGTGTACTCGTGGCGCGTGACGCCGGGTGGCAAATCGGTCACCGGGATCTCGTCGAACACCGCAGTCGCCTCGGCATCGACCATCTTGAACTCGAGCTGCGCCGTGCGACCGATGACCGAGATCGCGTGCTCGGGGTCTTTGATGCCGGGCAGTTGGATGAGGATGTTGTCGGCACCACGCTTGGCGATCGTCGGCTCGGTGACGCCGAGCTTGTCGGCGCGATTGCGGATGGTTTTGATAGCCTGATCGACCGCGGACTCGCGCACGTACGCGGCCTCCTTGTCGTCGAGGCCGATGGTGACGACAGCCGCCACGCGCCGCAGCACGTGCACCGAGCGAAAGTCCTTGCGCAAGTAGGTCTGCAGACGCTCGACGTCAGCCTCGTTGGCGAGCGTCACGACGATGTCGGCGGTGTCGCGCGGCCGGTCGACGCGCGTAAAGGCGATGCCCTGCTCCTTCAACCCATCGCGCAGGGCGTCGGCCAAGCGGTCGGTGCGCTGCTCGACAGCCTTCTGCACTTCGACGCCCATGACGAGGTGCACGCCACCCTGCAAGTCCAAACCGAGGTTGAACTTCTTGCAGTGCGCCCAGGTCGGCATGGCGGCGCAGAACTTGGTGTTGTCGTTGCGCTGCTCTTCGCTCGCCTTGGCGTAGAAGTAGTACGACGGATAGAGCAGGTAGACAGCGCCGGCCGCGAGGCCGACGACCAACAGCATTCGGGAGTACCAACCACGAGTCATTCGGGTCCTCGGCCTATTTCTTGGTTGCGGTTTCGGCGAAGCGACCGGCGATGCGGTCGCGCAGCACCTTGATCTTCACCTTGTCGGCGATCTCGACCGTCACGATCTTGTCGTCGACCGACACGACTTTGCCGACGATGCCCCCCTGCGTCACGACGTCGTCGTCCTTCTTGAGGGCATTCAAGAGCTCTAGGTGCTGTTTGCGCTGCTTGCTGGTCGGACGGATCATCAAGAAGTAGATGATGACGAACAGCATGATGGGCAGACCGAACATCTGCACGAACGCGCCGATGCCGCCTTGCGCCGGGCTCTGGGCGCCGTCTGCGGCCGCCGCCGCCTGCGCCTGTGCCAGCATCAAGCGCTGCACGAGGAAGGTCATGGTCATGGAGATTGCCTCTTAGAAATGTGCACGGGCTCGAGCGATCCGACCCGACAGAGCGGGCGACTTACCACACCCTTTGAGAGCAACGCAACTCGCTACTCGGGCACCTAGGCGTGCACGCGCGCCAAGTACGTCGCCACGTCGAACGCAGCGCGCGCGAGATCGGCGCGAATGTCACGCATCAGGCCGAGGTAATAAGTGAGGTTGTGCAGCGTCGCGAGGCGGTAGTAGCTAATCTCGTGCGCCGTATAGAGATGACGCAGATAGCCGCGCGAGTACGTGCGGCAGGTGAGGCATGGACAAGCCGCGTCGATCGGCAAGTCGCTCTCGCGATGCACGACGTTCTTGATGGCGAGCTTGCCCTGCGACGTAAAGAACATGCCGTTGCGCGCGTTGCGCGTGGGCATGACGCAGTCGAACATGTCGACCCCGGCGGCGACGCCGCGCACGAGATCGGCCGGCGTGCCGACGCCCATCAGATAGCGAGGCTTGTGCTCGGGCAAGAGCGGCGCACAGTGCGCGACGACGCGCTCGATCTCGGCGGGGGCCTCGCCGACCGAGACGCCACCAATCGCCAGGCCATCGAAGGGCATGGCTGAAAGCTTCTCGGCCGACTCGGCGCGCAGATCCAAGTGCGTGCCACCTTGCACGATGCCGAAGAGCGCCTGCTCGGGGCGTCGGCGCGCCGCGATACAGCGTGCCGCCCAGCGCAGGCTGCGCTGCATGGCCACGGCCACGTCCTCTTTGGGCGCCTGTCCGGGCGGGCACTCGTCGAGCTGCATGGCGATATCGGAGCCGAGCTCCTCCTGAATGGCGACGGCGCGCTCGGGGGAGAGGTCGAATAGAGCGCCGTCGATGTGCGAGCGAAACTGCACGCCCTGCTCGGTGAGCTTGCGCAGCCCCTCGAGGCTGAACACCTGAAAGCCGCCCGAGTCGGTGAGGATAGAGCCCGTGTAGGCCATAAAGCGGTGCAGGCCGCCGAAGCGTCCGATGAGCTCGGAGCCCGGCCGCAGCATGAGGTGGTAGGTGTTGCCGAGGATGACTTCGGGCCCGAGCTCTTCGAGATCGCGCGCATCGAGCGACTTCACTGACGCCGCGGTGCCAACCGGCATGAACACCGGCGTCTCGATGAGCCCATGGCTCGTGCGGATGCGACCGCGACGGGCGTGGCTCGTACTCGCGCGGTTCAGGATCTCGAACGTCAGCATCGTCTTGCCCCTGCCCTAGCCTATCCACATGGCGTCGCCATACGAGAAGAAACGATAGCGCATAGCGACGGCCGCAGCGTACGCGGCGAGGACACGCTCACGCCCCGCGAAGGCGGCGACGAGCATGAGCAAGGTCGAGCGCGGCAGGTGAAAATTGGTGACGAGCGCGTCCACGACGCGAAACGAGAAGCCGGGGTACACAAACAGCCGCGACATCCCCGCGGGCTCGCCCGAGAGCTGCCAACTCTCGAGGGCACGCAGGCTCGTCGTGCCGACGGCGACGATGCGCCCGCCGCGCGCCCGCACCGCCGCAATCGCGTCACGGCTCTCGCTCGGGACCTCGTACCACTCCTCGTGCATGACATGACGGCGCACGTCGGCCTCGTGCTCACCGCGCACCGGCAAGAACGTACCGGGACCGACGTGCAGAACTACCTCGGCGAAGCCCACACCGCGTGCGACGAGGGCGGCGTTCACGTGCGAATCGAAGTGCAACGACGCGGTCGGGGCAGCCACCGCGCCGGGCTCGCGTGCGAAGACGCTTTGGTAGTCGGTGATGTCACTCGCACCCGGGCCAGCTTGGCGCTTGATGTACGGCGGCAGTGGCAGCTCGCCCGCGCGCTCGAGCAGCGGCAGCAAGGGCGACACAGAGCTAACCTCGAAGGCGTCACCGCGCCGCGCCTCGATGCGCACGCGCGTACCGTCTTCGGCCACGAGCTCACGGCCGGGCACGAGAGAGCGGCCGGGCTTACCGAGCGCCTCCCAGCGCCGCGCAAGGGCTAGCGGCCCATCGAGCGGTCGATAGCAGAGCAGCTCAGCTTTGCCGCCAGTCGGCAGGCGCAGACGTAGGCGGCTCGCGATGACGCGCGTGCGGTTGACGACCAAGAGGTCGCCCGGCGCGAGCAACGAGGGCAGGTCCGTAAACGCCCGATGGTCTACGGCGCCCGTCGCGCGCACGAGGCACAAGAGGCGACTCGCGTGCCGCGGCCGCACGGGCTCCTGCGCGATGAGCTCGTCGGGCAGTTCGAAGTCGAACCACGAAAGCGGTAACGGCTCGTCCGCCCCCGTCGAGCTTGGCCGCACCGGCGCTCGCCTCACACCGCACCGCGTTGCGTTGCCTCGGCCCTTGACGCGTGCGCGTCGCAGCAACGGCCGACTGCCAGCGCACGCGCCGCGTCAGGGGCGGCCGTGCAATCCCAGTCGTCTGGATCCGAGCTCATGCCGTCGGCTTCGCCTGCCGCGCGACGCTATGTCGGCGTCCATAGCCAAAGTAGAGCGCCATGCCGAGCACGAGCCACACGGCGAGCCGAATCCAGGTATCGAGCGGCAAGCTCAGCATCACTGCGAACGACGTGAGGATGCCGAGCGCCGGCACGAGCGGCACCCACGGCGTGCGAAACGGTCGGTGCAGCTCGGGGCTGCGCCGGCGCAACACGATGATCCCGGCACAGACAATGACGAACGCGAGGAGCGTACCGATGCTCACGAGCTCGCCGAGAATCCCGATGGGCACGAGCGCCGCGAACACCGCGACCACCGCGCCGACGACAGCGGTCGCCACGTAGGGGGTGCGAAAGCGCGGATGGATGAGACTGCCCCAGCGCGGCAGGAGGCCGTCGTGCGACATGGAGAAGAAGACGCGCGACTGCCCGAGCAACATGACGAGCATAGTCGAGGTGAGACCTGCGACCGCGCCGACCTTGACGAGCAGCCGGCCCCAGGCAACACCCGTGGCGTCGATGCCACGCGCTACCGGATCCGAAACGTTGAGCGAGGCATACGGCAGCAGACCGGTGAGCAGGCCCGAGACCACGATGTAAAGCACGGTGCAGACGGCGAGCGAGCCGAGGATGCCAATCGGCACGTCGCGCTGCGGCTGACGCGCCTCTTGCGCCGCAGTCGAGACGGCGTCGAAGCCAACGTAGGCGAAGAAGATAAAGGCGGCGCCGCGTGCGATGCCCGAGAGCCCGAACGAACCGAACGCGCCGGTGTTCGGCGGGATAAACGGCGTCCAGTTCGCAGCCGCGACCTCTGGATTGCGCAACAGGTACGCGCCCGCGAGCCCGATGAACGTAATGAGCACGCCGAGCTTGAGGAGCACAATGGCGCCGTTGATATTGGCCGACTCCTTGATGCCAATGATGAGCACACCCGTAATCACGAGAATCGCGACGAGCGCGATGACGTTGAAGCTGCTCGTGACGTGCGGCAGCGCCGCGAGGGTTGCGGCAACATCCACCTCGCCGAGGTGCTGTGCGCCGAGCAGCGTCTTGATGGCAGCGAGCGGCTCCCAGCGGCCATGGTAGAGCACGAGCTCGGTGCCGGGCGAGGCCGTGAGGGCGGGCGCGATGACGATGCCGTGGTCTTGCAGCAGGCTGTTGACGTAGCCGCTCCAACCGACCGCTACGGCGGCAGCGCCGAAGGCGTACTCGAGAATGAGGTCCCAGCCAATAATCCAGGCGAAGATCTCGCCGAGCGTCGCATAGCCATAGGTGTAGGCGCTACCCGCGACCGGAATGAGCGCCGCGAATTCGGCGTAGCAGAGGCCTGCGAAGGCCGCCACGACGCCCGCGACCACGAATGATAGCACGATCGCCGGCCCGGCAAACTGCGCCGCCCCCGCTCCCGTCAAAACGAAGATGCCCGCACCGATGATGGCGCCGATGCCGAGCAAGACGAGATTGACCGCGCCGAGCGCGCGGCGCAGGCCGTGCTGGTCGTCGGCCGCCTCGGCCCGCAACACGTCGAGTGACTTGCGAATGAACAGGCCCGAACGAATGTCCGACATCACATCGACTCCAATTTCATTGGCGCCGAATCCATCTGACTCGGCATGTACGGCCGCCCTTGCCACGGCGCGTGCGCGCAGCGGTCAGAGGCTGCTACGACGCGCGCGCATCAAAGGTCAGCGCGGGTTACGGCGCCGCAGTATCCCCGGGGGGAGTCCTACGACGGCGCTATTCCCTAGTCACTATTGCCCGAAGGCGCAAACGAAAAAGGGCCCCTCCCCCGCCGAAGCGAAGGAGGGGCCCCAACATGACTCACGAAAGCTTTCGCCCTACTGGAACGTCCGGTAGGTCACGAACACGGGTTTGCCGGCCTCAACCTTGACGTCGAACGTGGTGTTCTCGAGCACCGTGCCGTCGTCGGCGATGAAGTCGACGTTGAGCTTGGTGTCGCCCGCCGGCAAGAACATGCGGCTCACGTTGATGGCCGCAGGCATCGTGATCCAGCTGCGCTTGTCGGCCTCTTCGGCCGCGGCGTTGAAGACCTCGAAGACCGCGCCACCGAGCTGCATCGCCGCGCCGGCGTTGCCACCGGTCTTGGCGCCAGCCGCCTGCGTCCCTTTGGCAACCGCGAACTTGGCCACGGCGCGAATGATGGCCTTAGCCTTGATGCGCGTCTGGTGGTCATTGAGGTTCTGGATGGCGATGGCCGTCACCGGCTCGGCAACCTGCGACGCCGCCTCTTGCCCGCCCGCCGACATGCGCGCCCCGGTAATCCGGAACGGCTTGGCGACGAACTCGGGGTAGGCGATGCGCAGGATGTCGGTGTCGGTGTGGTGCTCCCAGAACTTGTCAATCTTGTACGGGGCCTCGCCCGCCATGTGCAGCAAGACCACCTCACCCATGGCCTTGTCGACCACCGGCGCCTTCACATCGGTGAAGCGCTTCTGCAGCTCTTCGCGCTCCTCTTGGAAGGAGCTGCCGAGACGAGTCACCGCGCGCAACGCGTCCTCGATGACGAACTTCGGCACCGGTGTGCTGTAGCGAGCCGCGTAGTCTTGACCATAGACGGCGATCGCCTTCTTGTAGTCTATCCACGCGTCGTTGATGGCCTCGTTGCCCTTCTCGGTCTCGGCGAGCTTGCCCGACAACCAGCGCGCGAAAGCGTCGTCTTTGTAGACGCTCTCCGCCTTCTCCTCGGCGTACTTCTGAGTGTAGCGCTGCAGCTCGTTGCCGATCTGCCGCGCCTCGACCCGCGCCGCCTCGTAGTTGCCCAAGCCGATGTAGTTGAAGGCGCCGACAAAGTGGATGGCCACCTTCTCGAAGTCTTCACCCGGATACGGCAGAGCGTTGTCGGTGGTCATGAGGGCCGCAGCGTTGGCGCTGATGCTCTCGGTCCACAGCTCCTCGGCCGCGGTCTTCGCCTGCTCCATGAACTTGTTGGAGTCCTCGTACCGCTTGGCGAGATGCAGAACCATCCCCTTGTCCATGTAGTACAGGAGCCGGTTGTCCTTGGAGTAGAAGCTCTCTTTGACGGCGTCGATCTGCTTGTCGGCGGCTTCGAAGTCGCGATTGAGCAGATTGGGGCGCATCTTCTTGTAGTTCTTCTCCATGTTCATGCCGCAGCCGAACATGAGCGAAACTAGCGCGAGGATGGCCCCGATTCTCGGGAGGTGATGGGTCTTCATGTCGGCTTAGAAGCTCGTTCCAGATTGCTCGATGATCTTCTTGATCTCGTGATCACCCATCCAGGCCTTCTTGCCGCTCGACGCGTCGATGAGCTCGAAGGTGATCTTGTAGAACTTGACCTTCTGCCCCTCAGCCTGATCGAGGATGCTGGCGATGCGCCCGACCAAGACGTAATCGGCGCCTTCTTCGTTGCCGACGCTCGCCGCCGACTCGTCGCTGATGTTGCCGCTCGCGCCATCGGCTTGCTCGTCACGCATCGAGCCGCGCTCGGCGTCGTTGGCCTGCGCGACGACATCAACCGTGCCGCTGTTGACCATGGCGCGCTCGATGTTCTTGACGAAGTTCTGGGCGTCGATGTGCTCGTCGCTCTTGTTGATGATGTTGCGCACGCGGACCTTGGGGTTGCGGCCCTTGTCCTTGCTGAACTTCGCAAGCCACGGGCGCTCGAAGCAATCCTTGATGAGCGCGTCGGAAGTGAGGCGCGCATCGGTATCGTTCCAGTTACCCGACAGGTCGGTCTGGGTCGACGCTTCGACGCGGCCGACCTTCTTCTTCGGGCCGCAGCCGACCAACGCAACCGAAGACATCATCATCACTGCAACAAACAGGCTCCCAAGACGTAGCATTTTTCGTTTCCCTTTTTTGGTGTTTGAGGTGGTGCGCTACCCTACCAGAGACCCATACCTTTGCCACTGGCTTTTTCTTTAACCTTGCCGTGCATCTCGTCCATCATGTCCTCGAGCTCTTTCATCTGCTGGCGGCGCAGATCGTCGAGATTCACGGGCTTCTTCTCGGTCACGTAGGTCGGCGGCTTGGCTGTCTTCGGATCGAGCACCTTGCCTGCCTCGACCTTCTCGGCGCCCTTCTGCGTACCGATGGCCTGGCCCTCTTCGCGCACCTTGGCGACCTCTTTGGCCGGCGGCGGCGCCTCGGCGACGACGAGCGTCGCAGGCGGTGTCTCGGTGACGGGCTTGGCCTCGGGCGTTGGCGCCGGTGCGGCAGCGGCGGCGGCCGGAGCGCTCGCGGCCACGGTAGCCGCGTCTCCCGCCTTCTGCGTCGCCGCGACCGCGACCACGACCTGCGTCGCGTCGGTGCCCTTCGGCGCGTAGGCGAGGCCCATGCCGTGCCCCGCGAGCCAGGTGACCGCCACCGAGCTCTTGAGCGAGAAGTTGACGCCTGTGATCGCCACGCCGCCCGCGCCCTGGCGCGCGATCATCGTGTTGATACCGATGAGGTTCGCCTCGTCGTCGAGCAGCGGGCCACCCGAGTTGCCGCGGTTGACCGAGGCCTCAGTCTGAAAGACGTCCTTGCCCTGGATGCGATTGAAGTTGAGGATCACCGTCGAGACGCTGCCGGTCGTCAGCGTCCACAGGCCGCCCTGCTCGGGGTGACCGATCGCGATCGCTTGGTCGCCGACCTCGACCTTGTCGGGGTCGCCAAAGGCGATGGTCGGCAGATTCGGCGGCGGGTTTTCGATTTGGATGAGGGCGAGATCGAGCTCGTCGGGGATGCTAAACGAGAGCACCTTGGCCTTGTAGCGATTGGCGAGGTCCTTGGCGTTGTCGCCCGTGACCTTCGGGGGCTTCAAGAAGACGTAGAGGATCTTGAAGGGCTGATTGGTCTCGTTGAGCACGACGTGCGCGTTGGTGACCACCTTGCCGTCGGACGAGATGATGGAGCCCGTGCCCGCTGAGCCCGACTTGCCGTCGTCCGAGCCGAGAAAGAGCACCACGGCGGGGCCGGCCTTCTTGTAGACGTCCTTGGGCGACAACGCCATGGCGGCCTGACTGGCGAGCAAAACACCTAGGGCGGTCACATACGGCAGCGTGTTCATCGAGTGTCCCCAAACCGCGAGAATAGCCAAAACGACAGCTAGCGCCGGCGCCTCGCGGCACGCCAACGAACGAAACCCCCGACACGAGCGACTGCGAGCAGCCGATCGCGCGGGGGTCTTCGTGACTTACATTGACTTCAGAACGAGCACGAGCGTGCTATTGCGCGGGAGCCGGAGCGCGCTTCGCCTCTTCGGCCTCGAGATCCATGTGCGCCTTCTCGGCGTTCTTCTTCACGTAGTCGCGGACCTTCTCATTGAGCTCCTTGGCCTTGTCAATGTTGTCCTTGAACGTGCCGAGGTCGAGCTGCGCGAGCGCGTAGATCGTGGTGCCATCCGGGTGGAACCAATGATCGACGATCTGCACGCCCGAGAGGGTCACGGCGCTAAAAGTCTTGATCGCCTGCTCGACGTGCTGCTCTTCGCTCGAGGCGGTCATGTCGCCGGCCGTAGTCGACGCCATGTAGTCCTTCATGAGCGAGGCCGAGTAGGTCTCGAAGATCTTGGCGATTTCAGCGCGGCCGCGGTTGTCGGCCGTGGTGCGGGCCAAGGCCATGTTCTTGATGCCGCTGGCCATGCCAACGCCGTAGAACACCTTGCCATGCTCGCCGCCGAACGCGCCGCTGCCCTTGGTCACCCACTCAGGGTACTGAATGCCCTGCATGTTGGCCGGCGCCGCGCCGTCGTCTTTCTTGCCACCACAGGCCACGAGCGCCACGGCGATGGTCCCCATCACAAGATACTTAACTGCCTTCATGAATTCCTCCTGGCTCACTTGTTCGTTAGGAGCGTTGGCTGGTCAGCGAGTCAATGCACTGCTTTGCCTTGTCGTACACTGCTCGGCGGGCGAATAAATCCTACGTCCGCAGAAGAGTCAAGACACGGCGACGCTGACCATCCACCTCCCGCGAGTACAAGAACCGCCCCGCCCATCGAGACGCATTCCTCGCCGAGTTGCAGTCCATTCGACGACCGGTGTCGCCGAATTCTTCACTGGACCCACGTTGACGGCTCAATTGAGCCGCGCGTTCACACCAAAATCAAGGCGCCCGGCTCACGAATTCGCTCGGCGCCACCCCACCCCGGTCGCTGTAGTACTTGGCGATAGCGGCGCGCAACGTGGCGACCACAGCGCGCGTCGCGGCGATGCCCTCGGCCATGCAGCGCTTCTTCTGCGAGAAGTCGAGTGTGCCAACGTCGCCGATCTTCGGGATGATGACGACATCGGCCGAGAGCGTCTGGTGACGCGACATCTCGGCCATCATGATGTTGATGCTCTGCAAGATGATGCTCACCACGTCGTTGACGTTGTAGTCGACGACCGCCTGTCCGATGTCGGAGGCGATGATGATATCGGCGCCGTGCTCGCGCGCCACGTTGACGGCTACGTTGGCGATGACGCCGCCGTCGACGAGCGTGCGGTTGCCGATGCGCACGGGCGTAAAGACACCCGGGATCGACACCGAGGCGCGAATCGCGTCGACGATGGGCCCACGCGAAAACTCGACCCGCTCGCCCGTGTTGAGATCGGTCGCGATGGCGGTGAAGGGCAGCGGGAAGTTCTCGATGAGCGGCACCTTGACGTTGGTGCGCACGAAGGCCTGAATCGCGTCGCCTTTGACGGGCCCCGTCGTGGCGGCGAAGATCGAGAAGTCAAACAGGCTGCTCTGGTCGATCTGAAACGCCTTCCACTCGAGCTCGAAGGTGTTGGGCTCGGCGGCGTATAGCGCACCGATGAGGCTGCCGACCGAGGTGCCGATGATCATGTGCACCGGGATCCGCTCTTGCTCGAGCACGCGCAGCACACCGATGTGCGCGAAGCCGCGCGCCCCGCCACCGCCGAGCACGAGGGCGATCTTGGGCGGCGGGACGGACTTCGGCGGCGTCGGGGTCGACGTTCCGGACGCCGACTCGCCTGCGCCTGGGCTCGGCGTACCGGCCAGCGTCGCCGGCGCGGCCTGCGGCGTCGGCGCCGGTGCCGTGGCACAACCGGCGCAGGCAACACTCAGCGCGAGGCCAAACAACGGCGCGAGAGGCACTGACGAGCGGGCCCGAGGTGAGCGCCCGCCGACGAGATGCAAGCGAGTAGCGAGGGACTTTCCGATGAGGCTTCGAGTCAACATGCGCATGGCGCGCAGCATAGCAACGAGCGCGGGCTCGAGACTAGAGCCCGCTCAGCGGGCGAGCGCGCTCAGCCCGGCGGCGAAAGACCTGCGGCGCTGAGCTTCTCGTTCACGTACGCTTGCGCCTCCGCGCGGGTGGCGCAGATCTTCATCGGATAGACGGAGCCCACGATCCAGGTGTACGCGGTGATGGCGCCGCGCATCAACGCGCCGGGCACGACGAAGGCTACGCCCAGGCACAGCTTGGCCGTCACGTCGGCGTGGCGCTTGTCGAAGTCCGCTTGCGCCGCGCGCTGCGCCGGTGGCGGCACCTCGCCAGAGGAGAAGTCAGCGACGACGACGTACTTCTTGTTACGGCCGATGAGCTGCTCTTGCTTGGCGAGATAGGCCTTGAGCTCGGCGGCGCTGAGCGGACCGTCGTAGACGTAGTACACGACAGGCCATGCGGACATGTCAACGAGCATTCCCATGGGTGGTGGCTCGGATAGTGATGAAAATAGCGACGACGGTCAACGTCGGGTCTCGACAGCCATCGATACGCGTCCGCGCATCGACACCGCCCCCACCCCGCTCGCGGCGACCGGTGAGCCAGGAGCAGGCCTGGATCGCGTCGCCGCGCCCCGTTGTTCGCTTCGTTTGAGCGCCGACGGCGCTCTGCTACACTCGGCAGCCATATGAAATCCATAGCGCAATCCACCCGCCGCTCACCGCCAAGACCCGCCGCGACGCTCGCACGAACACGGTGCGCGGCGCTCGCCGACGCCAGCGTCATCGTCATCGTCATCGTCGCCCTCGCCGTCGCCGTCGCCGTAACGAGCTGCACGCCAGTCTACTTGGCGCCGGCCGCCCACGCGCCTCTACTCGCGCGAGCGGGCGATCTCGACGTCGGCCTCTACGGCGGCACCAACGGCACGGACCTCACGGTGGCCTACGCGCCCATGCGCGGGCTCGGTGTCATCGCCGCCGCCTCCTACGCCAAAGGGTCGAGCAACGCCGACTCGTCGCACACGCACCGCTACGGCGAGCTCGGCGCGGGCTATTTCTTGGACGCTGGTCATTGGGCGAGCGTCGAGGCCTATGGCGGCGCCGGCTTCGGCTCGTCGAGCGGCAAGAACACGGTCGCGACGGGCGGCACCGAGACGCCCCTCTATGCCTCAGGCACGTACCTGCGTCCCTTCGCGCAGGTCGACCTCGCGCTGCGCAGCTCGGCCGCCGACTTCGGCATCGTGCTGCGGGGCGCCTACGTGGCCTATCGCTTCGACACCTTCAGCCCGAGCGCACCCGCCCCGAGCCGCAACCAGGCGGGTCTCTTCTTGGAGCCGGCGCTGTTCCTGCGCGCCGGCTGGCAGATGGTCAAGCTCGAGGCGCAACTCGGCATCGTCTTGCCCACCGACATCGACACCGCCCCGAACGTGGTCGGCAACCCGTTCTTTCTGCACGTGGCAGTGGGCCTGCACTTCGACCTCGGCGGCCTGACGCGACGGGAAGATCCCGAGCCGTCGTGACGAACGGACCGCCTCCGCCCTGCGCAGCCTCTGCTTGCGCGACAGTCGGTGTGAGCGAAGGCGCGCACGATGGCCGGCGCTCAATGAGCGTGGGTTGGGCCTCGATGGCGTTGGCTGCGCTGGCAACGAAGGCGCTCATCGCAGACCTCGCGACGGCCTCGCTGCTAGTCGTGACGCAGGGCAGGCCGCCGCGCCGAAACGAGGTAGCTGTACGCCCCGAGTGGCACCTCGGTGGCCTCGCGCCAGCCGTGGCGGCCGAGCGTCGCTACGACGTCCGCGCCAGCAACGCGAAGCTCGAGCGGCGGGCCGTGCGGCGACACCGCGTCGGGACGCCAATCGACGAGAGCGAGCCGGCCCTGCGGCCGCAGCAGGCGCGCAAACTCGCCGAGCGCGGCGCCATGGTCGTCGAGCTCGTGCCAGACGCTCGAGAGGAAGACGAGGTCGAGGCTCGCGTCGACGAGCGTCGTGCGCGTAGCCTCGGCGGCGACGAGCTCGATCGACGGCTCACCGTGCGCCGCTGCGCGCAAGCGCTCGAGCATCTCGGGTTGCAGATCGACCGCGAAGATCCGACCACCCGGCGCCACGGCGCGCGCTAGGGGCAGCGCGAAGTAGCCCGTGCCGCAGCCGATGTCGGCCACGGCCATGCCGGGTCGCAGCGCCAAGGCAGCGAGCACCCCATCGGGCGGTAGCCACGTGTTGCGCTCGGGGTCATCGAGCTTGTGCGCGTGCCCGTGGTGGAACAAGCGTGCGTGGTTGGTCATCGTGATCGCGCTGCCGCCAATCGATGGGCCGGCCTACGCCTTGCCACGCTTGCCATACTCCTTGTCGAGGTACAGCGCGCTGCCCGGACGCTCGCCGACCAGCTTGAGCTTCTCGACGATGTCAGCGGCGTTGGCTTCCTCTTCGACCTGCTCGGTGACAAACCACTGCAAGAACACCTGCGCGGCCATGTCCTTCTCGGACTGCGCCTTGCCGTACAGAGCGTCGATGTGCAGCGAGATCTTGCGCTCGTGGGCCTGCACGGCCTCGAAGACGCCGAGGATGGTATCGGCGCTAACGCTCGGGGCTTCGAGCGCGCCAACGGCGAGGCTACCCCCGCGCAGCAGCACATAGTCGACGAGCTTCTCGGCGTGCGCGAGCTCCTCGTGATACTGCGCGCGCAGCCACCGGCCAAAGCCGCGCAAGGCCTTGGTGTCACACCAGCCCGAGAGCGCGAGATAGAGGTTGGCCGAATACAACTCGGCGTTGATGGTTTGATTCAAGGCTTGCTGCATCGCCGGGGTCAACATCACGCCCTCCTTTAGGGAACACGACTCGGTTGCCCACAAGCTATGACCGCCGGAGGTGTTCGGCAACTGCATTCGATGACCCAAGGGCGCGAAGCCCGATCCGAGCGTCCTACGCGGTCCAGTCGCGCGCAACGACCGAGGAGTGGAAATGGAACTCAGCGTACGCTGCGCGCCCAGACGGAAAGAAAGTCGCTTCCGTCTCCGATTTATGTCTTGCTGCGACCTGCGCTACACTGCGCGCATGGTGCCGCCTAAGCCACCGGCACGGCACTCCGGGGGGACGATGACAGCCAACGGGCGATTCGACGCGGTCAGGCTGCTCGTCCTTGTCGTATCTACCGAAGCCTGCGCACGCGGCCTGCCGCGAGCGCGAGAGGCGCAGGCGCAGATGGAACAAGGGGCGGCGGCGAGGGCGACCAAGAGCCCTCTCGGCTCGCTCATCGAGCGAGCACTACCGCGCGCGGCGCCGGGGCTCCCCGTAACGCTGACGGCCCTCGCCGCGAATGCCGTCTCCGCGACTGGCGTGCTCAACCCGCGCGGCGGCTTTGACGATCCGCGTTTGCGTGTCCCTGCGCCGATCCACGTCGTGGCGATCAGCGCCGACGGTGTTTGGTTGGCGGCCGGCACCGCGACCGGCGTCTCGGTGTTCTCGCGCGCCAGCGGTGCGCGCGCCTTCGTCAAGAACATCCCGCGCTTGCGTGAGCTGCTGTTCGTCGACAGCACGCTGTGGGCGCTCGATAGCGACGGCGGCATCTGGTGGTGGTTGGTCGGCGACGCGGGCGAGCCTCGGCGCGTGCAGTCAGAGTCAGGCCTGCCAGGGCTACAAGAACGGGCGTTGCGCGTATCGGCCGACGGGACGCGGGTCATCGCGGGGCGGCACGTCTTCGCGCGCGATGGCACCGAAGTCGTGTTCGCAAGCGGTATCGAGGCGGGGACGATCGAGGAGGAGCCGGATCCCTGGGGCGTGCAGGCGGCAGGTCCGCGTTTGGCGCCTGGTCGCCATGTCGTGTGGATCGGCGATGACGGCCGCACCGCCATCACCGCCATCTTCGGTGCGGTCGAGGACGCGGCCGCGCCGGGTGGGCCTAGCGACGCGCTCACAGCTGGCGCCACGGGCTGGACGATCGTCGACCTCGCGACCGGTGAACGACTCGTCGCGCTCGACCTGCCTGTGGCGATCGAGTGGCCCCGCGCCCTCGCGTTGCCGGTGAGCGGCCCGGTGCTGTTGGCCCTCGAGGGCCAGGTCGTCGTCGTCGATCGCCAAAGTGGCAGCCTGACCGGGGTCATCGCCATCGGCGCGCGCCTTGACGAGCTCGGTGTAGAAGCCGACGGCAGTGAAGCCGTCCTGCGACACGGCGAGCGGGTCGAGCGCTGGCGCCTCACGGGGCGCGCGCCAGTCGCCTTCGCCGAGGGCCCGGTCGAGCCGCTGCACGCGGTGAACGGGGCTTGGACGGTGGAAGCTCGGGCGCAAGTGCTGCGCGCCTGGGGCCCGGGCGAGCAGCGGCCCGTCGTGCCGGAGCGTCCGCTCGTGCCCTTTCGTGCCGTCTCGATTACGGACGATGGAACGACGTATGCTGTCATCGACGCAGGCGCGCAGGTCTGGCTGGTCACGGCTGCCGCGCTCGCAAGGATGGTGGGTCGTCACGACGGTAGCGCCCTGCTACGCTTTGCCGCCGCCGACGCGGTGTTGCTCAGCAGCGCGGCGGGCAGCGTCAAGATATGGGATGCTGCAACGAGCGAGCCGAAGCGCGAGCTCGAGGGCGAGCTAACCCCGCTCGTCGGGCTTGCCGCGGCGCGCTGCCTCTTGGACTGCGCCGAGCGGCGACTCTGTGACGGCTGCCGCCCCGAGCCTCTGCGGTGCGCGCAGTCCGTACCCGAGCTCGGGATCGTCAGCTATGACATGAGCACCGGTGAGCCCGTCCGGGAGATCTTAGTCGACCCGCACCTGCGCGATTCGGATTGGCTGGCGCGCGGCGCGGGCACAACCGTCGCCATCTTGCGCGACGATGACCTCGTGGTCTGGGATGCTGCGTTCGCCCAAGCTCTTCATGTGGCGACGGCCGCGTCCGACATGCGGCTCTTGGCGCTTTCGCCGCGGTACATCCTGCTCGGCAACGACCAGGGCTCGCTCGTGCTCGTGAGCCTCGCGGGTGAGTTTCTAGGCACAGCAGAGGTCAACGCGCCGGTGGTTGCCGCGGCGTTTTCGGCGAACGGCCGGCATCTCGTGCTGGCCACCGAGGGCGGGGCGGCGCTGCACTTCGGCGTCGAGCCGCCGCCGGTCGCCAACGCGCCGGCGGCTGAGGCGCCGACGCCCTAGGTGTCGCCGGCGACCGGTCGGCACTACAGCGGCCAGCAGCCGAAGAGCGCGACCCGCTTTCCCCCGCGCCCACGGCCCGCACGCACCCGTGCGTCCCGGGAGGTCATCTCGGCCGACAGAGCGGCGACAATAACGAGCCCTACTTCTCGGCCGTCTTTTCCTTGCTCGCCTTCTTCTTGGCGGCGGGCTTCTCGACCTTGCCCTTGGCCTTCGCCGCGACCTTGGCCGGCTTGGCGTCAGCCTTAGCCTTGACCTTGGCGGTCTTGGCAGCCGCCTTCTCGGTCTTCGCGGCAGCCTTCACGCTCTTCGCCGCCGCCTTGGCAGCGGCCTTGTCGGCCTTGGCCTCGGCGCTCACTTCGGGCTTCGCGGCCTTCGCCACCTTCGCCGGACGGACGGCCTTGCCGGGCTTCTCGTCGCCCGCCGCTTCGCCCGCGGCGCGCGGCTTGTAGTCGACGAGCTCGATGAGCGACATGTCGGCCGCGTCGCCATGGCGATAGCCCATGTGCAAGACGCGCGTATAGCCGCCGGCGCGCTCGCGGAAGCGCTCGGCCAAGTCACCGAAGAGCTTGCGCAGGATCTCTTTGTCGTGCACGTCGCGCGCCGCCAAGCGTCGTGAAGCGAGGTCGCCGCGCTTGCCAAGCGTGATGAGCTTCTCGGCGTAGGAGCGCAGCACCTTGGCCTTCACCGCCGTCGTCTGAATGCGCTCGTGACGAAACAGCGAGGTCGCCATGTTGCGCAGCATCGCTATGCGATGCGGGCTGGTGCGGCCGAGTCTTTTGATGCCTCTCAAGTGACGCATATCGAAAATCCTTACCGAGCCGGCCCACAGACGCGGGCGCGGGTTTCGCTACCGCTTGAGCTCACGCGGCGGCCAGTTGTCGAGTTTCATTCCCAAGGCCAGGCCCATCTCCGCGAGCAGCTCTTTGATTTCCTTGAGCGACTTGCGTCCGAAGTTCTTGGTCTTGAGCATCTCGGCCTCGCTCTTTTGCACGAGGTCGCCGATGTACTTGATGTTCGCCGCCTGCAGGCAGTTCTCGGCGCGCACCGACAAATCGAGCTCGTCGACCGAGCGCAGCAAGTTGTCGTTGAACTTGCTCTCCGGCTGCGGCTCCTCGCGCAGAGTGAACTCTTCCTCTTCTTCGAAGTTGATGAAGACGGTGAGCTGCTCCTTCAAGATCTTGGCGGCGAGCGCCACGGCGTCGTCCGGCGTGACCGAGGCGTCCGTCCACAGCTCGAGCGTGAGCTTGTCGTAGTCCGTCACCTGCCCGACGCGGGCGTTGGTCACGTTGAAGCTCACCTTGCGCACCGGCGAGAAGAGCGAGTCGACCGGGATCCAGCCCACCGCCATGCTCGGCGCCTTGTTGCGATCGGCGGGCACGTACCCACGGCCGCGCTTGACCATGACCTCCATCTGCAGCCGGCCGCCCGGCGCCACCGTGCAGATGTGCTGCTCGGGGTTGAGGATGTGCACGGCGTCGTCGCCGAGCAGGTCCTTGGCGGTGACGTGCACTTCCTCTTTGTCAGGGGCCTGCACGTCAATCTTGAGGACGCGCGGCTCGTTCGAGTACATCTTCACGAGCACTTCTTTGAGCGCCAGGATGATGTCGGTCACGTCTTCGGTGACGTCGGGGATGGCCGTGAACTCGTGCAGGGCGCCGTCGATACGCACGGCGCAGATGGCAGCGCCTTGCAAGCTCGACAAGAGCACGCGCCGTAGCGCATTGCCCACCGTGACCCCAAAGCCGCGCTCGAGCGGCTCAGCCACGAACTTCCCATAACGATCGGTCATTGACTCGCGGTCAATCACCAGGCTCTTCGGACGGATCAAATCGCGCCAATTGCGATGCATGTTATGTGACTCTCCTAGCCGATGGCGAGGCGTCCCTCGCGCTCACGAACAACAAATACAACGCGGCCGCAAGAAGCGCGCCGCGACTACTTCGAATAGAGCTCGACGATGAGCTGCTCTTGCAGCGGCATCGTGATGTCTTCGCGCGCCGGCATGGCCTTGACCGTGCCGCTAAACGCCTTCGCGTCGACCTCGAGCCAGCCCGGCACGCCGCGCTTCTCGGTGTTGGCCACGGCTTCCATCACGCGACCAATCTCCTTCGACGTTTCTTTCATCGCCACCGTCATGCCGGGCACGACGAGGAACGACGGCACCGTGACCGAGCGGCCCTTGACCTTGACGTGGCCGTGGCGCACGAGCATGCGCGCTTCGTTACGCGAAGACGCAAAGCCCATGCGGTAGACGACGTTGTCGAGACGGCGCTCGAGCAGCTGCAAGATCATCTCGCCGGTGATGCCCTTCTTGCGCGCGGCGTCGTCGTAGTAACGGCGGAACTGGCGCTCGAGAATGCCATAGATGCGGCGGGTCTTTTGCTTCTCGCGCAGCTGAATGCCGTACTCCGAGAACTTGTGGCGGCCCTGGCCAGCCTGACCCGGGGGGTAAGGACGGCGCTCGACGGCGCACTTCTCGGTGTAGCAGCGCTCGCCCTTCAAGAACATCTTCATGTTCTCGCGACGGCACAGGCGACAAAGCGGTTCGGTATATCTGGCCATAGACTACTCTCTCTTTTGTGCTGTGCGCTTAGACGCGACGCTTCTTCGGGGGACGGCAGCCGTTGTGCGGCACCGGCGTGATGTCGCGGATCATCGTGATGCGCAGACCCGCCGACTGTAGCGAGCGTACGGCGGCCTCGCGGCCAGCGCCGGGGCCCTTGACGAGCACGCCAACGGAGCGCACGCCATGCTCGGCGGCCTTCTCGGCGGCATCTTGCGCGGCGACCTGGGCGGCGAACGGAGTCGACTTACGCGAACCGCGAAAGCCCTTCGATCCCGAGCTCGACCACGACAGGACGTTGCCCTGCGGGTCGGTGATGGTCACCATCGTGTTGTTGAACGTGGCCTGGATGAACGCCATCCCGGAGGGGACGTTCTTCTTGGTCTTCTTCGGCGCGGTCGTTTTGACAGCAGTAGCCATGTTGCCTCTTTGACGTTACGAGCGCGGCGCGGACGGTGTTGACCGGCCAGCCATGCGCTTCGGACCCTTGCGTGTACGAGCGTTGGTGTGCGTGCGCTGACCGCGCACGGGCAACCCCTTGCGATGGCGCACGCCGCGATAGCAGCCGAGGTCCATCAAGCGGTTGATGTTCATCGACACCTCACGACGCAGGTCGCCTTCGACCTTGTAGCTGCGCTCGATAATCTCGCGCAGCTTCGCCACCTGATCTTCGGTCAGGTTATCGGTGCGAACAGCCTTGTCGATCTTCGCTGTCTCGACGATGTCGCTCGCGAGCTTTCGGCCGATCCCAAAAATATAGGTCAGCGCGATTTCAACTCGCTTGTTACGCGGCAGGTCGACGCCACTAATGCGTGCCATACAATCCTCGCTCTCTTACTCTCTAGCCTTGGCGTTGCTTGTGACGCGGGTTGGTGCAGATCACTCGGACCAGACCGCGCCGCCGAATGATCTTGCACTTGCTGCAAATCTTCCGGACTGATGCTCTAACTTTCATGAGACCACTCACTTTGCTCGATAAGTAATGCGACCCCGCGACAAGTCGTACGGTGATAGTTCCACCGTCACCTTGTCACCGGGAAGTATCTTGATGAAGTGCATGCGCATCTTGCCTGAGATATGGCACAACAGCTTGTGCCCGTTCGAGAGCTCGACGCGAAACATCGCGTTCGGCAGCGGCTCGAGCACGGTGCCCTCTGTCTCTATCGTGTCGCCTTTTCCCATTCATCCCTTCAAGAAGCCCACACCGGGGCGGGCACACCTCGCCCTGCTCCGGTCAAAACGGAAGGCGGCTTGTAGCACGTCCAAGAAAGCTTTGGCAAGGCCAAACGTGCATTTAGATCCGACTGAGCACGATCGGCTCGCCCTGCGTGATCGCCACCGAGTGCTCGAAGTGCGCCGAGAGCTTGCGATCACGGGTCACCGCGGTCCAGCCGTCCGACAGCACCTCGGCTTCGTACGTGCCTTGATTCACCATTGGCTCGATGGCGATAACGAGGCCCGGGCTCAACCTCGGCTTCGGTCCGTCGTAGTAATTCGGCACCTGCGGATCTTCGTGCATCTGCGTGCCGATGCCGTGGCCCACGAAGTCGCGCACGACGCTGTAGCCATTCTCTTCGGCGTGCGTCTGGATGGCCCGCGCGATGTCGCTTAGGCGAAAGGCCGGCGTGCAGACAGCAATGGCGCGCTCCAGGCACTCGCGTGTGACACGCAACAAGCGCTCGGCCTCGGCGCTCACCTTGCCGCAGGGCACCGTGCGCGCGAGATCGCCGACGTAGCCTTTGCAGATGACGCCGAAGTCGATGCCGACGATGTCGCCCTCGCACAGCACGCGCGCCTTCGACGGGATGCCGTGCACGATCTCCTCGTTCACCGAGGTGCAGACCGTGGCCGGGTAGCCGTGGTAGCCCAAGAACGGGCTCTTGACGCCGCGGCGCTTGAGCTCCGTGCGCGCGATGTGATCGAGGTCCCAGGTCGTCGCCCCGGGCACCACGGCCCGTGCCATACACTCGAGGATCTCGGCCGCATGCACGTTCGCCTCGCGCATGATCTCAATCTCACGCGGGCTCTTCAACACGACTTCGCGCCGAGCGCGCTTCATTGGTGCAACCGCACGGTCCCCTCAGGAGCCTGTCGGAAAAATGACTGCATACCCGCTCCCGCTCCCGCTCCCGCGCCCGCTCCCGCTCCCGCGCCCGCTCCCGCGCCCGCGTGGCACTCTCTACGACCCCGTGCTGCCCGAAGTACTGCGGCCACGAATGCGCGGCCCCTTGGCGCCGGCAAAGCCTTCGTAGTGACGCGTGATGAGGTGCGACTCGATCTGGCGCACGGTATCGAGCGCCACGCCGACGACGATCAAGAGGCCGGTGCCGCCGAAGTAGAACGGCACGTTGAAATAGGCGACGAGCACGGTCGGCAAGATGCAGACGACCGACAGGTAGAGCGCGCCGCCGAACGTCAGGCGTGACAGCACGTGGTCGATGTACTCGGCGGTCTTCTTGCCAGGGCGAATCCCGGGGATGTAGCCGCCGTACTTTTTCATGTTGTCGGCCACGTCGACTGGGTTGAAGGTGACCGCCGTGTAGAAGTACGAGAAGAAGATGATGAGCAGCACGTACGCCGTGTTGTAGAACCAGGCGTCCATGCGGAAGAAGTCTTGCACGCGATTGAGCACATCGCCGGGCACGAAGTTGGCGATGGTCGCCGGCAGCATGAGGATCGACGACGCGAAGATGGGCGGGATGACGCCCGTCGCGTTGATCTTCAGAGGCAGGTGCGTCGACTGACCGGCGTAGGTGTGCTTGCCGACCAAGCGCTTGGCGTACTGTACCGGGATGCGCCGCTGCGCTTGCTCGAAGAAGATGATGGCCGCGATGACCGCGAAGATGAGGCCGATGATGACGAGCAGCGTGATGGGTTGGATGAGCTCGCCCTTTAGGTACTCGAGCGTGCGGGCGATGCCCGAGGGCAGCTGCGCCACGATGCCGGCGAAGATGATGAGCGAGATGCCGTTGCCGATGCCGCGCTCGGTGATCTGCTCGCCGAGCCACATGATGAACGTCGTGCCGGCGGTGAGCGTCAGGATGGTGATGAAGTAGAAGCCCGGCCCCGGGTTGTCGACGACCTGCAAGCCGCCCGGGCCGTTCGCGAGATAGTTGGCGATGGCGAAGCCCTGAATGACCGATAGCACGATGGTGCCGTAGCGCGTGTACTGATTGATCTTGCGCCGCCCGGCGTCGCCCTCTTTGTTCAAGCGCTCGAGGGTCGGCACGATGACCGTCAAGAGCTGCATGATAATCGACGACGAGACGTACGGCATGATGCCGAGCGCGAAGATGCTCGCCTGCTCGAAGGCGCCGCCCGAGAACAGGTTGAAGAAGCCGAACAGCGTGCCCTGCAACTGCTTGAAGGCCTTGCCGAGCTCGATGCGATCGACCCCGGGCGTCGAGACGAAGATACCGACGCGGTAGACGGCCAAGATGCCAGCCGTAAAGAGGATGCGTTTGCGCAGCTCGGGGATCTTGCCGATGTTCCAAAAGCCTGAGGCCACTTCCGCACTCCTTCTCGCGACTCAACCCCGGCAGACCTGATTAGCTGCCGGCATCGCGCCCCAACGTCCTTAATCCGTCGTCGGACGCGTGTCCATCACGTATCGCAGATCGACCGGCCCGTGCCCTCGCCCGGCATCACTGTGCACGGACGCGAGCCCCGTTTTCACGCCTTGGCGTGCTCGGGCCGCTTCCAGAGCGCCTTGTCGACGACGAGCACGACCTTGCCGCCCGCGGCTTCGATCTTGGTCTTCGCCGACTCGCTCACGTGGTGCGCGGTCACGGTGAGCGCATGCGTAAGCTCCCCGCGGCCGAGCACGCGCAGGCCATCGACATTCTTGCCGCCCAAGCCCGCCGCGGTCATCGCGTGCACGTCCACTGCGGCTCCAGCCTTAAAGTGCGCCGCGAGCAGGTCGAGGTTCGCGACCACCCACTTCTTCGGGAAGGGGATGACAAAACCACGCTTCGGCATACGCCGAAACATCGGCATCTGGCCGCCTTCGAAGCCGCGCCCCGGCTTGCCTTTGCCCGTGCGGGCCGTTTGGCCCTTGCCACCGCGACCCGCGGTCTTGCCGTGGCCCGAGCTTTCGCCGCGGCCGATGCGCGTGCGCTTCTTGTTGGCGCCCTTCGGCGCATGAAGAGTATGTAGGTTCATCTCATCCCTCGTTTATTTCGCCGCGTGCAGAAAGCGCTGACCGCGCTTGTCCGCCGGGCGGGGTCCGTCGACCGGGGTCACCTCGAGCACGTGCACCATCTTGAACAACATGCCGCGGATGGCCGGCGTGTCGTTGAAGTAGGCGGTCTTGCCCATGTGAGTGAGGCCGAGCGATTCGAGCGTGGCGCGCTGGCTCTTCGACCAGCCGGCGGCCGAGCGCGAAAGCTTGACGCGAAAGTGTTTGGTTGCGGCCATGACAGTCTCCTAAAGAAGCCTCGATTAGCCCTTGAGTTGGTCCACGTCGATGCCGCGCCGCCGCGCCACTTCCGCGATCGTGCGCAATTGCTTGAGCGCGTGGATCGTGGCCTTGACGACGTTGTGCGGGTTGCGACTTCCTATGCACTTCGTGAGCACGTTGTGGATGCCCGCCGACTCGACGACGGCGCGCACGGCGCCACCGGCGATGACGCCCGTGCCTTCGGACGCCGGACGCATGATGACGCGACCGGCGCCGAACGTCCCGAGCACTTCGTGCGGGATAGTCCCGTTGACCACCGGCACCGTGAACATGTTCTTCTTCGCCTGCTCGAAGCCCTTGCGGATGGCCTCCGGCACTTCGTTGGCCTTGCCGAGCCCGGCCCCTACGCGGCCGTTGCTGTCGCCAGCGACGACGAGCGCGCTGAACGAGAAGCGACGGCCGCCCTTGACGACCTTGGCGACGCGGTTGAGGTGGACGAGTCGGTCGACGACTTCGCCGTCACCACGATCTTGCTGTTGCTCATATGCCATAGTCTTCGGCTCCTAGAACTTGAGGCCGCCCTCGCGGGCTGCCTCGGCAACGGCCTTGACACGACCGTGATAGCGATAGCCGCCGCGGTCGAACACCACGGCTTCGATCTTCTTGCTCTTGCACACCTCGGCGATGGCCTTGCCAATCGCCTTGGCCTTCTCGATCTTCTTGCCCGAAAGCGAGCTCTTGATGTCCTTCTCGATAGTCGAGGCGGCCGCCAAGGTGACACCCTTGATGTCGTCGATCACTTGCGCGTAGATGTGCTTGGTGCTGCGAAAGACGTTGAAGCGCGGTCGCTCTGCGGTGCCGAGCACCTTCTTGCGAATACGCACATGACGCCGCTCGCGGCCGGTCAGATTCTTGGATTTGTTGCGCATGGTTACTTCGCTCCCGTCTTGCCAACCTTGCGACGGATGATCTCATTGGCATACTTGACGCCCTTGCCCTTGTAAGGCTCGGGCTTCTTGAAACTACGAATCTGCGCCGCGATCTGGTGCACGACCTGCTTGTCGATGCCCTTGATCGTCAGCTTCGTCTGCGTCTTGTCGACGATGGCTTGCACGCCCTTTGGCAACTTCAAGTCGATGGGGTGCGTGTAGCCGAGCGCCAAGGTGAGCACATCACCCTTGAGCTCAGCCTTGTAGCCGACGCCCGTAATCTCGAGGCTCTTCTCGTAGCCCTTCGTGACGCCGTTGACCATGTTGGCGAGCAGCGCGCGCACGAGGCCCTGAAAGCCGCGGTTGGCACGAGTCTCGGGCGGCGCACCGACGTGCGCGACCCCTTTGTCGACTGTAACCGTGACCCCTTCGGGGAAAATCGCGTCGAGCTTGCCGAGCGGGCCTTCGACGTGAATGGCGTGGCCCTTCACTTCGAGCTTGACCTTATCGGGAATCGCGATGGGCTTGCGTCCAATGCGTGACATCGTTCACTCCTGTTGCGAAAGTATCTTCGTGGTCTACCAGACCGCGAAGAGGGCCTCGCCGCCTAGGCGCTGCTTGCGCGCCTCGCGGTCGGTCATCACGCCCTTCGGCGTCGTCATCACCAACACTCCGAGCCCACCCAAGAGCTTCGGGATGTCATCGCAGCGCATGTAGCGCCGCATGCCAGGCTTGCTCATGCGCTTGATGCCCGAGATGACCGGCGAGCGGGTCTCGTCATAACGCAGCTTGAGCTCGATGACGCCTTGGCCCTCGATCTTGCCGGGGACCTGCTTGAAATCGTCGATGAAGCCTTCGGATTTGAGAATCTCGGCCAGACGCAGCTTGAGCGACGAGTGCGCCATTTCGACGCGCTCGAGCCGAGCCCGACTGCCATTTCGGATCCGGGTCAACATATCTGCTACGGGATCGCTGTGCATTTTCTACCTCGTGTCGTTCGGTTGCTGAGCTACCAGCTCGCCTTGATGACGCCTGGAATCTCGCCCTTTAAGGCGCGACCCCGAAAGCAAATTCGGCACATGCGGAACTTACGGTAGTAAGCACGCGGCCGACCGCACAGCGGACATCGATTGTGAGCGCGCACCTTGAATTTCGGCTTGCGCGTCGCAGCTACCATTTTGGAAGTCTTGGCCATCTCGTCTAATCCTTAGGCTTAGTTTCGGAAGGGCATGCCCAAGTGCTTGAGCAGGGCCTTGCCTTCCTTGTCGTTCTTGGCCGTCGTCGTGATGGTGACGTTCATGCCCTTGACCTTCTCGACCTTGTCGTAGTTGATCTCGGGGAAGATCGTCTGCTCACGCAGGCCCAAAGAGTAGTTGCCGCGGCCGTCGAAGGCCTTGCCGCTGATGCCCTTGAAGTCGCGCACGCGCGGCATGGCAATGCCAATCAAGCGGTCCAAGAACTCCCACATGCGCTCTTTGCGCAAGGTCACCATGCAACCGATCGGCAGATCGGCGCGCAGCTTGAAGTTCGAGATCGCCTTCTTCGAGCGCGTGACGACCGCCTTTTGACCGGCGATGAGCGTCATCTCCTCGGCGGAGGTGGCGATGATGTTGGGGTTGGCCACGGCTTCGCCGAGACCCATGTTGAGCGTGATCTTCTCGATGCGCGGCACCTGCATGACGTTCTTGAAACCGAGCTCCGCCATCAAGGCCGGCACGATCTCTTTCTTGTAACGCAGGAACATGCGCGCCGGCACCGCGGGGCGGGACGGCTGAGCGGGGGCCTTCTTCTCCGAAGCGCTCTTGGCGGCCTTCGCTGCCGCCGCCTTCGCTTCGCCCTTGGCCTTCTTCTCGGCGCGGATGGCGTCGGCATCTGCCGAGCCCTTACCCTTGCCCTCGGCCGGCGCCGACTTGTCTTGTTTTTCCTTAGTCATTGTCCTTCTCGCGTTATGGGAGCCGCCCTCTGGTATCGCCACAATGGCGACCGGTGCACTGCTCCGTCCGCTTACTGCTGTTGACTGCTCGCTACTGCTATCGCAGGGCTACTTGGCGTCGGCGATGGTCTCGCCGCTCTTCTTGGCGACGCGCACTTTGCGTCCGTCGTCGAGCGTCTTGTACCCTACGCGCGTCGGCTTACCTGACGCGGGGTCGAGAGGCAAGACATTCGAGACATGAATCGTGCCGAACTTCTCGATGATGCCGCCTTGCGGCACCTTCGGATCACGGCCCGGCTTCAGGTGGCGCTTGACCGTAGCGACGCCCTCGATGCGCACGCGATCCTTGTCGACCAGGATCTCGAGCACCTTGCCCTGCTTGCCGCGGTACTTGCCCGACATGACGGCGACCGTGTCGCCCTTGCGAATGTGACGCGCCATTACAGCACCTCCGGTGCCAGCGAAATAATCTTCATGAACTTCTTCTGCCGTAGCTCGCGCGCCACGGGCCCGAAGATACGCGTGCCAATCGGCTCGCCTTGCGCCGAGATGAGCACCGCCGAGTTGGTGTCGAAGCGGATGTAGCTGCCGTCGCCGCGCCGCACTTCCTTGGCCGTGCGCACGATGACGGCACGCGCCACGTCGCCCTTCTTGACCTTCGAGTTCGCGCCCGTCTCTTGGATGGCGACGACGATGACGTCGCCAATAGTCGCATAGCGCCGACGCGAGCCGCCGAGCACCTTGATGCACATAATCTTCTTAGCGCCGGAGTTGTCTGCAACATCCAGCACGGTCTGCATTTGAATCATGACACGCTCCTCTTAGGCGCTCGGCGCCTTGCGGATGACTTCCTTGACCCGCCAGCGCTTGTTCTTCGACAACGGCCGCGTCTCCTGCAAGATGACGACGTCGCCGACCTTGCAGGTGTTCGCCTCATCGTGGGCTTGGTAGCGCGCGCGGTGCGTGACGAACTTGAAGTACTTCGGATGACGCACGCGGCGAGTCACCTCGACCACGACCGTCTTCTGCATCTTGTTCTTGACGACGACGCCTTCGCGCTCCTTGATGACCGGAGCGTGCTCCGTCGTAGTCTCTGCCGTAGTTCCCGTCATGGTCATTTACCCTTGTGCACGCGCCGGCGCAGCCTTGCGCTCGGAGATGAGGGTCGCGAGGCGCGCGATCTCGCGCCGCAACACTTTGATCTGGTGCGTCTGCCGGAGCTGCCCCAAGGCGTGCTTGAAGCCCACCTTCTGCAGCTCCTCTTGTTTGGTAGCCAAAAGCGACTTGAGCTCGGCCTCGCCGCGCTCGCGCAGCTCCTTGGCCGGCGTTGTGGTATTCTTCGCCATCGAAATGCTCCTACGCTTGCCGCCGCACGACGCGCGTGTGGAACGGCAGTTTGTGCGATGCGAGGCGGAACGCTTCCTTCGCCACTTCCTCGGTGACGCCCTGCATCTCATAGAGAATGCGGCCCGGCTTGACGACGGCTACCCAATACTCGGGGTTGCCTTTGCCGTGTCCCATTCGCGTTTCAGCGGGCTTCGTGGTGATAGGCTTGTCGGGGAAGACGCGGATCCAGATGCGCCCGCCACGCTTGATGTGGCGGGTCATCGCGATACGGCCGGCCTCGAGCTGGCGCTGGGTGATCCACGCGGGCTCAATCGCCTGCAGACCCCAGTCGCCGAACGCCACCGTGCCACCGCGCAGCGCGGTGCCGCGGTTGCGGCCCTTCTGAACCTTGCGATACTTGACCTTGGCAGGGGATAGCATCTTAGACCTCCGAACCCGGCAGGATCTCGCCCTTGAAGATCCAGCACTTGACACCAATGGTGCCGTACGTGGTGTGACCCTCGGCTAGCCCGTAGTCGATGTCGGCGCGCAGCGTATGAAGCGGCACGCGACCATCGCGGTACCACTCGTAGCGCGCCATCTCAGCGCCGCCTAGGCGGCCCTTGCACGCGATACGAATGCCCTTGGCGCCGAACTTCTGCGCCGTCTGCACGGCCTTCTTCATGGCGCGGCGAAACGCGACGCGGCGCTCGAGCTGCATGGCGACGTTCTCGGCGACGAGCTGCGCGTCGATCTCGGCCTTGCGCACCTCGTGGATGTTGACGAACACCTCGCTCTTCGAGATGCCCTGCAAGTCCTTCTTGAGCTGCTCGATGCCGACGCCCTTCTTGCCGATGACAATGCCGGGGCGCGGGGTGTGAATCGAGATCTTCACCTTGTTGGCGGCGCGCTCAATCTCGACCTTGCTGATGCCGGCGCCCGAGAGCTTCTCTTTGACGTAGGCCCGCAGCTTGATGTCTTCGTGCAGCCACGCGGCGTAGTTCTTCTCTTCGTACCACTTGGAGTCCCAGGTACGAATGACGCCGAGGCGAAAACCGACTGGATGTGTTTTTTGTCCCATAGTGCGTTTCCTTTAGGCCTTTTCCTCGAGAACCACAGTCACGTGCGACGTGCGCTTGCGCACGCGGGTAGCGCGGCCTTGAGCGCGGGGCAGCCAGCGTCTCCAGGTCGGGCCTTCATTGACGACCGCCGTCTTGACGACGAGCTTGTCGAGGTCGATGCCGCCCTTGACGTCGGCGTTGGCGACCGCGCTCTTTAGGAGCTTCGCAAGCGGCAGAGCCGCGACCTTGCGCGTAAAGGCGAGCGTGTTGAGCGCGTCTTCAACCGCTTTGCCGCGGATCATGTCGGCGAGGAGACGAAGCTTGCGCGGCGTCATACGCAAATAGCGCACGGTCGCCTGCGGCCCCATCGCAGCGCGCAGAGCGCGCCGACTAGCTGCTTTTTCTCTTTGTCGTGTGGACATAGTTCACCTCGCCGGCTACTTGCCGACTTCCTTGACCTTCTTGATCCCGGGATGCACGCTGAACGTGCGCGTCGCCGAGAACTCGCCGAGCTTGTAGTCGACCATGTTCTCCGTGACGAACACCGGGACGAACTTGCGCCCGTTGTGCACGGCGAACGTGTGGCCAACGAAGTCGGGCACGATGGTCGAGCGGCGCGACCACGTCTTGATGGCGCGCTTCTGACCGGACTTGTTCATCTCCTCGACCTTCTTGAGGAGATGCCCATCGACGAATGGACCTTTTTTAACTGAACGAGGCATCGGTTACCCCTCTCACTTCTTCTTGGCGCGACGAGCGACGATGAATTGGTCGGTGCGCTTGTTCTGACGCGTTCTATAACCACGAGTCGGCTTGCCCCATGGCGTCACGGGATTTCTGCCGCCCTTGCTCTTACCTTCACCACCACCGAGCGGGTGGTCGACGGGGTTCATCGTGACGCCGCGATTGTGCGGCATCTTCCCGAGCCAACGTGTGCGCCCGGCTTTGCCGAGCTTGACGTTCTCGTGATCGATGTTCCCTACCTGGCCCACCGTGGCGCGGCAGTTCTCGAGGATCTTGCGCAGCTCGCCCGAAGGCATGCGCAAGAGGACGTACCCGGCCTCGCGTGCCATGATCTGGGCGCCCGTGCCAGCCGAGCGGGCGATCTGCCCTCCCTTGCCGGGCTTGAGCTCGATGTTGTGCACCAACGTGCCGGCCGGGATGTTCATCAAGGGCAGGCAGTTGCCGGGCTTGATGTCGGCCGTGCTGCTCGCCACCACCTGCCCGCCGGCCTCGAGGCCAACCGGAGCGATGATGTAGCGTTTCTCGCCGTCAAGGTACGACAGCAAGGCGATGCGCGCCGAGCGGTTCGGATCGTACTCGATCGACGTGACCTTGGCGGGCACCTCGAGCTTGTCACGACGAAAGTCGACGACGCGATAGCGCCGCTTGTGACCGCCGCCCTGAAAGCGCACCGAGATGCTGCCGCTGTTGTTGCGCCCGCCCGGCCGCACGAGCGGCTCGGTGAGCTTACGCAGAGGCTTGTTCTTCTTCTTAGTGAGCTCAGAGAAGTCCGGAGACGTCATCGCGCGACGGCTCGGCGTAGTCGGGTTGAAGATACGGATTCCCATGGTGCTTACTCCGTCGCGAAGAAGTCGATGTTATCGCCCTGCTTGAGCGTGACAGTCGCCTTCTTCCAGTTCGGTTGCTTGCCGACCGCGCGGCCGCGGCGCTTGACCTTGCCGTGCATGATGAGCGTGCGTACGTCGGTGACCTTGACGCTGTAGAGCGTCTCGATGGCGTCCTTGATCTGATGCTTGTTGGCCTTGTGCGCGACCTCGAACAGCACCTTGTTGAACTGATCTTTCAACTCGGTAGCGCGCTCGGTGATGATGGGACGCACGATGATGTCTTGGGGTCTCATGTTTGCATTGCTCCCTTAAGCCGCCGTCTCGGAAGCGCTGCGCGCCTTCTTGACGATGACGTCGACCGCAGCCCGCGTGACCAAGAGCTGCTCGTGACCGAGGATGTCATAGACATTCAAGCCTTCGGCCGCGAGGAACTTGGCGCGCTGCATGTTGCGCGACGAGAGCTTCAAGTTCTCGTTCGCAGCGTCGATGATGAGCGTCTTCGTCGTGCCGCTGAACTTCGCGAGCACGGCGATGAGCGCCTTGGTCTTTGGCGTGGCTAGGTTGAACGTGTCGAGCACCGTGATGCCGTTGCCCTTGGCGCGCAGGCTCAAGGCCGACTTCAGGGCCGCTTTGCGCGCCGAGCGCGGCATGCGGTAGCTGTAGTCGCGCGGCACTGGCCCGAACACCTTACCACCGCCGACGTGATTCGGAGCGCGGCTCGAGCCTTGCCGAGCGCGGCCCGTGCCCTTCTGCTTGAACGGCTTGATACCGCCGCCTGACACTTCGCCGCGCTTCTTGGTCTTGTGCGTGCCAGCGCGACGGTTGGCGAGCTGGTTCTTGACCTGCTCCCACAGCAGCGCTTCTTTCACCTCGACCGCGAAGACGTCGTCGGGCAGCTCGACCGAGCCGACCTTTTTCTTCTCGATATTGAAGACATCGACTTGCATTGGTCTTCTCCTAGCTCTTGATCTCGACGTCGACACCTGCCGACAAGTCGAGTTTCATCAGGGCGTCGAGCGTCTGCTGCGTCGGCTCGATGATGTCCATCAGGCGCTTGTGGGTGCGGATCTCGAACTGCTCACGCGACTTCTTGTCGACGTGAGGCCCGCGCAGCACCGTATAGCGGTGGATCTTGGTCGGCAGCGGAATCGGCCCCGCGACCTTGGCGCCCGTGCGCTTTGCCGTCTCGACGATTTCGCCGGCCGACTGGTCGAGGACCTTGCTGTCGTACGCCTTCAAGCGAATACGAATCTTGGTTTGGCTCATTGATTGACTTCTCCGGTTACAAGAACGCGCTACTCGATGATCTCGGCCACGACGCCGGCGCCGACCGTGCGGCCACCCTCGCGAATGGCGAAACGCACTTCCTTCTCCATGGCGATGGGCACGTGCAGCTCGACTTCCATCGACACGTTATCGCCCGGCATCACCATCTCGGTGCCTGCCGGCAGCTTGATGCTGCCCGTCACGTCGGTCGTACGGAAGTAGAACTGCGGCCGGTAGTTGTTGAAGAACGGCGTGTGGCGGCCGCCTTCTTCCTTGTTCAAGACGTAGACCTCGCACTTGAACTTCTTGTGCGGGTTGATGGTGCCGGGCTTGGCCAACACCTGGCCGCGCTCGACGTCGTCCTTCTTGGTGCCGCGCAACAGGCAGCCGACGTTGTCGCCCGCTTGGCCTTGGTCGAGCAACTTGCGGAACATCTCGACGCCGGTGACGACCGACTTCTGCGTGTCTTTGAGCCCCACGATCTCGACTTCGTCGCCGACCTTGATGATGCCACGCTCGATACGGCCGGTGACGACCGTGCCACGGCCCGAGATCGAGAACACGTCCTCGACCGGCATCAAGAAGGGCTTGTCGGTGATGCGCACGGGCTCGGGGATGAAGCTGTCGAGCGCTTCCATCAGCTTCTCGATGCTCTTCATCGCCTCGACGTCGC
>Ga0315268_10000156_pt1 | contig 79725 bp, 66 predicted proteins | sample C1_top_MG_FD_204535 | JGI IMG/M metagenome (GOLD analysis project Ga0315268, IMG submission 204535) | Sediment microbial communities from Yellowstone Lake, YNP, Wyoming, USA - C1_top | ecosystem: Environmental > Aquatic > Freshwater > Lake > Sediment | place: USA: Wyoming | collected 2017-08-01
AAAGCTCCCCGCACGCATCGCAGCCGAACTGCGCGACGTGCAACGCAACCGGTCCTTGGTGCGCTCGTTCTTTCACGCTCCATCTGTCTCCTATATTACCGACTGCTGAGTAAGACCATGACCCTGAAGATCTACACCCGCACCGGCGACGAAGGCGACACGGGGCTCTTCGGCGGCGGCCGCGTCCCCAAGGACCACCCGCGCGTCGACGCGTACGGCGACATCGACGAACTCAATGCCGTCATCGGCGCGGCGCGGTCCGCCGACATGATGCCGCGCATCGACGAAGTGCTGGCGCCCATCCAGCGCGACCTGTTCGCCATCGGCGCACTGCTTGCCACGCCCGACCTCGCCAAAATGCGCGAGCAGCTCGCCAAGGCGCGCCTCTCCGACGAGCGCATCGCGCAATTGGAGCAGTCGATCGACGACGGCGAAGCCGAGCTCGAGCCGCTCGCCGCCTTCATCATGCCCGGCGGCACGCCCAAGGCCGCAGCGCTGCACGTCGCCCGCACCGTCTGCCGGCGCGCCGAACGCGCCGTCGTGCGGCTCCAGCGCGACGTCGAAGTGCCGCAGGTGGTCATCGTCTACCTGAACCGGCTGTCCGACCTGCTCTTCGTGCTCGCACGCGTGGCCAACCGCCGCGCCGGCACGGGCGAGGTGACCTGGTGACCTCGGCAACGGATCAAGGCACCGGCGACTCGACGCCCGTCGCCAACGAGTTCGCGCTGCTTGGCGCCCGCATCGTGGTGCGCGCCGGCGCGCTGGCCGACGCCGCGGCCCTCGTGCGCGAATGCGCGAGCGGCTGCCGACCCATCGTCGTCTCCGATAGCAACGTGGCGCCGCTGCACGCCGCTGCCATTGCGTCGTCGCTGAACGCCGAACTGCTCACCTTTCCCGCCGGCGAGGCCAGCAAGACGCGCGCGCAGTGGGCCGCCCTCACCGATGAATTGCTCGGCCGACAGTGCGGACGCGACACCGTCGTCGTGGCGGTGGGCGGCGGCGTGTGCGGCGATCTCGCCGGGTTCGTGGCCGCCACCTACCTGCGCGGCATCCCCGTGGTGCAGGTGCCCACGTCCCTCGTGGCGATGATCGACGCCTCCATCGGCGGCAAGACCGGTATCGACACGCGACACGGCAAGAATCTCGTCGGCGCCTTTCACCAACCGGCGCTCGTGCTCATCGATCCGCTCGCGCTCCAGACGCTGCCGACCGAGCATCGTCGCGCCGGCATGGCCGAAGCCATCAAGCACGGCGTGATTGCCGATGCCCCATACTTCCATTGGATCGCCGAGCAGGGCCGTGCCCTGCTCGCGCCCACGCTCGCCAACTACCTCGCCGAGCGCCTCGTGATGGACAGCATCGCGGTGAAGGTGCAGGTCGTCGCCGGCGACGAGCGCGAAGGCGGGCGACGCCGCATTCTCAATTTCGGCCACACCATCGGACACGCCGTCGAGCACCTCAGCGGCTACGCCATTCTCCATGGCGATGCCGTCGCCATCGGCATGGTCGCCGAGACCCGCCTCGGCGAACAGACCGGCGTCACGCGGCCTGGCCTCGCCGACGAGCTCCGGGATCTCTGCGCCGCGATCGGCCTGCCGGTCGCCATCGACCAGGCGTTCGACACTGACGCCATCATCGCGCTCTCGCGTGGCGACAAGAAGGCGCGCGGCGGAACGGCCGAGTATGCTCTGCCGTCGCGGCTGGGCGCCATGAACGAATTCGACGGCCGGTACGCGGTTGGCGTGGACGAGCCTCGCGTGCGCGAGGCGATCGCGGCGGCCCGGTAACTCGGCGGACGATCCGGCGCGCGTCTCCAGAGATTCTTCCGGCGGCTCGTCCAGCGGGAGCCCTCGGGCAGGTTCGTCGCGCGTTTGCTTGCGACACGGGAAAACAGCGGTAGGGGAATCGACTAGGGTCACAATTTGAGAAAAGTCCATATCTCATTGCTCTGTAATGAGATGGCCGGTCGACATCCCGATGGCGCGATGGTGGCACGAAATTTGGCTGTTGACCGTTCGTTGTTCCCAATTCTATGCTGACCCTCCCTGCAAGCTCATTCGACGGACTTGCCGTGCAGTCCGTTCCACGCCCAAAGTCGTACGGGGTGCGTAATGCAGCAGACGGAGCCAAAGGCAAAGGGTTTCTTCCGTTCGTCTCCCTCAACCGCTTTTGACCAGTACCTGCAGGACATTCAGAAGCTCCCCCTGATTTCCGACGCCGCCGAAGAGCGGCGGTTGGCGAGACTGGCGCAGAAGGGAGATGAAGCCGCGGCCGAGCGGCTGGTGACGGCGAACCTGCGGTTCGTCATCTCGTATGTGAAGAAGTACCAGGGACACGGACTCGACCTGTCCGAACTCGTCGCCATCGGCAACGAGGGCCTGTTGAAGGCGGTGCGGAAGTTCGATCCCGATCAAGGGGTCAAATTCATCTCGTACGCGGTGTGGTGGGTGCGCCAGGCGGTGCTGAAGGCGCTGGCCGAGCAGACACGCTCGGTGCGCATTCCGCTCAATCAGAACTCGCAGCTCATCCGCCTGTCGCGCGCCGAGACGGTGCTGGCGCAGGTGCTGCGGCGCGACCCGACGGACCACGAGATCGGGCGATTGCTCGAGGAGACACCCGAGCAGGTGCGCGCCGCCAAGCAGATGTCGGCCACCGAGCTGTCGCTGGACGCACCGGTGGATCGCAGCGACCGCGAGGCCTGCACGCTGGGCGAGCGGTTCTCGGGCGCCGACGGCGCCGAGATCGAGGAAGTGACCGACTACAAGCTCATGCGCGAAACGATCGTGCGCGTCTTCACGCGTTACCTCACGCCGCGCGAGCGCAAGATTCTCAACCTGTACTACGGGCTCGACGAGGGCGCCGAAGCGATGACGCTGGAAAAGATCGGCGCACTCATGGGCGTGACCCGCGAGCGCATCCGGCAGATTCGCGAGCGGGCATTCGAAAAGCTGCGGGCGTCGCCCGAAGGGCGTTCGCTGGCCGGCTTCTGGGCCAATGTGAGCTGAGCCGCCGCACCTCCCCGGCATGAGGTGTCGGCGACGACGGAGCGCCCGTGTCCACTGAGTGGATGCGGGCGCTTCGCTTTACAGACGGCAGACGGCAGACGGCGGACGGCAGATGTCTGATTTCTGATATCTGCCGTCTGCCGTCCGCCGTCCGCCGTCCCTCTCCCAATCACCAAACCATAGATTACAAAGCATGTCGCTCGCCGCCCACCTCCGCGCCATCGTCGGCGACACGCATGTGCTCGAACGCGCGGCCGAGCTGCTGGTTTACGAATCCGACGGCCTGCCCGGTTACCATCGCACGCCGTCGCTCGCGGTCTTCCCGGCGTCGGCCGATGAAGCGCTCGCGGTCGTGCGCGAGCTGGCGCGGCATGACGCGAAGTTCGTGGCGCGGGGCGCAGGCACGGGTCTGAGCGGCGGGGCGCTCGCCGACGGCATCGTGCTGCTCGGCTTGCAGCGCCTCAAGCGGATCATCGCCATCGACCCCGAACGCCGCGTGGCGCGCGTCGAGCCGGGCGTGGTGAACGTCACGCTCACCAAGGCTGCATCGCCCTATGGACTGCATTATGCCCCCGATCCGTCGAGCCAGACGGCGTGCACGCTGGGCGGCAACCTGGCCGAGAATGCGGGCGGGCCGCACTGCCTCAAGTACGGTGTGACGCTCAACCATGTGGTGGCCGCACGGGTGGCCCTGCCCGACGGGCGTGTGGTCACGCTGGGCGACGAGGACGGCGACGGCCGCGAGGCCGGCGGCTACGACCTGCTCGGCGCGTTCGTGGGCAGCGAAGGGTGCTTTGGCGTCGCGCTCGAATTGACGGTGAAGCTCACGCCCAATCCCGAGCGCGTGGTGACGCTGCTCGCCGATTTCACGAGCATCGACGACGCGGCGCAGACGACGTCGGCGATCATCGGCGCCGGCATTCTACCGGCCGCGCTCGAGATGATGGATCAGGCGACGATCGGCGCGGTGGAGTCGAGCATCTACGCGGCCGGCTATCCCACCGACGCCGCCGCCGTGCTGCTGGTGGAGGTGGATGGCGCGGCGGCCGGGCTCGACGACGACGTGCAGGGGGTGGAACGCATCTGCCGCGCGCACGGTGCACGCGACGTGCGCGTGGCCACCGAGCCGGCGGCGCGCGCCAGGCTCTGGCAGGGACGCAAGAAGGCCTTTGGCGCGATGGGACGCATCGCGCCGCATCTCGTGGTGCAGGACGCCGTGGTACCGCGCACCAAGCTCCCCGCCCTGCTCGCCCGCATCGCCGAGATCGGCGCGGCCAATGCCGTGCGCGTGTGCAACGTCTTCCACGCCGGCGACGGCAACCTGCACCCCAACATTCCCTACGACGCGTCCGATCGCGACGAGGCGACGCGCGTGCATGCCGCGATGAAGCAGATCATGCAGGCCTGCATCGACGCCGGGGGGACGATCACCGGCGAGCACGGCGTGGGGCTCGACAAGTTGCAGTACATGGATGCGCTGTTCACCGCCGACACGCTCGACGCGATGTGCCGGTTGCGCGACGTGTTCGATCCGGCGCGGCGGGCGAATCCGGGGAAGGTGGTGCCGGTGCGGTATTGCAGGGAACGGAGGCCGAAGGGACTGACGGCAGACGGTGGACGGCAGACGGCGGATCGTGCGAACACCGCCGATGGGCTGCCGCCGCAGGACGGCGTGCACGGATGACGCACCGACCGGCAGCCCTTGGCGAACTCTCGGAGTTGATCGTCGGCGCCGCAGCCGCCGCGCAGCCGCTGCGTCTCATCGGGCTCGGCACGTGGCTCGACGGCGGCGCGCCGGTGGCCGCCGAGGCCGAGCCGGTGTCGCTCGACGCGTTCGGCGGAATCATCGAGTACGAGCCGGGCGACCTCACGATCACGGTGGGCGCGGCCACGACGATCGCCGAACTCGACGCGGTGACCGCCGCTCACAACCAGTGGTGCCCGCTCGCGCCGTGGGGCGGCGACGGTGGCTCGGTGGGTGCGACCATCGCCACCGCGACGCCGGGCCCGTACGCGCACGCATTCGGCTTGCCGCGCGACCTGGTGCTCGGCCTCGAGTGCGTGGACGGCACGGGCAAGGTGCTGCGTCCCGGCGGCAAGGTGGTGAAGAACGTCGCCGGGTTCGACCTCGTGCGATTGATGACCGGTTCGTGGGGCTCGCTGGCCGCGATCACGCGCGTGAGCCTGCGGCTGCGCGCGCGGCCCGTCGCCGACCAAACCTGGATTGTATCGGTCGAGGGCGACGCGATTGCCGCGCAACGCGCGTTGCGCCACGGCGCAACATCGCCCATCGCGTGCGAAGTGCTGCCCTCCGACCGGACGGCGGCGGGATCGCGCCTGCTCGTGCGGATCGCCGGCAATGCGAGGTACGTCGAGGCGGCGCGCACGACCGTTCGGCAGGCCGGTCACGCCGAGCCGAGCGACGCCGGTGCGTGGACGGCCATACGCGCGTCGGCCCCCGCCCCGTCGCCGCGCGGCGCGTTGTCCGACGTGGCACGCGCGTTGAACGACGGCGTGAAGCGCGCCTTCGACCCGGCGAACGTTTTGAATCCCGGGATCATGGCATGAGCGCCGCAGCCACGCCCGTTCCGGCCAGCGCACGCGTGCCGGCCGCCGCCTGTCCGCTCGACGGCGATTCGCCGCTGGCGCGCGCGCGCGCCGGACTCGACAGTTGCGTGCACTGCGGGTTCTGCCTGCAGGCGTGCCCCACGTACCTCGCGCTGGAAGACGAAAACGACTCGCCGCGCGGGCGCCTGGTGCTGATGCGCGCCGCCGTCGAGGGGCGCGTGGCACTCGACGATCCCGATATCGCCACGCATCTGAGCCGCTGCCTAGGTTGCCGCGGCTGCGAATCGGCGTGCCCGAGCGGCGTGCCGTACGGGCACCTGCTCGAGGCGGCGCGCGAGACGCTGGCCGTGATGCGGCCGCTGCCGCTCCTGGCGCGCGCCATTCTGTGGGCGTTCGCGCGTCCCGCGGTGCTGCGCGTCGCCTTCTGGTTTGGCCGCATGGCGCGCGACACGGGCATCGCCGCCGAACTCGCGCGCCTGCCGGGCGCGCTGGGATTTCCATTCGCGATGCTCGCCTCGACGGCGCGTGACGCGGCGCACGGCGGTGCGCACGACGGAGCGGGCCGCGGCGCGTTCCACGCGGCATCGGCACGATACCCGGGTGCACCGCCGACGCGCGGGCGAGTTGCCACACTCGACGGCTGTGTGATGGAGGGGTTGTTCACCAGCGTGAACCGCGCCACCGAGCGCGTGCTGGCCGCCAACGGCTACTCGCTGTGCGCTGCGCCGGGCCAGCAGTGCTGCGGCGCGCTGCACGTGCATGCCGGCGACGCGGCGACCGCGCGCGACCTCGCGCGGACGAACATCGCGGCGTTCGAGGCGAGCGGCGCCGAATTCGTGGCCGCGAACTCCGCCGGGTGCGGCGCGATGATGAAGGAATACGGACAGCTGCTCGCCAATGATCCGGCGTGGAGCGCGCGCGCCAGGGCGTTCAGCGCGCGGGTGCGCGACGCGAGCGAGTTGCTGGCCGCGGCCGGGCCGCGCATCGGCGCGGCGCTGCCGCGCCGCATCACGTACGATGCCCCGTGCCACCTCGAGCACGCCCAGAAGCTGAGCGCCCCTCCGCTGCGGGTGCTGGCATCGATTCCCGGTCTCGAGCACACGGTGCTCGAGGATCGCGAGCAGTGCTGCGGCAGTGCCGGCATCTTCAATCTCATCGAGCCGGGCGTGTCCGAGCGCGTGCTCGGCGCGAAGCTGGAGTGCATCGCCGCCACCGGCGCGCCGGTGGTGGTGACCGGAAACCCCGGGTGCCTGATGCAGATCGGCGCCGGGCTGCTGCGCGACGGGCGCGGCGTGGTGGCGCGCCATCCCGTCGAACTGCTGGACGAGAGCTACGCCCGGCTGGAGCGCTAGATGCAGGCCGTCCTGCTGGAATTCGAGGGCGTTCTCGCCGACACGACGCCGCACCGCGTGGCGGCGCTGCGCGACGCGCTGCTCGTCGACGGGCTGTCGCTCGATGACGAGACGTGGACGGAACACTGCCTGGGACTCGGCGTGGACGCCGCCGTGCGCGCCGCGCGGCGCGCGCTCGGCGCGGATGACGACCCGGTGGCCGAAGAGCTGGCGCGCGTGCGCGCCGAGCGGGCGTTCACGCTGCGCATCGGGCGCGGCCTGTCGATGCAGCCCGGCGGGATCGCGCTCGTGCAGGCGCTGCGCTCGCAGGCGCGGCTCGCGCTGGTGACGCGCGCGGCGCGCCGCGACGTGGACTTCGTGCTGACGCTGGCCGGCATGGCGGACAGCTTCACGTGCATGGTGACCGCCGACGACAAGGTGGATGGCAAGCCGTCGCCGGCGCCCTACACGCTGGCGCTCGAACGGTTGTCGCGCACGGCCGCGGTCTCGGGCGCCGACGCGCTGGCGTTCGAGGATGCGCGCCCGGGCATTCGCGCGGCGCGCGCCGCCGGCGTCCGCGTGGTGGCGGTGGGTCCACTCCCCGTGCATCACGCGATGGAGTCCGACCTGTACTATCCCACGTTGTCGGGCCTGTCGTTCGACGAGATGCGGTTGCTCGCGCGTGGGGGACGGCGGTGAACGCGGCCGTCGCCGCGCCGACGGCCGCCGAGTACGACGCGCTGCGCCAGGATGCCGCGTTCGTCGATCGCTCCGACCGGTTGCGCATGACGTTCACCGGCGCACAGGCGGACGCGACGCTCAACGGGCTCGTGACCAGCGACGTGCTGGCACTGCAGCCGGGGCACGGACAGTATGCCGCGGCGCTCACCGCCAAGGGCAGGGTGATCGCGGATCCGCGCATCTTTCACCGCGGGGCCGCCGGCTTCCTGGTGGACGTGCCGGCGCGCGCGGCGGCGGGCTTTGCCGCGATGGTCCGCAAGTACGTGAACCCCAGGTACGCACGCTGCGACGACGTGAGCGCGTCGCTGGCATGCCTCGGCGTCACGGGTCCGCACGCCCGGCAAGTGATTGCGCACGCGCTCGGCTGTTTGCCGGCCACGATCGACCTGCTGCCGCCGTACGCCAGCTGCGACCTCCCGTTCGACGACGCGACGGTGATGGTGGCACGCGCAGGCGACTACGGTGTCGACGGCTTCGACTGCTTCGTGGAGACGTCGGCCGCGGCGCGACTGCGCGACACGCTGCGAGCGGCGGGAGCGGCCAACGCGGCGGACGCCGCGCTCGAGACGGTTCGCATCGAAGCCGGCCGGCCGGCGTGGGGCATCGACATGGACGATGAGACGCTTGCCCACGAGGCGGGGCTCGATACGCTCGACGCGATCTCGTATACCAAGGGATGCTACACGGGGCAGGAAGTCGTGGCGCGCGTGCATTTTCGCGGCCACGTCAACCGGGTGCTGCGCGGTCTCCGGCTCGAGGTACCACCCGCCGGCGTGGCACGCGTGTTCCAGGGCGACGCCGAAGTGGGGGACGTGCGCTCACGCGCGCTGTCGCCGCGCCTTGCCGGGATTGCGCTGGCGATGGTGCGCCGCGATCTCGAGCCCGGCACGACGGTGGCCGTGCGCGGAGCCGACGGCGACGCACTGGCGACGGTGGTCGTGCTTCCTTTTCCAGCGTGAGCACCGCGCTCATCACCGGGGCGTCGGGCCTGGTGGGCTCGCACCTCGTCGAGCGGCTGCAAAGCGACGGGTGGCGGCTGCGCGCGCTGGTGAGGGACCGCGCGCGCGCCGGCTGGCTGGCATCTCGCGGCGTCGACCTCGCCGACGGCGACACGCGTGATGTCGAGTCGTTCGTGCGCGCGGCGCAGGGGATGCACTATCTGTTTCACTGCGCCGCGGCCATCACGCCGCGCGGCGGGTGGGAGGCATATCGCGCGCCGAACATCGACGGCACGCGGCACGCGGTGGAGGCGGCCTCGCGCGCCGGGGCACGCCTCCTGCACCTGAGCTCGGTGGCCGTGTACGGGCCGGATGGCCGGTTTGCGCTCGCACACGGCGAGGGGCCGCAGGAGACACGGCCGCTGCTGAACGTCCCCGACGCCGCGTGGTATGCGCGGTCGAAGCGCGACTCGGAGCAGCTCGTGATGGATGCGCATCGCGAAGGGCGCGCCTGGGCCACTGCGGTGCGGCCCTGCGTGATCTACGGGCCGCGCGACCGCCAGTTCGTTCCGCGCGCCGCGGCGCTGCTGCGGCTGCCGCTGGTGCCGCGCATCGGCGCGGGAAACGCCGTGCTGGCGATCGTCCATGCACGCAGCGTGGCCGAGGTCGCGGTGCGTGCCGTCACGAGCGACATTGCCGGCGGGCGGGCTTACAACGTGACGAACGACGCCCCTCTCACGGTGCGCGAGTTCTGCGAGGCCGCGCAGGAAGGGCTGGGACGGCGTGCCCGCTGGCTACCGGTGCCGGGGCCGCTCGCGCGGGGGGCCATGGCCGGAATCGGGGCGGTGCTACGGGCGCTTCAAGTTCCCGGCTCCGCCCTGCTCAACGGACATTCGCTGGATTTCCTGCTGCGGGACAATCCGTTTTCCAGCGCGCGGGCGCGGGCCGAGCTGGCGTGGACGAGCGATGTCGACCCACGCGCCGCGGTGGCGGAGGCGTTTCGCGCCGTCGCGCACTGATGACGAGGGCTCAGCGGATGCACCCGCACCGCCGAGTCGCCCCAACCGCTGACAGGAACCGGCCGGCGATACGGGTGTAGCAACGAACGCGGGCGCGACTTTCGTCGCGCCCGCGTCTTCCAGCAAGAAGCGAGATTACGGCTTCTTGGCGGGAGCCGGAGCGGCGGCCGGAGTGGTCGTCGTCGTGGTCGTCGTGGTCGTCGTGGTGTCCTTCTTGGTGGTGTCAACCGCAGCGGCCGGAGCCGGAGCAGCCGCATCAGCCGCAGGAGCGGCCTCTTCCTTCTTGGCGCAGGCGGCGAGAACGAGCACAGCGGCGACGAGGGCAATGCGCTTCATTGAGAGATCTCCAAAGGAGGGACACGTAAGGCACAGCGCGAGACTGCGCCTTGGTACGCAGTGCTCGAACGCGCTGAATTTACGGAAACAGCACGAATCGTCAAGGCGCATGGCGATCGCTGCGGAATGGGGTGCCCGCCAGCGCCTACCGACAAGTTCTGCTCCGCCTCCGGCCGCCCGAATGTGAGGTCCCGTCACACATAGGGCCGCACCGAAGTTCAGCACCTCAAGATACGATCTAACTGCCACGCGCGCAACCAGTTGCAGGGGGCCTGCAACCCGGCCCTGCCGTATGGGCTGGGCACCCTGTATTTTGCCTTGTTTCCCCTCTTGCGGGACCCGCCGAACTCTTCCGGGGCGTGACACCGTGCCCGAGTCCGCCAGCCAGACCGTCCGGGGCGCCTGTCCGCACGACTGCCCCGACACGTGCGCGATGATCACGACCGTCGAACACGGCCGGGCCGTGCGCGTCCAGGGCGATCCCGATCATCCGTTCACCGCCGGCTTTCTCTGCGCCAAGGTGAACCGCTACCTCGAGCGCACATACCACCCGGATCGGTTGCTGCATCCCCTGAAGCGCGTTGGCGCGAAGGGGCGCGGCGAGTTCGCGCGCGTCAGCTGGGACGAGGCGCTGCGTGACATCGCGTCGCGACTGCGCGCCATCGCCGACAGCGCCGATGGGGCGTCGTCGATTCTGCCGTACTCGTACGCGGGCACGATGGGCCTGTTGCAGGGACAGTCGATGGACCGGCGCTTCTTTCACGCGCTGGGTGCGTCGAAGCTCGATCGCACCATCTGCAGCACGGCGGGCGGGTGGGGGATGCGGATGACGGTTGGCGCCAGCGTCGGCGCCGATGCCGAGGGGATTCCGTCGAGCGATCTCGTGGTGCTGTGGGGGACGAACACGCTCACGTCCAACCCGCATCTCTGGCCGTTCGTGCGCCAGGCGCGCGAGCGCGGCGCCCGCGTGCTCTGCATCGACCCGATTCGCACGCGCACCGCGGACCAGTGCGACGACTGGCTGCCCATCCGCCCGGGCACCGATGCCGCGCTGGCGTTGGCGATGATGCACGTGATTTTCGCCGAGGGGTTGCAGGACGACGACTTCATTGCCCGGCATACGCTCGGCGCCGACGAGTTGCGCGCGCGGGTCGCGGACTACGCGCCATCCCGCGTGGCGTCGATCACCGGGCTCGCCGAGTCGCGCATCATCGACTTCGCACGCGAGTACGGGCGCGCGAGGGCGGCGTTCCTGCGCATCAACTACGGACTGCAGCGCCATGGCGGCGGCGCGATGGCGGTGCGCACCATCGCCTGCCTGCCGGCCGTCACGGGGCACTGGCGTCGCGCGGGCGGCGGTGTGCAGCTCTCGACGAGCGCGAACTTCAAGTACAACACCGCCACGCTCGAGCGCGCCGACCTGTCGCCCGGCGTGCGCACCATCAACATGATCCGGCTGGGCGACGCGCTCACGCTCCCCGACGCCGGCGTCGGCGGACCGCCGGTGCGCGCGCTCATCGTGTACAACTCCAACCCCGCCGCGGTGGCGCCCGACCGCAACCGCGTGCTCGCCGGGTTGCGGCGCGACGACCTGTTCACGGTCGTGCTCGAGCATTTCCAGACCGACACCGCCGACTACGCGGACTACGTGCTCCCGGCCACGACGCAGTTGGAGCACCTCGACGTGCACTTCGCGTACGGGCACCACTACGCCACGCTCAACCGTCCGGCGATCGCGCCGCTGGGTGAGTGCAAGCCCAACACGCAGATCTTCCGCGAGATGGCCGCGCACCTGGCGCTGGACGACGCCTGCTTCGCGGACGACGATGACGCGCTGCTGCGCCAGGCGCTGCAGACGACCGACGCGACGATGGCGACCGTCACGTACGAGGCGCTCATGGCGCACGGCTGGGTGCGGCTCAACGTGCCGACGCCGTACCTCCCGTATGCCGACGGCGGATTCTCCACGCCGAGCGGCAAGTGCGAATTCCTTTCGGCGCGGATGGCGGCCATGGGGCTCGATCCGCTGCCGGCATTTACGCCGCCGCACGAGTTCCCGGAGCTCGTGCCGGAACTCGCCAGGCGATTCCCGCTCACGCTCATCTCGTCGCCGCGCCATCAATTTCTCAACTCGACCTTCGTGAACGTCGCGTCGCTGCGCCGCGACGCCGAGCCCGAGGTGACGCTGCATCCCGACGACGCCGCGTCGCGCGGCATCGTCGCCGGCGTTCGGGTGGACGTGTTCAACGACCGCGGCGCATTTTCCGCGACGGCGCGCATCGGCGACATGGTACGCCCCGGCGTGGTGTGGGCGCCGAGCGTCTGGTGGGCCAAGCTGACCGCGGACGGCCGCAACGCCAACGAGACCACGTCGCAGCGTATCACCGACATGGGCAACGGACCGGTGTTCTACGACAACCTGGTAGAGGTGGCGCCAGCGGAGTGAGCGGCGCGAGCCGGCGCGAGCCGGCGCGAGCCGGCGCTACGCCACCTTCCGCAGCACCGGATAGCGCCGGAACGCCCAGACGGCGTAGATCCCCATCACCGCGGCCATGCCGCCAATGGCCCACGCCACGCCCCACGCCCGCGCGATGGCACCGCTGACGAACGAGCCGATGGGACTGGTGCCGATGTACACGGCGACGAAAATGGAGATGACGCGGCCGCGCAGCACGTCAGGAGCTGCCGCCTGCAGCATGCCGTTGATGACCGCGCTGTTGACCACCATGCACGCGCCAAGGCCGAACAGCAGCGCGCCGGTCACCATCTGCAGGCGCGAGAGACTCACCAGCACGAGCAGCACGGGAAAGGCCATCGCGGAAACCGAGAACGCGCGACGACGCGAGAGCCGCGGACCGGCGGCGGCGAGCCCGAGGGCGCCGAGCATCGCCCCGACGCCGACGCAGGTCATCAGCACGCCGTAGCCGCCGGCGCCAAGCCCCAGCACGTCGCGTGCGAGCACCGGCAGAAGCGTGAGCACGGGAATGCCGAGCAGTGAATAGACGCCGGTGACCTGCATAAGGGCGGCGGAGAGCGGATGTCCACGCACGTGCGCGATGGCCTCGCCCAGCGCGTGCAACGGCCGCGCCGGCGGAGCGAGCGCCAACCGCGGCAGCCGAATGAACGCGAGGCTCGCGAGCACCGCGAGGTACGACAGCGCGTTGATGCCGAAGCACCAGGCGATGCCGTATCGCGCAATGACGATGGCGGCCAGCGACGGCCCCGCGATGCGCGCGAAATTGAAGCCGCTGCTGTTGATCGCGATGGCGTCGATGACATGGTCCTTGCCGACGAGTTCGACGAACATCGACTGCCGGGCCGGAATCTCGAACGACGAAATGATGCCACCGAGCAGCGCGAGGGCGATGAGCCAGCCGATGGTCATGCGCCCCGACCACGTGAACCACCACAGCAGGGCCGCCTCGACGAGCAGCAGCGCCTGCGCGATGGTGACAACGTTGAGGCGGTGAAAGCGGTCGGCAACGAGCCCGCCGGGAAGCGCCAGCACGAGAATGGGGAGCGATCCCGCAGCCGCGACGACGCCGACGAGAAAGGCATCGTTGGAGAGCTGCAACGCAAGCCACCCCTGCGCCACCTGCTGCATCCACGTGCCGATGAGCGAGGTCGTCTGGCCGGCGAAGAAGAGCCGGAAGTTCGGCGAGTGCGAGAGCACGCGGAATGGATTGAGCGACTGGGCGCGCGCGGACATCGCAGAAAGATCGCGGAGGAGCCGGGCGAACGACAGAGTGCCGGTCACCCGTGCCGCCTACGAGTGCCCCGGGCGCGTGCCGCCGGAGAGACGGCGCTTGACCGGTCCGGCGATCGGCCCCTATGCTTCGCACCATGCTCTCCGCGTTCTCGACCGCCGTGCTCGGTTTCCTGCTGGGGTTGCGGCATGCCACCGACGCCGATCACGTCGTGGCGGTCACGACCATCGTGGCGCGGGAACGGACGCTGCGGCGCGCGGCCTGGATCGGCGCGCTGTGGGGAATCGGGCATACGATCACCGTCTTCGCGGTCGGCGGAACGATCATCGCATTCCGCCTGGTGATCCCGCCGCGGCTTGGGCTCATGCTCGAGTTCGGCGTGGCGATCATGCTGATCGTCCTCGGGTTCAGCAACCTGCGCGCTGAGGCGCCGCCGCACGGGCATGGACACGGGCACGAGTTCGATCACCGCCGGCCGCTGCTCATCGGGACGGTGCACGGGCTTGCCGGATCGGCAGCGGTCGCCATCCTCGTGCTGGCAGCGATTCCGCAGACGGCGTGGGCGCTGGCCTACCTGCTCGTGTTCGGTGTCGGCACGATCGCCGGCATGATGCTGGTCACGGTGCTCCTTGCCGCCCCGGCGATGTACGCCAGCGAACGCGTGGCACGCCTGCACGGCGGCATTCGCCTTGCCGCAGGGGCGTTGAGCCTCGCCTTCGGCCTGATGCTCGCCCGCGCGATCATCGTGGGCGGCGGGCTGTTGTCGGCCGCGCCAACCTGGAGTCCCCGGTAGGGACTGCGGGCGACTGCACGCGCCGGCGTTCGGCCATGGCGGCGCGGCCGAGCGGGCACGCGTTACTGATCGGCAGCGGAGGTCGGCGCGGAATCCGATGTGGAAATCGGCCGGGCATCCGCAGACGGCTTCGGCCTGGCATCCGCGCGCTGATGCGCCGATGCATGCTCGCCCGTCGGCACCCGGTGCGTGCCGGTCGACATCCAGAGCGGACGCGGCAGGCTGGTGCCCTTCCATACACTGTAGAGGCGTAGCCCCACCGCCGCCGTTACCGACGCGAATACCGCGAACGGCGCGTGGACCTTCTCGAGCCCGATGAAAACGATGGCGCCGGCGAATGCCGACGTGGTGTACAGCGTGGTGCCGTGGCGGAAGACGACGGGAATTTCGTTGATGAGCAGGTCGCGGATGATGCCGCCGCCGGTGGCGGTGACCACTCCCATCAGCACGGCGACCGCGGACGGCAGCTTGGCGTCGAGCGCCAGCGTCACGCCAACCACCGAGAAGAAGCCAAGGCCGAGGGCATCGACGAACTCGCCGCGCGCCACGAGTTGCCGCGACCAGTCGTGCACCCGCCGGCTGTACACGAACGGGAGGCAGAGCGCGAAGATGACGATCAGGTACTCCCAGCGCGACACCCAGAAGAAGGGGCGCCGGTCGAGGAGCACGTCGCGGATGGTGCCGCCACCGAACGAGGTGACGATCGCGAGCGCGTACGTGCCCACGAAGTCGAGGTTCTTCTTCGCGGCCGTGATCATCGCCGACAGCGCGCCGAGGACGACGGCGATGACTTCAAATAGGAGGACGGCGGACAGGGTGCGGGGTCTTGGTGAGGAGGGTGAGTGGCAGGCGAGGAGCGAGCATGGGACGGGCCTCCCGGCGTGCGGCGGCTTTCTCAACCTAACCGACTTGGGGAGGAGCGACAGCACGTCGCCGGCCTGTACCTTTCAGAGGCATGCCTGCCCCCCGCCCTCCCGCGCCGCTTCCTGCGGCCGCCGACGCACGCGATTTCTCCCGCCGTCTCCGCGCCTGGTTCCGGCGCAACGCCCGCGACCTGCCGTGGCGCCAGACGCGGGATCCGTACCGCATCCTCGTCTCCGAGCTGATGCTCCAGCAGACGCAGGTGTCGCGGGTGCTCGACTTCTACGCGCGCTTCCTGTCGCGCTTTCCGGACCTCGCGTCGCTCGCGTCGGCGCGCGAAGCGCAGGTCCTCGCCCAGTGGCGCGGACTCGGCTATTACGCGCGGGCGCGCAACCTGCACCGGCTGGCGCGGCGCGTGGTGCGCGAAGACGCGGCGCACTACGGCGGAGCCCTCCCCGCGGAGCCGGAGGCACTGCGCGCCCTGCCCGGAGTCGGCGCCTACACGGCGGGGGCGGTCGCGAGCTTCGCGTACGAACGGCGCGCGGCGCTGGTCGACACCAACGTGGCGCGCGTGCTCCGGCGCTGCTTCGCACCCACGCTGCAGCCCAAGCGCGCGCGCGACCGGGCGCGGCTCTGGGACATCGCCGAGGCGATCCTGCCGCGCACGGGGCGCGCGGTCTGGGCGCACAACCAGGCGCTGATGGAACTCGGCGCGCTGGTCTGCACGGCCCGCGTGGCCCATTGCAGTCGGTGTCCGGTGCGCCGAGTCTGCGCGACCGCCCGGCAGGCGGCGAGTTCCGGATTCCGACGGGCGTGACCGCCGCCGCCGGGGGCAATGACGAGGGGGCGCGCTGGTGACCCAGCGCGCCCCTTCGTCCTTCGGGATCCGGAATCGAGATCCGGGATCAACTCCGGAATCCGACCTCCCCCATCATGCCGCTACTTCACGATCTTGCGCTTGTAGTCCAGCGCCGACTTGTACGGCCGCTCGCCGTAGCCGGTGTAGATCTGCCGCGGACGGGCGATCTTCTGTTCCTTGTCGAGCAGCAGCTCCTCCCACTGCGACATCCACCCCGCGGTGCGGGCGATCGCGAACAGCACCGTGAAGTAGTCGGTGGGGAAGTGCAGGGCGCGATAGATCAGACCGGTGTAGAAGTCGACGTTCGGGTACAGCTTGCGCTTGATGAAGTACTCGTCGCTGAGCGCGATCCGCTCGAGCTCGAGGGCAATCTCCATGTCCTTGCCCATGCCCGTGATCTTGAGCACCTGGTCGCACAGACCCTTCACGATCTTGGCGCGCGGATCGTAGCTCTTGTACACGCGGTGGCCGAAGCCCATGAGCCGGGATTCGCCCTTGCCGTTCTTCACGTTCTCGATGAAGGCCGGGATGTTGTTCGGATGGCCGATCTCCTCGAGCATGCGCAGCACGGCCTCGTTGGCGCCGCCGTGCAGCGGGCCGTACAGGGCGTTGATGCCGGCCGAGACGGCCGAGTACGGATCGACCTGCGACGACCCGACGGCGCGCACGGCGTTGGTCGAGCAGTTCTGCTCGTGGTCGGCGTGCAGGATGAAGAGCACGTCGACGGCGTGGGCGAACACGGGATGGGCCTCGTACTTCGGCTCCGACATGCGAGAGATCATCGAGAGGAAGTTCTCGGTGTACGGCAGCGAGTTGTCGGGGTAGACGAGCGGAAGCCCCTTCACGTGGCGATAGGCGAACGCCGCGATCGTCGGCATCTTGGCCAGCAGGCGGATGAACGCGATGTTGCGCTCGACCGGGTCGTGAATCGACTTCGCCGTGGGATAGAACGACGACAGCGCCGACACGCCGGCGGCCAGCATCGACATCGGGTGCGCGTCGTACCGGAAGCCCTGCAGGAACTGCCGGAAGTTCTCGTGCACGTAGGTGTGGTACGTGATGTCCGACACCCACTGGTCGTACTCCGCCTGGGTCGGCAGTTCGCCGTGGCGCAGCAGCCAGGCCACTTCGAGGAAGCTTGCCTTTTCCGCCAGTTGCTCGATGGGATAGCCGCGATAGCGCAGGATGCCCTTGTCGCCATCGATGAAGGTGATCGCCGACCGGGTCGACGCGGTGTTCATGAACGCCGGATCGTAGCCCATGATCCCGAAGTCATCGGGCTTGACCTTGATCTGCTTCAGGTCGGCGGTGCGAATGGTCTCATCCGTGATCGGGGCATAGTACACCTTGCCGGTGCGCGAGTCCTTGATCTCGAGATGCTCTCCAGCGGGCGGCCCCTTGGCCGCATCGGTCGAACCAGACATGGTCGTCTACCAGTACCCGAATGGGCGAGACCGCAATGGCGCGTTCGCGCGATTTGGCGCGGGCTCGGTCAATGTGAACGGGGCCCGGCCCGAAGACCGCCCCGGTGAAAAAAAGCGCGAACACCGCACGTGCAACAGTGTAAGCTACTGCCCGAACGCGCGATGCCGTATGATGAACGGCACACACGCGTGAAACGTTACTCCATTACCGCGTCCCGCGGAGGGGCAACTTACCCGACATGGCCATCCTGAATCCGGCTGACGTCCCCACGCTCGCGCCGATGCGCCTGGCGCTTGTCGCCCTCGCCGCAGCGTGCGCCGGCCTGGTCAACGCCGTCGCCGGGGGTGGCACCCTGCTCACCTTTCCGGCGCTGGTCGCACTGGGCGTTCCGCCGCTGATGGCCAACGCCACCAGCACCGTTGCCCTCTGGCCGGGGACGCTGACCAGCTTCTGGAGCTACCGCGACGCCCTGCGGGGTGCGCGGGCATGGACCGTTCGCTGGGCGCTCCCCAGCCTGCTCGGCGGCATCACCGGCGCTGTCCTCCTTCTCTGCACACCGGCGCGGAATTTCGCTGACAGCGTTCCGTGGCTGATCTGGGGCGCGACGCTCCTGTTCATCCTGCAAGGGCCGATGATGCGGTGGGTCGTGGGGCACGCGCCACACGTGCCCGATGGCGCGGAATTGCTTCCTCCGCGCACGGGATTTCTGTTCTACCAGTTCGTCGTCGCGGTCTATGGAGGCTACTTTGGGGCGGGCGCGGGAATCCTGATGCTCGCCGCACTCGGCATGATGGGCCTCACCAACATCCATACGATGAACGGTCTGAAGAACTGGGGTGGCCTCAACATCAACGTCGTCGCGGTGCTGATCTTCGGCGTGAGCGGCATCGTGCACTGGCCAGTGGCGCTGACGATGGCGATCGGTTCGTCGGCGGGTGGCGTGCTCGGCGCGCGACTCGCGCAGCGCGTGGGCCAGCAATGGGTGCGACGCGCCATCATCGCGATCGGCATCGGGAGCGGCGCGTGGATGCTGGCGCAGCGGATGGGCCTGTGACAAGCGCGGCACGCCCTCAGACCCTGCGCCCCGCCGAGTGGCTCGCCGAGATCGCGGCGCTATCGCCGGATGAGGCGCTGACGCGGCTCGGCAGCAGCCGGGAGGGGCTGACCGACGCGACGGTCGGGGCGCGGCGCGCCGAGTGGGGACGCAACGTCATCGCGCACGAGCGGCCCCCGCACTGGTACGTGCTGCTCGCGCGCGCGCTGGCCAATCCGTTCAACCTCGTGCTCATGACGCTCGCCGCCCTGTCGTGGATGACGGGTGACCGCGAAGGCGTGTACGTGATTGCCGCGATGGTGTTGCTGAGCACCGGACTGCGGTTCGCGCAGGAGTTCCGGTCGCAGCAGGCGGCGGTGGCGCTGCGGCAGCTGGTGCGCACCAACGCCACGGTGGAACGCGACGGCGACGAATTCCCCGCCGGCGCTACCCCGGCCGCACGACGGCGCGAGGTGCCGATGGACGAGCTCGTGCCGGGCGACCTCGTCTATCTCTCGGCGGGCGACATGGTGCCGGCCGACGTGCGCGTGCTCTCGGCCAGGGATCTGTTTCTCAGCCAGTCGGCGATCACCGGCGAATCGCTGCCCGTGGAGAAGTTCGACACGGCGAGCGTCCCCGGGGCGGGCGCGGCGGCGATGGACCTGCCGACCGTCTGCTTCATGGGCACCAACGTCGTGAGCGGCAGCGGGACGGCGGTGGCCGTGAATACCGGCGCGCGCACCGCCATGGGCTCGATGGCGCACGGCGTGCTGGCGCGGCGCGCGACGACGGCGTTCGACGTCGGCGTGCAGCAGGTCAGCTGGCTGCTGATCCGTTTCATGCTGGTGATGGTGCCCGTGGTGATCGTGATCAACGGCCTGACCAAGGGCAATTGGCTGGAGGCGTTCCTGTTCGGCCTCGCCGTGGCGGTGGGGCTGACGCCCGAGATGTTGCCGATGGTGGTGACGGCGAACCTCGCCAAGGGCGCGGTGACGATGGCGCGGCACAAGACGATCGTGAAGAAGCTGGACGCCATCCAGAACTTCGGCGCGATGGACGTGCTGTGCACCGACAAGACGGGGACGTTGACGCAGGACCACATCGTCCTCGAGCGCCACATGAATGTCGTCGGCGAAGAGGACGACTGGGTGCTGGCCCTCGCCTATCTCAACAGCTACTACCAGACGGGGTTGAAGAACCTGCTCGACGTCGCCGTGCTCGAGCACGGCGAGATTCGCGCGGAATTGGCGATCGACCACGCCTACGGCAAGATCGACGAGATTCCGTTCGATTTCGTGCGGCGCCGCATGTCGGTGGTCGTCGACCACGAGGGGCGGCACCACCAGCTCATCTGCAAGGGGGCCGTCGAGGAAGTGCTCGCCTCCTGCCAGTGGGTGCGAGACGAGGAGCGGCTGGTGGCGTTCGACCAGGCGCGGCGCGACGTGGCCGAAGACATCGTCGCCGAACTGAATGGCGACGGCTTTCGCGTGGTGGCGGTGGCGTACCGCGATTTCGAGCCGCGCACGGGCCCGTACACGGTGGCGGACGAATCCGAGCTCGTCCTCGCGGGCTTCATCGGCTTCCTCGATCCGCCCAAGGAGACGGCGGCGCCCGCGCTGCGCGCGTTCGCGCAGCACGGCGTGCGCGTGATGGTACTCACCGGCGACAACGACATCGTGACCCGCAAGGTGTGCCGCGACGTCGGGTTCGACGCGGGGCAGATCGTGCTCGGTCACGAGATGCGCGCGCTCGACGACACGGCGCTGGGCGCGCTCGTCGACCGGACATCGGTGTTCGCCAAGATGACGCCGGACGACAAGGTGCGCGTGGTGAAGGCGCTGCGCGCGCGCGGCCACACGGTGGGTTTTCTGGGCGACGGCATCAACGACGCGGGCGCGCTGCGCGCCGCCGACGTCGGCATCTCGGTGGATACCGCGGTCGACATCGCCAAGGAGTCGGCCGACCTGATTCTGCTCGAGAAGAACCTGATGGTGCTCGAGGACGCCGTGATCGAGGGGCGCAAGACCTTCGGCAACACCATCAAGTACATCAAGATGGCGGCGAGCTCGAACTTCGGAAACGTGTTCAGCGTGGTCGTGGCGAGCGCGTTCCTGCCGTTCCTGCCGATGCTCCCGGCGCAGATGCTGATCCAGAACCTGCTCTACGATTGTTCGCAGGCGGCCATTCCGTTCGACAACATGGACGCCGAGTGGATCGCGGTGCCGCGCGCGTGGAAGGCCGGCGACATCGGGCGGTTCATGCTGTTCATCGGACCCATCAGCTCGGTGTTCGACATCACCACGTTCCTGATCCTCTGGTACCTGTTCGGCGCCAACGGGCCCGAACATGCCTCGCTCTTCCAGTCCGGGTGGTTCGTCGAGGGACTGGCCAGCCAGACGCTGATCGTGCACATGATCCGCACGTCGCGCGTGCCATTCCTGCAGAGCCGCGCGTCACTGCCGGTGCTGCTGACCACGGCGACGGTGATTCTCGCCGCCATCGCCCTGCCGTTCACGCGGTTCGGCGCCAGCCTCGGCATGTCGCCGCTGCCGTGGACGTACTTCCCGTTCCTCGTGATGGTGCTGCTCTGCTACACGCTGCTCACACAGGTGGTGAAGGGGTGGTACATCCGGAAGTTCGCGAGCTGGCTGTGACCTAGGGCATCGGCTTCACGCGCTTGCCCCACGTCGGCGCGGGCGGCTCCTTCATGGCACGCTGCACCGGCTTGGCCTGCAGCTGCCGGAGCGCTTCCTGCACCGCGCGCTCGAGCTGCGGATCGCGGCCGGCTGCCACGTCCTTCGGCCAGTTCTCGACGTCGACGTCGGGCGCCTGTCCCACGTTCTCGACGTCCCACTGGTTGTCGCGGCGAAAGAAGCCGCCGCGTGGCGCAATCATCGACCCGCCGTCGATGAAGCCGGGCGTGTCGGCCGTGTGCACGAGGCCGCCCCACGTCCGCTTGCCGACCAGCATGCCGATCTTGCGGTACTTGAACATCCACGGCATGAGGTCGCCGCCCGAGCCGGCCTGCTCGTTGATGATCATCACCTTCGGCCCCCAGATGCCGGCCGCGGGGCTGGTGAACGGCACGCGATCGCCGGCGACGTTGTTGAAATAGCCGTCGAAATCGCGCTGCAGCACGTCGATGATGTAGTCGGCCGCCGAGCCGCCGCCGTTGAACCGTTCGTCGATGACCGCGCCCTGCTTGTCCTGCTGCGCGAAGTAGTACCGATTGAAGCTCGTGTAGCCCGGCTGGCCGGTGTTGGGCAGGTGCACGTACGCCAGCTTGCCGCCGGACAGCGAGTCGACCGCGCGGCGGTTGTGCTCCACCCACGCGCGCGAGCGCAGCCCCTGGTCGCTGGCCACCGGAATCACCGTCACGCGGCGCGCACCGTCCGCCGTCGGCTTGTCGTTGACGGTCAGCACCGTCTGCCGGCCCGCGGTGCCGTCGAGCAGGCGATACAGGTTGTCGCTCGTGCGCAGTTCCTCGCCGTTCACGGCAATCACGAAGTCGCCCACGCGCACGTCCACGCCCGGCACCGCGAGCGGAGCGCGGAGGTCTGTGTTCCAGCTCTCGTTGTCGTAGATGCGCGCGATGCGGTAGCGTCCCTGTTCGATGACGAAGTCCGCGCCAAGCTGCCCGCCGGTGTTCGCCGGCACGGCGGGCATGTCGCCGCCGCGCACGTACGAATGCCCGATGGCGATCTCGGCACCCATCTGGTCCATGAGGTAGTTGAGGTCGCTGCGGTGGTTCACGAACGGCAGCAGCGCGCCGTACATCGTGCGCATTCTCGGCCAATCGGCGCCGTGCATGGTGGGCACGTACAGGTAGTCGCGCTGGTTGCGCCACCCTTCGTTGAAGATCTGCTGGAACTCGAGCTTCGGGTCGATCCACGCGCGCAGCGTCGCGTTGAGTCGGCCGGCGCCGGCCGGCGGCGGCGCGCCCGTGGCGTCCACGATGAAGAGCGACGGACCAGCCGGCACACCGGCCGCAGGCGCTCCACCGCCCGAGCCGCCGCCCGCTCGGTACAGCAGCTTGCGGCCGTCGTGGCTGACGTCGAAGTCGGCCACGCCGCTCAGAAAGGCCGTCGCGCGACGGTCGCGCAACTGATATCGGTGCAGCGTCTGACCGCCAGCGCTCGCGCTCGCACCCGTGCCGGACGCCGGCACGGCTTCGCTGAGGAAGACCGTTCCGGCCGTGCCGACCTGCAGCTTGGAGTAGCTGCGCGTGGCGACCCCCGGCACACTGACGATGCGCGACGCGAGGCCGTCGAAATCGATGGCGACGGTGACACCGGCCTTCGGGCGCGCATCGGCGCCGACAGCGGCCGCGGGCGCTGCCGGCGCACCCTCCGCGACCACCGGCTCGCCGCCACGCACCGTACGCGTGGCACTCGACGCGGCGCTCGCCCCCGTCTCTTCGTCGCTTTCCGGCAACAGCGGCGTCGGTTCGCCCTTCGCGAGAATCGCGAAGTACAACCCGTACGTCGTCTCGAACGGATAGTTCGTCATGTCGAGCCACTGCGACTTGAGCCCGAAGTCGGTGCTCGCCAGAAACCAGAGGTACTTGCCGCTCGCGTCCCACGCCGGCCACGACGCGTCGGAAAGACCATCGGTGACGGGCTTCGCCGCGCCGCTCTCCACGTTCACCGCCACGATCTGCTTGTACAGCGAGTTGAGGTGGCGCACGTAGGCGATCCACTTCGAGTCGGGACTCCAGACGGGGTTCATCGTCCGGGCCGGCACCATCCACGGGTCTTCGCCCATCACCTTCGCCTGAGCGCTCGCGACGTCGAGCACCCAGAGCTTGAGGTCGGTGTCGGTGTACAGGATCTTCTTGCCGTCGGGCGACCAGGCGGGCGTGTAGTAATGCTTGTGGTTGGGGAGAGCGATTTCGCGCGGCGGCGTGAGGCCGTCGGCCGGCTCGATGTACAGCTTGTACTCGCCGCTCTTGTCGCTGAAGTACGAGATGGACTTGCCGTCGGGACTCCACGCGGGATCGCGTTCGGCCGACGCGCTCGACGGGGCGATGTTGCGGACGTCGCCCTTCTCGGCCGGGATCGTGAAGATCTCGCCGCGTGCCTCGACCGCAGCGCGCTTGCCGGTGGGGCTGAGCGCCATGTTGGCGATGCGCGCACCCACATCCTTCCACGCCGGCATCATCCAAGGAAAGTCGCCCGCGGCCGTGATATTGACCCGATGCTCCTTTCCCGTCTTCGGATCGAGCTCGTGGATATACCCCGCCTGCTCGAACACCACCACGCCCGCGCCGGCGTCGAGCGTCTTGACGTCGAAATCGGCGAAGTCGGTGGCCTGCGCCAGTTTCTTCGACTTCGTGTCGTACGACCAGACGTTGGCCACGCCGTCGCGGTCGGAGATGAAGTACACCACGTCGCCCACCCACGCCGGCTCCATGTCCTTGGAGTCCTTCCACGGCGGCGTTTCGACGTCGAGCGTCTTGAGATCGGCGATCCAGATGGGGCGATTCTGCCCACCGCGATAGTTGCGGCGTTCCTCGTCCCAGCTGTTGTTCATGCGGTAGGCTATCCGCTTGCCATCGGGGGCGAGGCGCCCCTGATAGCCACGGTTGATGTTGAGATACGTCTCGGGGCCGCCATCCACGGGCACCGTGTAGAACTTGGGCGCGGCCGACGGACCGAAGGTTTCGCGCGACGACGAGAAGAGCACCGCCTTGCCGTCGGGGGTCCACCCCTGCACCAAGTCCGGCGCCGAGTTCCAGGTGAGCCGCTTCGGCGTGCCGCCGTCCACCGGCACCACATACACGTCGGTGTTGCCGCCGTACTCGGCGCTGAAGGCCACGAGGGCACCGTCGGGCGAGAGCTTGGGATTTTGCGTTTCACCCTGGAAGCTCGTGAGGCGCCGCGCGGCGCCGCCGGCGCGGTCGACGACCCAGATGTTCTGCGCGTACGCAAAGGCGATGTGCCGAGCACTCACCGAGGGCGAGCGCAGCATGCGGGTTTGCGCGGGCAGCGCGCCCGCGGAGCAAAGGCCGGCGAGGAGGCACACGGAGCGAAGACGGAGCATCGGAGTCGAGGCTGGGGGTGGCGCACGCGGCCGCCGCCTGTGGCGCCGGTGCGCATCAAGATTCGCGCGCGCCACCACGGACGTCTAGGGGCATGATGGCAAGAATCGGATAGTGCGCGCGTCGGCCAGCCGCTAATCTCCCCGCATGCCACGCACACCGATTACCGCCCTCACCGACGCGACACTCGACCCGGCCGACTGGGACGCGTTCCGCGCGCTCGCCCACCGGATGGTCGACGACTCCCTCGACTTTCTCCGCACGCTCCCCGAGCGCCCGGCGTGGACGCCGCTCCCCGCGGACGTGCAAGCATCGCTCGCCGCCGAAGCCGTACCCCGCGCGCCGCAGGGCGAGACGGCGGTGTACGGCCAGTTCCTGCACCAGGTGCTCCCGTACACCAACGGCTCGCGGAGCCCGCGGTTCTTCGGCTGGGTGCAGGGCAACGGCACGCCGCTCGGCATGATGGCCGACATGCTCGCGTCGGGCATGAACGCGCACATGGCGGGCTTCAATGACGCGCCGCGCCTGGTCGAAGAACGCGTGATCGCGTGGCTCGGCGAACTGATGGGATTTCCGGCGGGGAGCGGCGGCCTGCTGATGAGCGGCGGGACGATGGCCAACTACCTGGGGCTGGCGGTCGCACGGCACGTCAAGGCGGGGTTCGACATCCGCGCGCTGGGCGCACTTGGCGGGCCGCGTCTCACCGTGTACGCGTCGAGCGAAGTGCACAGCTGGGCGCAGAAGTGCCTCGAACTGCTCGGGCTCGGCCACGACTCGCTGCGCAAGGTGCCCGTGGACGACGCATTCCGCGTGGACGTCGCGTCGATGCGCGCGATGATCGCCGCCGACCGGGCCGCCGGGCTGCGTCCCATCTGCGTGGTCGGCACGGCCGGGACGGTGAACAGCGGCGCGACCGACGACCTCGACGCGATCGCCGATCTGGCCGCCGAGGAGCAGTTGTGGTTCCACGTGGACGGCGCGTTCGGCGCGCTGGCGCGATTGTCCCCGACGCTCTCACCCATCGTGAAGGGGATGGAGCGCGCCGATTCCCTGGCGCTCGACCTGCACAAGTGGGGATTCCTGCCGTTCGAGATCGCGTGCGCACTGGTGCGCGACGCCGGTGCGCAGCGCACGGCCTTTGCGCTGACGCCAAGCTACCTGCGCGACGAGGGGCGCGGCGTCATCGCCGGCGGACTGACGTTCGCCGAGCGCGGTCCGGAGCTGACCCGCGGCTTCAAGGCGCTCAAGGCGTGGATGTCGTTCAAGGCGCACGGCGTGGATGCCATTGGCGCGATCGTCGAGCAGAACGTGCTGCAGGCGCGGGCGTTCGCCGAGCGCATCGCCCCGGTGCCAGGCATCGAGGTCAGCGCGCCGGTGTCGCTGAACATCGTGTGCTGGCGCTGGGTGCCGGCGGGCTTCACGGGCGAGCAGTGCGACGCGCTCAATCGCGAACTGCTGCTGCGCATCCAGGAGTCGGGGCTGGCCGTCCCGAGCGGTTCGATGATTCGCGGGCGGTACGTGATTCGCACTTGCATCACCAACCATCGCACGCGGTGGGCGGATCTCGAGCGGTTCGCGGACGGGATCGCGCCGCTGGCGTCGGAGATCGAGACCGCGATGCGACAGTAGGTTCGGAGCGCGCGCGAACTGCAACCGCGGGCCGCGGATTCTGCAGATGCTCGCGGATATCGCGGAGATCACGGAGATCGCGGATACGGCGACTGCCTGCCGCGCCGATCCGCGAGATCCGCGGCAAGTCCCCAGACGGTCACGCCAAATCGACTATGGCGCGATCTGGTGCTCCGCGCCAACCACGCCACCGCGCGTGGACGAGTACTGCAGGTTCAGCTTGCGATCCTCCGCCGCCGAGCCGGCCTTCACGCGCAGCGTAATGACCTTGGTCTCGCCGCCGTTCACCCAGAACTCCGCCGGCCGGCCGACGACCTTCGTGTTCGCCGTCCCTGCGCGGACGGTGATCACGTCGGGACGCACGATCTTCACGCGCTTCGCCATCTCGAGCGCGGTGGGGAGCCGGCCGTTGTTGCGCAGGGTCACCTTGATCTCGTGCGTCGCGGAATCGGCCGGGGCCTTGGCGCCCTTGGCCAGCTTGACCGGCGCGGACGCGACGCTCACGATCTCAACCGACGGCAGCGACTGCGCGAGGTACAGGTTGAACATCGCCTCGTTGCGCGCCCACTTCTCCAGCCATTCGGTGGGCGGGTTCTGCGACCAGAACTTGGGATTCATGCCGCCGATCTCGACCTCGCCGAGTTGCGGATGGCTGAACCGTGTCCACGGCTTGAAGCACTTGCCGCCAAACTCCTCGTCGCAGAAGCGAAGCACTTCGTATTCGTCGATCTTTCCGTCCTTGTTGTAGTCCTTCTCGCGACCGCCATTCCAGAGTTCGTCGCCGTACCAGATGGCGCCGTACTGGAAGTAGCCAAAGTCCGGGCCGTGGCCGAAGAGCGGTTCGGGACGCGCCGAATCGCCCGTGATCGGGTTCACGCCACCGCGCGTGTTGTAGACGCGATAGACGTCGCCGGCCCACGGATAGCCCGTCTTCGCCTTGCCCACCGAATCGAAGTGCTGGTAGAACTTGAGGTCGGCGGGGTACATGCATTCCTTCTCTTCGCACGTCGACGGCGCGCGCAGCATCATCGGCACGGCGGTGTCCATCGAGTTGGCGACGCCAATGTTCGGGTGCGTCATGAGGAACAGCACCACGGCGCGCGTCTCGGGCTCGGACAGCGGATACTCGCCAGCGCCGCCCTGCGTGTAGCCGCGCCCCGTCGCCTCTTTCATCGGGCGCCAGTTCTCGGGGTAGTTGCGGTGCAGGTCGAGACCGCCGACGCCGTCTTCGTTGTAGCGGCCGTCGCCGTCGTTGTCGATCCCTTCGGAGTAGAGCAGGTAATCGCCCTTGCCGGCGCCGACGCGGCGCATCAGCCGGCCACTCTTGTCGAGTGTGTCCTTTAGCGCATCGCCCTTGCCCGCGCCGACGTACTTTCGCATCTGCATGATGAAGCCGTCGCCGTCGAGGTCCTCGGGCGGGTCTTCGTCGAGCAGGCCGTCGCCGTCGTCGTCATACGGGCGCACGGTGCTGCGCAGCGACTGCGCGGTCAGTCGATACAGGTCGGAGCCGTCGGGATTGTTCATCGGCTTGATGTACACGGCTTTCGCCTTCAGGAGCGCCGTGACGTCGGCATCCTTGCCGTAGTTCTCGATCAGATACCACGCCAGGTACAGGGCGCTCTCCGTCCCCGTGATCTCTCCCGCATGGCGACCACCCTCGAAGAACGCGGCCGGCTTGTCGGTGTCCTTCCCCGTCTTCTTGTCGGTCAGCGTCAGTTGCCAGATATCGCGGCCGCCGAAGCTCTTGCCCACCGACGTGAGCGTGACGAACTCGGGATGATCCTTGGCCCACGTCCGCATCCAGTCCTCGACCTCGGCGCTGGTGTGGTAGTGCTTGAAATCCATCTGGCCGGCCACGAGCGGCTTCATCTCGGGATAGTTCGTCAGCGGAAACGCGCTGGTGCCGGCGCGCATGCCCGGCACGACGAGCACCTTGGGCGGACCGGATGGTCCTTCATTGCGGAAGCCGCCGCGCTGGGCTGCGGCGCTCGACGATGCGGCGCAGAGCGCGGCAGCGAACAATCCGATGAAACGCTTCATGTGATCGGGACCCGGTTCGAGTGGCTACCGCGACGCGGACGCACGCGCGGTCACGGGAAGAACGCAGCAGGGGGCCGGGATGCTGGAAAACTACGCGCCGGCGGAGAATGCGCACGCCCGGATCGTCGTGCCAGGCCCCGCAGCAGACCCCACAACGGCATCACGCACGCGACATCGCGACGATCGTCGCCCACTCGGCCGGCGTCACGGGCGTCACCGACAACCGCCCGATGCGAAGCAGCGCCATGCGCGAAAGCGCCGGCGCCGCCTTCATCGCGGCCAGCGTCACCGGCTTGACGAGCGATTCCACCGCGCGGAGGTCCACCATGAACCAGGTTGGCGCGTCCGGCGACGACTCGGCATCGAATCCCGTGTGCCGGGCGTCGAACGCCGTATGGTCGGGGTAGCCCTCGCGCACCACTTCGCAAATCCCCGCGATGTGCTGCGGTTCCGCCATCGAGTGGTAGAAGAAGACGGGGTCGCCGACCTGCATCGCGTCACGCAGGAAGTTGCGCGCGGCGAAGTTGCGGACGCCGTCCCAGTGCGTGGTGCGCTTCGGCGCGCGCTGCAGGTCGTCCCACGAGAAGACGTCGGCTTCCGACTTCACCAGCCAGCAGCGCTTCTCGCCCCGCGCGCGCGGCGAAAAGCACGCACCCCACGGTCCGCCGTCGGGCGTGGCGAACTGAGAGGGCGCCGCGGACTTCATGGGCGCAGTCTTCTTGCTAGCGGCCTTCTTGGCCGCGGCATGCGTGGCCGCAGCCTTCCCGGTACTCGTCGCTATTTTGCGTCTCTTCATCTGCCATCCGCCGTCTGCCGTCTGCCGTCCGCCGTCCGCCGTCCGCCGTCCGCCGTCCGCCGTCCGCCGTCTACCATCTGCCCCTACACTATCCCCTTCGCAATCGCCTTCAGCACCGCATCACCAAACGTGTCGATCTCATCCACGCTCGTGTAAACGCTCGGCGTAATCCGGATACCGCTGAACTCCGGGTGCCCAATCGGCGTCGTCACGATCTTGTGCTTGTCGAGCAGCCAGCCGCCCAGCTTGCCGGGGTCGAGGCCGTCGACACTGAACAGGCAGATGGCACCGGCGCGGTCGTTGTCGAGCGGCGTCAGCACCTTCACGCGGTCGCTCGCCGCGAGCAGGCGCCGCGCCCAGCGGTCGCGCAGGTAGCGCAGGCGCGCGATCTTGCGCGCGGCGCCGATGCCGCGGCTGAACGCGAGTGCCGCCGAGACCGCGTTGAAGTTCGCCTGCGGATGCGTGCCGATCTCCTCGTACTTGCGGATGTTCGCCCGGTTCCCCTCGGTCGAGCCCATCAGCGACCAGAGTTGCGGAATCTTCGCCTGGCGCACGTACAGGAAGCCCGTGCCGATGGGGGCGTGCGTCCACTTGTGCAGCGACGTGCCGTAGTAGTCGCAGTCGAGCGCGTCGCGCGTGAACGGGAAGTGGTTGAACGCGTGCGCCCCGTCGACGAACACCTCGATGCCGAGCGGCCGTGCCATCTGGACGATCTCGCGCACGGGGAGAATCTGGCCCGTGAGGTTCGTGATGTGCGTCACCTCGATGACCTTCGTGCGCGGCGTGATGGCGGCGCGGAACTGATCCACGATGTACTGGTCGCTCGGCGGCGGCACCTTGAACGAGACCTGCTTGAGCACAATCCCCTCGCGGTTCACGCGCTGCTGCCACGAGGTGATCATGCGCGGATAGTTCTGGTTGGTGACGATCACCTCGTCGCCGCGCCTGAGGTCGAGGCCGAAGATCATGATCTCGTTGGCCTCCGACGCGTTGCGCACGACGGCCATTTCCTCGGGATCGCAGCCGAAGTCCCGGGCCAGGTCACGGCGCGTGCTTTCCATCCGCGGTTCGAGCACGCGCCACATGTGCTCCACCGGCAGTTCGTTGGTGAACTTCAGGTCGCGAATCATCTGCTCGAGCACGTGCGACGGCGTCGGCGAGATCCCCCCGTTGTTCAGGTTGATCATCGTCCGGTCGGCGTCGAACGCGCGCTGGATCTCCGCCCAGTACAGTTCGTCGTCGGCAAGCGCGTCCGGCAAGCGGTCACCGGCGATGACGTTGGCCTTGAACAGCCGCTCGAAGGCGTTCGCCCGGAACGCAGGAAGCGTGACACCGACGGCGGCGAGGCTGGCGACGAAGTGGCGGCGTTCCATGGCGGAGCCTCTGGGTGGACGGTGGACGGTAGACGGTAGACGGTAGACGGTAGATGCGTGGCAAATATGCGGCGGTATACAGGATGCGCCAGAACAGAGTTCGACGCTCCACCATCTGCAATCTGCCGTCTGCTGCCCGCCGTCGTCCACCGTCCACCGTCTACCGTCTGCCCCTACGGCACCACCACCAGCCCCGCCTCGCCGCCAAACTCGTCCGTCACCTTCGTCAGGTTCGCCGGCGCGCGCCATTCGCTGCCATTGATGCGCACCGCAACGCGCTGCGGACCCGGCGGCAGATGCACTTGCAATTCCCACGCGTCGAGTACCCACTGCATCGGCACGGGTTTCCAGCCGCTGAAGCCGCCGTACGCTTCCACGCGCGCCGAGGAATTGGCCAGCACTCGGAGGGTGAGCGTGGCCCCACCAGCCGGGTCGGCCTTGGTGAGCGCGATGGCGCCGTAATGGTCGATCTCCAGCACCGCCGGATCGCGTCGCAGAAAGAGCACGCGCACCGTCGCCGAGAGAAACCGGGCGTCAGGGAGGGCCCGCAGCGGGTCGGCCAACTGGCGGCCGCCCGACACGGTCAGCGCCACCACGGGCGACAGATAGAATGCCGCGGCCAGCATCAGCGAGCGGTCGTTCACTTTGGGGCTCACCCCTTCGCCCCGGCGGAGCGTGCCGATGGCGGCGAAGTCCACGGACGAGAACGACTGTTGCACCGTGAGCGTCGCGTCGCGCACCACGTACAGGCCGAACGGACGATTCGACGGCAGGCTGCTCGCGCTCAACAGGTCGGTATCGAACGACCGCGTGACGACGGCCGCCAGCGTTCCCGAGGTCCGCCCGTATTCGCCCCACGCGCCAACGTCGTACGCCGACGACCGCATGGCGGCGCCCGTCCGGTTGGTGGCGCCGGCGGCCACTCCCGCCCAGGTACCGTGCGTGCCATCGGCGTGCTGGACGCGCGTGAACGCGGCGCCGTTGCCGCCGCCCCCCATGCCGTTCAATCCAAAAATCGCGCCGGCGATTCCCGACTCGACGCGCCAGCGCGGGTGCGAGGCAAACTGGTAGCGCATCGCCACCAGGCCCTGGGCAGTGTCGATCGAATCGCGCGCCGCCGTCACCGAACCGCTCGCGGTGGTCACCAGGCGTTCGTGCGTGCGGCGCCACGTCAGCCCCAGCAGGGCGGCCGTGCGCGACCGCGTACCGGCTTGCCGCACCTCGGCGGCGCCAGCCTCCACGCGAATCTCATCAGGGGCCTGCGCCGCCGCACCTTTCATGGCGGCGATCAGCAAGCAGGCGGCAACAGAACCCCTCATCGCATGGGCGTCACGGCCTCCGCGGATTGGTGAACGCGGACGCGGCAGTAGCAGGTGGCAGGAGCGACATCACCCCGCGGGCGCGTAGATCGAGTGCAGCTTCCGGCGCCCAGCCGGCGGCGACGTCGCCTTGGACCGACTGCGCGAGCGCATAGAGCTGCACGTTGCTGGCCCCGCGCGCCATCAGGTCGGTCACAACCTGCGCGGCCCGGTTGGCCGGCAATCCCTTCGCGACGAGCTCCGTGAGCACGCCGAGCGGGAGGGCCAGCGACCGGTTGGGCCAGGCCGCGCGCATCTTCTTCAAGATGGGCGCGGGAACGCCGACATAGAGCGCGTCGGCGCCGGCAGCAATCTCGTCCTCGCCTGGGTTGGGCGCGAGCTGGTCGCGCGCAACCTGCAGCCGCTTTCCAAGGGCGGCGACGGCATCCGCAATGCGCCTCGGCGTTGCCCGCTTGGCGATCCCCTCGTTGGCCTTCGCAATCAGCAGGCCCTCGGGAAGCCCGATCGCCCGCGCGGCCACGAGTTCACGCTCGACCACGCGGCGGAGCGAAAAATCCGCGGTCGCGTCGAGACGCGCCGCCTGCGCCCGCACCCCGGTGGTGGCGGCGAGCGGCGCAAGCGAGAGAAGGAGCAGTCGACGAAGTTTCATCACGGTGCCTGCACGATAAGTACGGAGTTTGCACGCCCGAAGTCCAGATCACGGGCCTTGGGCGAACGCGGATCGGTCATCCAGGCTTGGCCATCGACCACGAAGGCGTAGACGTGGCGGCCCGCCGAAAGCGGAACCGTCACGCTCCATGTGCCTGCTTTCGTGCCGGGCTCGAGCAGCGTGGCGGTCTGCGACCAACCGTTGAAGTCGCCCACCAGTGCCACCCGCGCTGCCCGTACGTCGCGCAGCGTGAACTGCACCGGCGTGGTCGTCGCCTCGCTTGCCCCACGAGACGCCGGCATCATGCGAAGCGCCTGCGCCCTCACCGGCGCCTCCTCCTGCGCCGCCAGCGGCACGCCGCGGTCCCGCCGGACGGCGGCGTCACGCGTCACGAAACCCAAAATCAGCCCCGCCGCGGCCAGCGACAGCGTGGCCGCCAGCGAGAACGGCGCGGATGGCCAGGTCGCCGCGCGCCACCAGCGGCGCGAGCGTCCATCCACGGCGCCGAGAATCCGCGACACGACCCGCGCATTCCGCGGTCGATCCCGCCGCAGCACCGCCGCGGCCCGTTCGATCAATTCGTCTCGAGCATCCATCAGATCAGATCTCCCCTTGCAACCGGGCGCGCAGCGCGTCGCACGCGCGCTTCACCCGCATGCGGAGCGCAGACAGCTGCACTCCGGTAATGACCGCCATGTCTTCGTACGACAGATCCTCCACGTGCCGCAGCAGGAACGCCTCCCGCTGCTCGGTAGGGAGGCCATCAAGCGCCGCCTCTACCTCCTCCAGCAACTCGTCCGTGGCGTCCGGCGCGCTGGCCGCCATCGCCGGCAATTCGCCGGTGATCACCAGCGACTCCCGTCGCCGGCGCCGCTCCCGCACCGTGCGGCACCTGTTCGCCAGAATCCGGAACAACCACGGCTCGAATCGCGCATCGGGCCGAAACTGCCCCAGATGGTCGTAGACCCGCATGAACGTGTCCTGGACCGCTTCCTCCGCATCCCCTTCGTCGCCCAGCATGTACCGCGCGTACCGCATGCATCGCGCGTGGAAGAACTCCACGAGCGCCGCGAACGCGGTGGCATCACCGCCGCGCGCACGCAAAGGAATGGCGGGATCGATGTCGGTACTCGGACGCACGGGGATCGGCTGTGTGGGTTGAATAGCCCACAATACCCCGGGCAACTCCTCCCTCGCTACCGCCTCCGCCCGCCGTGACCGCGATGCCATCGCTCTCCACTTCGGGACCCCTGCCCTTCCCCCTGCCCGATCCAACCGGCGGCCAACGCGCACCGCCGGGCGATAAACGCCGCTAATCCATTGATTCACATTGACTTACACGCGACCAACGCCTGCCATCCAGCGCGCACTCTCCCGCGCAGCTACACTTTGACATACCCGCTCGCGTTCTTCGGCGTCACACTCAGTATCGGCTGGCGGCGCATCAAGTGGCGTCGCATTCTCTCAGACACCATCCGACCAGGGAAGGTTCGTGACCCACTTTGACGCCGTGGTGCCCATCGATCCGTCCGCCGTGACCGCAGCGTCCGCCGCATCCGCTCGACTGCCGGAGTCCCGCGACCCGGCCACCGGAGAAGTGTGGCAGCGCTACCCGGTGGCCGACGAGGCGGCGGTTTGTGCAGCTGTGGCTCGCGCCCGCGCGGCCCAGCCGGCGTGGGCCGCCCTCCCGGCGCGCGTGCGCGCCGACGCCATTCACGTTTTTTCGCACAAGCTCTTTGCCCGGCGAGAGGAGGCCGCGCTCCTCGTCACGCGCGAGAACGGCAAGCCGGTCGGCGAGGCCCTCGGCGTCGACGTCGGCGTGACGCTGGCGCTAGCCGAGCACTTTGCGGTGGCCGCGCCGCGTTTCCTGCGGGGACGATGGCGTCGCAGCTCCATGCTGGCCGCCTGGCGCAAGCGCGTGATGCTCGTCAAGGAACCGTTCGGCGTGGTCGGCGTCATCTCGCCGTGGAACTACCCGATGTTCCTGCCGCTGAGTTCGGCCCTCCCCGCGCTCGCCTGCGGCAACGCGGTGGTGAACAAGCCGAGCGAGTGGACACCCGGCATCGCCGAACTGGTGCGGGAGTGCCTGCTCGAGTCCGGCGTGCCCGCCGACATCTATCAGGTGGTGCACGGCGCCGGCGCCACCGGTGCCGCACTGTGCGAGGAGGTCGACAAGATCTTCTTCACCGGTTCCGAGGCGACGGGGCGCAAGGTCGCGATGGCGTGCGCGCGGCGGCTCGTGCCCTGCGCACTCGAGCTCGGCGGGAGCGACCCCGCCATCGTCCTCGCCGATGCCGACCTGCGGCACGCGGCCAGCGGCATCGCGTGGGGCCGATTTTCCAATGCCGGGCAGACGTGCGTCGCGGCCAAGCGCGTCTTCGTGGAGGCGAGCGTGTACGACGCCTTTCTCGACGCGCTCGTGCACGCCGTCCGGCAGCTGAAGGTCGGACCCGGCACGGCGGACGACACCGATGTGGGTCCGATGATCCGTCCCGAACAGCGCGCGACGATCGCCGCGCAGCATGCCGATGCCATGGCGCGCGGTGCGCGCGAGGCGCTCCGGCTCGATGCGCCGGCCGGCGACAATTACTTTCCGCCGACGATCCTCGTCGACGTGCCGGCCGACAGCCGGCCGATGACGGAAGAGACGTTCGGGCCGTTGCTCCCGGTGACGAAGGTGCGCGACGCGGACGAGGCAATTGCGCGCGCCAACGACACCACGATGGGGCTCTCGGCCAGCGTCTGGACGGGTGACGTGGCGCGCGGCGTCGCCGTGGCGCAGCGCCTGCAGGCGGGGTCGGTGCTGATCAACGACACGTGCACGTCGGCCGGAATCAGCGACGTGCCGCACGGCGGATTCAAGGCGAGCGGACTCGGCAAGGTGCATGGCGAACTCGGCCTGCAGGAGTGCGTGCGCACCAAAGCGATCGCCGTGGACTGGTTCCAGGGATGGCGCCAGCCCTGGTGGTTCGGCTACGGCGCCGAGCATCGCGACGACATCGACGCCTTCCTGCGCTGGGCGCACGGCGCGTCACTGGTCGACCGGGTGCGTGCGCTGCCGAAGGTGCTGCGACTGGTCTTCTGGCCGTCGCGCAAGGTGTAGCCGCCGCTTGTTGATCGGCGCGCGAATGCGCAAATTTTTCGCGTGAACACACCGCTGTTCGTCCTCGACTGGTTGATCGCCGCGCTGCGCGGGGGCTTGTTGGCCTTCGCCGTGGTGGTCGCGATCCTCTGCGTGCTCGACTGGCTGGTGCGGACGCGGCGCATCAATCCGTTCGGCCGGTTCGCGGCCTTCGTGCGCGGCGCCATCCGGCCGTTCACCGCAGCGGTCGAACGCCGTATCCTGCGCGCCGGCGGCAATCCGGTGGCTGCGCCGTGGTGGACGCTCGTCGCTGTCGCGCTGGGCAGCATCGTCCTGCTGAGCCTGCTCGACTTCGTGCGCGAGCAGGTGGCCCTCGCCGCCGGGTACTATCGGCTGCTGGTCTCGTGGACGTTCGGCGTGCTGAAGCTGGCCCTCATCGTCCGCGTGCTGCTGAGCTGGATGCGACCCCCGCCGTTCGCCTGGTACGTGCGGTGGTCGTATGCACTGACCGAATGGTTCCTCCGGCCGCTGCGCGGCATCATCCCGCTCGTCGGCATGGTCGACATCACGCCGCTCATCGCCTACTTCGCGCTCGGCATCGTGCAGGGCTTTCTCGTGCGGCTCGCCTGATGGCGTTCACCGTGACTCCGCGGGGCGAGGGCGTGCGGTTTGCCGTGCACGTGCAACCGCGCGCGAAGAAACCCGGCATCGACGGCACGCACGGCGACGCGCTACGGGTGCGCGTGCAGGCGCCGCCCGTGGACGGGGCCGCCAACGACGCCGTGGTCGCCGTGATCGCCGGAGCGCTGGGCGTGCCGGCGCGCACCGTGCATATTGCGTCGGGCCACACGGCACGCCAGAAGCTGGTGGACGTCGACTCCATTTCCGCACCGGCCGCGCACGCGCGGCTCCTTGCTCCATGATGACATTCCCTCGCCACCGCCCGGACTGATCGTGGCCGACATTCTGCTCATCGGCGCCGACGCGGCGCTGCTCGAAGGCATCGCACAGACGCTCGCCGTCGCCGGCCATCACGTGCTGGCCGCAGGGTCGATCGCCGAGGCGTCGTTCCTGTCGGCCGCGTCGCCGCCGTTGCTCGTCGTGTGCGACCGCACGCTGCTGGCCACCGCCGGCGACGCACGCGGATTGGCGTTCGCGCCCGGCGGCGCACTCGTGGTCTTTGGCGATCCTGTCTCGCCGTTGCCGGGGCCGGTGCGTCGCGCCGTGCTCGCGGAGCTGCGGCTCCCGCTCGAGCGCGCGCGGTTGACGGCGCTGGCCGCGCATGTGGCGGAGCGGGCGCGGCGGACGGGGCGGGATGCCGCGACGCCGACGCCGCCGGAGTCGCGGCCGGCACTCTGACGCTCGCGTGAAAGGCCCGGCGAACGCCATCTGGCGTCAGTTCGAGGGCCGGCTGATCGTTTCGTGCCAGGCGCGGCCCGGCGAGCACACGCGCACACCGGGCACGCTAGCGCGGTTTGCGCGCGCCGCGGTCGACAGCGGCGCGGTGGCCATTCGAGCGGAAGGCGCGCCGACCATCGTCGCCATTCGCAAAGTGGTCGACGTGCCGATCATAGGCATCCGCAAGATCGTGCAGCACGATGGGCTCCGGCTGATCACGCCTTCGCTGCGGTCGGCGCGGGCGCTGGTGAAGGCGGGGGCCGAGATGGTCGCGCTCGACTGCACGGTGCGCGGCCAGCGGTTTGGCGCCATCGCGCGGCTGCAGGCGATCAAGCGCGAACTGGGCGTCCCCGTGTTCGCCGACATCGCCACGCTCGACGAGGCGGTCACAGCCGAACAGGCGGGAGCCGACCTCGTGCTGACGACGATGCGCGGCTACACGAAGGAGACGGCCGGCCTGAACGTCTTCGAGCCCGAGTTCATCGCCCAGCTCGTGGCGACGCTGCACATCCCGGTGATCGCCGAGGGGCATGTTGAGACGCCCGAGCAGGCGCGGGCGGCGCTCGATGCCGGCGCGTTTTCCGTCGTCGTCGGGAGCGCGATCACCCGGCCGAACACCATTGCGCAGCGCTTCGTGCGCGCCGTCGAGTCGTGACCGCGGCGACGGCGAAGCCTGCGCGTTGGCCGCGCGTGGCGTATCGATGGGAATTGGTCGTGTGGCTCTGGCTCGCCTTCTTCTGCAACCAGGCCGACCGCCAGCTCTTCAACGTGGTGCTGCCGAGCATCAAGGCGGACCTCGGCCTTAGCGACGTGCAGCTCGGGCTCGTCGCGACGATGTTCACTGTGGCGCTGGCCGTGATGGTGCCTATTGCCGGGTTCGCGGGCGACCGATTCTCGCGCAAGCGGCTGGTGGTCGCCAGCCTGTTCAGTTGGAGTCTGGCCACGCTGGTGACCGGTTTTGGCTCGGGCCTGGTTTATCTCATCGTCGTGCGCAGTCTCGCCACCGGCGTGGGCGAGGGGTTCTATGCGCCGTCGGCCAACGCGCTGCTCGGCGCCAATCACACCGAGACGCGCGCCCGGGCGATGTCCATCTATCAGACGTCGGTGTACGCGGGCGTGGTGGCGAGCGGGCTGATTGGCGGGGCGGTGGCCGACCGGCTGGGATGGCGCGCGGCGTTCTGGGTGTTTGGCGCGGGCGGCGCGGCGTTGGCGGGGTTGATGGCGTGGCGATTGAGGCCCGATCCGCGCGTGCAAGCCGAGGCGGCGCCCCGCAGCGACGGACTACGCGCGGCCGCCTCGCGCAGCGAGCAGTCGCGCACCGCCGCGCCGCGCATGGGCAACGTGCGCGCGGCCACGACCATACTCGGCACACGCACCGTGATTTTCTTTCTGATCGCGTGTTGCGGCATGATCTTCGTCAACATCGGCTACCTCACGTGGATGCCCACGTATCTGTACGAGCGGTTCGGGTTGTCGTTGGCGCGTGCCGGTTTCTCGAGCATGCTGGCGCATCATGTGTTCGCCGTGGTCGGCGTGCTCGTGGGCGGCTGGCTGTCCGACCGGTACGCGCCACGCCGGCCGCGGTTGCGGCTCGAGTTGCAGGCACTCGGACTGTTGCTCGGCGCGCCCTTTCTGCTGCTGCTCGGCCGCACCGGCGATCTCACGCTCACGTACGCGGCGCTCGCCGGCTTCGGGTTCTTTCGCGGGATCTACGATTCCAACACGTATCCTGTGCTGTTCAGCGTCATCGAACCGCGGCTCCATGCGACGGCGTCGGGTCTCGTGATCGCGATCGCGTTTCTGTTCGGGTCGTTCGCTCCCGTGACGCTCGCCGTGGTCAAGGGAACGTTTGGGCTCGCCGCGGGACTCTCGTCGCTGTCGCTCGTGTATGTAGTCGCCGGGCTCGCGGCTTTCATTGGCGCACAGGCGTACTTCGATCGCGACTATGCCCGGGTGCGCCACGAGGTGTCGGAGGCGGCCGCATGAGCCTTATTCTCTTCCTCGGCGTGGACGGCGGCCAGACGCACACGACCGCGGTGATCGCCGATGCCGACGGGCGCGTGTTCGGGCGCGGCGTCGGCGGACCGTCGAATCATGTGGGCGAGAGCGAGGGCGTGCAGCGATTGACGGAGGCCGTCTCCGGTTCGGTCGGGGCAGCATGCCGGCAGGCGGGGCTCGTGTTGGACGATGTCGAGTTTGAGTCGGCGTGCCTCGGCTTCACCGGTGGCATCCGCAACAAGGAGCCGATTCTTCGCGGCGTGCTCCGAGCGCGGCACCTGCTCGTCACCGACGACGCAACGATCGCGCTCGCCGGCGCGCACGATGGCGGCGCCGGCATCGTGCTGATCGCGGGCACGGGATCCATCTGCGTCGGACGCAACGCCAGCGGCCGCACGGCGCGCGCCGGCGGTTGGGGCTATCTCTTTGGCGACGAAGGGGCGGCGTTCGACATCGTGCGCCAGGCGCTGCGCGCCGCGTTGCGCATGGACGAAGGCTGGGGCCCGTTCACGGCGCTCCACGCGCGACTGCTCGCGGCTACCGACATGAAGGACATGCAGGAGATGCGCCGGCGCTTTTACACCACCGAGTATCCGCGCGACCGTGTTGCCGGATTCGCGACGCTCGTTGACGAAGCTGCCAGCGATGGGGATGCGGTGGCGATCGAAATCCTGGATCAGGCCGGCGACCAGCTGGCAGCGCTTGCGTTGGTCGTGCGACGCTCGTTGTTCGCGCCCGACGAATCGGCACGCGTGGCGCGCTTGGGCGGGATGTTCGAGAGTGTGCGACTGCGCGACGGTTTCGTGCAACGGGTCGAGGCTGTTGCGCTGACTTCAGTTGTCGCGCCGCGGCATGGGCCGGAGATTGGGGCGCTGGTGGAGGCGTATCGGGGGGCGGGGGTGGAGGTGCCGGTCGGCATCCAAGGTCCTCCTCCGCAATCTCCATGACGGCTTGACGTCCGGTCCCGGAAGACCACAAGCTGTGATGCGATATCGACCTGAATTCCCCATGTAATGAGAGGTCCTCGTGATTCCCGTCGGGACAACGGCTCGTCTCACCCTCGTTGTGGTCCTCAGTTTGACAGCGGCCGTCTTGCGGCCAGTGGAAGCACAAGGCGCGCTACGGACCGCACCGCCCGAGATGTCATCGGATTCGACGGCATGGCAACGCGTATTGGTCTATGTGGTGGGCGCCCTCGGCACACAGATCGTGCAATCCGCCTCGGATACGAGTCCGCAGCCGTGGCACCTGCGCCTGCCTCCGGACGAGCCACAACGACAACTGCTCGAGACGCAACTCAAGACCATCCTTCGTGCCCGGCCGGTGACCGACAAGGACGCGGTCGTGCACACGCTCGAGATCGGTGCGCTCAGCATCGTCAACGACACGGCTCGAGTGAAGGTGACCCTCGACGTGACGCGCCGCTGCTCCGGCTCGACGCGGACGGCTGGGTTCGGCAACGTCGATGACGTCTTCGTCCCTCGAACCCCGCAGGGATTCTGGGGTGCGGCGCGATCCTCGGGGACTCTTCACGGCGACCGCGCGGGCTGTCCGCGCAGTGGGGGATGAGCGCTCGGGATACACGTCCGCTTGCCCTGGAGACGAAGAAATCCACCGGCGGCCCCGCTAACATAGCAACTAGCCGCTCTATTATTTAGCACTTAGCCGCTCACCGAACTAGCAACCAGCCGCCCACCAACCTTGCACTCAGCCGCCAGTCAGGGCTACCATAGACCATGCCGCACGCCCTGACCGCCACCCCGCGCCTCCTCGTCCCGCGCCTCCGCGAGGCGCTCTCCGACAGCCCGGTGGTCCTCATTCACGGCCCTCGGCAGAGTGGCAAGACCACCCTCGCTCGCATGGTGGGCGAACGCCGCGGCTACCGCTACGTCACCTTCGACGACGACACGGTACGCCTCGCCGCTGAGCAGGATCCGGTGGGTTTCGTGGACGGACTCCCTGCCCGGGTGATCCTCGACGAAGTGCAGCGCGTGCCGCAACTCTTCACGTCGATCAAGGCGGCCGTCGATCGCCACCGCGTGCCGGGACGCTTCATGCTCACCGGATCGGCCAACGTGCTGCTCCTCCCCACGCTGGCCGACTCGCTGGCCGGACGCATGGCCATCCTGCGTCTGCATCCGCTGGCCCAATGCGAACTCGCCCGCACGCGCCCCCGCCTGCTCGACGCGCTGTTCGAGGGGACACCGCGAAAGACCATCGGCAAGGAACGGCTCGGCCCGTCGCTGCCGGGGCTCATCGCCGCCGGGGGCTATCCGGCCGCGCTCGCGCGACGCAGCGCTGGGCGGCGGCGCGCCTGGTATCGCGACTACGTGGAAACGCAGATCCAGCGCGACGTGCGCGACTTCTCGCACATCCGTTCGCTCGAGTCGCTTCCCAAGCTGCTCACGCTCGCCGCAAGCCATACCGCGCGCCTGCTCAACGTCTCGGACCTGGCCGGGCCGTTTCAGCTGACGCGGCAGACGATCCACGACTACGTCACGCTGCTCGAGCGTGTCTTCCTGATCGACATTCTCCCCCCGTGGCATCGCAATCGCATGAGCCGGCTGGTCAAGACGCCCAAGCTGCACATGGGCGACACGGGCGTCGCGTGCGCCTTGCTGGGCCTCGACGAACGTCGGCTGCTGCAGGACCGCGAGACACTCGGCCCGTTGCTCGAGACCTTCGTGCTGCAGGAACTTCGTCGCCAGGCAAGCTGGGGCGAGAAGCCAGTGCACTTCTTCCATTTTCGCGATCGCGACGCGTTCGAGGTGGACATCGTGATGGAACGCGGGCATGGGGCCGTGGTCGGCGTCGAGGTCAAGGCCGCCGCGAGTGTCAAAGAAACCGACTTTCGCGGACTACGAAAACTGAGAGCGGCTGCCGGCAAGGACTTCATGGCCGGCGTCGTGCTGCACGACGGAACGGCTACTCTCTCGTTCGGTGACGGGCTCTTTGCCGCACCACTGCGCTCCCTGTGGGAGTCGGCATGAGTGCGTTCACCGAGTCCGTCGTCGAAGAAGCCGCTCTCGCCTGAATGGCGAGCCGCGGCGACACTGGCCGAGTTGCAGGTGGTGCTGGAGCCGGGGTGTCGTATCCGCGAATCGTCGCGCAGAAGGGAGCGTCTCCCGCGCAGTATGTCAGCGACGAATGACACACGATTCGGCGGTGCTGGGTTGCCCCCCGTATCCCTGATCAGCGCTTGCCTTCCCCGCCCCTCCCAACGATCATTAGAGCGTTCCGCACAATATCCGTACCACGTGGCGATTTCGGGCAAATTGCGGCCACGCTAATCCTTCGCTAAAGCGCTAGCCCCGGGCGCCCCGTTGCCCCGGGCGTTTTTGTTTGCCCCCGTTCTTGACCCGCACTCGCCCGTTTCCGTCTCGCCCTCGTTCCTCAACCTCCACTCGTCCCTCCTCACCAAGCCCTCGCACCCCGCACCCCTCCCCCACTCGTGCCCCACACCCCGCCAAAGATCGACTCGCCCTACCTCGCCGCCCTCGAGCGGCGCGTGCTAGTCTATGACGGCGCCATGGGCACGAGCATCCAGCGCTACCATTTGACGGCCGAGGACTACGGCGGCCCGTCGCTCGAGGGGTGCAACGACCACCTGGTGCTCACGCGCCCGGACGTCATCCAGTCGGTCCACGAATCATTTCTCGCCGTGGGCTGCGACGTCGTCGAGACATGCACCTTTCAGAGCACGCCGCGGCGCCTCGCCGAGTGGGGGCTGCTCGACAAGGCGCGCGACATCAACGTGGCGGCGGCGCGCATCGCACGGGCGGCGTGCGCGAAGTTCGCCACCCCGGAGCATCCGCGCTTCGTCGCTGGTTCCATCGGCCCCACGGGGATGCTGCCGAGTTCGAGCGACCCGGCGCTGAGCGCCATCACGTTCGACGCGCTCGCTGAGCAGTACTACTTGCAGGCCAAGTACCTCGTCGAGGGTGGCGTCGACGTGCTGCTGGTCGAGACCGCGCAGGACATTCTCGAGGTGAAGGCGGCGATCGCGGGTTTCGAGCAGCTGTTCGGCGAAATCGGACGCCGCGTTCCCGTTCAGGCGCAGGTGACGCTCGACACGAGCGGCCGCATGCTGCTCGGCACCGACGTGGCCAGCGCGCTGACGACGCTCGAAGCGCTCCCCGTGCACGTGATCGGCCTCAACTGTTCGACGGGGCCGGAGCACATGCGCGAACCGGTGCGCTATCTCACCGAGCACGCGACGCGTCCCGTCAGTTGCATTCCCAACGCGGGACTGCCGCTGAACACGGGGACCGGCGACGCCGTGTATCCGCTCGAGCCGGGGCCGATGGCCGAGACGCTGGGCGAGTTCGTGCGGCAGTTCGGCGTGCGCGTGGTGGGCGGGTGCTGCGGCACGACACCGGCGCACCTGGAGGCGGTGGTACGCGAGGTACGGGGCGTGGCGGCGCACGCTGCGCCACGCCCGCACCATGTGCCACGCGTGTCATCGGCGATGCGCGCCATCACCATGCATCAGGACCCGGCGCCACTCCTCGTCGGCGAGCGCGTCAACGCGCAGGGGTCGCGCAAGGTGAAGCGGCTTCTCCTCGCCGACGATTACGAGGGGATTCTCGAGGTCGCGCGCGAGCAGGTGGACGGCGGCGCGCACGTGCTCGACGTCTGCGTCGCGGTGACCGAACGCGCCGACGAAGCAGACCAGATGGAGAAGGTCGTGCGCCTGCTGTCGCAGTCGGTGGAGACGCCGCTGATGATCGACTCCACCGAGCCCGACGTCATTGCCCGCGCCCTCGAGCACGTGCCGGGTCGCGCGCTCGTGAACTCGATCAACATGGAGAACGGGCGCAAGCGGATCGACAGCGTCGTGCCGATCGCGAAGCGTCACGGCGCCGCGCTGGTGGCGCTGACCATCGACGAACAGGGGATGGCCCGCACGGCCGCGCGCAAGCTCGAGGTGGCCCGCAAGATCCACGACATCGTCGTCGGCGAATACGGCATGGCTCCGGACGACCTGGTTTTTGACGCGCTCACGTTCACGCTCGCCACGGGCGACGCGGAGTGGATCGACTCGGCCCACGAGACGATCGAGGGGATTCGCGCCATCAAGGGCGCGCTCCCCGGCGTGCTCACCATCCTCGGCGTCAGCAACGTCTCGTTCGGGCTCGCCCCCGCGACGCGCGGCGTGCTCAACTCGGTCTTCCTGCACCATTGCGTGCAGGCTGGCCTCGACGCCGCTATCGTGAACCCGGCGCACATCACGCCGTACGCGGAGATTCCGGACGTGGAGCGCGCGCTGGCCGACGACCTGATCTTCAATCGGGCGTCTGACGCGCTGCAGAAGTTCATCGAGCGCTTCACGCAGACGGCGGACGGCGGACGGCAGACGGCAGAGAAGTCCGATCCGACCGCCGGCATGACGGCCGAGCAGCGCGTGCACTGGATGGTGCTGCATCGCAAGAAGGAAGGGATCGAAGCCGCGCTCGACGCGGCGCACGTGCGCGACGAGCCGGTGCGCGTGCTCAACGAGGTACTGCTCCCCGCGATGAAGGAAGTGGGCGACAAGTTCGGCGCGGGTGAACTGATCCTGCCGTTCGTGCTGCAGAGCGCCGAGGTGATGAAGCGCGCGGTCAAGCACCTCGAACAATTCCTCGAGCGGCAGGAAGGGTACACCAAGGGGACGGTGGTGCTCGCCACGGTGTACGGCGACGTGCACGACATCGGCAAGTCGCTGGTGAACACGATTCTCGCCAACAACGGCTACACGGTGCATGACCTCGGCAAGCAGGTGCCCGTCAACACCATCGTCGAGAAGGCGATCGAACTGAAGGCCGACGCCATTGGACTGAGCGCATTGCTGGTGAGCACCAGCAAGCAGATGCCGCTTTGCGTGCAGGAGCTCGACCGGCGCGGACTCACGCTGCCGGTGCTCATCGGCGGCGCGGCGATCAACCGTCGCTTCGGGCGCCGCGCCATGTTCGTGGACGGCGAACGCGCGTACGCCCCCGGCGTCTTCTACTGCAAGGATGCCTTCGAGGGACTCGAGACGATGGACCGGCTGCAGGATCCCGCCACGCGCACCCGTTTCACGCAGCAGTTGATGGACGACGCGCGTGACGATGTCTTCCTGCACACGACCGTGGGCAAGGACAAGCCCGCGGGCGAGCGCGGTGGCGAGCGCTCGGGTCGACGCAGCGCGGTACGCACCGACGTCGCCGTGCCGCAGGCCCCGTTCTTCGGGGCACGCGTGCTGCACGACATTCTCCTGCCCGAAGTGCTCGCGTTGCTCGACCTCGACGAACTGTATCGCCTGCAGTGGGGCGGCCGCGGCTCGGGCGAACGCTTCGACGAAATGGTGCGCAGCGAGTTTGAGCCGGCCCGTCGGCGGCTGGAGGCCGAGGCGGCGCGCGACGGTTGGCTGCAGCCGCAGGCGGTGTACGGATATTTTCCGGCGCAGGCCGATGGCAACGCGATCGTTCTGTATGATCCGGCCGCGTTCGAGAGCGACGGCGGTACGCGGCGCGAGATTGCCCGCTTCGCTTTTCCGCGGCAGGAGGGACGCGAGCGGCTCTGCCTCGCCGACTACGTGCGTCCCGTCGCGAGCGACGAGGTCGATGTCATCGCCCTGCAGGTGGTAACCGTCGGCGACGCGGCGTCGGCGCGCTTCGCACAGCTGCAGGCGGCCGGCGAGTACGCCGAGGCGTTTCTCGTGCATGGGCTCGCGGTCGAGGCGGCCGAGGCAACGGCGCAGTGGATGCACGCGCGCATTCGCGCCGAACTCGGCGTGCCCGCCGAGCAGGGCAAGCGCTACTCGTGGGGCTACGGGGCCTGCCCCGACCTCGACGACCATGCGACGTTGTTCCGCCTGCTACCGGTGCAACAAGCGCTCGGCCTGACGCTGACCGACGCGTTCCAGCTCGTGCCCGAGCAGAGCACGGCCGCGCTCGTGCTACATCACCCCGAATGCAAGTACTACGCGGTGCGGACCGCGGCGGAGGCCACAACATGAGCGCAGACCACCCCGCGAGCGCCTCGCGCGCAGAGCTGTTGCAGCGCTTGCTCGACCCCGATCAGGTGGTGATCGCCGACGGCGCGATGGGAACGATGCTCTATGCGCGCGGCGTCTTCATCAACCAGTGCTACGACGAATTGAACGTCCGACAGCCCGACCTGGTGCGCGGCATTCACGCCGAGTATATGCACGCCGGCGCCGAGCTGATCGAGACCAACTCGTTCGGCGCCAACCGCGCCAAGCTGCAGCATTACGGCCTCGAGGCGCAGGTGCGCGAGTTCAACCTCGCGGCGGCGACACTGGCGCGCGACGCGGCGCTCGAGCAGGCACTCGTCGCCGGCGCCGTGGGGCCGCTCGGGCTGCGCATCGAGCCGTACGGCCCGACGTCGAAGGAGGAAGCGCAGGCGCTGTTCGGCGAGCAGATGGCGGCCCTGCGCGACGGAGGCGTGGACTGCTTCATCCTCGAGACGTTCAGCGATCTCGACGAAATTGCGCAGGCGGTGAAGGCCGCCCGCGCGGTGGCACGGTCGCTTCCGGTGATCGCCCAGGTCACGGTGACCGCCGACCTCGTGACGTCGTTCGGTGTCCCGCCGGAGGAGATCGCCGAGTCGCTCGCGGCCACCGGCGCCGACATCATCGGACTCAATTGTTCGGTGGGCCCGCAGACGATTCTCGAGGCGATCGAGCGGATGGCCGCCGTGGCAACGACCAAGCTCTCCGCCATGCCCAACGCCGGCATGCCGCGCGACGTCGGCGGGCGCGCGATGTACATGGCGAGCCCCGAATACATGTCGAACTACGCGCGCCACCTCATTCAGGCCGGCGTGCGCCTGGTCGGCGGTTGCTGCGGCACGACACCCGACCACATTCGCGCGATGGTCGATGGTGTGCGCCCGCTCGTGCCGCGCCACGCCACGGTGGAACAGTCGGCCGGCGGCGGGCGGTTGTCGCGCGTGTCGGCGCACCCTGAGTCGCATGCCGTGCCGCCGCTCCCGCTCACCGAACGTTCCGCCTGGGGACGGAAACTCGCCGCCGGCGCCTTCGTCACGAGCGTCGAGATCGTTCCGCCACGCGGCGTCGACCCGGCAAAGATGATCGCCGAGGTGCGCAAGCTGAAGGCCGCCGGCGTCGACGCGGTGAACGTCCCCGACGGACCGCGCGCACAGAGCCGCATGAGCGCCATCGCCACCAGCGTGCTCATCGAACAGCAGGTCGGCATCGAGACGGTGACGCATTACGCCTGCCGCGACCGCAACCTGCTCGGCATGCTCAGCGACCTGCTCGGCGCGTCGGCGCTCGGGCTGCGCAACGTGCTGCTGATCACGGGCGACCCGCCCAAGATGGGGCCGTATCCCGACGCGACGGCGGTTTTCGACATCGACGCCATCGGGCTCACCAACCTGGTGAGCCGGCTCAATCGTGGGGTCGACCCGGGGGGCAACAGCATTGGCGCGCCGACTCGCTACGTGATTGGCGTCGGGGTGAATCCGGTCGCGATCGACGTGGAGCACGAGCTGAAGCGGTTTGCGTGGAAGGTGGATGCCGGCGCGGAGTTCGCGGTGACACAGCCCGTCTTCGACGCGGCGCAGCTCGAGTTGTTTCTCAAGCGCCTCGGCGACGCGCACATTCCGGTGGTGGCGGGCATCTGGCCGCTGGTCTCGGCGCGCAACGCCGAGTTCCTGGCCAACGAGGTGCCCGGGTGCACGGTGCCCGCGTCGGTCATCGACCGCATGCGCCGCGCCAGCGAGAAGTCCAAGGACCACGCGGTGGCCGAAGGCATCGCCATTGCGCGCGAGATGCTGCACCGTGTGCGCGGCGTCGTGCAGGGCGTGCAGGTATCGGCGCCGTTCGGCCGGGTAGAGATGGCGCTCGAGGTGTTCAGCGCGTAGCTACTTCGCTCCGCCGAATAACGCCGCCAGGTCAGGCACCGTGCTCGCCGGCGCCCACTGCGCCATGCCTTCACGCCAAACGAGCGTGTCGGCACTGAGCGGCGTTTCCGCCAGGTGCGCGCGCAACGCGGCGACGTCGAATGGACCCTTGGGCTGTCCACCGACCGCAATGAAGAATCCTGGGCTCTGCGGAATGGGCGGTGGCACCGGCGGCGGGGCACTCGAGCCTGGCGCTGACGGCGGCGCGCCAGGATGCATCACGCTCGCGACCGTGTTCGCCAACTGCCCTGCCATGGCGATGCCGACGCCAACGGCGGCGCCCGCGCCGCCCGTGCCCTGATTGCGCGCCGAGTCGCGAATGGCGTCGGCGGCCTGCAATGCGGCGTAGGCGCCGACATCGCCGATGAGGCCAATGCGGGTACGCTGGTCGAGCGTCGCCGCCACTTCGTCGGGCAATGCGATGCTTTCGACCACCAGGCGTGCGAGCTCGAGGCCCAGCGGCGAAAGATCGGGGGCGACGCGCGTGGCCACGCGATTGCCGAGTTCCGAGTACTGGGACGCGAGTTCGAGGATCGGCGTGGAGTCTTCGCCAAGCTGTTCGGCGAACCGGGCCACGATCATGTCGCGCACCTGGTCGGCAATCTGCTCGATGACGAAGCTGGAATTGGCACCCACCAGTTGGGTCACGAACGTTCTCGCGTTGTTGACCCGTACGATGAACGTGCCGTACGCCCGCAGGCGCACGGCGCCGAGTTCGCGGGCGTTCACCATCACCGGCGTTTTGGTGCCCCACTTGTGACTGGGAAACTGGCGCGAACTGACGAACACCACATCGGCCTTGAACGGGCTTTCGAAGCCGTACTTCCAGCCGCGCAGCTTCGACAGCACGGGGAGGTTGCGGGTGACCAGCTCGTGGCGGCCTGGCATGAAGACATCGGCCACGGTCCCCTGGTCCACGAACACGGCCACCTGGCCGGGCCGCACGATGAGCTGCGCGCCGTTCTTGATCTCGTTCTGCGGGCGTGCAAATCGCCACACCATGGCGTCGGGCGAGTCCTCGAGCCATTCGATGACATCGATCAGTTCACCGCCAACCAGGTCGCGCAGCGTCATGGTATCCTCGAACGGTTGTCTTGCGTGTGGCGTGCCATGCTCAGAACGTGACGAACAGGCCGAGTGCGTCGCGCAGCACCTGCTCGACGGGCGAATCGGGGGCGGAGACGCGCCGCGTCGTGCTGACCGTGACGCCCCCGAAGTGCGCCACCGTGGTCGCCCCCGCGGCCCTCGCCGCGTCGAGGCGCCGTCGTTCATCGACGAGCTGCTGGCGCTGGCGTTCGCGCTCGAGCGACACGCCGCCCTGTTCCACGAAGCCCACGATCCGCTGCAACTCGCCGCGGTCGAGCCAAACACCGTCGGCCTTGCACACGTCCATGACCACGCCGGACGAATGCGCGAAATTCACGCGGTTCATCAGCTTGGCGCACTTCGGGCACGGGATATAGCGCACGGTGTCGGTCGTGGCGGTGTTCGTCGGCATGCGCGCGGCGAGTGTCGACTCGACGCTGGCATGTTCTTCGCGGGCATCGCACAGCTTCTGGAGGGTCGCTGGATCCACCCACAAGCCGCCACAGGCGGCGCATTCGGCGACGGTCGTCGCGCCCAGCCGCAGGCTCTGCAGCGACTCGGCGCATCGCGGGCAGGAGAGCCCTGGCGCGTCGTCCACCACATCGCGCGTCGCCTCGGCGCCGCAGCGCGCGCAGAACCGGCTTCCCCGAAAGACCGGCGCAAAGCACGACGGGCAGGTGACGGTGGCCAGCGCGGCTCCGCAGTATGCGCAGCTGGCGGCGTCGGCGGAGGCCGGCGCGCCACAACCCGGGCAACGGAGGGAGGAGTCGGGCACGGAAGGACGAGAGGGGTAGAGAACCGGCGGGCGAACTGAAGGAGGGTCGCAGCACGGTCGGCACGCTGCCGCTGCGTCCCTGAAACTGCGGGATGCATGGGAGTTTCGGAAGTTCGCACCCGCCGCTCAATGGCCGCGGGTTGGGTCCACCCGCCAATCGGCATTACGTTTACGGCATGACCAACGACCTCTCCTTCCAGCGCCCGCCGCTGACCGTGCTCTCCGACGACGAGGTCGCCTTTCGCGACGCCGTCGCGGATTTCACGAACGGCGAGGTGCGCCCACGCGTGCAGGACATGGAGCGCGCGGCAAAGCTCGACCCGACGCTGATTCCCAAGTATTTCGAGATGGGGCTCATGGGCATCCAGGTGCCCGAGGAGTTCGGGGGCGCCGGGGGAAACCTGATGATGGTGACGATCGCCGTCGAGGAGATCAGCAAGGCCGACGCGGCGGCCGCGATCCTCGTGGACGTGCAGAACACGCTCGTCCTCTACCCCATGCTCACGTACGCCAACGACGAGCAGAAGGCGCGCTACCTGCCCCGGCTCTGCACCGGCATGGTGGGCGCCTACGCGCTCTCCGAGGCGGCGTCGGGCAGCGATGCGTTCGCGATGCAGACGCGCGCCACGGCGCAGCCCGATGGCTCGTGGGTGCTCAACGGGCGCAAGCTGTGGATCACCAACGGTGCCGAGGCGGAATTCTTCATCGTCTTCGCCAATGCCGATCCGTCCAAGGGCTACAAGGGGATCACGGCGTTCATCGTCGAGCGCGGCTTCAAGGGCTTCGCGTCGGGCAAGAAGGAAGACAAGCTCGGCATTCGCGCATCGAGCACCACCGAACTGATCCTCGACAATGTCCCCGTGCCCGCCGCCAACGTGCTCGGCCCCGTCGGGCAAGGGTACAAGATCGCGATCGAGACGCTGAACGAGGGGCGCATCGGCATCGGCGCGCAGATGATCGGCACCGCGCAGGGCGCGCTCGACGCCGCCGTGGCATACCTGAAGGAACGGCACCAGTTCGGCAAGGCGCTCGCCGAGTTCCAGGGGATCCAGTTCCAGGTGGCGCAGGCGGCCACCGAACTCGAGGCGGCGCGCCTGATGGTGTACAACGCCACGCGCCTCAAGGAGGCGGGGCACGACATCGCCGTCACCGGCGCGATGGCCAAGCTGTACGCGTCGCAGGTATGCGGCCGCGTGACGTCGCTCGCCGTGGAGCTGCTGGGCGGGTACGGCTACACCAAGGACTATCCGGTGGAGAAGTTCTACCGCGACGCCAAGATCGGCGCGATCTACGAGGGGACGTCGAACATGCAGTTGCAGACGATCGCCAAGGCCGTGCTGAAATAGACCGAGGGTCAGGCGTCCATCACCATCCGCACGTCGGCATCGAGCTGCGACGCCGCGCGACCGCGCGTGATCCATGAGACGGCGAAGAAGACGAGCAGCGAGAGCAGCAGCGAGAGGCCGCTGACGGTCACCCCCGCCGGCAGCGAGAAGAGCTTGAAGTACGCCAGCGTCTCGAGCAGCAGCGTCAGCACCAGCCCGGTGGCGATGGATGCCACGGCGCCCTCGCGCGTCGCGCCGGGCCAGTTGAGGCCGATGGCGAGCGACGGCACGAGCGTCGACGCAAAGAGCCCGTAGCCGAAGATCCCGAGGAACGCCACCAGCGTGCCCGACCATTGGGCCACGAGCACGGCGGCCAGCGAGAGCACCAGCGTCCAGATGCGGCCCCAGCGCAACTCGTTGCCGACGCGGCGCCCGACGGCGCGCGGCAGGTCGTGCGTGAGCGCCGCGGCGCCGATGTTCATGAACGAGTTCACCGTACTCATCCCCGCCGCGATCACCCCGGCAAAGACGACGCCCGCCACGGCGCCCGGCGTAAAGCCGAGCACGAACGCGGGAGTGGCGTCGTCGGCGCGCGCGAGCGGCGGCACGGCCCCGCTCGCGACCTTCGCCCGCATCGCCAGCCCCACGCCGACGTAGAGCAGCAGCGCAAGCGACATCGCGACGCTCATGAGGGCGGGGTACCACTTGAGGCGCCGCGGGTCGCGCAGCATGTAGAACTTGTGCGCGATGTGCGGCTGGCCCAGCGAACCGAGGCCGAACACGAAGAAGAGCGACAGCGCCGACAGCGCCGGCATCTTCCCCCACGGTCCCACGAACGTCGCATCCACCGCGGCGATCGCCCGCGTGATCCCCGCCATCCCGCCCCCCGACCGCAGCACGAACCAGAAGACGGTCACCGACGCCACCGCCTTGACCAGCCCTTCGAACAGGTCGGTGTACACGCCCGCGAGGATCCCTCCCGACACGGTGTACGAGAGCGTGACGAACATCGCCAGCCAGATGCCGAGCGACAGACCCGTGCCGAACATCGCGTCGAGCACGAGTCCGAGGGCCAGGAAGTTCGTCGCCATGTAGCCGACGACGGCGACGAGAATGGCCGCGGCGCTCAGGCCCTGCGCCGCCGGCGAACGAAATCGCGCCCCGATCGCGTCGGGCACGGTCATCAGTCCGCGCGCCTCGCCGAGCAGCCGCATCCGCTTGCCCAGCGTCCACGCGCCCAACGTACTGGTGATCGACGCCGAGAGCACCAGGAAGACGGCGCCGATGCCCACGGAATAGACCAGCCCGGGGCCGCCGATGAACGCGAAGCCCGAAAGCGTGCTGGCCATCGCCGCGACGGCGAGCGTCACGAGGCCGATGCCCTTGCCGGCCACGAAGTAATCGCTTGCGCTATGGGTGCGGCGCGAGGCCCACACGCCGATCAGCGCGACCACCGCGAAGTACGCGAGCGCGATGCCGATGATGATCGGGCGTCCATCGGCCGCGCGCTGGCTCGCCGGCATCAACCACCAGCCGGTCACTCGTGAAACTCCCGGGCGGCGGCGCGCACGCGCTCGAGGTCGGCGTCACTGAGCGTATCGGCGTCGAACGACATCGCGTAGGCCAGGGGGAGAAAGAACAGGGGCACGATGCCCACGCCGTACAGCACGATGGCGGTGCGGAGGGGGAATCCGAGCACGATCGTCATGCCCGTCGTCTCGTCCGGCGGCAGCAGCAGGGCCGCGCCGAACGCGCCACCCACCGCCACGAAGGTCAGCAGGCTCGCGACGAGCGCCACGGGACGCACGCGGCCGCCGCGGGCCGCGCCGAGCGCGATCATCGCCGACAGCGCGCCGGCGCTCCCCAGCGCCAATCCCCACGGCGCGATGCTCGGGGCGCCGCCGGGAAGGAAGGCCAGCGCGTAGGCCAGCGCGATGGCGATGCACGACAGGACGAGCGCGGCGATAGCGAAGCGCGTGGGCATCGGGTCAGTGGCGCGCTACGGCTGCGGCGACGCCAAGTCGTCGTGCGGCCGGAACACCCGCTTGACCAGCCACACGACGAGCACGATCGGCAACAGGACGAAGAATAGCACTTTGGCCACCACCACGGCCGCCAGCCCGAGGGCGATCAATCCGAGCACGGGGATGCCGAGGATTGCCACTCCGAGCAGCGGACTCAGGGCAAATAGGCGGGCCAGCATGGCGAACATGGCAATCGCTCCAATTGGGGACATTTGCCCTACGGTGCGGCGACCGGCCGCGGTTTCGCCCCTGACCGATCGCCATCCAGCCGCAGTCCTGCCGCACGCTCGCCGCGCTCAGGTCTGGCCGAACACGGGATCGCTCGGCCGCCCTGTCGCGTACCCTTGCACGTAGGCCGCGCCATGCGCCTGCGCCCACGCCAGCTCCCCCTCGGTCTCGACACCCTCGGCGATCGTCGAGATGCCCAGTTCGGTGGCGATTTCGATGGTCTTGCGGGCGATCAGCGCCTTGTACGGGTCGCGGTCGACGCCGCGCACGAGATCCATGTCGAGCTTGATGAAGTCGGGGCGCAGCTGGTGCAGGCGATTCAGCGACGAATACCCCGCGCCGACGTCGTCGAGCGCCACGCGGAAGCCGGCCTCGCGGTAGGTGGCCAGCAGGCCGCGCAGATGCACCACATCGGGCGCATGTTCGCTTTCCACCACCTCGAAGACCACGCGTTCGTGCGACAGCTTGAGCCGGTCGATCTGCTCGACCGTGTGCGCGAGCGTGGCCAGCGGATCGTCGACGACGCTGGGCGTCAGGTTGAGAAAGAGCGCTTCGACGTGCCCGGCGCGCATCATGGTCTCGATGGCCGAGTCGCGGGCCGCGAGGTCGAGGTCGGCGAGCAGGCCGCACCCGCGCGCCACTTCGAACAGGTAGGGCGCATGCACCACGCTCCCGTCGCGTTCGGCGCCGCGCAGCAGCGCCTCGCGCGCGAACACCCGCTCGGTGGCGCCGGCATGCACGATCGGCTGCAGCACGCTCGTGTATCGCCGCGCGTCGAGCAGCTCGCGCAACCACGCGCTCTGGCTGACGAGGGCAAACTGCGAGTACGACTTGACGGTCGGGAAGTCGCTGATCGATAACGCGCCGCCGGCCGGCTTGTAGAGCACCCGCGTGTCGTCGGCCTCGCCGTGCGTGAGCAGGCGCCGCAACGGTCCCACGATCTCGAGCAGCACCGACCATTCCACGTCGAGCACCAGCGCATCCCCGTCGGCCGACTCGAAGTCCAGCGTGTGCTGGCGGAGCAGCGACACCACCCGGGCCAGGGCCTGCTCCGAGGGGAACCACAGGTACATGCGCCCGAGCGGCGCCATCACCTCGCCCGCCGAATTGCGGCGCGCCGAACGGTGCGTGATGAGGGTCTGGCGTTGAGTCACGGTGGGGGACCTCGAAAGCCTCAGACAGCCAATCGCCGTATCGACGGATGAGACGCGACGCCAACCGCCGATGGGAGCGTAGCACGATGCGGCGCGGTCGGCAACATGCAGGACGCCGTATCCGAACGACCGCGCCCGGGCAGCCGATGGGCTGCCCGGGCGGAATCGTCCATCGCACGCGGAATCCGCGCTCCCGGCGTGCGCCAGGAATTCGAAATCCGCGTACGGTTCATTGCACCGGCGGCTTCACACTGTACAGCGTGTTGAAGAAGAGCCGGAACGTCCCGTGCGGCTGGGCGCGGAACATGATCTCCGGGCCGAACAGGTACAGCGTCCCCTGCCCGACGGCCGCCTCGGCGATCGCCGTGCCGCCCTCGAGGTAGTTCTCGCCCCACGCCCAGCCCGAGAGAAGCGGCGACTTGTCGTACCACGCGATCCGCTTGACGCCCTTGGCCGCCGCATCGGGCCCGAGCTTGAAGACCGGCGAGTTGTCGAAGAAGACGTTGGCCTGCGCCGCCATCCCCTTGGCCACCATCGCCGTGGTGTCGAACGACGCCTTCAGGATGGAACCCGGCACGTAGAACTTCTCCTGCGGCAGCGCCTTGCCGCCCTCAGCGAGATAGTTCTCCACCGGCAGGCCCAGATGCTGCGCCAGCGAGGTGGACGAGCCGATGGTCACTACGCGTCCGCCCGCCTCAAGGAAGGCCTTGAGCTGCGGCACCGTCTTGGCAACCGTCACCGCCCCCACGGTCTTGCGCCACTCGGGGGGCAGCGTCGTGGTGTCGGGGCCAGCGCCGCCGCCGCCACGACCGCCGCGCCCGCCGATGGCCGGAATCGACCCGTCGGGGAAGACGATCACGTCGTACTTGGCGCGCAGGTTGCCGGCGTCGAGTTCCTGCGGGTAGATGTCGGTGTACGGCACGCCGAACTGCTCGATGAGCCAGCGCGTATGGCCCGAGGTCATCTGGCCGCCGTAGCGGTCGAAGAGCGCAATGCGGGGCGCGCCGAGCTTCTGCGCACCAGCCGGCCGCTTGCCCGCGGCAAAGGTCACACCGAGTTCCCTGGCGGCCTTTTCGGCAATCGGCCGGCTCTTGCCGTTGGCGGCGACGTAGAAGTTGCCGTCGAAGCCACGATACACGTCCACGCCCCCCTTCTGCAGGCGCGCGACGGCGGCGAACGCATCATTCTGCACGGGCGAGAGCTTCCACGAGCCACCCTTGGCCACCACGCCCGAGGGCGCGGTCACCAGCTTGGACGGGTCGATCTTGTCGCAGGGGCAGTCGAACCCGTCGAGCACGCGGTCAAACTGCACGCCCATCTGAAGGGCCAGCGTGTAGCCGGCGTTGTCGTACGGCGGCGTCGGCGCCGAGCCCGGATACTTGAAGTCATTGGGATGGTCCTGCGGCTCGAACATGTCGAGCACGTACGGCCGGTAGGCCTGGTCGGTCTTCACGACGATCGAGCCCGCCGGGTACGACTTGCCGGCCACCGTGAACGCGGCGTTGGCGCGCTGCACCACGATGGCGTTCTTCTGCAGCTTCTCGACGAACTTGAGCGCCGTCGGGAAGTCGCCCTGGCTGGCCGAAATGATGTAGCCGCGCGGGTCGCGCAGTTCGGGGGTGCGCACCAACTGCGCGAACTTCGGGTCGATGGGCGCGGCATTCTGGAAACGGCCAAAGCGGTCGGCGTCCGCGGCATCACGCGCCGGCGCGGCGTCGGCAATCACCTTCTTCATCGCGTCGAGGCGCTTGGGCCACAGCGTCCACGAGTCGTGGCTGCCGGCGGCAATCGCTTCGTTGCCCATCTGCCAGTTGCGATAGAGCACCGTCTCGCGGAAGCGCTGCGCGAAGTCCAGGATGGCGCGATTGGCCGTCACCGAGTAGTCGATGGACTGCCGGAAGTGCCACTCCTGCGGCTGAATGGGGAACGGCAGGTCGGAACTGCGCTGCAGGCGGTCGGGAACCAGCGGAATGCGCATCGGCGTCGGGTTGCCGATGGTCTCGGTGAGGATGCCGATGATGTTGTGGAAGTACGCCGCCGTGCGCAGGCCGCCGTTCCACCAGGTGGAGTACAGCATGCCACCGCGCTGCGTCACGCCGGGCTTGTTTTCGGCGACGAAGCGCGCGTGCATGGCCGACCCGACCTGGTCGAGCTCGGTCATGATCTGCGAGTGCAGGTTGTAGTTCATCGGGTCGCGGAAGGGCGGCGCGAACATCACCGTGCCGGCGGGGCCGGTCTGATGATGGTTGTACATGATCTGCGGGAACCACTCGAAATACATCGCCTTGTTCATGTTGAACGTCTCGGGCTGGTTCACCGCGTAGAAATCGCGGTTGTTGTCGTGCCCGATGTACTTCTGGTAGAGGCGCGGAATGTTCATGTTGCGCTTCTTGGGGTCGCTCTCGCGCATGTACCAGTTGGCCACCAGCTCCATGCCGTCGGGGTTGGCATGCACGAAGACGATGATCACGTCGTTGAGGATGCGCAGCGTCTCCTCGTCGTTCTGCGACACGAACTGCCAACTGGTTTCGATGAGCTGGTTGGAGCCGAGCACTTCGGTCGCGTGCAGCCCGCCATCGATCCAGACCACCGCCTTGCCCTCCTTGGCGAGCCCCTTGGCCTGCGCGTCGGTCAGCCCCTCGGCGTGGTTCAGCCGCTCGGCGATCTGCCGGTACTTCTCGCGGTCCTTGATGTTCTGAGGCGACGACACGATGGCCATCAGCTGCGGCCGCCCCTCGGCGGTCAGGCCGATGGTGTCGAGCACCATCCGGTCGGACTCCTTGGCGAGGGTTTCCCAGTACTTGGCAAACTGGGTGTAGTTGGGCAGCCAGTAATCCTCGCCGATCTCGTGTCCGAAGAACTGTTTCGGCGTGGTCAATCGGCCCTGGGCGACGGCAAACAGCGGGAGCGCGGCGGCCAGGACGAGGGCGGTCAGCGCGCGGCGGGCGAGAAGACGCATGGTCGTGGGGGAATTGGGGAACGAGGCGCGGCCCGGTGGCCGCAGATACCTGCGTAACGTGGCGACGGGACAGCCCGTTGAGCGCGGGTGGCGATACGTCGACCGTGTAGCTTAGCTCGCGGCGGCAGCGCCGGCTATCGCCGGCCATCGCCGGCCATCGCCGGCCATCGCGCCGGCCGAGTTGCCTACCGCGACACGGTGCCGTGCAGGATGCCGTCGCGAAGGCGAATGGCCCGCGGCGACGCAGCCGGATCATCCTCGAGGCGCGGGGTGATCTGCGTCGTCACCCGGGCCGTGCCGTGCAGCGTGAGCGGCGCCCCGTCGCGGCGCACCTCGATGGCGAACGGGGCGCCCAGATGCTCGCCGACGCGCGAGCGCCACTTCGCGAAGAAGTCGGGATCGTTCGCCGGAACGCCCGCCACGCGCACCAGCACGTCACGCACCCGGATGCCTGCGTCCTGCGCGACGCTGCCGCTGCTGACGTCGGTGATCCTGAGACCCGCGGAGTCGGGCCCCAGCACCACGCCAAGGCGCACCTCGTGCAGCGTGTCGAGGGCGAGTCGCCATCCCGCCTTCGGCAACCACGCACTCCACGGATACGCCTCGCGGCCGTCGACGTAGCGCGCGTTGAACTCGGCAAACGTGGCGCCGCGCGCGGCGCGAGCGACGGCGGTCCACCAGTCGTCGGCGGTGAAGCCCCGCCCGGCCTGGTACGTCGTGGCGTACAGATCGCGCAGCACATCGTCGAGCGAGGCCGCATTGCCGGTGGCATCGCGAATGAGGATGTCGAGCGCCAGGCCGGCCAGCGACCCCTTGTCGTAGTAGATGTCGGCCGTGCCGTCCCGCATGTGCAGCCAGGCCTGGAGCGACGCGTCCTCGAGCGCCACCGGCGGCAGTTGCATCACGTGTTCGATCTTGCCCTGCGTGGACTCGCGGAATTGTGCGGCCGTGATCGCCCCACCGCGCACCATCGACAGGTCGGCGTAGTAGTCGGTGATTCCTTCGCTGACCCACAGCCACGGCGTGTGCTGCGCGGCGCCATAGCGGTATGGCGAGAGGTCGGCGGGGCGCAGGCGCTTCACGTTCCACGCGTGAAAGATCTCGTGGGCGTACACGCCGGCGACGAACGGCTCATCGAGAAACGCCGTCCCGACGATGCCGACATTCGAGTTCTGGTGCTCCAGCGCACTCATGCCGCCGGCGAACGACGAGTCCGCGATCTGCATCACCGTGTAGGCGGTCCATGGCACGCCGCCGAACACGGCGGCTTGCGCCGGCACGGCCTTGCGCAGCGCCGACCACAGGACCTCGCGACGCGCGGGCGTTTCGCTCCCCACCGGGTAGGTGGCCAGTCGCATCCAGCGGCCGGCGACCAGCGTGCTGTCGAGGTCGAACCGGCCGACGAAGAACGGCGCATCGACCAGTTCGTGGTAGTTGGGCGCGGTGAACGATGTCGCGCCCGTCGCGGCGAGACCGGTCAGCACCCGCCACGACGGCTCCGTCTCCACCGTCACCGTCGACGCGAATTCGAATGACTGCCCTTCGGGATACAAGCAGACGCTGGTGCCGTTGATCAGCGCGAAGTCGCCCTGCGCCCAGTTGAACGCGTTGTCCAGCGAATCGGCCCGCGCCTCGAATTGCACGGTGATCTCGCGCCCGCCGTCGGGGAAGATGCGCCAGGTGCCGGCGTCGAGTTTGTCCCAGCGCAGCGGGCGCGACGACGACACCGCGGAAAAGGCGGAGACGTTGCGGGCGTAGTCGCTCACTTCATATGCCCCCGGCGTCCACACGGGAACCGAAAGCAGCACCGGCTCGACGCCGCGCACGGCAAAGGTCATGGCCACGCCGATGGAACGCGCGCGCGCGTGCGCCGCGTCGAACCGCAGGCGATAGCGCACGTCGGTCACGGCGGCCGAACGCGGCGCGGCAGGGCTGTCGAACGTGCGTGGCGCACTGGCCGGCGTGGCGCGACGGTCGGGCGGGCGTTGCGCGGCCGCCGGCGCGGCGGCGGCGAACAGGATGAGGAGGACGGCGAGTCGGCGCATCGAGATCGGGTCGAGGTGCCTCAAAGGTAAGGCGCAGCGCCATCGCGGGTGGCCGCGTTGCCGCCACCCGGCACGAATCGTTCATTATAGTAGCACTGGGCCGCGTCCCGGTACCGCATATCGTCGTGCTGGTGGCGGCTCCCGGGTCTGCCCAGGCCGCCGCTCGTCGTTCCCATCTCCCGTTGCGAGGCGCGTCGCCACATGACCGGACCCAGCACCCGTGGCACCAAGCCCGTCGAGTCGAAGCGACTGCACCTCATCATGCGCGACACGACCATGCTCGAGGGCGAGATCTTCATCGGCGACGACGCGCCGCTGGTGCAGTACCTCGCCAACCGGAAGGGCGGCTGGATGAACATGGTGCACGCGCACCGCCCCAAGCTGAGCGAGCCCCCGGGACACCTCATCGTGCAGACCGACCATATCGTGCTCGCCTCGGCGCCGGACGGGAACGTGCTCGTGCTCGGGCAGGCCACGACCGGTGGCGGCGAGCGCGGCGTGGACATCGTGCTGATGGGCGGCACCACGGTAAAGGGCATCCTGCCGCTCGCACCGCAGCAACGGCTCAGCGACTACCTGAATTCGAGCGGACGCTTTGTCGGGGTAAAGGCCGCATCGCTCGCCTCGGACGGCCGCGCGCTGGGCGACGTGGTGATCCACGCCTCGGCCATCACGATGCTGCGCGAGGCGCGGGACGCCGCGGGCCCGACCATCGGGCCGGGAGACTAGCCGTCTCCGTATCGACTGACTTCCCTCACTCCGGACTCGCTGCCATGCTCCGCCTGATCTCGCGTTGCGTCCTGCTCGCTGCCACCGCCACCACCGCGCTCGCGCAGGGCGCCGCGCAGCGCACGGCGCCAGTCGCCGACCTCATTGTCACCAATGCGCGCATCTATACCGCGGACGACACCCGTCCCGTAGTGGAAGCGGTCGCCGTGGCGGGGGGCAAGGTGCTCTTCGCGGGCAATGCGACGGGCGCGCTGGCCCTGAAGGGGCCCGCCACGAAGGTCGTCGACCTCGGCGGACGCACCATGATTCCGGGCATGGTCGATGCGCACGCGCACGTGGCCAGCCTGGGGGACGCGCTGCACATCGTCGATCTCACGGGCACCGCGTCGTACGATGAGGTGGTGGCGCGCGTGGTCGAGCGCGCCAAGAAGACGCCCAAGGGCCAGTGGGTGCTCGGCCGCGGATGGGACCAGAACGACTGGGGCGACACGCGCTTTCCGACGCACGACAAGATGACCGCCGCCGTCCCCGACCACCCCGTCTACATCGTGCGCGTCGACGGCCACGCCGGCCTGGCGAACCTCAAGGCGATCCAGACCGCCAACGTCACGTCCGCCACGCCGGATCCCTCGGGTGGCCACATGGAACGGACCGCCGAGGGAAGCCCCGCCGGCGTGTTCGTCGACAACGCGCAGGGACTCGTGCGGCGCGCCATCCCGCGACAGTCGCGCGATGACGTGAAGACATCGATTGTCGATGCGGTGCGCGAAGCGCAGCGCTGGGGGCTCACGGGCGCGCACGACGCGGGCGCCGGCGCCACCGAACTTGAGGTATACGAAGAACTCGCCAGGTCCGGCCAGCTGAAGTTCCGCATCTACGCGATGATCAGCGACCACCTGCCGACGATCGACGCGTGGTTCAAGCGCGGCCCGCTCATGGACGGCTACAACGGCACGCTCTGGGTGCGCTCCATCAAGCTCTACGCCGATGGCGCGCTCGGTTCGCGCGGCGCCGCACTGCTCGAGCCGTATCGCGACGACCCCAAGAACATCGGCCTGCTTGTCTCGGCCCCCGCGCACATTCAGGACATGGCCGCTCGCGCGCTCAAGGCCGGCTTCCAGGTCAACACGCACGCCATCGGCGACCGCGGCAACCGGCTGGTGCTCGACGCGTACGAGGCCGCGCTCAAGGCGACGCCCACCGCCGACCACCGGTTCCGCGTGGAGCACGCGCAGATTCTCAACGTCGACGACATTCCGCGCTTCGCGTCGCTCGGCGTGATTCCATCGATGCAGGCCAGCCATCAGACGAGCGACATGTACTGGGCGGAGGCGCGGCTGGGCAGCGGGCGCCTGCTCGGCGCCTACGCCTGGCGGTCGCTGCTCAACACGGGGGTCGTGGTGCCGAACGGCAGCGACTTTCCCGTGGAACAGGTGAACCCGCTCATCTCGTTCCACTCCGCGGTCTCGCGGCAGGATGCGCGCGACTGGCCGCCGGGCGGATGGTATCCGGCCGAACGCATGACGCGCGACGAGGCGCTGAAGGCGATGACCATCTGGCCCGCCTATGCCGCGTTCCAGGAACGAGTCCTCGGGTCGCTGACGCCGGGCAAGTACGCCGACTTCGTGGTGCTCGACCAGGACATCATGAGGTGTCCCCCCGAACTCCTCCTCCGTACCAAGGTGCTGCAGACCTGGGTGGGCGGCACGCGGGTTTACGACGCCGCGCCGTGAGCGACCGCGGAGCCACGCCGTTGCTCGGCGTGGCTCCGCCGGCGTGCCGCACCAGACATCCCTACCACATCTTCACGGCCACCGCGACCAGCAGCAGCGCGAACAGCCGCCGCAGCGAGACGTCCCCCATCGACTGCGCGAAGCGCGCGCCGAGCCACGCGCCGAAGAACAACCCGATGGCCACCCACAGGGACAGCCGCCATTCGAGATGGCCGCCGCGGTAGTATGACCACGCGCCGAGCGCGCCCACGGGAAGCAGCAGCGCCCCCAGCGAGGTGCCGATGGCGGTCTGCAGCGGCATGCGCACGACGTACACGAGCGCGGGCACGATGATCACGCCGCCGCCAATGCCGAAGAGTCCCGCCAGCACGCCGGCGGCGAGTCCGATGATGACCAGCAGGGTCAAGTCCATGATTCCGCCAACTCGTGGAGTGAAGGTCGTCCGGCTGCCTGATCGCCAGGCGGCGCGGGTCAGGGGCCGCTGATCGCCGGCATCCCGCCCGGCGCCGTCTGCCGCCGGGCACGCGAGTACAATCGGGCCGCCGCCTCGCGTACCTCCGGCTCGCGATCCTCGAGCAGTTTCTGCAATGCCACCATCGCCGCGGGCGTGCGCGCCTCGCCCATCGCCTCGATGGCCCCGAGACGAAGCACCGACACGTCGCGACGGCGCAACAGGCGTTCGTTCGGGGTGGCAAGTGCGATCAGCTTCTGCACGCCATCGGAAGCGCCGAGGCGACCGAGGGCGGTGACGAGCGCCAGCAGCACGTCGAGTTCCGGCTCGGCGTCGAGCCGCGCGACGATTGGCGCGGTGAGTGGCGCGGCCAGCCGCGCGTCGCGACGCGATTGCAGCGCCACGGCGGCCGCCAGTCGCACCTCGGGCGATGCGTCCTCCACGGCGCGCACCAGGGTGTTCGCCGCCAACGCCGACTCCGTGACAGCGGCCAGCCCGCGCACGGCCGCCTGCCGCACGCGCACGCTCTGGTGGCTCAGTTGCTCCCCCAGCACGCGCACGAGGTCGGGATGACGGACGGCCACCAGCAGGGCGATGGCACGCTCGAGCACGACCGGCCGATCGTCATCGAGCATGGCCAGTAGTGCGTCGTTTGTCCCCGGCAGCCGCCCGAGCAGCCCCAGGTAGGCCGTGCGCAACGCCAGAGTCGGCGCCGACCCCCACTGGTCCGCCACCGCCTCGGCGCCGTCTTCGCCAAACCGCGCGAGGACTTCCTCGACGTCGGCGCCATGTTCCGGCGCGTCCGCGTAAAGCATCGCGTACGCCCGCAGCAGGGTCGGCTTCGTCAACCGGCGCACGGCCACCGAGAACGGTCGCCGCATCTCGTCCCCGATCGCGCAGCGCTCGCACGCGAACATCGACAGCACCAGGCGCACCGAGCGCACCACCTCCCCCTCGCGCACCGCCGTCTCGATTGCCGCCCGCACCGGCTCCAGCAGACGGTGCAACGTGGATGGCGTGCAGGCGCTGATCAGCCGCGCGAACAGTTCCCGATGCGTCGCATCGAGCAGCCGCTCCACGACCGCAGGGAGCTGCGCCGTCAACGGCACGCCGAACCGGTCGCTGGCCAGCAGGCGCTCCACGTCGGCGACGATCGCCGCCGTCGCCGGCATCGCGGGCGTCGGCGCGGCGCAGGCGACGCTGACGTCCGACCACGGGTACTCCGCGATCACGTCGATGAGCGCCCGCGTCGACAACTGGCCGCCGGCAACGCTCCCGAGCAGCGTGGCGAGAAACCTGATCTCGTCCGGGCGGGCGTGCTGCGCGACGCGCAAGCGCTGGAGACCGACGTCGATGCACAGCGCGACGAGCGTCGCCGCTTCGGGCAGGACGATGGGAGAATGGCGGCGCCCCCCATGCAGCGTCCCGTGGGCCATGAACAGTTCGATCGCGCCGTTCTTCAGCGCGCCGCGCGCGGCCTGCAGCGCCGCCCGTTCGGCGGCTTCGTCCACCGGCGGTCGCGCGTACATCGCCACCAGATGCGACAACTGCGTGACGAACTTGACGTGACGGTCCATGAAGGGCGCGGGCTCCGTTGTCTGGCTTTCGATCCCCCGTCCGCCTAACATACGCGAGGGTTCCCCACCTCAACACCCATGCCCGCCATGCGCGCCAATTCACGCCCGCACCGCACCGTGAGCGCCTGCGCTGCCCTGCTGCTGGTGGCCTGTCATGCGTTCGGTCCGTCGCCCTCCCCTGCGCTTGCGACGCCCGCGGCCGACCAGTTGCGCGCCGACGTGACGTACCTCGCCAGCGCGCCACTCGACGGGCGCGGTACCGGCACCGCCGGCAACGACTCGGCCGCGCGATTCATCGCGCGCCGTTACGGCGCCCTCAAACTCACCACCCTCGCGCAGGCCGGCCGCGCCGCGTGCGCCACGGGTGGCGTCTCCCGCACGGCCGACTGTTTCATCCTGCCGTTCACGGCCAGCGTCCCCGTGCGCAACAGCGCGCCGCGCTCGCTTCTGACGCAGAACGTCGCCGCCGTCATCCCCGGCCGCGGCATGCTGGCCGCCGAGTATGTCATCGTCGGCGCGCACTTCGACCACCTCGGCCGCGATTCCGCCAATGCGCGCGACCCCGAGAAGGGACGCGTCATCCACCCCGGCGCCGACGACAATGGCTCGGGCACCGCGGCCGTGATGGAACTCGCGCGCCGCTTCGCCCGGCATCCGGCCAATCGCTCGGTGCTCGTCGTCAATTTCACCGGCGAGGAACTCGGATTGCTTGGCAGCGAACAATTCGCCGCCCATCTGCCGGTGCCAAAGGACAGCGTGCAGGCCATGGTAAACCTCGACATGGTCGGCCGCATGAAGAACGACAAGCTGATCGTGTACGGCGTGCTGACCGCCGCCGAGATGAAAGGCATCGTCGACAGCGCGAACGTGGCGCCGAAGCTCGCGATCGCGGCCGTCGGCGACGGCGACGGGCCGAGCGATCACGCCGCGTTCTATCGCAAGGACCTGCCGGTGCTGCACCTCTTCACCGACCTGCACGACGACTACCACACGGCCGCCGACGTGGCCGAACGGGTCAACATCGACGGGCTGGTGCGCGTCGCCGATTTCGCCGAGCGCGTGGTGCGCGCGCTGGCCGATCGCCCGGGCCGGCTCACCTTCCAGCGCGTGCAGACGGCGGGCGCCAACCGCCCGTCGGAGCGCCAGGGAGGCGGCGCATACCTTGGGTCCATCCCCGACATGGGAGCGGCCGACGTCCGGGGGATGCAACTCTCCGGCGTTCGCCCCGGCAGTCCGGCCGACCAGGGCGGCCTCAAGGCGGGCGACATCGTCATCCGGTTCGGGGGCAAGGCCATTGCGAACATCTACGACTACACCGATGCGCTTGGCGCCCACAAGCCGGGTGACGTGGTCGAAGTGGTCGTGCAGCGCGCGGGAACGGAAGTGACGCTGCAGGTGACGCTGGGCAAGCGGGGGTAGATGCGTTCCGGCTACTTTGCCGACCCCGAACGATCGCGGACGCTCACTTCGTTCGAGATGGTCATACTGGAGGACTGCGGGCACGTATCGTATGTTGAGCAACCGGAGGCGCTCTTCCGCGCCATTCGGCGTTTCCTCGATTGTCCCACGCCCACCCGCGCGTGACCGCATGAGCGCCTACGACGAAATCTCCCAGCCGTACGTCACCACCATCGAGTCCGAAGGGAAGCGGTACACCGTGTCGGTGCGCATCACGTTCGACGGCATCGAGTACGTCGGGCGCCTCTGGTTCGCCGACGAGTCGTGGGACGATCTCGGCCTGCCCGACCGCGGCCCCCTGCCCGGACGAACCAAGGACGAGGTGCTGGCCCTGGCCCGCCGTCTCACGGCTGACGAACTCATCCGCCGGCATCGTCGCGCGCTTGCCGAAAAGCGGCGGTACCATGGCCTGCGCAAGGCGACCGATGAAATCATCGCCAAGATCCGCTACCTGAACCAGGTGGCCATCTCCATGCGCGCCGGCCTGCTCGACGTCGAGGGTGCCGCCCAGGAGATCGACCTCACCGAAAAGCAGCTCCACCTGCTCATCGACCGCCTCGCCGTCCACGCCGGGATCGAGGAGTAGCCATCGACGCCCACGCCCGCGAGGTCGAGCGCCGGCTTGTTGCGCTTTACCCGGATGCCCACTGCGAACTCGACTTCCGGTCGCCGTTCGAGCTGCTCTGCGCCACCATCCTCTCGGCCCAATGCACCGACAAGCGCGTCAACCTCGTGACGCCGGATCTCTTTCGGCGTTGGCCCGACGCCCGCGCGCTCGCCGCCGCCGACCAGGCTGACGTGGAAGAGGTGATTCGCAGCACGGGCTTCTTTCGCAGCAAGGCCAAGTCGCTCCTCGCCATGGCGCGCGCCCTTGTCGCGGAACACGGCGGCGCGGTGCCGGATACCATGGACGCGCTGATCGCCCTTGCCGGCGTCGGCCGCAAGACCGCCAATGTCCTGCTCGGCAACGCCTTCGAACGAAACGAGGGCATCGTCGTCGATACCCACGTCGCGCGGCTCTCCGCGCGCTTGGGTCTCACCGGCGAAACCGATCCCGTCCGCATCGAACGCGCGCTGATGCCGCTGTTCGATCGCACCAGCTGGACGCGACTGTCGCACCTGCTCATCTGGCACGGCCGCCGCGTCTGCGAGGCACGCAAACCGCGCTGCGCCGAGTGCACGCTGGCCGACATCTGTCCATCGGCTGCCGCCTGACGCCGTCCACTCTCACGCTCGCCCTGTGACCCGCCGATTTCCCGCCGTGTGCGCCACGGCCCTGTGGCTCGCTGCCTGTGCCGCGCCGCCGAAACCGTCGCCCGCCCCGGAACCGGCGTCGGTGCCCTTGGCGAATAGCGACCTGTGCTACCTGGTGCAGGCCGAGGCCGCTCAGCATCCGAATCTCGAGGTTGACCGCGCACCCGACGTCGTGAAATACGACCCCAGGCCGCTGCAGCCTCCCCGGGGCGGCTATCCGCGCAATGTCATCCGCCGCGATGGCAAGACGAAGGTGAAGGTGTCGGTGGTGGTCGACTCCACCGGCAGGGCCGACATGACGACCTTCACTGTGGTCGAGACCACGCATCCGTGGCTCGCCGACAATCTCAAGGGACTGGTTCCCAAATGGACCTTCACGCCGGCGATGAAGAACGGCTGCCGGGTTGCCGGACTCTGGGTCTTCACCGCCACGCCCGGCGCGCGGAAGCCCGCCAAGTAGCCCGGCCACTCGCCGCCTTGTAGATTTCCGGTGCAGCTCGTCCGTCGTTTTCCGCCGCACCCCGTCCCTCTCTGCCCTCCATGAAGACCGCAACTTTCGAAACCAGCATCGGCACCATCGTCGCCGAACTCTACGATGAGGCCGCGCCGCTGACGGTCGAGAACTTCGAGAAGCTCGCCAACAAGGGCTACTACGACGGCGTGAAGTTTCACCGGGTCATTCCCGACTTCGTGGTGCAGGGCGGCTGCCCCAACTCCAGGGACCTGCCCAACGGGCATCCGCGCATCGGCACGGGTGGCCCCGGCTGGACCATCAAGTGCGAGACGGCGAACAATCCGCACCAGCATGCGGTAGGTGCGCTCTCCATGGCCCACGCCGGCAAGGATACGGGCGGCAGCCAGTTCTTCATGGTGCTCAGCGAAGCCAACACGCGGCACCTCAACGGCGTGCACACCGTCTTCGGCCAGATCACCGGCGGCCTCGACGTCATGAAGAAGATCAAGCAGCACGACGTGATGACCAAAGTGCGCGTCGCATAGCGGCGCGTCCGGAACCGCCCATGCCGCACAACGAGCGCCCCCTCGCCAGCTCTGGCGCGGAGGCGCTTTTCGCGTCTCGCGGCGCGATGATCCTGCCCGCGCTCGCCGTCGTCGCGCTCGCCGGCCTCGGTGTGACCCATCTGGCGGATGACGACAACCGGTGGATCTGGCCCGTCGGGATGGCGGTGCTCGTGGCGGCCGGCATGCCGCTTGTCGTCCGGACGGTCCGCGGCATCCTGCGGGGCCGCTTCGCCACCGACGTGGTCGCGACCCTGTCGATCCTCGGCGCCATCCTGCTCGGCCAGCCCGTGGCCGGCCTCGTCATCGTGCTCATGCAGACGGGCGGCGAGTGGCTGGAGCGCTACGCCGAGGGGCGCGCGTCCAACGCCGTGCGCGCCCTCGAGGAAGCGGCGCCGCGCACCGCGCACCGCACGCGCGCCGACGGCCAGATCGACGACATCGAAGTGTCGGTCATCATCCCCGGCGACCTGCTGCTCGTGCGACCGGGCGAGATGCTCCCCGCCGACGGCGTGGTCGAGAGCGGGCGGTCGCATCTCGACGTGTCGCGTCTCACCGGCGAGGCGCCGCCGGAACTGGTGCAGCACGGCAACGAGGTGCGATCGGGCGCGGTGAACCTCGAAGGCGCCATTGTCGTACGCGCCACGCGCCCGGCCAGCGAATCGCTTTACGCCCGCATCGTCGAGCTGGTGCGCACCGCCCAGTCCGAGAAGTCCCCCATCCAGCGGCTCGCCGACCGATACGCCGTCTGGTTCACGCCGCTCACCATCGCGGTCTGCGTGATCACCTGGTTTGCCACGCACGATGCGCTGCGTGTCTTGGCCGTCCTCGTCGTCGCCACGCCCTGCCCGCTCCTGCTCGCCACTCCGGTGGCGATCATCGGCGGCATCAACCACTGCGCGCGCCATCAGGTGGTGGTCCGCAGCGGCGGCGCGCTGGAACGGCTGGCGAGCGTCGACACCGCGGTGTTCGACAAGACCGGCACGTTGACCCTCGGGAGGCCCGAGGTGGTGGCCATCGACGCGCTCGAAGGCTGGACCAGCGATGAGGTGCTGCGGCTCGCAGCCGCGGTGGAGCTCGGCTCCGGGCACCATCTCGCGCGCAGCACCGTCGATGCGGCGATGCGCCGGGGCATCGCGTTGCCCGCGCACGCCAACGTCGTCGATGCCCCCGGCCTCGGCGTGCGCGGCACGATCGAGGGGCACGACGTCGCCGTCGGCGCCTCGGCGTGGCTCGCGACGCTCTTTCCGTCGCAGCTCGCATCGATCGACGCCGCGCGCGGCGCCGGGATGCGCGGCGTCGTGGCGGTAGACGGCGTGATCGCCGGCGCCATCGAGTACGCCGACCAGGCGCGCGATGGACTGCACGGCTTCTTCGGCCGCCTCCGCCGCCTCGGTCTCCGACACATCGTGCTGCTCTCGGGCGATCACCAGGCCAACGTCGACGGGATCGCGCGCGCCATGGGCATCCAGGACGCCCGCGGCGACCTGCTGCCGCAGCAGAAGGTGGAAGCGGTACAGCAACTGATGCATACCGGGCGTCGCGTGGTGATGGTGGGTGACGGCACCAACGACGCGCCGGCGCTGAGCGCGGCCACCGCGGGCATCGCGCTCGCCGCGCACGGCGGCGGCATCGCGGCCGAAGCCGCCGACGCCGTGATTTTGTGCGACGACATCACGCGCGTGGCCGACACCATCAGCATCGGCCGTCGTGCCGTGGCGATTGCGCGGCAGAGCATCGTGGTCGGCCTTGGCCTGAGCGGCCTCGCCATGGTCGCGGCGGCGTTCGGGTTCTTCTCCCCCACCACGGGGGCGATGCTGCAGGAAGCGATCGACGTGGCCGTGATCCTGAACGCGGTTCGTGCCTCGGCCGACTAACCGGGCCCGTCGCCCTTGTCGGGCAGTTCACCGTTCGTTGCGTGTCCTGTTCCAGCAGACGCCGTAAGCGGAGTCCCTGCAACCTGAAGGAGCAGCGATGAACGCTCGACTCGACTCGTTCTCGTACGACGACGACATCGTACGGAAGTTCCTGTGGGCCACGATGATCTGGGGCCTCGTCGGATTTCTGGTCGGCCTCATCATCGCCATTCAACTGCCGTTCCCGGGATTCAACGTCGCCCCGCTCCTGACGTTCGGGCGGTTGCGGCCGCTGCACACCAACGCGGTGATCTTCGCGTTCGCGGGGAACGCCTGGTTCACGGGGGCCTATTACTCGACGCAGCGCCTCCTGAAGACGCGCATGTGGAGCGACGGGCTGAGCCGGTTCCACTTCTGGGGATGGCAGGCGATCATCGTCGCGGCCGCGGTGACGCTGCCGCTCGGTTTCTCGCAATCCAAGGAGTACGCCGAGCTCGAGTGGCCGATCGACATCGCCATCGCCGTCGTCTGGGTGGCGTTCGCCGTCAACTACTTCGTCACGCTCACCCGGCGCCGCGAGAGACACATCTACGTCGCGATCTGGTTCTACATCGCGTCGATCCTCACCGTGGCGCTGCTGCACATCTTCAACAACCTCTCCGTGCCGGCGGGGGCGTTCAAGAGCTACAGCATCTACGCCGGCGTGCAGGACGCCTTCATGCAGTGGTGGTACGGGCACAACGCCGTCGCCTTTTTCCTGACGACGCCGTTCCTCGGGCTCATGTACTACTTCCTGCCCAAGGCGGCCGAGCGGCCGGTGTTCAGCTACCGGCTCTCGATCCTGCACTTCTGGTCGCTGGTCTTCATCTACATCTGGGCCGGGCCGCACCACTTGCACTACACCGCGCTGCCCGACTGGGCGAGCACGCTGGGCATGCTCTTTTCGGTGATGCTCTGGATGCCGAGCTGGGGCGGCATGGTGAACGGCCTGCTGACGCTGCGCGGCGCCTGGCACAAGGTGACGGACGACCCGATCCTCAAGTTCTTCGTGGTCGCCGTCACCGCGTACGGCATGTCGACGTTCGAAGGCCCGATGCTGTCGGTCAAGAGCGTGAATGCGCTCGCGCACTACACCGACTGGATCATCGCCCACGTGCACACGGGGGCGCTGGGCTGGAACGGCTTCCTCACGTTCGGCATGGTGTACTGGCTGGCGCCCCGCCTGTTCCAGGCGCCGATGTACAGCAAGCCGCTGGTGAACCTGCACTTCTGGCTGGCGACGTTCGGCATCCTGCTCTACGTCGTCGCCATCTACTCGGCGGGGGCCACGCAGGGGCTGATGTGGCGCGCGTTCGACGAGACGGGACGCCTGCAGTATCCCGACTTCGTCGAGACCGTCATCCGCCTGATCCCGATGTACTGGGTGCGCGTGGCCGGCGGCGCACTGTACATCGGCGGCATGCTGATCGGCATGTACAACCTGGCCAGGACATGGGCCGGGCGGCCGGCGGCGTACCACGTGCCGGTCATCCAGGCCGCGCCGCTCTCGCCGGCGTACGCCGACGACCCGCACGCGCCGACCGGCGCCGGGCTGTGGGCGCGGTTCACCGGCGCCACCTGGCACCGCAAGTGGGAGCGCATGCCGCTCTTCTTCACCGTCATGACGGCGGTGGCCGTGATCGTCGCGTCGCTGTTCGAGATCATCCCGACCTTCCTCATCAAGTCGAACGTCCCGACCCTCGCCGGCGTCAAGCCGTACACGCCGCTGGAACTCGCCGGGCGCGACATCTACCAGCGCGAAGGGTGCTTCAACTGCCACTCGCAGATGATCCGCCCGCTCACCTACGAGACCGAGCGCTACGGCGACTACTCCAAGCCCGGCGAGTCGGTGTACGACCATCCGTTCCTCTGGGGTTCGCGCCGCATCGGGCCCGACCTGGCGCGCGAGGGCGGCAAGTATCCGGACCTCTGGCACGTGCGGCACATGTACAACCCGCGCGAGGTCACGCAGAAGTCCATCATGCCCGCGTATCCCCGGCTGCAAACCAACATCATCGACTTCGCAACAATTCAGCGGCACGTCGACGTCATGGCGATGCTCGGCGTGCCCTATGGCGACGCGGTGAACAGGGCGCCCGAGATGGCCCGCGCGCAGGCGGCGCAGGTGGCGGCGTCGATCGCGGGGGCGGGCGGCCCGAAGGGACTCGCCGACAAGGAGATCGTGGCGCTGACAGCCTATCTGCAGCGCCTGGGGCGCGACCTCAAGGACGCCTCCGGCGGGAGCCGCCAATGAAACTCTCCGACATCATGGGCGCGGCCAACCTCTCGGCGTACGCCGAGGTCGCGATGATCCTCTTTCTCGCGGCGTTTGTCGTGATCGTGCTCGCGACGTTCGCATCCGGCCGCCAGCGCACGTTCGATGCGGCCAGCCGGATGCCGCTCGACGACGAACATCCTCAAACGCCGCGCTGACGACGCGTAGCGCGCACTGGAGCGCACATGGCCGAACCCAACGACGACCACCTGCTGGAGCACGAGTACGACGGCATTCAGGAGTTCGACAATCCGCTGCCGACGTGGTGGAAGCTGATCTTCTACGCCACCATCATCGTGGCGCCACTCTACCTCTGGGATCCGCTCGGCATCGGCGTGGGCCCCGGCAAGGTCGAGGCGTACAAGCAGGAACTCGCCGCATTCAACGCCGCCCACCCCAAGCCCGTGGCGACCTACACCGACGAACAGGTTGCCGCATTCGCCAGGGATCCGGCGAAGGTGGCGGCGGGCAAGGTCGTTTTCGCCACCTACTGCGCCCCGTGCCATCGCCCCGACGGCGGCGGGCTCGTGGGGCCGAACCTGACCGACGACCACTGGATTCACGGCGGCCGGCCGAGCGAAATCATGAAGACGGTGACCGAGGGAGTACTGGCCAAGGGGATGCCCAACTGGGGGAAGATGCTGAAGCCCGACCAGGTGGAAGGGGCCGTCGCGTACGTGCAGACGCTGCACGGGACCAATCCCGCCAATCCCAAGGCCCCGGACGGCGTGAAGGCCGCGCCGGATTCGGCGGCCGCCGCACCTTCCGTTCCCGCCGCCGTGAAGAAGAGGATGTAGATCCGGGCGAGGGGGAACGGCCTGCGTTGGACGGAGCCACGTACAACCCGCGTGGAGGGTAGGCACATACGCTCCATGTTTCCATGTATTCCAGAATTATCGAAACTTCCGTATTTCTCGAAACTACCGATACTTCCGTATTTTCAGGAAATATCCCAAAACCCACAGCGTGGTATGATTCCGCAATTCGCGGAAGTTTCGTATCTTCTGCCCAATGTCAGTTCTCCCCATCGCCTCCGTCTGGACCACCTTCGGGCTGACTGCCTCTCCGTTTCAGCCCGATCCCGTACGCCCAGAGCACGCCCTCACGGAAGACTCCCTGTTCGTCGGCCGGAAGGACGACCTGCGGGCGGTGACGGATCTCATTGCGAGCAGCGACCGGAGCTGGAGCGTGGTCCAGGGAGACCCGGGAGTCGGCAAGACCTCGGTGGTGAACGCGCTCAAGGGAAGGCTCACCACCGCTGGCCTCGTCTGGACGCACGACGAGCCGATTCTCATGCGCGAGGGGCTCACTCCCGATGGCTTCCTCACATACGCGCTCGCAACGCTCTATGAGATCCGGAGCCGGCTGCCGCTGACAGCGAATGGCGACGACCGTTTCTGGAACTCCGTGAAGGAGCGGCTCGACGGCGCCGACCGCCGGACGGTGGGCGCCACCGTAAGTGTGCTCGGCGTCGGCGGTGGCGGCTTGCATTCGACGACGCGGGTGCGCCCCGAACTCGAAGGACCGGCGACGGTGCGACTGTTCACCAAGGCGGTGCATTCACTCGTTGCATGCTCCGGTCGCCCGCTGCTGCTGCACGTGAACAATCTCGAACGCCTCTCTGCGGTTGACGTCACGCGGGCGAGCGGGATCCTGCTCGACCTGCGCGAGACGATGCGCCTCAAGGGCGCGCACTGGGTCTATGTCGGTGGCGGCAAGTTGCAGGCGACCGTGTTCCAGCCGCACGACCAACTGGCGGGCATGGTGCCGGTGACGCGGACACTGCAGCCGTTGACGCTTGCCGAGGTGCAGCAACTGCTCGCCCGGCGCTATGAGAGGTTCACGGTGGAGGGTGCCAGAGCCATCCCGCCCGTCACGCATAACACCATTGCGACGCTTCACTCGACGTACCGCGGGAATCTCCGAAGATTTCTGGTGCTGCTTGAGGGCGCGGTGATCCAGGGGACGATGCGCGGGCGGTCGCTGACGTTGGACGACGTGCTGGCGCATGTGCAGCCGACGTACCTCGCGGCGTTGCGCGATCGACTGGGATCCGATGAAACGGACGCGCTGCTCAAGCTCCGCGACTACCACGCACCTGGCGATCCGATGGAACTCACGCCCACCACGCTGCGCAAGGCGGGTGTGGTAAACTCGCCGCCACGGGCGACCGAGTTCATGAAGATGCTGGAGCGATTGGGCGCGGTGAGGTTCGAACGGTCGGAGGGGACGAGCAGGATATACAGGTTGGCGGGCGATGCGGGGGTGGGACTTGGGATCGTTGATCGTACTCTTCAGTAATCCACACCATGAAGCTTCTCAGTTCCCGCCCCTGCTCCAGCCGTAGCGCGCAGACGAACGTACCGTGCCCTCCATAGCACCCCAAGCGCCGGGTCGCGTGCTTCCGACCCTCAACGAAGACGGCACGCGCCGCTGGCTGCGACCCAAACCCGCGAGCGGCGCGTGGCTGAGGCGTCGCACGCTCGTGGCGTGGCTGTTGCTGCTGATCTACGTCGGACTTCCCCATATCCTGATGGACGGGAAGCCGGCGATGCTGCTCGACCTGCCGCGGCGCGAGTTCACGTTCTTCGGCGCCACGTTCCTGCCCACCGATACGCTGCTGCTGATGCTCCTCGCCATCAGTCTCGTGATCGCCATCTTCCTGGCGTCGGCGCTCGCCGGGCGCGTCTGGTGCGGCTGGGCCTGTCCGCAGACCGTGTACATGGAGTTCGTCTTCCGTCCCATCGAACGGTTCTTCGAGCGCGGGCCGCGCGGCTCGATGCGCATCGACGCCACGCGCGGGCAGGTCAGCGCGCGACGCTTTGCCAAGCATGTCGCGTACCTCGTGATCGGCTCGTTCCTGGCGCACACGTTTCTCGCGTACTTCGTCGGCTGGGACCAGGTGGTGTACTGGGTCTTCGGCAGCCCGCACCTGCACCCGGTCGGATTCGCCATCGTCACCATGACGACCGTCGCGATCATGCTCGACTTCGTCTATTTCCGCGAACAGGTCTGCATGGTGGCCTGTCCGTACGGCCGCTGGCAGTCGGCGCTGCTCGACGCCGACTCGCTGATCGTCGCCTACGATTTCACTCGCGGCGAACCGCGCGGCAAGGGGAAGGACCGCGCCGGCAAGGGCGACTGCGTCGAGTGCCAGGCCTGCGTCACCACCTGTCCCACGGGGATCGACATCCGCAACGGCCTGCAGATGGAGTGCATCCACTGCACGCAGTGCATGGATGCGTGCGATGCCGTCATGCGAAAGGTCGGCACGCCCGTGGGACTCATCCGCTATTCATCGCTCGCCGCGCTCGCCGGCCGCGGGAAGCGCCTCCTGCGGCCGCGTACCGTGCTCTATCCGGTGGCGTTCCTCGTCGTCTTCGGCGCCTTCCTCTACCAGCTCACGCACAAGGCGGCGGCCGACATCACGCTGCTCGGCGCGGAAGGCGCGCCGTTCGCGTTGTCGCCCGACGGGCGAGTGATCAACCAACTGCGCGTCCGCATCGCCAACCGGTCGGGCCGCGCGCACGCCTATGCCGTCGAGGTGATGGGCGCTGATGGCATGCAGGTCATCGCACCCATGAACCCGCTCACCGTGCAGCCCGGCCACATCGAGACGATGCCCATTTTCGTCACGCTGCCGCGCGACGCGTTCGACGACGGCGTCCGCACGGTCACCGTGCGCGTGAGCGACGGCAGCGACTACACGGGCACGTTCCCGTACCGGCTCACCGGCCCGGTGCGCGACGCCGACGATGCGCGCCCATGAAGAAGGGCATGGAGTGGCCCATCGGAGTCGCCGTCATGCTCGGGCTCACCGTCGCGGTCAATATCTGCATGGCGGTACGCGCCAATGACGATCCGTCGGTGACCATCGAACGCGACTACTACCAGAGGGCGGTGCGCTACGACGCCGACCAGGCGCTGCGCCGCCGCAGCGCCCGGCTCGGCTGGCGCCTCTCGCTCGACGCCACGCGCACGTCGGCCGGTCAGGCCACCGTGACCGCGACGCTCGTCGATTCCACGGGTGTGCCGGTGCGCGGGGCGTTGGTGCGCCTCACGGCGCGCGCCGTCGCGCGCGGCAACGACACCTTCACGTCGACGGCGCTCGAAACCGGCGACCGGTACGTGGCCACCCTGGCCATGGCCCGTCGGGGCCTGTGGGACGTGGGCGTCGAAGCCGTGCGCGGCGGCGACCGGTTCGTCATCACCCGGCGGCTCGACCTGCCGGAGATGCGGTGATGCTCGCACTTGCCGGCACGGTGTTCGTCGCCAGCCTGCTCGGTTCGGTGCACTGCGCGGGCATGTGCGGCCCGTTCGTCTGTTTCTACGCCGGCGCCGATGCACGCGCGAGCGGCTGGAGCCACGCGGCCTACAATGGCGGCCGCCTCGTGTCGTATCTGCTGCTCGGCGCCATCGCGGGTGCGCTGGGCGCCGGCGTCGAGCAGGTGGGCGCGGGCGTTGGCGTGTCGCGCGCCGCGGGCACGCTGACCGGCATGCTGATGATCGCGTGGGGCGTGATGACCCTCCTCGCGCTCCGCGGTGTGCGCGTGCCCATGCCGGCGCCAGTCGCCGGCGTGCAGCGCTGGATGGCATCGCGGTTGCGCGACGTGCGCGTGCTGCCGCCGGCCGGACGCGCGCTGGCCGTCGGCCTGCTGACGACGCTCATGCCCTGCGGCTGGCTGTATGCCTTCGTGATCACGGCGGCCGGCACGGGGACAGTGGCCGGTGCGATGCTGACGATGATGATCTTCTGGACGGGTACGCTGCCCATGATGCTCGCCATCGGCGCCGGCGTGCGCACGCTCGCCGGTCCGCTCCGCAAGCGCCTGCCCGTGATCAGCGCATTGGCCATCGTCGCCATCGGCGTTCTGTCGCTTTCGGGTCGCCTGAAGATGGATCCCGCGATGGTGAACATGCACGCGCGACGCATGATTCCGGCGACCGTGCAGACGACCGCCGGCACCCCAGCGGAGCACGCGCATTAACGACGTCACCGGCACGCCCTCGCCCGCACGTCGCCCTCCGCCCTGCGCGCACTGCGGCCTCGACGTTCCCTCGGGATTCGTCGAGCCGGGCGAGGAACGGCAGTTCTGCTGCGCGGGCTGCCGCGCGGCGTACGCCATCCTCAACGAGCACGGCCTCGGGCAGTACTACGCCTTCGGCGAGACGCGCGACGCCCCCGTGCGCCCAACCGGCAAGGGGTACGAGGAGTTCGACCACGACGCGTTCCGCTCGCTCTACGTCACCCCCGTGAAGGGCGGTCTCTGCCGGACCGAACTGTACCTCGAAGGCCTGCACTGCTCGTCGTGCGTCTGGCTGGTGGAGCGCGTGCCGCTGCTCCTTGCCGGCGTCGCGCGTACCGAACTCGATATTCGCCGCGCGCGCGCCCTCGTGGAGTGGGATCCCGCAACGGTCCGCCTGTCGGCCATCGCGCGGCAGCTCGACGTGCTCGGCTACGCGCCGCATCCGTTCCGCGGAGTGGCCGCCGAGTCGATGCGCCGCACGGAAGACCGCGCGATGCTCACGCGCATCGGCATCGCGGGAGCGCTGGCCGGCAACATCATGCTGCTGGCGCTGGCGCAATACAGCGGGTGGTTCAGCGGCATGGAGGCGGAGTACGAGCGCTATTTCCGCGTCATCTCGCTGCTCCTCACCATTCCGGTACTCTTCGGCCCGGGGTGGCTGTTCTTCCAGGGGGCGCTGGCGTCGGTGCGCACGCGACGCCTGCATATCGACCTGCCCGTCGCCATCGCCCTGCTCGCCGGCTTCACGCGCGGCGCGGTCAACACGGTCAACGGCAGCGGCCCCATCTACTTTGATGCGGTCGGCATGCTGGTCTTCCTCCTGCTCAGCGGACGATTTCTCCAGAACCGCGGCCAGCGCGCGGCGGCCGACGCGGCCGAGTTGCTGGGTTCGCTCGCCCCCGCGGCCGCCCGCGTGGTCGAGCCGGATGGCGAGCACGAACTGCCGGCCGAGGCGCTCCTGCCGGGCATGGTCATGTCGGTGCGTGCCGGCGAGACTTTTTCCGCCGACGGCGAAGTAACGGACGGACGCTCGGCGGTGGACTGCTCGTTGCTCACGGGCGAGCCGCGACCCGAGGGTGTGACGGTGGGTTCCGCGGTGTACGCCGGGACCGTGAACCTCACCGGCGCGTTGCGCGTGACGGTGACGCGCGCCGGCGAGCTGAGCCGACTCGGCGCGCTGCTGCGCCGCATGGAGGACAGCGCGCGCCGCCGCGCCCCCGTGGTGCAACTGGCCAACGCCATCGCCGGCTGGTTCGTGGCGGTCGTGCTGGTTGTCGCCGTGGTCACCTATGTGTACGGCTTGCGGCACGATCCCGCGCGTGCACTCGACAATGCCATCGCCCTGCTCGTCGTGACGTGTCCCTGCGCGCTGGGCCTCGCCACACCGCTCGCCATCACGGTGAGCATCGGGCGCGCGGCCAGGCGGGGCATTCTCATCAAGGGCGGCGATGCCATCGAGGCGCTCAATCGCCCGGGGCTGATCTTCCTCGACAAGACCGGCACGGTCACCGAGGGACGCGTACGGCTCGTTCGCTGGGAGGGCGCCGAGTGGGCCAAGCCCCTGGTGGCGGCCCTCGAGCGCGAGAGCAGCCACCCCATTGCGATCGCCGTACAGCAAGCGTGGCCGGCAGCTGAAACGCATGCGGCGCGCGACGTGCAGCAAACGATAGGGGGTGGCATCGAGGGCATGGTGGATGGCCGCCATGTCGTCGTCGGATCGCCGGCGTTCGTCGCCCGGCGCACGAGCGAGGACGATCGCGCGTACGACGATTGCGTTCCCGACAGTCACTCGCGCGACGATCGCGCGCCAAGCCATCCTGCGTCCGACGTGCGCATCGACGCGTTCGCCGAGGAAGGACTGACGCCCGTGTGGGTCGCGGTGGACGGCGCCGTCGTGGCGCACGCGGGGTTTGGCGATCCACTGCGCACCGACGCGCGTGCGTCGATCGAGCGGCTGCGTGCGCTTGGCTGGCGCGTGGCGCTGCTGAGCGGCGATCACCCGGCCGTTGTGCGCACCGTCGCGCACCAACTCGGCATCGACGTCTCCGACGCCGTCGGCAGCGCGTCGCCGGAGGAGAAACTCCAGCGAGTCGAGGGTGCACGCATACGCGGCACCGTATTGATGGTGGGCGACGGGGTCAACGACGCGGCCGCGATTGCCGCAGCAACCGTTGGCGTGGGCGTGCACGGCGGCGCCGAGGCGTCCATGAGCGCGGCCGACGTGTACTTGGCGCGCCCCGGGCTCACGCCGCTGGTGGAGTTGGTGGAGGGCGCGCATCGCACGATGCTCGTGATCCGCAACAACATCCTCTTCTCGATCGCGTACAACGCGCTGGGCGCCACGTTGGCGCTGCTTGGCCTGCTTGACCCGCTCATTGCCGCGGTGCTGATGCCGATCAGTTCGCTCAGTGTCGTACTGACCAGCTGGCGCGGGCGCACGTTCGATGCGCCTGCGGCACCCGTGGCACCCGTGGCGGCCGCGGCTGCGCCCCCTGCATCGTTGGGTATCCCGCGCGCGGAGCCGGCGCCATGAGCATCCTGTACGTGATCCTGCCGGTGGCATTGATCGTCGTTTTCGCGGCGGTCATCGCGTTCGTGTGGGCGGCGCGGCGCGGGCAGTTCGACGACCTCGACACGCCGGCCATGCGGGCGCTGCACGACGATCCGAGTGAGGCGGCGAAGCCGAAGAACGGCGACGACAACTGAACACCACAAAGTCGCGAAGGACACCAAGGGACACGAAGAACGAGGAATACGACGGCGCGCCACGCAGATACCCGCGTGGCGCGGCGGCATTACCCCAAAACGTGCTTCGGGGCCCCTCGTGCCCGTTCTACCATCGTGGTACTCAGGCGTCGCAGTC
>Ga0315268_10000157_pt1 | contig 79723 bp, 71 predicted proteins | sample C1_top_MG_FD_204535 | JGI IMG/M metagenome (GOLD analysis project Ga0315268, IMG submission 204535) | Sediment microbial communities from Yellowstone Lake, YNP, Wyoming, USA - C1_top | ecosystem: Environmental > Aquatic > Freshwater > Lake > Sediment | place: USA: Wyoming | collected 2017-08-01
CCTCACCAAGCCCCCGCACCCTCCACCCCTCACTCCTCACTCCCCTCTCAATTTGCCATTCAAACCTTCGCGCCCCTTCGCCTGTCTGATCCTGCGAACCACCGAGGACCAGCACTCCGGATGCAGGCCACCCCACTCCCCGTGATGCCCACGCCGTCGCCCGTTGACGACGTCGCCCTCGCCGCCCGCGGCGACCGGCGCGCCTTCGAGCGCCTGTACCGGGCCCACGTCGACCGGGTCTTCTCCCTCTGCGCCCGCATGGTGGGAGAGAGGGCGAAGGCGGAGGAACTCACACAGGACGTCTTTGTGCGGGTGTGGGAAAAGCTGGCGACGTTCCGCGGCGATTCGGCATTTGGCACGTGGCTGCACCGCATGGCAGTGAATGTCGTGCTCAACGACCGGCAATCGGAGAAGCGCCGGCGCGACCGGCACGATGACGGCATCGAGAACATGGATGAACTGCCGCACGGCGACACGCGGCCGCTCCCGGTGCCCGGGATGTCGATCGACCTCGAAGCGGCGATCGCCATGCTGCCTCCGGGAGCAAGGAAGGTGTTTCTGCTGCACGACGTGGAGGGCTACACCCACGAGGAGATCGCCGGCATGCTGGACGTCACCGCGGGTGGATGCAAGGCGCAGCTGCATCGCGCCCGAATGCTGATGAGAGAGGCGCTGAACCGATGACCCATCCCGTGATCACATGCGACGAGGCCCAGGCGCTGATGGGCGACCTGCTCGACGGCACGCTCAGCGACACGCAGCGGGCGTCGTACGACGCCCATGCGGCGGCGTGCGCCGGCTGCCGCGACCTGGCACGCGACCTGGCGCAGATCCGGCAGCAGGCCGCGTCGCTCCCCACGCTGACCCCGTCACGCGACCTGTGGGCCGGCATCGAAGCCCGCCTTGACCGCTCCGTCGTCGCCGTTGGTGCTTTTGGCGCGCGCCGCCGCGGACCGGTGGCCCGCTGGACCACTACGCAGGTCGCGGCCGCTGCCGCCGTGCTCATCGCGGCAACGGCCGGCGGCACCTGGCGGGCGGCCACGCGCGCCGCAGGCATCACACACTCCGCGTCGCAGGCCGCCAGCGCCGGCAGCGCGCGCACCCAACTGGTGGCGGTGGCCGACCAGCAGGGGATTGCCACGTACGAGAGCGAAATCGCCAAGCTGCACAACATCATCGAGACGCGGCGCGGCGAACTCGACTCGGGGACCGTCGTCGTGCTCGAGAAGAACCTCAGGCTCATCGACCGGGCCATCGCCGAGAGCAGGGCCGCGCTGGCCGCCGATCCGGCCAGCGCCTTCCTCGCCGACCGCCTGAACCGCTCCTACGACACCAAGCTCGAACTCCTGCGATCGGCCGCCATGCTGCCGTCGCGTTCCTAGAGGACTTTCACCATGCGCACCTTCCTGTTCGCCACCGCCCTCCTCGCCGCCGCGCCCGCTGCCGCCTGCGCGCAGGACAACGAGACGCGGCAGAGGATCGACACCACCTTCGCCTTCGACAAGGGCGGGTCGGTGGACCTCGGCCAACTCTCCGGCGAGATCATCGTCACCGGGTGGACGAAGCCCGAGGTCCGGATCCTGGCCACCATCGAGACCGGATACCTCGAGTCGTCGCTGTCGTCGTCGCGCGTGCGGATCGCGGCGCGACCGCGCCGCAACCGCATGGGGCACTCGCGCTTCGAACTGTCGGTGCCCATCGGCACGCAGGTGCGCGCGACCACCGTGTCGGGAAACATCGCGGTGCGCGGCACGGCCGGCGAAGTGTCGGTGAACTCGGTCAGTGGCGACGTCGAGGTCCGCGATGCCACGCGCACTGAAATCGGCACGGTCAGCGGCGAGGTGCGCGCCGAGAAGTTGCGCGGCACGGTGCGCGCCCGGTCGGTGAGCGGCGACATCACGCTCGATGACGTGGTGGGTGAGCTGCGCGGCAAGACAGTGAGCGGCGAACTGCTGGCGCACGGCACGCTCGCCGGCCTCGAGTTCGAGAGCGTCAGCGGCGGGTTCGAATTTCGCGGCGACTTGAAGGGCGCGGGCGAGTACAGCATCAACTCGCATGCTGGCGACATCCGCCTGGTGCTCCCGGCCAACTTCGCGGCAAGCCTCGACGTGTCGACGTTCAGTGGCGACTTCCGCACCGAGTTCCCCCTGACGTTGCAGCCGGGCGAGCGGTCGAGAATTCGCAACCGTCGCCTGCAGACGACGATGAACGGCGGCGGGCCCCGCATCAGCCTCGAGACCTTCAGTGGCGACATCATCATCAACAAGGGCGCCCCGCGCTCGAACAAGGAGGATTGACCATGCGTGCCCTGCGACTGATGGCGGCCGGTGCGGCCTGTGCGACGCTGGCGCCGGCGGCCCGCGCCCAGGAGCGTGACGATTCGTTCAAGTGGAGCGGCGGCATCGAGGCCGGCCGCACCGTGTACGTGCGCAACCTCAATGGCGGCGTGCAAGTGGAAGGCGCGAGCGGTGCCACGGCCGAGGTACGCGCCGAAAAGAAATGGCGCCGCGGCGACCCCAAGGAAGTGACGATCACGGCGGCGAGGACGGCGCGCGGCGACATCCTGGTGTGCGTGCTGTGGGAGGGACGCGAGACGCGCTGCGACGAGGATGGCTACAGCAGCAAGAACGAAGATTCGTGGTGGCGCAGCCATCGCGACAACGACGTCTCCGTGGACGTCACCATTCGCCTGCCCAAGGGCGTGAAGCTCGACGCCTCGACGGTCAACGGCGGACTCGGCATCGCCGGGGCCACGGCGGCCGTGAAGGCGCGCACGGTGAACGGCGGCATCGACGTCGCATCGACGAGCGGACCGGTGAACGCCAAGACCGTGAACGGCGGCATTCGCGTGCGCGCCGGCACTATCGGCGACGGGCCGGTGGAGTACGAGACCGTGAATGGCGGCATCACGCTCGAGGTGCCCGACGGCCTGAACGCCGACATCTCCATGCGCACCGTCAACGGCAGCGTGACGTCGGAGGACTTCCCGATCACGATTCAGGGACGCATCGACCGCCGGCACATCTCGGGGAAGATCGGCAAGGGCGGACCGGAACTGCGGCTGTCGACGGTGAACGGCTCCATTCACCTGCGCCGCAACTAGACCGCACGTCGCGGCAGCCGCTTGACCGACAGCCACGAGACCGGCCGGGAGAACTTTCCGGCCGGTTTCGCGCTATAATTCGGGAGTTTCCCCCGTTTCTTCGAGGAGTCGATTTCGATGGGCTATTCCCGGTTCATGCAGGCGCCGGCGCTCGTCCTCACCGGCGAACAGCGCGCCACGCTGGTGCGCCGCACGTACTCGCTCGTCTTCGCGTCGGTCATCGTCACGATGATGGCCACGGGCATGACGCTGACGCAGGAGGCGCTGCTCGTCAGCGCCGCGCGGCATCCGATCATCACGATGCTTCTCGCGATGGTCCCGATGTGGATGGCCATGAAGACGCGCGACAATGCGCCGCGGGCAATGGGCTTCGTCTTCCTGTTCAACATCGTGATGGGCGTGGCGATCGCTCCCATCATCTTCGTCTACAGCCGCAATGAGCCGGGCATCGTGGCCCAGGCCGGCATCCTCACCTTGAGCACGTTCGGCGTTCTCACCCTCTACGCCTGGGTGAGCCGCCGCGACTTCAGCGCCTGGGGTTCGTTCCTGGTCATCGGCCTCTGGGTGCTCATCGGCACGTCGCTGCTCAACGTCTTCTTCCAGAACCAGACGGCCGGCCTGTGGTTGGCCGCGGTCGCCGTGTTCATTTTCTCGGGCCTGCTCGTGTTCGATACCTGGCGCCTGCGCAACGTCTACGGCCCCGATGACTACGTGCAGGCCGCGGTGGCGATCTACCTCGACCTGCTCAACATGTTCCTGGCGATCTTGCAGCTGCTGGGCGGGGGGCGGAACAGGAGCTAGAGACGGCAGACGGCTGACGGCTGATGGCAGAAAGCAGAAGGCAGACACGAGCGCCCGGGGAGCCAGACTCTCCGGGCGCTACTGCTATCTACCGTCCGCCGTCTGCCGTCCGCCGTCCGCCGTCTGCCGTCACGCCCCTCTATCCGGCCCCTCCGGCTCCGCCGGCCCCGTCATCGTATCCATCGCCCGCGCGAGCGTGAAATCGCGCGCCGTGACACCACCGCTCTCGTGCGTCGACAGCGACACGGCCACGTTCCTGAACCGGATGTCGAGGTCGGGATGGTGATTGGACGCGTCCGCCACCTCCGCCACGCGATTGACCCAGGCGATGGCATGGGAAAAGGTCGGGAACTCGAACGTCTTGACGATCGCTTCGCCCTTGCGCGACCAGCCGGCGAGCGTGTTGAGCTCGCGCTGGATCTCGATGTCGGAAAGAGTTGAGGGACGCATCTGAGGGAGGGCAAGTGATGGCAGACGGCGGACGGCAGATGTGCCGGTGCCTAATCCTACGCTCGGCCGCCCGCTTCGCCAACACGGGGTAACAATGCTCAATCCCCCGTCCACCGTCCACCGTCTACCGTCTACTGTCTACCGTCTACCGTCTACCGTCAACACTCCGCCTCTCCTTCACCAGCTGCCCCACCACGCTGATCGCGATCTCCTCCGGCGTGTCGGCACCGACATCGAGTCCCACCGGACAGATGATGCGGTCGATCGCGGCTTCTTTCACGCCCCAGCCGCGCAGCGCCTGCGCGGTGAACGCCGCCTTGCGACGAGAACCGAGCATGCCGAGGTAGCGCGGGTGCATGGGTGCGACCTGCGACGCGATGACCGCGTCGTGCTGGTGGCCCCGCGTGCAGATGACCACGTAGTCGGGCGCGGCCACCGCGGCGGCGCGCACGTCGCTGAAGTCGCAGGCGAGCACCTGCTCCGCCCACGGCAGCCGCGCGGCATCGGCGAAGTCGGCGCGGTCGTCCACGATCGTCACGCGCCAACCGGCGAACGCGGCGGCCTCGCAGATGCGCGCCCCCACGTGCCCCGCACCGAAAACGACGAGCCGCGGCGCCCCGACCAGCGCCTCGACCACCACGTCATCCCCGAGCAGCGGTTCCTCGCGCACGACGCCAAAGGCATCGACGGCCGCGCGCAATGCGTCATCGTCGATGAGGCCCGTGGCGCCGCGCGCCGAGCGCAGCAGCTTGCGCGGTTCGCCGCCGAGCCACGCGCGCGCCGTCGCCAGCACCGCCCGGTCGCCGCGCGCAACGACCGCCGCCGCGTCGGCGTACAGCGCCGCGAGCATCGCGCCGGGCATCACCGGCTCGATGAACACATCGGCCGTACCGCCGCAGGTGAGGCCGTAGTCGCCGGCGAGCTCGGCATTCAGCGAATGCGATACGCAGACCGGCGCGCGCCGCTCGCACACGTCGAGCGCCTGCTCCATGATGTCGGCTTCGAGGCAACCGCCGCCCACCGTGCCAAAGCGTGCGCCATCGGCGGTGACAAGCAGCTTGGCGGTCGCACTCATCGGTAACGAGCCGCGTCGTCGGACCACGCTGGCCAGCGCGCCCGCACCGCCGCCGGCAGCAAGGCGCGCGCATTCGTTGAGAATCGACGCAAGACTCATGGCCGCACGCTATCGCCGCGCCGCGGACGGCGCCACCACGGGCGCCACCACGGGCGGCGCTTCGTAGACAGCGCCGTCGGCAAACGCCGCTACGCGCACGAGTCCTGCGCCGGCCACGATGAAATCGGTGAGCGCCGTCTCCGGGCTCTGGTGGCCCCAGGCGACCATCGCACCGCGCGACGCGCGCAACCGCGCCGCGAACGCGCGCATCGTGGCCGCGTCGGTGGAATCGGGGAGACTGTGCACTCGGCGGTCGAGGTGGAACCAGATGGCGCACGGCCAGTTGGTGAAGATCGCGCGCGTCGGATCCTGCGCGCGCACCCAGGCGAGCGTCGGCGAATCGCGCCATTCGCTGGCCGCGAAGTCGCCGCCGTCGGCCATGGCATCGGTGAGCTGCTGCCAGTTGGCACGCACCGCCATCGAGATCCACCCGACGAACGCCAGCACACCGAAGACGCGCGCCGGGCGCGAGATGACGCGCCATGAGCGCGCGGCGACGACGGCAACGGCGGCCATCGCCAGCGGCAGCAACGGCACCGCAAGGCGGAAATCGAACGGGATGCCGGGATCGGCCACCGCGCGCGACGCGACGACGAGCGCAACGTACGCCAGCGCCAGATAGCCAGCCGCCTGCAGCAACGCGCGCTGCGTGCTCCAGCGCGGGTCGTCCTGATCGGCGGCGGGAAGCACTTCCCCCGAGGCGCGCACCGTGCTCCACAGCATCGCGACCAGCGCGACGAGCGTTGCGCCGGCCGCCAGCCACGGCACCGGCTCCCACTCGAGCGATGGCGCGAGGTGATGCGCGACGGTGCGCGAGCCTTCGCGCCACGTCGGCCCCCAGTCGCCATAGAGCGCCAATTTGCGAATCGGCCCGGCGCGTCCTCGGACGCGGTCGCGCGTCAGCGACCACGCCGCCATGGCGAGCACCGACGGAGCCAGCGCGAACGCGGCGCGTCGCAGCCGGTCGCGCCACGTGGCCGACGTGTCGCGCAGCGCCCAGAGCGCCGCGGCGGCGGCGACCGAAAGTCCCGCGTAGCGCACCATCGTGGCCGCGGCGGCGATGACGCCGTGCAGCAGCGCACTGCGCGGGCGACGCACGATGCTCCACAAGGCGAGCGTCACGAGCGCGAGAAAGAGCGGTTCGCTGAGCACCGAGAGGTGCACGAAGACGAAGGCCGGGGCGACGGCTAGCGCCAGCGCGCCCAGCACGGCCCCCCACGCGCCGGCGAGCGGCCAGAGCGCGAGCACGAACGCAGCGATCGTCACGCCGGCCGCAACGGCCTGCACGAGGCGCGCCGACTGCAGCGCGGTGGCGCCGAACCGCACCGGGATCGCCAGCGCCACCGGAAATCCCGGCGGAAAATGCGTGAGCGGCTGCGTGGTGCGGTCGGTCCACCACGGCGCCATTGGCACGCGTAACGTGCCGTCGGCCGCGAGGGCGCGGGCCACGCCGAGGTACGACATCGCGTCGGGATCGAGCCCCGGGCCGGGCGCGGCCGTAAAACGAAAGACGCCCGCCATGATCGCGAGCGCACCGAGCAGGGCCACGGCGGCGCGGCGCGCCACGGAGGTCAGGCGAGTATATCGGCGAGCGTGCGCGTCAGCTGCTCGACGGTGAATGGCTTGGCCAGGAAAGCGCGCCCCGGCGCCGGCAGTTCCTTGTCGAGACGGCCGTCGGTGTAGCCCGACATGTAGACGACGCGCAGGACGGGGAGGACGCCGGCCAGCTGGCGCACGAGGGACGGACCATCGAGCCCGGGCATGCGCACGTCGGTGAGCACGACGTCGATGCGGTGCGCGTTTTCGCGCGCGAGCTGCAACGCCTCTTCGCCTCCCGGCGCCTCGAGCACGGTGTAGCCGTACTTCGCGAGGATGCGGCGCGACGCGATGAGTACCGACGCGTCGTCATCGACCACGAGGATGATGGCCGGCCGGGGCGCGGGTACGCCCGTTCGTTTCACGGCGTCTGGCATGGGTCCCACGCCGTCCGTCGAAAACAAATGTGCTCCTCGTTCAGGAGGACCGTCCTCCACACAGCGTACACGGAGCGGCACGCACATGCGCGTGATCACGGGCCAAGGGAAACCGCAGGAGGCTGCCCAAATACATGACGGCAGGCATCCAATTGTATGGTATGTAACACGAAAGGGTTCCACCGGCAACCAATCATGATGCGTTCACTCCGTGAACGCGCGCCTGGCAGGGCGGGCGGGGGCGCTTTCCCACGGCCCGTCATGCGTCCTGTTTTGCTTGAAGGGACCCTGCAATTTCGGTATCTATTCGGCAACGGCAATATCCGCTCGCGATGTTGTTCTCGTCGAGCATGAGGGCGAGATTCCACGAGCAGTCCCACATCCACACCGCAGAGCACACGTCATGCGCAAATCGTTCTTGCCGGTACTCGGCGCCATCGTCCTGTTCGGCTCGGCGTGTCATCCGGTCGCGCGCCCGACGACGGGCACCGCACCCGCCAAGGCGGAGACGGCAACGCCCGTCATCGTCTGGCAGCCATCGCACCAGACGGATACCGGGGCCGGCTACAACGAGTCCGCCGTTTGCAACGGCATCGTGGAAGCGGCCATGAAGACCCAGCCCCTGCCGACGGAATACAAGGTGTGGAGCATCGGCGTCGACGGCCTGCATCATGCCAACACCGGCAGCAACACGATGATCGCGCACACGACGGCCGTCGTCGACGGAAAGATCTCGGGGTATGCGTACGAGCTGCGGCAGGCCAACGCGCACCAGCCCGACGTGTTCGTCGCGGTGCACAACAACGGCGGCACCAACCGGAACGCCGTGTGGGGCTACGTGCACGAAGGCGACAAGTACGAGGCCGACAACCGGGCGCTGGCGACCCGGCTTGTCGAAGCGATCTCGGCGGCGACCAACCTCGAGAATCGCGGGGTGCTGCTCGACAGTTCCACCGGCCGCAACGACTACCGCTGCGAGTCCACGGGCAAGCTGGGCTTCTACAGCCTCGATGAGCACGTGAACAGCGCGCCCTACCGCGTCCTGCTCGAGATCGGGGACAACGGGGTGAGCCGGGCCTTCCTGCAGGATCCCGCCAACCAGAAGATCCTCGGCGAAGCGATCAAGAAGGCGCTGGTGGCGTGGCTGGCGGAGCGGAAGTAGCGGCAGCACGGCCCGTCGACTGACGCCGAGCGGGTGGAGCGGCGCATCGGCAAGGCGTTTATAACTTTATGTTTCAAAGTACTTGACAATATCAACTGCAAGCGGCAATTTCCACCCATGACCGCCCCGCTTCGCGAACCGACTGCGCTCCACGAGCGCGCTCCCCGACCTCTCCGTCATCCGCCGGGTGAGCACCTGATGCGCGTGCGCACACGGATGATCCTCCTCGCGGCGCTGCTCATCGCGATCGCCGGCGATCTGCTGCTCTACGACGGCGAGCCGCGGCTCGGCCTCGCGCTGTTCATTGTTCTCGTCGCGGGGAGCGCGTACGCGATCGACGCTCGCGCGGACCGCGAGCGCACCTGGCTGCTCGCCGGCACGGCCATCGCCGCGCTCGGCCTCGCGCTGCGCGACGCGGATCCGCTGTATGCCATCGATTTCCTCTCGGTGCTCTGCATGGGGGCGCTCGCCGTCTGGCACGGGAGCGCCCGGCGTCTCGCGCGACTCGAGGTGCTCGATGCGCCCAGGGTGGCGGTGCTCGCCGCGCTCACGACCCTCATCGGCGCGCCCCACGTGCTCCGTGCCGCCAGCCCCGCCAGGGCCGACGCCGACGCGCGCGCGGCGCGCACCCGGGCGCGCACCATCGGCGCCGTGATCGCGTTGCCGCCGTTGCTGCTCGTCATGGCCTTGCTCGCTTCGGCCGACTCGGTCTTCGGCAGCTTTCTCTCGAGCACGGCGGAGTTCCTCGCGCTCGACGGCGTGCAGCACGTCGTCGTGATCGTCGTGATCGCCTGGCTCGCGATGGGTTGGCTGTTCGGCACGCTCGACGGCCCGGCTGTCGTGACGCTTCCGGAGATCCGCTCGCCCGGACTTCCCTTTGCGAGCGCAAGCGTGGGACTGTACGGGCTCGTGCTGCTGCTCACGCTCTTTCTCGGGACGCAGGTGCGCGTGCTGTTCGGTGGCGCGGCGTATCTCTCCACCGCGGCAGGGCTCACCGTGGCGCAGTACGCACGCGAGGGATTCTTCCAGCTGGTCGTCGTCGCCGGCATCGTGCTCGCGACGCTCGTCGTCGCCGACTGGCTGGTGGCACGCGACGACGAGGCGGTGCGCCACTATCGCACGGTGGGGACGGTGCTCGTCGGACTCGTGGCGGCGCTCCTCGTCTCGGCCGTCGCGCGGATGTGGCTCTACGTGACGCACTTCGGACTGACGATCGATCGCGTGCTCGCCACGGCGATCATGCTCTGGGTGGTCGCGGCGATCGTGACGTTCGCCTCGACCATGCTGCGCGGCCGCGGCGAGCGCTTCGCGCCGGCGATGCTCGCCGTCACGATCGGCTGGGTGGTGTCGCTCAACGTGGCGAATCCCGAGGCGATCGTCGTGCGCACCAACGTGGCGCGCGCCGCCGCGGGCGAGGCGTTCGACGCGCCGTACCACGCGAAGCTCTCGGCCGACGCGCTCCCCGCGCTGCTCGCGGCGGCGCCGAAGCTGCCGGCCAAGGAATGCGCCGCGCTTTCCGAGAGCCTGGCGAAGGTCTGGAAGGAACGGCGCACGGCGCGCAGCGACTGGCGCGCGCTGAGCCTGCCGTACGCCCGTGCGATCGCCGCCGAGGTGGGCGTGGCGCCGATCGCGTGCGGCGCCGGCGGGTAGTTTTCGCGGGCGACGTGCGATGGCGTGAGAAGGACAATGACGTACAAGGCCGCCGTCGGGCGCGTAGCGGGCCGCGTTGATCAGCGACGGACGCCTACTTCTGTCCGCGCGGCTGGCGCGGCTGGCGCGGCTTGCCGACCGATTGCGTTGTCTCTTTCTTCCTCACGACCGACCGCTTGCGAAGACCCGCCTTGGGCGCAGCCTTCTTTCGGTCAGCAGCAGGGTTGGTCGCGATCGCCTGCTTTCGCTTGGGCTTTGCACCTTTCCGCTTGCCGCCGGAGGAGCGTCTGTTCTTTGCCGCCTTGGTCGCGTCACTCGTGTCATCCACAGCCATCGGCAACCCGAACAACTCCGCCAGATTCGCATTCGCCAGTATCTTTTCCTTCGACCGGCTGCGCGGAGCGAGCCGAGCACCGCCATCTGCATTCGCGATGAGATCCTTCTCGTCCACCTTTCGAAGCCGGAAGAGCAGCTCCGGTTGCTCGTCCAGTCGAGCTCCAACTCCATACAACACGGCCGCGACGTGCTTGCACATCGACGCCCAGTCCGGACAACTGCACGACAGCGTGATTTCATTCGGGGCAGGAAAGAGCCCGCTCCGCTGACGGCAGAGGCGTTCCATGACACCCTTGGAGAAGCGCCCCTGCAGCAGCTCGACGAGTGAATCGATGGCGCCCGCGCTGTCACTGCAGATGGCGCTCCAGCGTGCTTTCGGCACGGGCGAGATGCCGATCGTCACTTCGTAGAGCGACGATCCGCTGACCAGCGCCTTGACGGACCCGGCCCCGATGTCGAGATGCACCACGGAACCGTTGCGCACGTAGGCGCGTCCGCGCGGCAACCGGTTCTCGTAGTCGCTGTAGCTCTCGAGATTCGCACACCAGGCACTGCCCCAGAACGTACGGGCGATCTTGCGACCCACGATCACCACCGGTGCGAGTGTGCGCCCCTTCTTGCGCAGCTTCGCCGCCTCGCGCGTTGCCTTCTGTCGTCGTGCGGCGACGGATACGTACGGTTTCCACTGCCAATCGTAGTACATGAGTCACTCCTTCATTGCGGCGCCGATGTCGAGCGACACCAGCCGCATCAACTCGTCGTCATTCATTTCCGTCAGCTTGAGTTCGGTACCGCCTTCGAGCAGCTCGCGGGACAGTTGCGTCTTGGACTCCATGAGCCGATCGATCTTCTCCTCGACCGTACCGCGACACACGAATTTGTGCACCAGCACGTTCCGTGTCTGCCCGATGCGGAAGGCGCGATCGGTTGCCTGGCTCTCCACCGCGGGATTCCACCAGCGATCAAAATGAATGACGTGTGAAGCTGCCGTAAGATTGAGACCCGAACCTCCTGCCTTCAACGAGATCACGAAGAACGGCACCAGCTCATCGTCCTGAAATCGCCGCACCAGATCCTTGCGTTTCTTGACGTCGGTTCCGCCGTGCAGCGCAAGCCCTGGCCTGCCGAATGCCCGACCCAGGAATGCAGCAAGAGGGGCCGTCACTTCACGGAATTGCGTAAACACCAGCACCTTTTCCTGCTTGGCCGCGATCACCTCGGCGAGTTCTCCAAGGCGTGTCAGTTTGCCGCTGTCCGCCGCACCCCATGCATCATCCTTCAGCCACTGTGACGGATGATTGCAGATCTGCTTGAAGCGCATGAGGAAGGTCAGGATCAGCCCCCGACGCTGAACTCCACCCACCGCAGCGATCCGGTCGCGCAGTTCGAGCACCGAGTCCTGGTACAGCGCGGCCTGCTTGCGGCTCAACTGGCAGTAGGCCTTCACCTCCGTCTTCTCCGGCAGATCCGAGATGACCGACCGGTCGGTCTTGAGGCGCCTCAGGATGTACGGACGTACCAGCTCGCGCAACGAACCGTACGGATTCTGCTGCGCGGCATCGAGTCGCTTCGAGTACGCGCCGAACTGCTTGGCAGAGCCGAGCAGTCCGGGATTGATGAAATCAAAGATGGACCACAGATCCGAGAGGCGATTCTCCACCGGTGTGCCGGTGAGGGCAATGCGGGAGCGGGCGCTCAGTCGCTTGGCCGTGCGCGTCTGCTTGGCCCCCGGATTCTTGATGGCCTGCGCCTCGTCGAGAATCACCAGATGCCACTTGGTGTCGACAATCCATGGGAAACGCAGCAGCGATCCGTACGTCGTGATCACCAGATCGGCGCCGGCAAGGCGCGGCGCGTCGATCGCGGCGAGCTCCGGGGCCGTCATGGTGGACTGATGCGCGGCGATGACGCGAAGCGTGGGAGCGAACCGCTCGATCTCCGACTGCCAGTTGGCGATGAGCGATGCCGGTGCGACGAGGAGATTCGGCATCCTGCCACGTTCGTTCGCGCGCCGCTGCACGAGCAGCAAGGCGAGCACCTGGATGGTCTTTCCGAGTCCCATGTCGTCGGCCAGGCATGCTCCGAGTCCGAGCTGCGAGAGCAGACTGAGCCAGCGCACTCCGACTTCCTGATACGGACGCAGTGTGCCGCGCAGATCGCTCCCTGGTTCGACGGCCGCAAGTCCGTCCGGGGATCTGAGCGCCTGCAGTAGTGGGGCAAGCCAGGCGCCGGCGTTGACGTGCGACCACCCACGCTCCGCGGCGCGTGCCCCGTCGATGTCGTCGTCGGTCACGTGGGCACCGGAAAGCAATCTCGTGGCCTCGGCGAACGTGAGGCCGCGTTCGGCGGCGATGCGCTCCGTTTCCTTGAACCGTTCCATCGTCCGCTGAAGCTGCTCGGAGTCAATCTCGACCCACTGGCCGCGAATGAATGCGAGCCCGCGCGTACCGGCGAGAATCTGACGGACTTCGGCGGGAGTCAGCCGCGCACCATCGAGCGTAATGGCCATGCTGAAATCGAGGAGCGCACTGGTGCCGAGCCCGGCGGGTTCTCTCGACCCGACCGTCGTCGTCACCTGCGGGCGAGCGGGGCGATTGGCGCGCCAGCTCGCGGGCATGCGCACAATGACGCCGGCGCGCTCGAGTTCGGGAACGGCGGAGAGAAACCGAAACGCGTCGGCCGCCGACCAGCGCAACGGATGAAAGATCTCCCCGGCATCCACCATCTCGCGCAGCCACCCGCACTGCGCCGCGGCGCGCTGCACCGGCAGGAGGAGCGAGAGCAGTCGCTCGCGATTCCTCGCGCCCGCGTACTCCCGCAATGCGTCGCCGAGGGGAAGGTGCTGCGCCTTGCCTTGTGCCGACAGCTGGTGGGTGTATGTGGCGAGGAACGCGAACGGCGCCGTGTCATCCGTCCGGTTCTCGGCGAGGTTGAAGTACACGCGTCCGACCACGTGCCAAACGGGGTTGAGTTGCTTGAGCAGCTCTTCCGTCGTGGCCCCGGCCGCTGCCTGTCGCGTGGCGAACGCCGCATCAATCTCGTACCAGAGTGCCTGAAGCAGCTCTGCGTTGACGTACTCGGCGCCGGGCATTGCCGGCGCGCCGAGCACGAGCGTCTGGAGATCGGTGGTGCCGGGCGGTGGTAGTGGGGTGTGGGCCGCGTCGGCGCCGGGTAGCGTACAAAGGGTCGTGACGTAGCGGCCCCCCAGCTCCCGCCAATAGCTGAATACGAGCGGCAACGGCTGCCCCACTTCGACCCCGCCAAGGTGGAGGAGTCCGTGCCCGGGTCCGAGGGCGAAGGCGTCAAACAGGCGTTGGGCAAGCGCCTGGTCGAGCTCGGGCGCATCCTCGGATGGGGCGAGGACGAGGCGGCCGTGCGGGGTAAGGGCGAGCGTGAGGCGGGTGGACGTCACGGGTATGCAGATGGCGGGGCGGTTGCAGGGTTGAATGCGTATGTCGAAGCAAGCCGATCACTGATTGCGGTCGAAGGCGATCACCCATTTCGGACGATTCGTTCGGCCGTATCAGCACGGCCCCATCCGGTATCTCGAACAAAGCGCAGCCGCACTTTCCGCCCCGGCTTTTCCTGCGCGTAACCTGCCTTCACGAGTCTGGGTATTCGTCTGCCACTGATCGGAATGCGGTGTGGGGAAAGGACTTCGACCCCACCTTAATAACCGCGCTGCCTGACAAGCACGAGGTGGCGCGGTACAGGAATTGGCTGAAATACGAGGCGACCACCCAAGCCATCGACCTTTTTGGCGGTTGCGTCAGACATCTCTAGTCACTAATATATCGGTGTTGTAAGTACTATTACCACCTATCTATTATCTATTATGCGCTCCAACGTCCACCTTCGTTTGCCGTCGGTCGTGCGCCGCTCCCTCGCCAAGATGGGGCGCGACGTCTCCGTCGCACGTCGCAAGCGCCGGATCACGCAGGCCATGATGGCGGAACGCATTGGGGTCGCCGAGGCGACGTATCTTCGTCTCGAGCGGGGGGACCCGACCGTCGGCGTCGCGGCCTATGCGATGGCGCTCTTTGTCCTCGGACTCGGCACCCCGTTCGCCGATCTGGTGGACGCCGCCCGTGATGACGAGGCGCTCGTCCTCGACGCGGAACGCCTGCCCACCCGCGTGCGCGCGCGGAAGATTCCCACCGGCCGATGAAACGCCGCCTCGGCGTCTACCTCGGCGCCCACGCGCAACTCGTCGGGCACCTGCACTACAATCGCGATGGCGCGCGCGAGCGTGCGACGTTCGAGTACGACGACTCCTGGCTGTCGACGCCGGCGCCGTTCCCCATCGACCCGACGCTCCCCCTCGTGCGCGGTCCCCAGTTCCACAAGGCCGTCCGTGAGGGCTCCCTCTTTCCCCCGGCGATCGCCGATACCGAGCCTGACGGCTGGGGCCTCACCGTTATCCGGCGCGATCACGCCAAGCGCCGTGCCGCAGCGCGTGTGGCGGGGGAGGCCCTGCCGCCGCTGGACGGCGCGCTCGACTACCTGCTGTCGGTGGACGACCTGTATCGTATTGGCGCGCTCCGCTTTCAGGATGAGGCGGGCGTCTTTTGGCGTCCCCCCGCGACGGATGGGCACCGGACGACGCCGCCACTGCTCGAACTTCATCATCTGCTCGCCGCGACCCGTGCGGTTGAACTCCACACGGAGACCGTCGCGGACCTCGCGTATCTCCGTGGCCGCGGCACGTCGCTCGGCGGATTGCGGCCCAAGTGCAACATCCTGGATGACGACGGCGCGCTGGCGATCGGGAAGTTCCCGAGCGTCCACGACACGCGCGCGGTCACGACGGGCGAAGTGCTCGCCCTGCACCTCGCCGCAGCCGCCGGCATCCACGCCGCCCAGGCGCGCGTCGTGCCGAGTGACGATCAGGCGGTCGCCCTGATCCGCCGCTTTGATCGTGCCGCCGACGGGCGTCGGATCTTCTTCGTCTCCGCGGCGACACTGATGGGCGTCGAACGCGGCGCACCCGGCGACCACACGTATACGGAGATCGTGGACACGATCCGCCGGTACGGCGCGGCCGCGCAGGACGACATCACGGAACTATTCCGTCGCATCGCGTTCTCGATCCTCATTACCAACGTGGACGATCATCTCTGGAATCACGGCTTCCTGCACACCGAGGCGGGCCAGTGGCGCTTGTCCCCCGCGTTCGATGTGAACCCGTTTCCGGAACGCGTGCGGGAACTGAAGACCTGGATCACGGAGGATACGGGCCCTGCCGCGAGCCTTGACGCGCTCCTCTCGGCGGCCCCGTACTTCGGGGTGCGCGCGCCGAACGCCGCGACCATCATCGCCGACGTCGAACGCGCGGTCGCCACCTGGCGCACGGTCGGGGCCCGGCTCGGCTTGGGTCCCGCAGACCTCGATGCGTTTGCCGACGCTTTTGAGCACGAGGAACGTGCGGTTGCGCAGCGCTTGGGCCGGTAGGCCCGAGGCCCTGACCGGGTTTGCTTGGCCACGCACTCCCTTGCATCTTCGGTATTTATTCGGTAATTACAGAACCCGTCCCCGAATGGTGTTCTGTGTCCATCGCCGCCCTGCGCCAGCAACTCGCCGAAATCATCGATGGCGCGCGTCCCGCCATGCCGGGGCTGGCCACCGGACTGGCCGCGCTCGACGCCGCACTCCCGGGCCACGGCCTGCCGCGGGGCCGGCTCACCGAAATCGCCGGCGCCCCGGGAAGCGGACTCACCACCTTCGCGCGCCACCTCGTGGCCAGCACGCTGCAGGCGGGAGGATGGGTGGCCTACATCGACGCGACGCGCACCCTCGCCCCGCGCGACTGGGCCGCACTCGGCGCGCACGACGGGCTGTGGGTGGTGCGCCCCGGCGACGCGGCGCGCGGCGCCTGGTGCGCCGACATCCTGCTGCGCAGCGGTGCCTTTACCCTGGTGGTGCTCGACGGCGCGCCCGCGCTGTCGCGCACCGTGGCGGTGCGACTGGTGCGCCTCGCGCGCGCCAGCGACGCGGCCTTCGTGCTGCTCGCCCCCGACGGCCAGCACGCTGGCGTGGCCGGTGCGCTGCAACTGCGCGTGCAGCGGGTACCGCATGCCACGCATGCCGCACACGCGGCGACGAAACGGCGATCGACAACGCTCGACCTCGCGGCGCGATTGGCGGGACAGTCCCCTGCCCCGTCATCTGCCGTGGCACCTGCTGCATCCACTGCATCGACCACGACGCGTTCCGGGCCGCGCCAAATGATTGTCACCATCGAGAAGGGCGGGCCCGCGCAGCGGGTGGAGGTGGAGTGTGCCGGCGACGAAGCCCGTTACGCCGCGCATGACGCAGCGCGTCGCGTGCGTGAGGATCCCCAGGTTCCCGATCAGCGCGGTGTGGCTCGACGCGGCGGCGCACGACGCAGCGAACGCACCGGCAGCGCACGCGGAAGCGAGCGCGCCGCACTGGGACGAGCGGCTCCTCGCCCTGCGTGATGGCCAGCGGCTGCGCGCCGTCACGGCGGCCGCGGCCCGCTTGCACGTGCGCGCCGGCATGACCGTCGCCGCGGCGCGCGCGCGCTGCGCCGTACTCGACGTGCGCGCGTGGGACGACACCTGCGTGACGCGCGAAGTCGCGCGCACGAGCGCCGCCTTCCTGTCGGCCAGCCCGCAGGTGGCGCCGGCCGCGGGCATGCCGGGCACCTGGTGGATTGGCGCCGCGGGCTTCGACGGACTCGGCGGCGAACCGTTTCTCGCCGATACCCTGCAACGGATGGCGCGCGTGTGGCACCATGGCGCGCGCGTGGGCATTGCGGATTCGTGCGTGGCGGCGCGAGCGGCGACATGGCAAGACATAGACGATAGACGGTGGACGGTGGACGGTGGACGGCAAACGGCGGACGGCCGCGCACAGACTTTTCGCATCGTCCCGCCCGGCGGTGATGCGACTTACCTCGCATCGCTTCCACTTTCGCTCATCCCCATGGACGCCGAGGTGCGCGAGGCGTTGGTGGCGCTGGGACTCGGCACGTGCGGCGCGCTGGCCGCGCTTGCGAGCGGCGACGTGGAGCGGCGCTGGGGCGCGGCGGGCCTGGCGGCGTGGCGGCTCGCGCAGGGCATCGATGCGCGACGTCCGGTACTCGCGCACGCCAGTCCATCGCGACACGCGCACGCCGAACTGGCGATGAGCACCACGAGCACCGAACCGGTGCTCTTTCTCGTGCGCGGCGCGCTCGAGCGATTGATGGCCGACCTCGTGCGCGACGGGCGCGCGGCGGCCGCGGTGGCCATCACGCTGACGCTCGACGACGGACGCGGCGCGCTGCCCTCGGGCGGCATGCCGCACACGATCACGCGCGAGGTGCGCGCGCCGCGCGCGCTGGCCCGCGTGGCGCCATGGTTCGAACGTTGCCGCGCGCTGCTCGACGACTGGACACTCGCCGCCCCCGTGAGCGCGGTGACGGTCACCATCACCGCCGTCGCGCCGCTGGGCGCCGAACAGGGCGACCTGCTTGCTCCCGCATGGCGCGACCCCGCGGCGGCCGAGGCGGCATTCGAACGACTGCGCACCGCACTTGGCGCGCAGGGCGTGGTGCGGCCGGTGGCATGCGACGCGTACTGTCCGGAACGCACGGGAGCGTGGGAGGGCGTCGAGACGGCAGACGGCGGACGGCAGACGGCAGATGAAATTGCCGATCGTTCAGCCCCCGCCGTTCCTGCCGTCCGCCGTCCGCCGTCCGCCGTCTCCCTCCGCCTCCTCGAAACTCCAGAATCCGTCTCCATCATCGCCTCACCACGTGGGGATCCTCGCGCACTCGACTGGCGCGGCCGCCGCATTCCGATTGCGCGCGCGCAGGGGCCGGAGCGGCTGTCGGGCGCGTGGTGGACCGCCGCGCCGTTCGCGCGCGACTACTGGCACTGCGAAAGCGACGAACTGGAGCAGGAGTTTCTGCTCTATCGAGATAGAGAGGGATGGATGCTGCAGGGGTGGTATGATTAGACGGTGGACGGCCTCGCAAATCCTTCGCGCTGCATCACCCCCCACCCGCGATCGCCACGCATCACTTTCCAGAACGCGTGCAGGCGATAGAGGACGGTGAGCTGGCGGTAGCCCAGCCCCTCGACGAGGGCGAAGAAGAACAGACGCCACACATCGCGCCGCGCGTCGTAGCGGCGGAAGGTCACTTCCTCGAGCACGATGGCCCACACCGACAGCAGAATGCCGAAGCCCATGGCCACCGCGAGGAACGCCACGGCAAACGACGTGTCGACGGCCCCGAGGAAAAGCCCGAGGATGAGGCCGAGGTAGCCGACGAGTTCGACGACCGGCGCCAGCATCTCGCCGAACGCGTAGAACGGCAGGGCCACCATGCCGACGGCGCCATAGCGCGGGTTGAACAGCAGCCGGCGCCGCTCCCAGATCATGCCGATGAGCCCGCGGTGCCAGCGTTCGCGCTGGCGATGGAGGATCTTCATCGAGGACGGCACTTCGGTCCACGCCACGGGGTCGGGGATGAACGGCATGGCCGCCCTGATGCCCTGCTCGCGCAGGTGGAGATGCAACCGCACGGCGAGATCCATGTCCTCGGTGACGTTTCCGGTCTGGTAGCCGCCGATGGCCAGCAGGTACTTGCGGGCAAACAATCCGAACGCGCCGCTGATGATCAGGTTGCCGCCGAGGCGATTCCAGCCCAGGCGCCCGAAGAGGAAGGCGCGCAGGTATTCGACGGTCTGGCATCCGGGAAGCCAGCGCCCATCGACGCGCGCATCGACGACGCGGCCGTGTTCCACGCGGCACCCGTTTACCACGCGTATGGTGCCGCCGATCGCCGCGATGTCGCGCTCGAGCAGGAAGGGACGCGCCAGCCGCAGCAGCGCGTCGGGTTCGATGAGCGTGTCGGCATCGCAGGCAATCACGTACGGAAAGCGCGCGGCGTTGATGGCCGCGTTGAGCGCATCGGCCTTGCCGCCGTTGTCCTTGTCGATGACGAGAAGCCGGGAGTGCGTGCGCGAGCGATAGACGGCGTGCACGCTGGCGGTGGGCAGGGTGCGTTGCACCGCGGGGGGAATCTCGTACAGGTCATAGGCCCGCACGAGTTCCTCCATCGTGCGGTCCGTCGACCCGTCGTTCACGAGAACCACCTCATGCCGCGGATACTCGAGCGTCAGGAACGACAGCACGCTCGCCGCGATGGTGACTTCCTCGTTGAAGGCCGGCACGAGCACCGAGATGGGCGGCAGCGCGTCGGTCGACAGGACGCGCGCGAAATAGACGTCGTCGGCCAGCTGGAAATGCGTCCACAGCTCCGGGAACGACAACAGCAGGAGGAACGCGTAGAACGAATTGAGCAGGATGAAATAGACGAGAATCGACCAGTCGAGCGCCGCGAACGTCTGCAGGAGCGCGTGCGTCATCCGTCGGCGAGCTCGAGCACGGCGCCGTCGGCGAGCCCCGAGACCATCGCGGCCATCTCGCGGGCAAACTGGTCCGGCGACTGGCGGGCGAGGCGGAGCGCCGCCCGCCCCGACTCGCCGAGCAGGGCGAGCGAGAGCGCACAGCGAAAACGCACCCACCAGGCGTGATCGCTGAGCCCGCGGACGAGTTGCGGCTGGACATCGACGGCGCGCAACGCACCCAGCGCCTGCGCCGCCGCCGCCCGCACGTAGTCCTGCGGATCGTCGAGCAGCGCGCGCACCGCGTCCACCGACTCCTCATGCGGATAGCGCCGGAGCGCGCGGGCCGCCGCCGCCCGCACCTCGGGGCTCGGATGCGTCACCCGCGCCGTGATGGCGGGGCGCAGCGACGGCAGATTGAGCAACTCGGCGAGCGAGAGCCACGAGGCGACGTCCAGCGGCGATGCATCGGACATCAGCGCGGCACACAGCGGCTCCTCCGCCAGCCGCCAGACGGTACGCAACGTGTTGGTGGTGAACTGGCGCACGGCGAGTCCTTCGGCGGGATAGCGCTGGACCGCAATGCGGATGAGCCCGGGATCGTCCACCGCGGCGAGGGCCTGCATCGCCGCCAGCCGCACGGCCGGGTGCCGGTCGCCCAGCAGGGGACGCAGGAGGTCGGCATCGACGTGCGTGCCGACGATGCCCAGCGCGCGCGCGGCGTCGAGCCGGCGCCACCAGCGGCGACTGGACACGCCGGCGAGCGACCACCGCACCCACGATTCGCCGCGCATCGCCGCGCCGAAGTGCGCGTGCAAGGCGCGCGGGACGCGTGTGTCGTGCAGTTCGGATGCGAACGCGAGTGCCGAGTCGTCGGGCAGCTCGCGCATTCCGATGACCACCGGCTCGACCGTGCCCGACCCGACCAGCCATTGCGCAAGCGGCACGCGCAGCCGCGCGCGGCCCGTCTCCTCGCGCGCCAGGCGCCGCAGCAGGCGTTCGCGACGCACCACCACGAACGCGGTGAGCATCGCCGCGAACGCCGCCTGCGCCACGGCGATGACACCGAGGACGAGCAGCAGGCTCACGGCATGCTCCGCGGCTGGCGCACCCAGCGCGGCAGCTTGGCGAGCAGCACGCGCAGACTCAACGGCTTGGCGAGGTAGTCGGTCGCGCCGGCGCGCAACGCACGCACCTGATCGGCGTCGCCCGTATGCACGCTGAGAAAGACCACGGTGAAGTCGCGCGGTCGCTCGAGGCGAAGCCGTTCATGAATGGCATGACCGTCAAGCCCGGGAAGGTCGAGGTCGAGCAGGACGAGCGGCTTCTGTGTCCCGACCCGCAGGGTGCGCAGCGCCTCGAGCGCCTCGGGTCCGGTGCGCAGGACGCGGAAGGTGTAGCCGCCCTGATGCAGCACGTACTCCAGCAAGTCGGAAAAGGCCGGATCGTCCTCGACGATGATCACGTCGGGAGCGCGCGTGGAGTCGTCCGGCGTCCACGCGTGGGTGGCCTGATCGAGTGCGCGGGCGGTAGCCGCGGCATCGGCCGCCGCGTGCCACAGGTCTTCGGGGTGCGTCGTGCCGACCGTCGCCGCGGCGGCCAGCCCCATCGCCAGCGGCGATGCCGCGTGCGTGGCGTTGCCCACCGTGTCGAGCGCGCGGCGCAACTGGTCGATGTCGCCGCGCATCGTGGCGACGACCGACACCGCGTCGTAGTGCGCGACGAGCGCTCCGGTGCCGCGCAGGGCGCGCGCCACCTGCGCGCAGACATTGGCCCAGGATCCCGCGTCGACGGCGTCGCGCGGCCGGATCATCGCCGCGCTCAGCGCCCCTCCTTCGCGGCGCATGGCGCCGAACAATTGCGCGGCGTCGCGCAGGCCGACCTCGATGTCCGGCAGTCCCGTGGCCGGATTGAGACCGTGCGCCAGGCGAAGTCGGCGCACCTGTTCCAACCGGGCCAGCAACTGCGCACGCAGTTCGGTGGGCGCGACGGGCTTGGCCAGAAAGCCGTCGGCGCCCGCGATCGTGGCGCGTTCGCGCGCGTCGGGGCTCGCGTCGGCCGAGAAGAGGATGATCGGCAGGTCGGCCCACTCCGCATTGGCTCGCACCTGGCGCACGAGATCGAACCCCGTCGTGCGCGGCAGTTGCACATCCAGCAGCAGCACGCCCGGTCGCTCGTCATCGAGCGTCTGCATGAGTCGCGCCGGATCGTCGAGTGTCACGGCCCGGAGTCCGGCGTCCTCGCAGATAGCGCGCGCGAGCAGCAGAATCATCGGGTCGTCGTCGAGAATGACGACCGAGCCGCCGGCGACCGAGGTGCGGTGCGCGAGCTGGTCGAGGACGACGAGCAGGTCATCGGCGCTGACCGCGTCATCGACCATCGTCACGGCGCCAAACGACCGGCCGGCGGGCGCGGGCGCGCGCCGGGCATCGGCGAGCAGCACCAGCGGCAGACCGTCGGGGACCTGCAGGGCCCGTCCCTGGTCGGCGGACGCAATGACGACATACGGGCGTTCGCGCTGTGCGATGCGCGCCGAAAAGTCGGCCGCGGACATCGTCACGAACCGCACGCCGGCCGATGACGCGACCGTGCTCCACTCGTGCACGCGCTCGGCGCCGAGGTCGACGCACCAGACGTCGCGCCCTTGCGCTTCGGGCAATGGCGCATCATCGGCCGTGCCGAACTGCACGAGGAGCGCATCGACGAGCCGGCGCACGTGCGCGCCGCGGTGCTCGGGATCCATGGTCGCGTCGAGGGCCCAGGTGACGGCGCGCTGCTCCATTTCGCCCAGCCGTTCGCTCACCTCGGCGAAGCCATACGAGCCCGCCGATCCGCGCAGGCGGTGCAGTTCGCGCCGGAAGGTATCGAGCACCGTGGCGTCGCGCGGGTCGGCGTCGAGGCGTGCCGCGTACTGGCGAAAGCTATCCAGCGTGGCGCGGGCCGACGCCAGAAAGCGCTCGCGCAGGGCGATGGGCGCGCCGGTCATGGGGCGGGGGTCAGGGGACGGTGGACGGTGGACGGTGGACGGTAGGTTGAACTTACCGGTTCGGCGCGGGGCGTGCGCGGGGCGGGGGCGCTGGCACGCTGCGGTCGCGGTGATCTCCGGCTCGGGAGCGCGATTCCCAATCACACCATCAGTTCCCCAAGGTGTGCGAGTCTTACGACGCGCACCTCGAGTCCGCGAATGCGCGGATGGTGATCGGCCGCGATCTTGAGCAGTTCAGAGGGATCGTCGAGACGGTGGAATTCGGCCAGCACCGCGCGGCCCAGGAGGCGTGTATCCTGTCGACCCAGAGGCGGCGTTCGATCATGCAGATAGGTTTGCGTTTGGTAATACCAGACGCAAAAAGGAGGGATTGCGTTACGTCTTCTTACGTTCCGTAATTTTACGGCATTGACGGTGGCGTTCACGGCGAGAGGATCTGCTCCGGTACGCCGCCGAAGAACACCCCGGAAACGACCACGTTGTTGTCGAGTACGACCTTCACCGCACGCGACGAACCTTGGCGATGGCGTTCGCAATGTCCGTCTGCCGCAGGCCGCTGCGCTTCGCCGCTTTCCGGGCCCGTGCCACGAGGAGAGCAAACTCCCTGAGGGCCGGTGGGTCGAGGACCTTGAAGATCACGACATCGCGATCGGCCACCACCACGAACTGGGCGCCGGTTTTCAATCCGAGGCGAGCTCGGATCTCCTCGGGAATGACCACCTGTCCCTTCGAGGACAAGGTGGTCGTGGCGGCAGCGCTCACTTGACCCTCTCGGTAAGTCTTACCAGTAAGATTACCCCGTTCCGCCCTGTTCGGCAAGCCATCGCCCGCTCGGGGACCGCTGACGCATCGCCGTAAAGACGCGGACGGCCGCCTGCGGCCGACCGTCAGCTTCAACAGCTTGCCAGGCATCACCGCACCGTGACGACGAGTGCATTGAGCCCACGGCCATATGTCTTGCCGCTAACCTCTACTCGCGTGATTCCGGGGGCTCGCCCCGTGATTACTCCTGTCGCCGGGTTCACGTTCGCAATCAATGAATCGACAACCGACCAGGTAAGCACGTCGTCGAGCACCTTGGTGCCACCACAACCAAGAAACTCCGCTGATGCCGTCGCACTCTGACCCACGACGATGGTCACGTCCGAGGGTTGCATTCGAAACCGGAGATCATCCGGGCACGAAGTGACCGGCGTACAGGCGACACAAAGCACACAGGCGATCACTGAAAGCCGGACTTGCATGGACATCGAAGTGGGGGTGACCACCTTCGGAGAAGGTTGGAAGGCCCTTCGGGTTCGGCGATTCAGAGTCGCGAGCAGTTATTTCACAGCCGCAACGCTTGTTACGCGACGCGAAGTGGCTTGATGCGCGCCATGTCACCCTTGATGGTTTGCGCCGCATCCCAAAGATCGACTGCACGCTGAGCGTTCAGCCAGAACTCGGCAGAATTGCCAAACAGGCGAGACAGGCGCAGCGCCATTTCCGGGCTGACGGCCCTCCGACCTCGCAGCAGCTCGTTGATGGACTGACGTGACACCCCTACTGCCGTAGCGAGTCCAACGACGGTCAGCCCGTAGTCCGGCATGAAGTCCTCTCCCAGCATTTCACCGGGATGGGTCGGCCGACGTTTCATCTGCTTCGTATTGGGTACGCTCATCTCACTCCTCGCCGTCAATGATAGTCACAGATCTCGACGTCGTACGCGTCACCGTCGATGAAGCGAAAGCAGATACGCCACTGATCGTTTACGGCGATTGCGTGTTGCCCCTTGCGGTCACCCTTGAGCGCATGGAGGCGATTGCCGGGTGGCACTTTCAGGTCGTCCAGTGTCGACGCCAAGTCGACGTATTCCAATTTGCGCGCGGCGCGCCGAGCGACATCGGCGGGGAAGCGCACTGCTTTCCCCGTCGCGAACAGTTCCCGGGTGCGTTTGTCGGCGAATGTCCTGATCACCATGCAAATGTATCGCGTCACGTGACACGTGTCAATGATGGCATAGCGATCTCATAACAACGTTTCTACGACCTGTTACTTCATCGCCGACCGCGGCATGCCGCGAACCGCGTGACGTGAGCGGAGTAGGTCGCCATCACCGCCACGCCCCGACCCTCACCGAATTCGCCGGTGCCACTCTTGTCTTTCGGTATTTATTCGGTATTCTTACTCATTAGATAAGCCCTCGCCCGATCCGGCGCGCGAGCCGCATCCGCACGCCACCTCCCGCCCGAGCCGGACCGTGTACGCCGAGTTGCACTGCCATTCCACGTTCTCGCTCCTCGATGGCGCGTCCGACCCGGAACGCCTCGTCGAACGCGCCGTCGAACTGGGCCTCCCCGCCCTCGCCCTCACCGACCACGACGACCTGGGCGGGGCGGTGCGATTTGCGACGGCGGCGCGAGCGGCGAATGTGGCGGGCATCATTGGAGGCGAGCTTACGCTCGAGACGGCAGACGGCAGACGGCGGACGGCGGATACGACGGCATCCTCCGCCGTCCGCCGTCTGCCGCCCGCCGTCACTCACCTCACACTGCTCTCCGAATCCCGCACCGGCTACTCCAACCTCTCCTCGCTCATCACCCGCGCGCGGCTCGACCATCCACGCGGCACCCCGCGCGTTTCGCTCGATACACTCGCCCGCCACGCCGACGGGCTGTACGCGCTCACGGGCTGCCCGCGTGGCGCGGTGCCGCAGGCTTTGCAGCGCGGCGACCACGACGCGGCGTGCGACGCACTGGCCACGCTGCTCGACATCTTCGGCCGCCGCGTGTCGGTGGAAGTGTGGGACCATGCCCTCCCCGAGGAACGCGCCCTCTCGCGTGAACTGATCGCGCTGGCCCGCACCATGGACGTGCCGTGGGTGGTCACCAATGACGTGCACTACGCACGCGCCACGCAGCGGCTGGCGCACGACGTGCTCTGCGCCCTGCGCCTCGGCACGACGCTCGACGCCATGGGCACGCGCCTGCGTCCCAACGGCGAGTGGTATCTCAAAGGGCACGCACAGATGCGCCGCCGCTGGCAGCACGATGAATCAGGCATCAAGCAAACCCTCGTCATCGCCGAACGCTGCGCGTTCCGCCTGCACGACCTCAAGCCGCGCCTGCCGCACTTCACCCTGCCGCCGGGGGTGAGCGAAGACGAATACCTGGCGCGACTCGTCGAAGGCGGCGCCGAGGAACGGTGGGGATGGCGGCGCACGGCGCGGCACGACAAGCAACTGGAACATGAACTCGCACTCATCGCCAAGCTCGGGCTCGCGGGCTACTTCCTGATCGTCTGGGACATCGTACGCTTTGCGCGCCGCGAGGGCATCCTGTGCCAGGGGCGCGGCTCGGCGGCCAACAGCGCCGTCTGCTACTGCCTGGGCATCACGGCGGTCGACCCGATCAAGCTCGAGCTGCTGTTCGAGCGATTCCTGAGCGAAGAGCGCACCGAGGCGCCCGACATCGACATCGACTTTGCGCACCGCGACCGCGAGCGCGTGCTGCAGTACGTGTACGACCGCTACGGGCGCGAGCACGCGGCAATGGTGTGCGAGCACATCACCTGGCGCGGGCGCAGCGCGGTGCGTGACGCGGCGCGCGTGCTGGGCTATTCGACGGCGCACACGGAGGAAATGGCGCTCGTTGCAGACCGGTTTTCGGCGCTGCGGACGGCGGAGGCGCTCAGGGAGACGGTGGACGGTGGACGGTCGACGGTGGACAACGGCGGTGATCAGCCGTCTGCCGTCCACCGTCTACCGTCCGATCCGTTCGCGCCCGAGATCGTGGATGCGCTCGGCCCCGCCAACTACGCCAAGCCCCGCGACGCACGCGCGGTTGCCGACCGCCTCGGCCAGCAGTTCATGCCGGGGACGCAGGCATATGCGAGGATGCGGCGAGACAGAGAAGCGCATAGGACAGTGACGGCGGACGGCAGGCGGCAGACGGCAGACGAAACCAGTGCTGCCCCATCCGCCGTCTGCCGTCCGCCATCCGCCGTCTGCATCCTCGCCGACATCGTCGAGTCGCTCCACCAGGCGCCGCGCCACCGCGGCATCCACGTGGGCGGCTTCGTCCTCACCGACCAGCCGCTGCGCACCATCGTTCCCATCGAGCCGGCCGCGATGGACGGGCGCACGGTGATCCAGTGGGAAAAGGACGACCTCGATCCGGTGGGGCTCGTCAAGATCGACTTGCTGGGCCTTGGCATGCTCACGTTGCTGCAGGATTGCATCAAGTACGTGCGCGCCACGCGCGGCGTCACCATCGAGCTGTCGCAGCTCGACACGGGCGACCAGGCGGTGTACGACGATCTCTGCGCCGCCGACACGGTGGGCGTGTTCCAGGTGGAGAGCCGCGCGCAGATGAACACGCTGCCGCGGCTCAAGCCGCGCTGCTTCTACGATCTGGTCGTCGAGGTGGCGCTCATTCGCCCGGGGCCCATCCAGGGCGAAATGGTGCATCCGTACCTGCGGCGCCGCGCGGGCGAAGAGGTGGTGACGTACCCGCACCCGTCGCTCGAGCCGGTGCTCAAGCGCACCCTGGGCGTGCCGCTGTTCCAGGAGCAGGGGATGCAGGTGGCCATCGTCGCCGCGGGGTTCACGCCGGGCGAGGCCGACGTACTGCGCAAGGCGATGGGGCACAAGCGCAGCCACGAGCGCATGGCCGCCATCTGCGAAAAGATGATCGCGGGAATGAAAGCCAACGGCATTGCCGACGACGTGGCGCACCGCATCTACCAGCAGATCAACGCCTTTGCCGATTACGGTTTTCCCGAGAGCCACGCGGCGAGCTTCGCGCTGATCGTCTACGCCAGCGCCTACCTGCGGCACTACTACGCGGCCGAGTATCTGTGCGCGATTCTCAACGCGCAGCCGATGGGGTTTTACAGCGAGGGGACGCTGGTGGAGGACGCCAAGCGCCACGGCGTGAAGGTACTACCGGCCGACGTGACGAAGAGCGGGTGGGATCACCAGCTGGTGTGCGCCGACGGGACGATCGTGAGGCCCAAAGATGGGGTGGTGTTTATGACAACAGACGGTGGACGGTCGACGGTCGACGGTGGACAACGGCGGCCGCCTGTGGTGCGCCTGGGGCTGCGCTCGCTCCGCGGCCTTGGACCCGACGCGCGCGAGCGCATTGGGCGGGCGCGTGCCGGGGGCGGTTTTCGTTCCATCGACGACTTCGTGCAGCGCACGCGGCTCGACCGTCGCGCGTTGCGGCTGCTTGCCGAATCAGGGGCGCTCGACGCGTTCGTGCGCGACGAACCGCTGGTGCGGCGGCGGCGCGTGGCGTTGTGGAAGGTGCTCGAGGCGCAGCGCGGAAGCGGCGGGCCGCTGGCGCTCTTTCCCGAGGTCGCGGTGCCGGCCACGCTCCCGGCTTACACCGCACCCCAACTCACCGAGGCCGACTATCGCATCACCGGCGTGTCGTTGCACGGGCATCCCATGCGCCACCTGCGCGTGTTGCTGAAGCTCAACGACGTCGCCACGGCCCGGGCGCTGCTCGAGCAGGGACGCGACGGCGCGCCGGTGGGGATGGCGGGGCTCGTCATCTGCCGCCAGCGCCCGGGGACGGCCAAGGGATTCGTCTTTCTCACGCTCGAGGACGAAACGGGCATGGTGAATGTCGTCGTGACGCCGCAGGCGTTCGAGCGGCAGGCGCTGCTGATCTCGCGCACACCGCTGCTGCTGGTGCGCGGCACGCTGCAGGTGGAGCAGCGCGTGGTCAACATCCGCGCGCGCGAATTTTCTCCGCTCGAGGGGAGCATCGAGGCGCGGTCGCACGATTACCGTTGACGCCCGGAGCAAACGGGCGATCCGTCGAGTATAATGAAGAACGGTGGTACGTCGCCCGGCGGTGGCGTATCGACCGATGCCCCACGGTTCGCTTCTTCGACTCGCCCCCCGATGACGACGCCCCCCGATGGACTGGCGCAGGCCGTGCTGGCCGGCGGCTGTTTCTGGTGCCTCGAAGCCACGTTCGAGCGCCTGCGCGGCGTGACCGCCGTGAAGAGCGGCTATGCCGGCGGATCACGCGCCAACCCCACGTACGATCAAGTCTGCGCCGGCGACAGCGGTCACGCCGAGGTCGTGCAGGTGACGTTCGACCCGCACGCCATTGCGTACCGCGACCTGCTCGAGGTCTTCTTCACCATTCACGACCCGACGCAGCTCAACCGCCAGGGGCCCGACGTGGGGGCGCAGTATCGCTCCGCCATCTTTCCGCAGACGCCTGGGCAGGAGGCCGACGCCCTGGCCGTGATCGAGACGCTCGACCGGGAGCAGATGTACGACCTCCCCGTGGTCACGACCATCGAGCGCAACGCGACGTTCTGGCCGGCGGAAGCCAATCACGACCGGTATTACCGGCGGCATCCGTTTCAGCCGTATTGCCTGGCGATCATCGCGCCCAAGGTGGCGAAGCTGCGGGCGAAGCACGCGGACAAGGTGAAGGACTGACACGCGCGAGAGGTCATAGCCAGTGCGCAGTCGCCGGCTGTGCGCACCGGCGGTAGATTCGCAGACGTTCTTCCCCCGGAGACCAACCCATGATTCGTACGCTCGAAGACTTCGCCGCCACCTGGCAGATGGAATCGGCCAATACCGTCAAGCTGATGCGCAGCCTCACCGACGCGTCGCTCGCCCAGCAGGTTGCGCCGGGCGGTCGCACGCTGGGCTTTCTGGCCTGGCATATCACCTGCACGCTCGCCGAGATGGGCGGCCATGCCAAGCTCACGGTCGAAGGCCCAACGAAGCAGACGCAGGCCGACGTGCCCGCGCATGCGGCCGACATCGTGACAGTGTACGAACGCGCCGCCGCGTCGGTACTCGTCGCGGTCAAGGCGGCGTGGACCGATGCCCAACTGGGTGACCTGATCGCGATGTACGGCGAGCAGTGGCCCAAGGGGGTCGTGCTCTCCGCGCTGATCAGCCATCAGACGCACCATCGCGGCCAGATGACGGTGCTGATGCGGCAGGCGGGCGTGCCGGTGCCCGGGATGTACGGCCCGTCGCGCGAGGAGTGGGCCGCGATGGGCATGCAGCCGCAGCCGTGATCTTCTCATGGACGAAACGGGCGCGGTGACCTCGCCGCTCACCCCGCGCACCGCGCCGTTCCGCGTGCTGGCCGGCGCCGCCTTCCTCATGGCGACGTCGGCCATCGGACCGGGCTTCCTGACGCAGACGGCGGTGTTCACGCAGCAGCTGGGAGCGAGCTTCGGCTTCGCCATCCTGCTGTCGGTGCTGTTCGACCTCGGCGCGCAACTGAACATCTGGCGCGTGCTGGTGGCGAGCGGCAAGCGCGCCCAGGACGTGGCCAACCTGGTGGTGCCGGGCCTCGGGCACGTGCTGGCGTTCCTGGTGGTGCTCGGCGGCCTCGCGTTCAACGTCGGCAACGTCGCGGGGGCCGGCCTTGGCCTCAACGTGATCTTCGGCCTCGACGTCCGCACCGGCGCGGTGCTGAGCGCCGCGCTCGCCGTGGCGCTGTTCATCGTCAAGGAAGCGGGGCGCGCCATGGACCGCTTCACCGTGGTGCTCGGCTTTGTCATGGTGGGACTCTCGGCCTATGTCGCCATCGTCTCGGCGCCGCCGCTGGGCGACGCGGTGCTGCGCAGCGTGTTGCCGACGACGATCGCACCGCTGAGCATCATCACGATCGTCGGCGGCACGGTGGGCGGATACATCACCTTCGCGGGAGCGCACCGTCTGCTCGACGCGGGCGTGTCGGGGCCAGGCGCCGTACGTTCGGCGACGAATTCGGCAACCAGCGCCATAGCGATCGCGTCGGTGATGCGCGTCGTGCTTTTTCTTGGCGCGCTCGGCGTCGTCAGCCATGGCATGGCGCTCGACCCGCAAAACCCGCCCGCGTCGGTCTTTCAGCAGGCGGCGGGGAACGCCGGGTACAAGGTGTTCGGCGTGGTGATGTGGGCGGCGGCGATCACCTCGGTGGTGGGGTCGGCCTACACCTCGGTGTCGTTCCTGCGCGGGCTGCTGCCGCGGGTCGAGGAACGCTGGTCGTGGTTCGTCATCGGGTTCATCGTGCTGTCGACGGTGGTGTTCGTGACCATCGGTCGGCCGGTGAAGGTGCTGATCGCCGTGGGCGCATTGAACGGACTGATTCTGCCGCTCTCGCTCGGCACCATGTTGTTTGCGTCGCGGCGGCGCGCGGTGGTCGGCGACTATCGTCACCCGATTTCGCTGACGATCGGCGGCGCGGCGGTCGCCATCGCGATGGCCTGGCTGAGCGTGCAGACGCTCGTGAAGGAACTTCCCGCACTCGGACGCTGACGATGCACACTCCAGCCGTTGCCGCCCACCTGCATGCTATCATGCTGCGCGACCTGCGCGCGCTGCGCCGCGAGGTGGAGGCGTATTCCGACGATGCCGCGGTGTGGGCCATCGCGCCGGGCATCGCGAACTCGTGCGGCACGCTGGTGCTGCACGTCGCGGGGAACCTGCGCACGTACGTCGGTCACGCGATTGGCGGCATCGCCTACGTGCGCGACCGAGAGAGGGAGTTTTCCGCACGCGGCCTGTCCCGCGACGAGCTGTTGCGCGAGATCGACGCGACGATCGACGCCGTGGACCATGCGTTGCCCCTGCTGACGGCGGATGTTTTGACCAGCGACTTTCCGGTCGCCATCGGCACGGCGCACGTGAATGCGCAGGAATTCCTCATGCACGTGGCGACGCATCTCGCGTATCATCTGGGGCAGGTGGACTACCATCGCCGGATCACCACGGGATCGACGGTGACGGTGGGGACGCTGTCGCCCGGGGAACTGTCGAGCGCTCATCCGGCGGCAGGAGGAAGTCGATGACGTCGCGTCGTGATGCCGTAAAGACCCTGGGCCTGCTTGCCTCCGCCGGCTGGCTGCCGCGCAACGCGAGCGCGAGTGCCAACTCAGCCGACCGCATCGCGCGACTCGGCATTCAGCTCTACACCGTGCGTGCCGCGATGAAGGCGGACATGCCCGGGACGCTGGCCCTGGTGGCGAAGCTCGGGTATCGCGAGGTGGAGTTCGCGGGGTATTTCGGGCGGACGGCGGCCGAAGTCCGCGCGCTGTTGAACGACCACGGCCTTGCGGCGCCATCGACGCATCTGGAGCTCGACGACGTGCGCGAGCGGTTTGATGCGACCGCAGAGTTCGCGCGGAGCGTGGGCATCCGGTACCTGACGGTGGCCTCGCTCGACATGCGGACGATCAAGACCGTCGACGACTGGAAGCGAACGGCCGACGCGTTCAACGACGCCGGCCGGCGCGCCAAGGCGGCCGGGCTGCGATTTGCCTATCACAACCACGTGGCGGAGTTCGCCAGCGTGGACGGCCGGATTCCGTTGGACATCCTTATCGGTGGCACCGATCCGGCGCTGGTGACGTTCGAGCTGGACATCTACTGGGCAGCCAAGGCCGGGTTCGACGCGCGCACGTTCTTTGCGCGCTTTCCCGGGCGGTTCGAGATGGTGCACGTGAAGGACGCGACCGCGGCGCCGGCGATGGAGATGACCGATGTCGGGTCGGGGACGCTGGACTGGAAGGGGATCTTCGCGCGGCACGCGCAAGCCGGCATCGTGCACTACTTCGTGGAGCACGACAATCCGGCGGACCCGATGGACAGCATCCGGAAGTCGGCGAACTATCTCAACGCGCTCGCGTTCTGACTATCCCAGCGCACGCTCGAGCTGCGCGCACAGCGTCTTGAGCACCTTGATGCGCGCGTGGTACTTGTCGTTCGCCTCCACCATGGTCCACGGGGAGCGCTTGCTCGACGTGCGCGCCACCATGTCGCAGACGGCGTCGCTATACGCGTTCCACTTCTTGCGGTTGCGCCAGTCTTCCTCGGTGATCTTGAACGTCTTGAAGCTCACCTGTTCGCGTTCCTTGAAGCGGCGCAACTGTTCCTGCTTGGAAATGGCGAGCCAGAACTTGGCCACTACGCTGCCGTGGCCCGTCATCTCCTCCTCGAAGTCGTTGATTTCGCCGTACGCGCGCTCCCAGTCGTAGGGCGAGCAGAAACCCTCGACGCGCTCGACCAGCACGCGGCCGTACCACGACCGGTCGAAGATGACGATCTGCCCGAGACGCGGCAGCTGGCGCCAGAAGCGCCAGAGGTACGGGTGCGCCATCTCCTCGTCGGTCGGCGCGGCAATCGGCACCACACGCACGATGCGCGCGTCGACCGCGCTCGTGACGCGCCGGATGGCGCCGCCCTTGCCCGCGGCATCATTGCCCTCGAAGACGATGACCACCGACCGGTGGCGGAACTCCTTGTGGCGCGTGAGCAGCGCCAGATGTCCCTGCCACCGCTCGAGTGCCTTCTCGTAGCGCGCCTTCGGCAGCTTCTTTTTCAGGTCGAGTTCGCTGAGCAGCGTCCGTCGCGCGTCGACCTCGAGCGCGTCACTCGGGCGCGTCGGCATGGGACGCGCCACCTTGGGCGCGTCAAGCCGCGCCTTCAGCGCGCGCAGCAGCTCCTCGGCGACGAACAGTTCGCTGTACCGGCGGTCCGCACCTTCGACCACGAGCCACGGCGAGAGCGCGGTGGAGGTGTGCCGCAGCGTGCGCTCCGACACCTCGCGGAAGCGATCGTACCTGGTGAAGTACTCCTCGGTCGTGCCGGTCACCCGCCAGCGCGTCAACCGATCATTCTTGAGCTCCTTGATGCGCTTGCGCTGCGCGGTCCGGGACAGGTGGAACCAGAACTTCAGGACGAGCGCCCCTTCCTCGGAGAGCATGCGCTCGAAGCGCACGATCTCGTCGATGCGCCGGTCGAGCCTGGCCCAGCGCGCCTGCCCGTTGGCGAGCGCCGCCCGCAGAATGGGATAGGTGTACCATGAACCGAAGAAGATGCCGATCTTCCCTTTGGGCGGGAGCGCGCGCCAGAACCGCCAATAGCGCGGACGCTCGAGTTCCTCGTCCGACGGATCGCCGAGCCCGTTGACCTCCACGTGGCGCGGATCGAGCCACGACGTCAGCGCGTTGACCGTCTCGCCACGCCCTGCCCCTTCGATGCCGCCGACGAGCAGCACGACCGGAAAGGTCCTGAGATCCTTGAGCGCGAACTGCGCGCTGAGCAGCGCGGACCGCAGCGCCGGCACACGCGCGTCGTACGTCGCCTTGTCCACGGCGTGGCCCAGCTCGGCATCCTCGAACATCGCGCCTCCGGCGTCACCCCCAACATGCCGATTCCCGGGGAGCAACTCAACCCGACCGGCGCGCCGCGACCCGCGCGCCGCTGGCGTCCGGACGCGCGATCCCTCAATTTCGCCAGATGCAGACCCAACCGAAGCGCCTTGAATACGATGTCGTGATCGTAGGCTCCGGCGCGGGTGGCGGGATGGCCGCCCACGTGCTCACGCAGGCCGGGGCCAATGTCCTCCTGCTGGAAGCGGGCGGCTGGTGGGACAACACGAAAGACTCGCAGATGATGAAGATGCCGTACGATTCGCCGAGGCGTGGCGCGGCCACGAAGGAGCGGCCATTCGGCGAGTTCGACGCCTGCATCGGCGGCTGGCAGATTCCGGGCGAACCGTACACCAAGGCACCGGGGACCAGGTTCGACTGGTGGCGCGGGCGCATGCTGGGCGGCCGCACGAATCATTGGGGGCGCATCTCGCTGCGCTTCGGCCCCGACGATTTCCGCCGCAAGAGCATCGACGGCCTGGGCGACGACTGGCCGGTCACGTACGACGAAGTCGCGCCGTACTACGACAAGGTCGACAGACTGGTCGGCATTTTCGGATCGGTGGAGAAGCTGCCCAATCATCCGGATGGCATCTTTCAGAGCGCGCCGCGGCCGCGCTGCCACGAACTGCTGGTCAAGCAGGCCGCCGACAAGCTGGGCGTCTGGTGCATCCCGGCGCGATTGTCGATCATCACCAAGGCGACGAACAGCCGCGCCCCCTGCCACTACTGCGCGCAGTGCAACCGCGGCTGCATGACCAACTCGAACTTCACGTCGGGCAACGTGCTGCTGATTCCGGCCGCCAAGACCGGGCGGCTGACGATCGTCACCAACGCGATGGCGCGCGAGGTGACGGTGGACGCCAAGGGCAGCGCCACGGGCGTGAGCTACATCGACAAGGCGACGGGACAGGACCGGCACGTGAAGGGGCGGATCGTCGTGCTCGCCGCCAGCGCCTGCGAGAGCGCGCGCATCATGCTCAACAGCAAGTCGTCGCGCTTTCCGCACGGCATCGGCAACTCGAGCGGTGTCGTGGGCCAGTATCTCACCGACACCACGGGCACCGACGTCGCGGGCTACATCCCGAAGCTCGCCGACCCCATCAACCACAATTGCGATGGCGTGGGCGGCGGCCACATCTACATGCCGTGGTGGCTCAACAACAAGTCACTCGGCTTTCCGCGCGGCTATCACATCGAAGTGTGGGGTGGCCTGGGCCAGCCGAGCTACGGCTTCATGGGCGGCATCGAGCACTATCCCGATTTCTCGGGTTACGGCGCGGGATTGAAGAACGACTACCGGCGCTTCTGGGGCGCGACGGTCGGCTTTTCCGGACGCGGCGAGATGATTCCCAACGCCGACAGTTATTGCGAGATCGACCCCGCGCAGAAGGACCAGTGGGGCATTCCCGTGCTGAGGTTCCACTGGAAGTGGAGCGACCACGAGACCAACCAGGCGCGGCACATGCAGGAGACGTTCCGCCGGCTGATCGCCGAGATGGGGGGCGAGGTATTCAGCCCGATGCCCGGCAAGGACAAGGGATACGGGCTCGCCACCGGCGGCTCGATCATTCACGAACTCGGCACGGTGCGCATGGGCGGCAGCGCGGCAACCTCGGCGCTGAACGCGCACCAGCAGGCGTGGGACTGCAAGAACCTGTTCGTGGCGGACGGCGGTCCGTTCGTGAGCCAGGCCGACAAGAATCCGACGTGGACGATCCTGGCGCTCGCGTGGCGGGCGGCCGATTTCATCGTGCAGCAGAGGAAGGCGGGGGCGATATGAGGCGGACGGCAGATGGCGGACGGCGGACGGCAGATACGGGTACGACAGCGGCGGTCGCCGACGAACCGCGCGGCATGGAGCGCCGCGATGTCGTGAAGCTCCTCACGGCGGCATCGCTCGCGGCCATTGGGCTTGGCGCGCCGGAGATCGCGCGCGCGGCCGCGCAGGCGCAGGCGGCGCTGCAGGGGGCGCCGGTTTATGTGCCCGTCTTCTTCTCCAAGGCCGAGTGGCCGATGGTGCGGTCGCTGGCCGAGCTCGTGATTCCCAGGGACGCGCGGTCGGGTGGCGCCACCGAGGCCGGCGTGAGCGAGTTCATGGACTTCATCTTGAACGAGAACCCGGGCAGCCAGAAGTGGATGCGCGACGGACTCACGTGGCTGAACGCGGAATGCCGCACGCGGTTCACGCGCGACTGGGTGCAGTGTTCGCCGTCGCAGCAGCACGCGGTGCTCAACGACATCGCGTTTCCGAGAAAGACGAAGGCGGCGGCCAAGCCGGGCGCGGAGTTCTTTACCCGATTCCGCGACCTCACGTCGAGCGGCTTCTGGACAAGCCGCATCGGCATCAAGGACCTCGGGTACATGGGCAACGTGACGGTGCCCGCGTGGAACGGCTGCCCGGAGCCGCAGCTCACCAAGCTGGGGGTGTCGTACAAGATGTCGTTGCACGCGGTGCGGAGGGGCTGAGCCGCCGAGCTCCTGCTGCAACAGCGAAAGTTCAAACACCCCTCCCCGCCCCCAACCTCCACTCGTCTCCCCTCACCAAACCCCCGCACTCCACCCTCATGCCCCGTCTCGGCATCGGTTTCATCGGTTCCGGTTTCAATGCGCGTTTTCACATGCAGGGCTGGGTGGGCGTGCGCGACGCCGACATCCTTGGCGTCTGGAGCCCGGACGACAAGGGCGCGAAGTCGGCCGCGGCCCTCTGCCGTTCGCTCAACGTCGGCGCGTGCAAGCCGTACCGCAGCATCGCGCAGATGGTGGCCGACCCGGCGATCGACGCCATCTGGATCAGCGGCCCCAACCAGGCGCGCATCGAGAACGTCGAGGAGATTGTCGATGCCATCAAGCGCGGCAAGGGCGAACTGAAGGGCATCGCCTGCGAAAAGCCGCTCGCCCGCAACGTCGCCGAAGCGAAGCGCGTGAAGCAGCTGGCCGATTCAGTGGGACTGAAGACCGGCTATCTCGAGAACCAGCTGTTCGCGCCGCACGTCGAGGCGGGGAAGCAGCTCATCTGGGCGCGCGGCGCGGCAACGACCGGCCGCCCGTACCTGGCGCGCGCGGCAGAGGAGCACAGCGGCCCGCACATGCCCTGGTTCTGGATGGGGCACCTGCAGGGCGGCGGCGTGCTCAACGACATGATGTGCCACTCGGCGCTCGTCGTGCGGCACCTGCTGACGCGCCCCGGCGAACCGTTGAGCAGCGTGAAGCCCGTGAAGGTCACCGGGCACATTGCATCGCTCAAGTGGTCGCGTCCCGCGTACGTGAAGAAGCTCAAGCAGATGATGGGGCCGCGGGTCGATTATGCGAAGCGGCCGTCCGAGGATTTTGCGAGCCTGACGATCGAGTTCGAGACGGCCGATGGGCAGACGGTGATCGGCGAGGCATCGACGTCATGGAGCTTCGTCGGCGCCGGACTGCGCCTTTCGGCGGAGCTGTTGGGCCCCGAGTACTCGATGAAATGGAATTCGCTCGACAGCGGCCTGCAGCTCTTCTTCAGCCGCGAAGTGACCGGGCGCGCGGGCGAGAACCTGGTGGAGAAGCAGAACGCCGAGCAGGGGGTGATGCCGGTGGTGCCGCAGGAGCACGTGGCCTACGGGTACACCGATGAGGACCGCCATTTCGTGAACGTGTTCAGGGGTGCGGCGAACCCGCTGCTGACGTTCGACGACGGACTCGAGGTCGTGAAGATGCTGATGGCGGCCTACCAGAGCGCGGAGTGCGGCAAGACGCTCGCCTTTCCGCCGCGCGGGCTCGAGACGTTCAAGCCGAAGGTGGCGCGGGGGACGTGGCGGCCGTGAGCGGCGGGCGGGCTACAACCCTTCGACCGCCTCCGCGATCCCCTCGAACGCGCTGGCGTGCACCATCGGCACGCCGGTCTGCTTCACGAGATCGGCGACGTTGCCGACCGCGATCGACCCGCCGGCGATGACGAAGATGCGGTCGCCGGCGCGCTCCACCAGGTGCTTGATCCGCTCGGCCCCAGCCGCCGCGGTCTTTGCCGCGCCACTCGTCAGGATGCAGTCGAACTGCAGCGAAACCAGCAGCTCGAGCGCCTCATCCTGGTCTTTCACGCTGTCGAAGGCCCGATGGAAGCCGACGCGCATGGGGCTCGCCACGGCGTGCAACTCCGCCAGTCGCGCGGCGTCCACCTCGCCGTCGGGTGTCAGGATGCCGATGACCACGCCGTCGACGCCGAGTTCCTTGGCGACGGCGATGTCGCGCTTCATGATCTCGAACTCGTCGTCGGTGTAGACGAAATCGCCGACGCGCGGGCGGATGAGCACGTGCACCGACACGAGCAAGCGCTCGAGGCACCGCGCGATCAGCCCGGCGCTGGGCGTCGTGCCGCCCTCATGCAGCGGGCCGCACAATTCAATGCGATGCACGCCGGCGGCCTGTGCCGCCAGCGCCCCCGCAAACGAGTCAACCGCCGCCTCCACGCGCACCGTCATAACCTACTTGCCTCCGGGGGGCGGAAGGGTCGCCGCGAATTTCCACTGCGTGCGGAAGTCGCGCGTCATCGACTGCTGGAGCATCAGCACCCGCACCATCTCCACGGGCATCGCGCCATGCGTATAGATAAAGTCATGAAACTGGCGGTTCGTCAACTTTCCGCCGTCCACCACCTCGTGGTGCAGCGCCCGGAATTGCAGGCCGCCCATCATGTACGCCACCTGGTACAGCGGTCCATATGACCCGTTGAACGACCGGCGCACCTCGGCCGTGGCGTTGGCACGTTCGTGTCCCACGCGGTCGATGAGGAACTCGATGCACTGCTGGGGCGTCCAGTTGCCGAGGTGGAAGTTGAGCGAGAAGATGATGCGCGCCGCGCGGTGCATGCGCCAGAAGAGCGCGCCGACGCGGTCTTCGGGCTTGCTGTGGAAGCCGTTGTCCCAGGCGATCGTCTCCCAGTAGAACGCACTCCCCTCGCTCCAGAACGGCGTGGCGAACTCGCGGCGGTATGGATAGTACCGCTGGTTCATGAACCCCTGCAGGTGGTGGCCGGGGATCATCTCGTGAAAGACCGTCGCGTGCGAAAAATGCGGATTGTTGCCGCGCATCGACATCATCTTGTCGTCTTCCGACATGCTGTCGGTGGGGTACGACACCTGAAGCACCTCGCCGCCGAGGAAGAAGGGGGAGACCTTCTGCCGCTCGGGCGGGATCATCTCGATGCGCCAGACGTCCTGCGCCAGGGGCGGGACGGTGATCATGTCGTGCGCCTTGAACCAGGCCAGCGCCTCGAACTCGAGATCGCGCACGAGGTTGATCTGGTCGCCGGGCGGCGCGAAGGTCTGCTTCACCTTTTCCATCGCCGCCTTCCAGTCGTCGCCGAAGCCCATCTCGCGCGACGCCTTCTTCATCTCGCTTTCGCCCCAGTCGAGCTCCTTCTGGGCGATGGCGATGAGTTCCTCGGGCGTGTACGGCAGCATCTCGTGGCGGAGGCCGCTTTCGATGGCGGCGCGGCCGATGGGCAACCCGACGATGGGTTCGTCGTCGCCGCGCCTCCAGCCGACGACTCGTTCGCGCAGCACGCGCTGATAGGTAACGAGCGCCGAGTCGGCGGTGCGGTACGGCGCGAGCGCCCACCACGAGAAGAGCGGGTCGTAGCCGGTGTAGAACTGGTACCAGCTCCTGAGCGTGTTGCGCAGGGTGGCACTCACCTCGGCGGCGCGATAGGCCGCGACCTTGGTGATCTTCGCGGCCGACGAATCGCTCCTTGGCGGATTCTCGATGGTCGTGCGCATCGCGTTGACGCTGGTGCCGATGAAGGTCAGCGTGCGCGCGGCCCGCGCGCCGTCCACGGGTTCCATGCGGCGGCGGGCGTCCTCGAGCGCGAAGATCGAATCGCCGAACGGGAGCAGCGCACCGAGGTCGGCATACACGCGGGTGTCGCGCTGCAGTTCGTCCTGCGCCTGTTCGATGCTGTTGCGGAGGAGGACGTGGTCGGCCTTGGCATCGAGACCGAGTTTGTTGAAGTCGATGGCCTTGAGCTGCGCCGTCCACGCGTCGTAGAACCGGGTGAGCACATCGCGCTGCGGCGCCGAGTACTGCTGCGGATAGCGGCGCAACAGCACGCTACGGTCGGCGGTGAAGCGTTCCACCACGCCGCGCATTTCGCTGCCACGCTCGGCAAGGAGGAGGTTGGCATCGGGGGCGTACACGGCGGGCTGGCCCTGCACGTACCGTGGCCCCTTTGCTTCTCCTGCGCTCTGTGCCGCTACTGCGCCCTGTGCCCGTGCCTCTACTGCGCCCTGTGCCTGTGCCCCTGATGCAGCGGCACCGAGCACGAGGAGCCCCGCCGTGAAACGCCAATCGTGCCGTCGCATCAGTACGAGTACCCCGCGCGATACCGGGGCGTGATCCATTCTTCGTTGATCCCCTTGGTGAGCACTTCGCCGGTCGTCGGGTTGAGTTCAACCACTTGTCCCGCGCGCACGGCCAGGTTGCCGAGCACGATCATTTCGGTGAGCGGGCCCGCGTGGCCGGCGATGTTCGAGCCCGGTTGCGTGCCGCTCTTGATGGCGTCGACGAATTCGCCGTACACGCCCTTGGTGCGCGGATACTTCACCGCTACCGGGTTGGCCTTGACCGCCTTGTCGGCTGCGGGGTCGACGAGCCGGGGGTTCTCGCCGTACGTGCCGGCGAGGATCATCCCTTTTTCGCCCGTCCAGAGCTGGAATCCGTCGTCGCTGAACGGCCAGCTCTCGATGGCCGGCCAGCCGTCGGGACGCGCCGGAACGAGGCCGCCGTCGCGCCAGGTGAGCGTCAGCGTGCCGTTCTTCCCGACCGCGTTCATCGTGCCCGCGACCGGGAACTCGTACGTGATGCGCGACATCTTGGGCGCCGTCTCGGCGAAGAGCGGCGACGTCTCGGGAATCACCTTGCCCGGGAACTTGAGCCCCAGCGTCCAGACGGCGCCGTCCATGATGTGACAGGCCATGTCGCCCATGGCGCCGGTACCGTAATCCCACCAGCCACGCCAATTGAACGGCGCGTACGACGGGTGGTACGGGCGGAACGGCGCGGGGCCGAGCCAGAGTTCCCAGTCGAGCGTCGGCGGCACGTTGTGCGCTTCGGTGGGACGGCGCATGCCCTGCGGCCAGATGGGGCGGTTGGTGTAGAAGTCGACCGACACGATCTTGCCGATGAGCCCGGCCTCCACCCACTCGCGCACCACGCGGGTGCCTTCGGCCGCATGCCCCTGGTTGCCCATCTGCGTGGCCTGCTTCGGTCGCCGCGCCGCCTCGGCTTTCATCGCACGCACCTCAGCGACCGTGCGGGCGAGCGGCTTCTGGCAGTAAACGTGCTTGCCGGCCTTGAGGCCGAGCAGCGCCGCGGCCGCGTGATGATGGTCGGGGGTCGATACCGTGACGATGTCGACGTTCTTCGATTCCTTGTCGATCATCTCGCGGTAGTCCTTGTACTTCTTCGCCTGCGGCTGCAGGCGATAGCTGCGCTCGGCGGCGACGTCATCGACGTCGCACAGCGCGTAGATATTGCAGAACTCGTTGGCGCCGAAGCCGCGCACGTCGCTGGCGCCCATGCCGCCGACGCCGATACAGGCGACGTTGAGCTTGTCGCTCGGCGCCACGTGGCGACGGCCGAGGACATGCGGCTTGACGATGGTGAACGCCATGCCGGCCATCGAGGTCTGTTCCACGAATTCACGGCGCGAGACGGTGGGGCTCTCGGGCGGAGCGGGGGTGGCGTTGTCTTCGTGCGTCGTCATGATCGAAGTCCTCAGTGGGAGGCGGCCGGCGCGGGGGCGTCGGAGGCATTGGGACGGAAGAGGAGCGCAAAGAGCACCAGCACCGCGGCGGCGCCGATGGCGGGGACAATCCAGATGGCGGGCCAATGGTGCGTCGCGGCGGCGCCCGCCACGGGCACGCTCGCAAACCGGTCGACGACCGTCCCCGACACGAATGCGCCGATGAAGTAGCCGACGCCGTTGGTGACGAAGTTGATGAAGCCCTGCGCTGCGCCGCGTATCTTCTCGCCGGCGCGCTGGTCGGTATAGATCTGCCCGGCGACGAAGAAGAAGTCGTAGCAGACGCCGTGCAGGAGAATGCCGGCGTAGATCAGCCACATGCCGGCCCCGGCGTTGCCGTGCGCGAAGGCGAAGTAGCGCAGCGCCCACGCCGCCATGCCGCCGAGCATGATCCACTTGATGCCCAGCTTGCGCATGAGGAAGGGGAGCAGGAGCATGAAGAACAGCTCGCTCCACTGGCCGAACGTCTGGATGAAGGCCGGTTCCGGGGCGCCGATTTCGTTGAGGAAGAGGTTGGCGAACGAGTAGTAGAACTGCAGCGGGATGCAGAGCAGGAACGAGCCGACGACGAAGAGCAGGAAGTCCCACTGCTTCAGCAAGCGCAGCGCGTCGAGACCCAGCGCATCGCGCACGCTGAACGGCGTGCCGGCCGCCTTGGGCGGCGTGTGCGGCAATACCAGCGCAAAGAGCGCCATCGCCACCGACGCGTACGCGGCCAGCTGCATGGGGAGCGCCTGCGCGTCGGCCTTGAGCACCTTGCCGACGATGATGCCGGCGACGATCCAGCCGAACGTGCCGAGCACGCGGATGAGGGGGAACTCTCGCGCCGGATCCTTCACGTGGTGGAAGCTGATGCTGTTGGTGAGCGACAGCGTGGGCATGTAGCAGAGAGCGTACGCGATGAGCACCGGGTAGAACGTCGCGAACGTCGTGCGAGTGGACGCAACGTACATCAACGCCGCGCCGGCCAGGTGCAGGATGGCGAGCAACTTCTCCGAGGAGAAGAACCGGTCGGCGATCATGCCGACGAAGAACGGCGAGATGAGCGCGGCAATCGCGGTCGCGCCGTACGCATATCCGACCTGCGTGCCCGAGAACTTCAGCGTCGTGCCGAGGTAGGTGCCCATCGTCACGAACCAGACCCCCCAGATGAAGTACTGGAGGAACATCATCGTCATCAGCTTGAGGCGCGTCGCGGTCATCGAGGTTCCGGTAGGCGGGAAGTCGCCGGGGTCAGTCGAGCGAGCGGATGCGGATGTTGCGCAGGGCCAGCGTGCCGTCGTGGTCGCCCTGGATGCCGATGGCACCGCGCCGGGCGAGGCCGTAGTTGGGGTACTTGCCGAACTTGCTCGCCTTCACCTTCGCCTTCCAGTCATCGCTCCAGAGTTCGTACGCGACGACTTTGGTGCCGTTGAGCCAGTGCTCGACGTGGTTCTTCCTGAGGACGATGCGCGTCTTCTGCCACTCGCCCGCCGGCTTGAGCGCGCCCGCGGCGGACGGATAGAGCCCGTACGCCGCCGCCGCCGAGGTCAGCCGCGTGCGGCCATCGGGGGCGTTGGCGTCGTCGAGCAGCTGATACTCGGTGCCGCTCCAGTAGATCTTGTCGTACTCCTCGGTGGCGCGGTAGAAAACACCGGAATTGCCGCCCTTCTCGAGCTTCCACTCGAGTTCGAGTTCGAAGTCGCCGAAGGTGTCGCGCGTCATGATGTCGGGGGCGGTCCCCTTCTTGACGAGCACCCCGCCGGCGACCTCCCACCCCTGGGGCATGTCCGCCTGGTGGTAGCCGTGCCAGGCAGCGGTCGATGTGCCATCAAAGAGGGGCTTCCAGCCGCCTCCCTGAGCGTGGGTGCGCACCGCGGCGCAGGAGGCCAGGACGAGCGCGCCGACGGGGAGGGCGCGCCGGGCATGCTGGAGGAGTCGAGTCATGGCAGGGGCCAGTGTGAGGGGAACCGCGAAAACGTACCGCCCGGAGGGGGGTTCTGAAAGGTTGGGATCGATTGCGTGGAGCCGCCAAGCGCTGCGGATTTCGTGAACCGCATTGCCCCGGAAGCATGGCCGCCCCTGATTCGCCGCGGGGGCGCCGCGGCCGTATCGTTCAGGCATCCCGGACCCGTTGCCACCCCATGACCGTCACCATCGAACCCGCCCGCAACGCCGCCGACTGCGAGGCATGCGCCCGCATGATGGCCGAGTCCGAACCCTGGATCACGCTCGGTCGCGACGTCGAGCGCTGCCTCGCGGTCGTGTCGGACCCCTCGCGCGAACTGTACGTGGCGCGCGATGCCGTCGACGTGGCGGGCTTCATCCTGTTGATCATGAAGGGACAGTTTCCGGGTTACATCGCGTCGGTGTGCGTGTCCGCGGCGGCGCGCGGACATGGCGTGGGCACACAGCTGGTGACGTACGCGGAACGGCGCATCCACCGCGAGTCGCCGAACGTCTTCCTGTGCGTCTCATCCTTCAACCCCGATGCGCGACGCCTCTACGAGCGACTCGGCTTCGAGTTCGTGGGAACGCTGAAGAACTTCATTGTGGAAGGGCACGACGAACTGCTGTACCGCAAGACGACCGGCCCGTGGAGCACGTTTACGCCGGCCCGATGAATTGCACGGTGTCGACGGCGCCACGCTGACCCGACCGACAGAGGGGATGTACCTTTTCCGATGGACGGCGGCGCCCCCCGGCGACCGCCGCTCGACTCCCGTTTCGCGCACGAGCGCCAGGAAGGCACCATGTCCGACACCCCGCATCTGGCCGATCCCGACCACAATCCGTCGTTCACGAAGGCCATCTTCTCCGGCGAGATCCGCGAGGACCTCGTCTTCCCCTTCCCGGTGCCGTCGGCCACCGATCGCGAGGCCGCGTCGGCGATCCTCGACTCGTTCCGCGGCTGGGCCAAGGACACGGTCGATCCGCGCAAGCACGACCACGACGAACGGTTCACCGACGCCACGCGCGCCGGAATGGCCGAACTCGGCCTGATGGGACTCAACATCCCCGAGGCGTACGGCGGATTCGGCGCGAGCGCGATGGTGTTCAACCGCATCTTCGGGGAGGTGGGTGCCACGGACCCGGCGCTGGCGGTGTACTTCGGCGCGCATCAGTCGATCGGCTGCAAGGGGATCACGCTGTTCGGCACCGAAGCGCAGAAGCAGAAGTACCTGCCCAAGTGTGCGTCAGGCGAACTCATTGCCGCCTTCTGCCTCACGGAGCCGGGGTCCGGCTCGGACGCGCAGGCCATGCGATCCACGGCGGTGCCGAGCGCCGACGGCACGCACTACGTGCTCGACGGCACCAAGATCTGGATTTCCAACGCGGGCTACGCCGGCCTGCTCACCGTGTTCGCCAAGGTGCCGGTGACGGTGGACGGCAAGCAGAAGCAGCGCGTCACCGCGTTCATCGTCGACGCGCATGCGCCGGGCGTGTCGATGGGCCAACCCGAGCAGAAGATGGGCATCAAGGCGTCGGACACCCGCACGTTCACGTTCGAGAACGTGAAGGTTCCGGTGGACGACCGGCTTGGCGAGGTGGGCGGCGGCTTCAAGATCGCGCTCGAGATTCTCAACTCCGGCCGGCTCGGCCTCGCCGCCGGTTCGTCGCGCGGCACGCGGGTGATGATGCACCACGCCCTCGAGTACGCGAAGCAGCGCGAGCAGTTCGGCCGCCCGATCGGCACGTTCGAGATGATCCAGCGCAAGTTCGCCGTCGCGGCGGCGGAGTGCTACGCGGCGGACGCGGCGTGGATGGTGACGTCGGCGATGGTCGACCGCGGCGGCGTCGATTTTTCGCTCGAGACGGCGTGCTGCAAGATCTTCGCGTCGGAGCTTGCCAACCGCACGGCGCACGAGGCGATGCAGATCGCCGGCGGCATCGGCTACTCCAAGGAGTATCCGTACGAGCAGTTCATGCGCGACGCGCGCATCAACATGATCTTCGAGGGGACCAACGAGATTCTGCGTGCGCTCATCGCCCTCTCGGCGCTGCAGGAACCCGGCGAACGCCTGAAGCAGATCGGCAAGGCATTCAGGGACCCGCTGCGTTCGCTGGGCGCCATCGGCGGCTACATCGCCGGCCGCGCCAGGCGGCAGCTCGTGAAGCCGGAGTTCACCAGGGTGCACGCGGCGCTCAAGGAGCAGGCCGACGACCTGGCGGAGGTGATCCACAGTCTCGCGCTTGGCGTCGAAGGGGTGTTGATGGCCGAGGGCAAGGCGATCATCGAGAAGCAATTCCACCAGGAGCGCCTGGCCAACGCCGCGATCGACATCTACCTGTCCATGTGCACCCTGTCTCGCGCCACGGCAGCGCTGGAGGCCGCGCTCGGCGATGAGGAGACGGCCGCACCCGACCTCGACTGCGCGCGGCTGTTCGTGGGCGCCGCCACCCGACGGGCACGCCGGGCCGTGCGGGCGCTGACGCACAACCAGGACGAGCGGCAGAAGGCGGTGGCGGCGCGCGCGTTGGAGCGGGCGGAGCTGTGCCCGGAGCTGGCCATCGGATAACTCCTGCACCCCATCCTGCCCCTGCCCCGCCGCGACGCTAGCGGTTGATCGTCACCGTCCCCGCCGTCGCGTCGAACGTGCTCGGCAAGCTCACGAGGTTGGTGGTCGGCTGCCCGCCCTGCCATTTGCCCGTGCTGGCGAATCGCGCTCCGTGCGCGGGGCAGTAGAATGCGCCGCCGTTCACGTTCACCGTGAACCCCTGATGCGGACAGCGGAGCGAGAGCGCCGCGAACGTCGCCGCTCCCGTGCGCACGAGCGCAACCGGCAGCCCGCTGCCGCCGTCGACGCGCGCGATGCCGCCGGTGGACGCCAGCGCGGGATACTGCGAAAGCGTCACGACGAGCGTCCCGGGGCCTCCCGGCTGGGCGAGTCCGGTCGGTCCAATCTGGCCGTTGCCGCATGCCGCTTCGAGCAGCGCCAACGCGGCCAGGGCCGCTGCACCAAGAAACTCCCTGCGCCGCAGCGCGCAGTCGGGATCGCACCTGTGATCGTCGGTCATGTGGCGTGCCCCCGTCAAACGGTGACCATCGCGCTCGCCCACTGCGTGGGCTCGGCGTCGGACTCGAACCATTTGTCCACGTTCACCACCACCGATCCCCCATCGCGGCGGATCTGCAGGCGGTCCATGTTGCGCGTCGCCCGCCCCGAGATGAACTCGCCGCTCGGCTTGTACCGGGACTCGTGCTTGGTGCAGTAGAAGCCGCCGGAGCCCTCCGGATCGAGCTTGAGCGCCGTGTTCTGATGCGGACACGACAGCGCAAACGCGAACACGTGCCCCGCGTTGCGCACGAGGATCACCTCGTTGGCATCGTCGAAGTGCACCCCGTCCTTGGCGGGAATCGGATAGCGCACCTCGGCGCGGTCGCGCGACAGCGCGCGAATGGGACGCGGCGCGGCAGCCGCCACGCGGGGCAGCATCCCGGCCGCGACCAGCGCCGCGGCAAAGACCGACACGTCCTTCAGGAAGACGCGGCGGGCAACCGGGCAGTCGCCCGAACAATCGTGATCACTCATGTCAGCAGGGGGGCGAGAGGAATCAGGCGTTCTTCAGCAGCACGCCGCCCAGCGCGACAGCGAACCAGAGCAGATAACTGAAGCGCGACGACAGGTCGAGGCGGGACCACACGCTGTCCGCGATCGATGGCGCACGACGTGCGCCACGTTCGACCGACTGCAGCCAGTAGCCATTGACGAGCAGCAAGGCAAACGCCGCCATCTTTCCCCAAAAGATGGGAGAAGTCGCAAACGTCCCGAGGTCGGCCGACATCATCACCACGCCCGACACCACGGCCATCGCAATCCCGATCATCACGGGTCGATGCACGGCGTCCACCTCGGCCAGCAGGCGCGCGCGCGCCTCACCCGATGCCGTGCGCGCCTTCCACATCGCGCGGTCGGCCGCGATCGCCAGGCCACCGCCGCCGAGCATGCCGGCCAGATGCGTGAACATCATGATCGCCTGCGTGGGCGACGACTTGGAATAGAACTTGGCCCACGGCTTGAGGGCATCGACCAGAGTGTCGAGCGACGGCATCTCAGTCCCTCCGCAAGGGCTTGAGCATCATCAGGTACGACACCGTCGCGAGCGACGCGGACGTCAACGCCAGCGTGCGATGCAACCGACGGTCGGTAAGCGAGTTCTCGGCCGGGGTGGCCAGGGCGCCGGTCACGGTGAAGCCGGCATCGGCCACGAGCATGAGCGCCCCATGCACCGTGCGCCACAGGCGTCCCGGCTCCTGGCGACGCGTCTCCCACCAGTTGAGCGATCCGGTGAGCGTGTTGACGGCAAACAGCCCGGCGACGCCGCCGGCGACCAGACCGTGATAGTTGCGCGCCCACGCGGGAGCGGCGGCGCTCTTCTTCATCAATTGATCGCCCGAGGCGTACTGGAACGCGAACATCGGCAGCATGGCGACCGCGGCAATCTTGTGGATCTTGAGTCGTGTGTGGTACGCCTCGCTGAGCCGCACCGCCCGCCGACGCACGCGCACGCGCTCGGTGTCGGGTGCGACGGCACTCACGCCGACGCGCGTCGCGTCCAGGCGAGGCCCGGCCGCGGTCGGGCGCGGATCGTTCGCGTCCTGTGCGCCTGCACCGAGGGCCAGGATGAGCGCCATTGCCGCACCTGCAACCATGGGACACTCCGCTGATGGGGGACCGCGCGTTCGCCACGCACTGTCTGCTGGTACCTGTCCAACTCCGCCATGGTTCCGGCGGCCCGGCGGCAAACGCCGCGCCAACAAGATAACCCTTCCCGATTCGCCCGCGCCGAACCAGCCCGCCAGCGGGTTAGATTTGCTCCCGTGACCCAAATTTCCATGGCCGGCGTGCGCGTCGAGTTCGGCGCCACCACGCTGCTGCGCGATGTCTCCTTTACGGTTGCCGAAGGCGAGCGTTGGGGAATCATCGGCCGCAATGGCGCCGGCAAGACCACCATTTTTCGCCTGCTCACGGGCGAGCAGCGTCCCACCGCCGGCGCCGTGTCGCGCGCCGGCGGCTTGCGGCTGTCGCTCCTCGACCAGCATCGCGATTTCGGCGACGCGGTGACGGTCTGGGAGGCCGCCGCCCAGCCGTTCGCCGGACTCATCGAGCTCGAGGCGTCGCTCGCCGACCAGGCCAACCGGCTCGCCGACATGGGCGAACACCCCGACTTGGCCGCCCTCGACCGGTACGGCCACGACATGGAGCGGTTTGCCCACGAGGGCGGGTACGACTTTCACGCCCGCGTCGATGCCGTGCTGCAGGGCCTCGGCTTCGACGCCGAAGAGGCCAAGGTCAAGCGGCTCGCCGTGCTCAGCGGCGGCGAGCGCGGCCGCGTGGGACTCGCCGGCCAGCTCGTCGCGCCGGCCGATGTGCTGCTGCTCGACGAACCCACCAATCACCTCGACCTCGAGACCACCGAGTGGCTGCAGCAGTACCTGCAGGAGCGCCGCGGCACGGTGCTCATCGTCAGCCACGACCGCGCCTTTCTCGACGACACGGTGGATCATGTGCTGCACGTCGAAAGCGGCACGGTCACGGCCTATCGTGGCGGCTATTCGGCGTTCGTGACGCAACGCGCCGAACGTAGAATGGCGCTCGAGCGCCAGGTGGACCAGCAGCGCAAGTTCATCGCCAAGGAACAGGAATTCATTCGCCGCAACATCGCCGGGCAGAACACCAAGCAGGCGCAGGGCCGCCGCAAGCTGCTGTCCCGCCTGCCGCGACTCACGCCGCCGCCCGGCGAGGACGACGCGATGGCGTTCTCGCTCGAGGTCATGGAGCGGGGCGGCGATCGCGTGGCCTACTGCGACCAGCTCGACGTTGCCGTGGAGGGACGCACCCTCGTGAAGGGGTTTCACGCCACGGCGATGCGCGGCGAAGTCGTGGCGCTCGTCGGTCCCAATGGCGCGGGCAAGTCGACGCTCCTGCGCACCATCCTCGGCGAACGCGCACCGACGGCGGGCGAAGTGCGACTGGGCGGCTCGATCAGTGCCGCGCACTTTCGGCAGGATCTCGCCCAGGTGCCGATGGGAACCACGGTGTACGACGTCATCAACGACCTGCGACCGCTCTGGACGCGCGGCCAGATTCAGGGGCTGCTCGGTGCATTCGGGTTCTCCGGCGACACGGTGCAGCGCCGCACCGACGTCTGCTCGGGCGGCGAGCGGTCGCGCCTCGCGCTGGCGATGATCACGCTATCGCGCGCCAACCTGCTGGTGCTCGACGAGCCGACCAATCATCTGGACGTCGAATCCATCGAGGCGATCGAGGATGCGCTCGACGGCTACGAGGGAACGGTGCTGCTCGTCAGCCATGACCGCGCGTTCCTGCGCGAACTCGCCACGCGCGTCTGGGCGTTCGACGGCACGCGCGTCGAGGACTTCGGCGGCACGTTCGTCGAGTGGGAGCAGCGCCAGAAGGAGCGAGCGGCCGACGCCGCGGCCGACGCGGCGCGCGCGGCCATCGGCCGGCGGGAAGCGGAGCGGAAGCAGGCACGGCGCCACACCGAGACGCAGGCGCAAGACCAGTCGGCCCGGCGGGAACGCCGACGAGCCGAGGCGGCCGCCAGCGCCGCCGAGCGCGAGGTCAGCGACGGCGAGCGGCGAGTCGAGGCATGCCGGGCCGAACTGCAAGACCCGGCACTCTACGACGGCAGCGCCGCCGCGGCACGCCGTGCGGCCGAGCTGACACGCGCGCTCAAGGACGCCGAGGCGGCCCTCGATGGCGCCATGCATCGCTGGGTCGACGCGACCGCCGCGCTGGACGGCGCGTAGCCGTCGCTACGCGTTGGGCCGCAGCTTCTGGTACTGCTCCACCGCGTATCGCAGGGCGAGCACCGCCGACGCCTTCAGTTCGTACTCCACCGCGAGCTCACCCAGCTGCGCGGCCGAGTGCCGGCTCATCTGCGCCGACTTCACGTTGCACGATTGATGGCGCCGCGCGTACTCGCGGCTCGCGTGCCAGAGATTGTTGGCCGCGTGCCAGCACGCCTCCTCGAGCCCATCGTGCGACGACGACCCCAACGCGGCATAGCGCACTCCGGCGTCGGCGAGGATGCGAGCGCAGAGCACCGAGACCTCGATGACGGCCTGCAGTTCCCGTTCGCCGCAATGGAAATCCAGCACGCGCGAAATCCGCGCCTGCTGCCGGCAACACTCGGCAGCGGAGCGAAACAGACTGTCCGCCGCGCATTGCAGCTCGTGCGGCTCCAGGACGGCGAGTGCGGCGCCGCCGCGGGCAGCAGGTGCTTGGGATTTCGGCATACGACGCTCGGGCCTGGGTGGGTGGGGACCCTGAACAATTGTCCGGGTTCGCACCGCGAAACAAGCGGCTCAGCCCAACTCGCTCGCCCGACCGTACAGGGGGCAGGTGACGTGGCGCACGGTGGCGAGCCCCGGGAGGCTGGGCGTCAGGGGGCAACCCGGTCTTCCGCTACGAACGCCAGGCGGTCGCCCCTGGAGTTGAGCGCCAGACGCGAAATCCCGCGCACGCCGTCCGCGGCAAGGTCGGCGGCCACGTCCCATCGGCCATCCACCCACGCCAGTATGCGGGACCCGCTGCTGGCCAGCAGCACCCCGTCGGGGGTCCAGACGTGGTATTCGGAACGTTCTGGCGCCCGAGTGATCGGGGTCGACCGCCCCGTGCGCAGGTCGAGCTCCGAGATCCAGGCGCCGTCCTTTCCCTGTTGCAGATAACTGATTGCCGCGCGCCCCGGGATCTTCTGCAGGGCGCGCCCGATGTCGCGTGCCACGACCTCGGACGTCCCCGTGCGGAGGTCCGCGACCTGCAGCGTGGCCGGCGGGCCGCCAGTGGTGCCCAGGGGCGCCCCCAGCACATACAATCCGAGCGTGACGTCGCTCGCCCAGACGTGATAGCCCACCGGCTTGATCTTCTCGAGCAGCAGCGCCGGGGCCTCGTCGCCCTGCAGTGGAAAACGCCAGAGCCGCTGCGTGCTGTCGGCCTCGACCCGCACACAGGAAAAGTGCACGCCGTCGGGCATGGGGGTCGCCGAGTATTCGCTCTCGATGCGGGTGCGCGTCACGTTGGTGCGCTCGCGCGTGGCGAGGTCGAGGCGCCAGATGTCGGAGGGACCATTGCCCTCGATGACCGTGTACAGGATTGCGCGCCCATCGGGCGTGAAGGCCGGCTGGTTGTCGTAGCCGGTCCGACGCGTGAGGTTCTCGGCGCGCCCCACGCGCGGCACGCCGTGGCCTTCAAGGGTCACGATCCATATATCGGTGGACGGACGGCCCTGGGCCGCAACGCCGGCCAGTGGCAGGGCCGCCAGGCAGGCACCGCACACGATTGAACGGAATTTCATCGGACCGCCCGCGGTCACAGTCTCGGCCCCTTCTCCAGATGCGTGCCAAGCCACGCGTGGAACTCGCGATACCAGAGCTGGCTGTTCTGCGGCTTCAGGATCCAGTGACCTTCATCGGGAAAGACGACGAGGCGAGCCTGCACGCCCTGCCGCCGCAGCGTCGTGAACATCGAGAGGCCCTCCGTGTAGGGCACGCGATAGTCCAGTTCCCCGTTCATGACCAGCGTGGGCGTCTTGAAGTTCTTCGCGTAGAGGTGCGGCGAGAACTTGCGGTACTGCGCGGCCATCGCCGACGGGTTCCAGAACGGCCCGCCGTACTCCCACTCGGGGAACCAGAGTTCTTCGGTGGCGGCATACATGTTCTCGAGGTTGAACGGCCCGGCGTGCGACACGAGGGCCTTGAAGCGGGTGGTGTGGCCGGCGATCCAGTTCACCATGTAGCCGCCGTACGAACCGCCGGCCGCCGCCATGCGCGTGCTGTCCATCCACGGATTGGCCTTGAGCGCCGCGTCGAGCCCGTTCATGAGGTCGACGTACACCTTGCCGCCCCAGTCCTGGCTCACGCCGTCGGTGAGTTTCTGGCCGTAGCCCGTCGAGCCGGTCGGGTTGATGATGACGAGACCGTAGCCGCCGGCGGCGAACATCTGGTAGTTCCAGCGCGTGCTCCACGCGTCGAACCAGGCGCCCTGCGGGCCGCCGTGGATGAGGAGCAGCACGGGGAACTTCTTCCCCGCCTCGAACTGCGGCGGCTTCATCACCCAGCCGTGGATCTTCACGCCGTTCGCGCCCGTGAACCAGTAATCCTCGAGCGGCGGCAGGGCGAACGGCGCGAGCAGCGCGTCGTTCTCATGCGTGAAGGCGCGCTGGTGACTGACACCCGACGCGTCGAGTGTGCCGATCCACACCTCGGCCGGCGCCGACGCCGACTCGCGGATCCACGCCACCGTGCCGTTGTTTGCGAGCGAGAGCTGCGTGTTGTTGTGTTCGGTGACCACGGCCTGCGGCGCGCTCGCGTTTCCCTTGGCGTCGAGCGTCACGCGGAAGTACTTGTCGCGGCCGACATCTCCGGCGAGGACCAGCAGCGTCTTGCCGTCGGGTGCGGCCACGTAGCCATCGGCGTTGCGGTCCCACCTGGGGAGCAGTTCGCGGGCCGCGCCCGTGGCGAGGTCCATCGCCATCAGCCGCCACTTGTCGGCCTCGAAGCCCGCCCGTCGCTGCGACGCATAGAACACCGTCCTGCCATCGGGCGCCGACACGGGATTCTGATCCGCTCCCTTGTTCGCCGCCGTCACCGCTCGGGCGTCGCCGCCCGACACGCTCACCGAATAGACATTCACATCGGTCGACCACGCGTCCTTGGCCCCCTGATCCTTGGCCGTGAACGCGAGACGCTGGCCGTTGGAGCCGAACGTGTACCCTTCGCTCCCCCCGAACGGCCCGGGCGGCACGTCATACGTCGCGCCCGGCACGAGGTCGCGCAGGTCGCTGCCGTCTGGCTTCACCACGAACAGGTGCGCGCGGGTCCCGTCGTCGTACGCGTTCCAGTGGCGGTACAGCAGGTCGTCGGCAATGTGCGCCTTCACCTTGCTGTCGGCCTTCGCCTTCTCCCGTACCGCATTGCACGCGTCGTCGCGGCACGCCGGAAACACGGCCGACACGAACGCGATGCGGTCGCCCGTCGGCGACCAGACCGGGCCGCTGGCGCCGCCGGTGAGCGTGGTCAGCCTCTTCGGGGCGCCGCCATCGACCGGCGCGATCCACAACTGGCCGGCGCTCGTGTACGCCACGGACTTGCCGTCCGGCGACCAGCGCGCCTCGCCCGCGATCGTCTTGTCGTCGGGGAACTGGCGCGCCGCGCCGCCCGCGACGGACGCGAGGAACGTGCGCGTCGTCCGCTTGTTGGCCGCGAGGTCGGTGCTGCGCACGCCGTACAGCAGCCACTGCCCGTCGGGCGAGAGCTGCGGGTCCGCGACGATGCGTGCGGTGGAAAACTCCTCGAACGTGATCGGACGGCGTGCCTGCGCGCCGAGGTCCAGCGCGGCCACGGCCACGACCAGCGCGACCCGGAGGGAATGGCGAAGCGACTTCATGACAGTCTCCTGCGGCCCGCTCGGCCGCCAAGGTTCAGAGATACCGGGTGAACTCCGGAAACGACTGCGCCAGTCGCGCCGCCAGCTCCGGCAGGTCGCGCAGCAACCGGAAGTCCGAGAACTCGAACCCCGGCGCCACCGTGCATCCCGCCAGCGTAAACGCGCCCGTGCAGCGCGCCGCCTGCCAGCAGCCGGCGCTCACCACCCGCACGGGCGCACTCGACGCGCCCACCGGGCCCAGCACCTCGGTTCGCGTGCGCGTCAGGGACGGATCGAGCAGGTGCAATTCGATGGGCGCCCCTTCGTACCAGTGCCAGATCTCGTCCGAGGCCACGCGGTGCCACCGGTTGATGTCGGTGCCGCGCAGCAGGTAATAGATGGCGGTGGCCGCCCAGCGTTCGGACCGGCCGTCGTCGGTGCGCACCATCCGCCGCGAGCGGAACAGTTCGCGGTAGAAGCCCCCTTCGGGGTGGGGCGCGAGCCCGAGATCGCGCACCAGGGCGTCGGCGCGGTCGCTCATGGAAGGTTCTGGTGCAGTTTCACGGCCGTGGACCGGGCGCGCACTTTGATGTTGATCATCTCCACCGCCACCGAGAATGCCATCGCGAAATACGTATACCCCTTGGGCACGCGATAGCCGAAGCTCTCCATGATGAGGTTGCCGCCGATCATCACGAGAAAGGCCAGCGCCAGCACCTTGATGGTCGGGTGCCGGTCCACGAAGTCCGAAATCGGCGTCGACGCCCACAGCATCACGAGGAGCGCCGCCACGTTGGCGGCAATCATGACCTCCACGCGCGGCACCATGCCGACTGCCGTGATCACTGAATCGATCGAGAAGACGATGTCGATGACCATGATCTGCGCCACGACCGCGAGCAGGGCCGCCTTCACCTTCGCCTCGTGGTGGTGTTCGGTGCCCTCGAGCCGGGAGTGGATCTCGAATGTCGCCTTCGCGATCAGAAACAGTCCGCCGACCAGCAGGATCAGGTCGCGTCCACTGACCTCGCGTCCCATCGCGGTGAACAGGTTGCCCGTGAGCCCCATGATCCACGTGATGCTCAACAGGAACGCGATGCGCGTGAACAGCGCGCCGATGAGTCCCAGTCGCCGCGCCCGGGGCTGGTCCCGTTTCGGCAGTTTGCCGGCGAGGACGGCGATGAAGATGATGTTGTCGATGCCGAGGACGAGCTCGAGCGCCGTCAGCGTCAGGAGCCCGATCCACGCGTTCGGATCGGCCAGCCAGGAGAACATGGGGTCGGGGTATGCCGTGAAGAAGGTTGCGTCGGTGTCCGGCGACGGGAGCGCCTCGAAATCCCGCGCCCGGCCGCGCGTCGCTCTCTAACCTACCGCTCCGCTGCGGGAGGCGGAGCGTCGCCTCCCGACCAGGTGATCGTCCAGCGGCGGGTTTCGCCGGGCTCCAGCCAGTGCGCCCCCTCCCACGCGCCAAGCGCATCGCACAACGTGTCGGGCGCGCCGATGGCCGGCTCGAAGGCGAGGTTGCGATACGGCTCCGGCTTGCGCCATGGCAGCCATGACGTGCGCGGCAGCGGGTTCCACGCGCCGTGGTTGATCCAGAGCGCCAGCTGCGGTACCTCCGACGTCGTGAACCGCGCGGTGAGCATCTGCGTCCCCTCAATCACGCGCACGGCCTGATCGCCGGGCGGGAGATCGACGAACAGCTTGCACGCAAATTTCTCCGGCCTCGCCCGGGCCGGCGCCGACAGATCCAGCAACTGCCCCCCGCTGCGCATGCGCGGCCACCGGTGCTCCGCGCCCACGCCACCCAGGTCGATGCCGTGTTCCGCCCAGACGCGCGTCCGGGCGCCCTCGGGCAGTTCCAGTCGCGTGTCGCCGCCGAGCGGCAGCAGCGAATGCGCCGCCCAGATGAACGGCATCTTCAGTTCGCCGAGGTTGGTGGCGCCGTACTCGCATCGCACGTCACCCCGCGCGGTGACCACGACCGTCCGTTCGAACCGGTACGGCAGGCACGCCCCCTGCCAGGTGAGCTGGGCCCGGTGGCCACCCTCGCCGGTCGTCAACAGCAACTCCGGATGCTGCGACCAGAGTTCGCCATGGTCGGGCACGTCGCGGCCACCCGCTCCGCGGACCAGCGACGGCAGCGCGCAGGCGCCCACGGTGGGAAAACACTCGTCCCAGCCGCCGCTGTCGGCGGTCAGCACGTACGACGCGCCGGGCGTGGGCGCGCGCAACGGCAATTGCGGATTGCGCCAGAGCCACTGGTGCGCGCCGAACCAGAGTTCCGAGATCTTGCCACCGAGCGCGGGAATCAGCACGACGCGCGCATTCCCTCCGCGCAGCTCGACGGTACCGAAGGTCGGCGGGAGCACAGGCGCAGCCAATCGGCCTACCGGATGCTCGCCGGGTCGACGCCGCGGGACGCGAACACGCGGGCCACGGCATCGCCGATCTTGTTGTTCGGCGTGCTCGCGCCGGCGGTGATCCCGACGGTCACCGGACCGTGCCCCAGCCAGTCCGCCGTCTCGACCTCGGCCCCTGTCGTGGTGCTGCGCGAGCGGATCGTGCCACGCGACGGGTCGATGCAGAGCGCATCCTCCACGTGGAAAGTGCGCACCCGTTCGGCGCAGAGCACCGCCAGCGACATCGTGTTGCTCGAGTTGTAGCCGCCGATCACGAGCATCACGTCGGGCGGCTCCTGCAGCAGGGCGTTGACCGCGTCCTGCCGGTCCTGCGTCGCGCTGCAGATCGTGTCGAAGGTGCGGAAATGCTGCGCGCGGTACGCCGCGCCGTGCACGGCGGCCAGCACCCGTCCGATTTCCTCGCCGATCGCCAGCGACTCGCGCGCCAGCATCGTGGTCTGGTTGGCCACGCCGATGCGGTTGAGATGCACGTCGGGGTCGAAGTGCGCGCTCGCCGCCCTGGCGTACTTGGCGAGAAACACGTCGCGGTTTCCGCGCCCCTCGATGTACGCCGTGACATCCTGCGCTTCATCCATGTTGCGCACCACGAGGTACGTGCCGCCCGGAAACTTTTCCACTTGCGACGCGGTGGCGCGCGTCTCTTCGTGGTAGTACTTGCCGTGGATCAGCGCCGTGAACCCGTCGCGCGAGTACGCCTCGACGCGCTTCCAGACGTTGAGCACCGATCCGCAGGTGGTGTCCACCACCACGCACCCCTTGTCGCGCAGCGTCTGGAAGTCGGTGGTCGACACGCCGAACGCGGGGAGGATCACCACGTCCTCGGCCGAGATGACCGCATAGTCGAACACGCCGGCGGTGGGCATGAGGATCTCGATCCCCATTTCGCGCAGGCGCTGGTTGACGTGCGGGTTGTGAATGATCTCGCCGACCAGGAAGACGCGCCGGTCGGGAAACTTGGCGCGGGTCTGGTAGGCGTACTCGACGGCGCGCTCGACGCCGTAGCAGAAGCCGAACTCCCGGGCGAGCCGCACGGTCACGTCGCCCGCCGTCAGCCGGTAGTCCCGCGAGCGCAGCAGGTCGACGATCTGTCCCGCGTAATCGGCCGACAAGGCGGCTTCGACGTCCGGCTTGAGGCCGAATCCCTTGCGGAAGTAGGTCGCATCGGGGGGGGTCATGCGCGAAATCTAGTGGACATCTTGTGGTTCCGGGGGATAGTCTCAAGGCGATGAGCGAGCATTTCGACCTCGTTGTGGTGGGCGCCGGCCCGGCGGGAGAGAAGGGGGCGGCGCAGGCCGCGTATTTCGGCAAGCGCGTCTGCCTCGTCGAGCGCGCGCCCAAGCCGGGCGGCGCCGCCGTCAATACGGCGACCATTCCGGCCAACACGCTGCGCGAGTCGGCGATGCTCCTCTCGAGCCTGCGGCGGAAGGGACTTTACGGCGTCGAGTGCCACGTGCGGCCGGACCTGTCGGTCGCCGACTTCATGCAGCGCGAACGCCAGGTCGTGGAAGCTTCGTGGCGCGACATCGAAGACAACCTCGCCCGCAACCACGTCCTCACCCTGCAGGGCACGGCGCGGTTCACCGGCCCGCAGGCGCTCGAGGTCACGCGGCACGGCCAGGAGCCGCGCTCCGTGTCGGGCGACATCTTTCTCGTCGCCCCGGGCGCGCATCCGGGGCGCCCGGCGCACGTGCCGTTCGACGGGCAGGTGGTCATCGACAGCACCGACGTGCCGACGATGCCGGCCATTCCCGCGCGGCTGATCGTCGTCGGTGGCGGCACCGTGGGCTGCACCTACGCCTGCATCTTCGCGGCGCTCGGCTCGCAGGTGACCCTCGTCAGCCTGAGCGAACGCCTGCTCGCGCGCTTCGAGTGGGACGCGAGCGACGCCCTGCGCCAGGAGTTCACGCGCCGGCTCGGCATGCAGGTGCTGCTCGACATGGACGTCACCCGCATCGACGCGCAGGCCGGGCTCGGGTACGTCACCATCGCCGATGGCACCACGATGGTGGCCGACTGCGTGCTGTACTGCGCCGGCCGCGAAGGCAGCACGGAAACCCTGGGACTCGAGAACGCCGGCGTCGCCACCAATGACCGCGGCTTCATCCTGGTCGACGAGAAGTACCGCACGAGCACCACGCACATCTATGCCGCCGGCGACGTCATCGGTTTTCCCGGACGCGCGTCGACGTCCATGGAACAGGCGCGCGTGGCCATGTGCCACGCGTTCGGCCTCCGCTACAAGCAGGCCGTGTCGGCCATCGTGCCGGCCAGCGTGTGGACCATTCCCGAAGTGGCCAGCGTCGGACTCTCGGAGCAGGAGGCCCGCGCGCGCGGCCTCGAGTGCGAGATCGGCAAGACGAACCTCAGCCACAATGCGCGCAGCCGGATCCTCGGCGAGACCGCCGGCTTCGTGAAGCTCGTCTTCAATCCCGACGACCAGCGGCTGCTCGGTGCCACCGTCGTCGGCGAGGGCGCGTGCGAGATCATCCACGTGGCCAGCGCCGTACTCGCCCACCACGGCACGCTCGACTACTTCATCCAGGCGGTGTTCGCCTATCCGTCGCTGACGGAAGCGTACAAGTACGCGGCCTACAACGGCCTGCAGCGCCTGCAGCGCCGCATCGAGAAGGGCGGGGGCCTGGCGGCCGCCGCAAGTCGCACACCGCCGGACTGAGCGGGGCCTCGCCGCCGCGCACCGCCGGTCGTGGCAATGATTCCGCCGGCAACCGGCCGTCCAGCCTCACCCGGCGTCCACAAACCCCGCAAGCTTCACGCGAACCTCGTCGGGCAGCGGATACTTGGACATCGTGTCCTTGTGCACACAGACGACGGTGAGCGTGCCCGACGCGCGGTGCGTGCGGTCGCCGTCGCGATAGACCTCGTACCGCATGGTCAGCGACGTCTCGCCCAGGCGCGAAAACCACGTCTCGATCTCCAACGGCTCATCCATCTGCGCCGGCGAGTGGAACTCGAGCTGCAGCGCCTTGCGCGGCAGCCAGACCCCGAGCGCCGTACGCAGCACCTCGTACGGCAGGCCGCACGCCCGGAACATCTCGTGCTCGGCCACCTCGAACAGCCGCAGGTAGGCGCTGTAGTGGATGATGCCGAGCGGGTCGCAGTCGGACCAGCGAACGCGATCATAAATGGCGAAACGGGGCATGGGTTCTGGGTGCGGGGTGCGGGGGTTTGGTGAGGGGGAACGAGTATGGTGGAGGGGGCGGGTGAGTGGGGCCCCCGGTCGTTCCTCACCCAGCTTCCACTCGTCCCCCCTCCCGAGCCTCCGCACTCCGCACTCGACCGCCAACCCCCGTCAACAGCGGTGCCAGCGCGTACGCCAGAATCACTTCGTACGCGTGCTGCCGGTCGACGAGTCCTGCGGTGAGGATGCCTACCGCGCCGGCGCCGTGCTTGATGTTCTCGGTCCCCGCCAGGCGGTCTATCGCGTGGCCCAGCTCGACGCCGTCGCGAATGAGCGCCGCCACCGCGTCGGGCAGCGGCATCGACAGCGATCCGCCCACGTGCGCAGTGCCGTCACGCGTGGCGACGACGGCCCAGGCGCAGGTCCGCATGCCTTCGATCGCGTCCACCACGCCCCCCTCGATGCCCACGCCGAGGTCGGCGTCGAACGCCGCGCGCGCCGCGTGGGCCCGGTTGGTGGCGCCTTCGATCGTCTGTGCGTCGCCGACGGGTTGATCGGGCACACGCGAGGCGGCGGCGATGCCGTTGACGGCGATGGACGGCGCGATCCGCGCGAGCACGGCGCGCACGGCGGCCAGCTTCACCGGGTTGGTGGAGCCGACGGCCACGCGATGGATGTTGGCGAGCGGCATGCGGTGTAACTTAGACGCACGATGCCTCGCGCGAGAGTTCCGTTCGCCGCCGGCCGGCTCTGGCTCGACTTCGTCAATACCGACGAGGCGCCGCGCCATGCGCAGCCCGATGGCCTGGCCTCGTTCGACGGCTTTCTCCTCTGGCTCGACGGGGCGCGACTGCTCGACGCCGCCCGTCGCGCCGCGCTGCAGCGCAGGGCCCTCGAGCAGCCCGCCAGCGCCACCGCGGCGCTGCACGAAGCACGACGCATTCGCGCCGCGCTGCGCCCGCTCGCCGAGCGCGGCCTGCACGCGTCGGAGCGCACCATGCAAGCCGCGGTGCTCGAAATCAATCGCGTGCTCGGCCGGTCGAGCGGAGTGCGGCGCATCGCGCACGACCCGCGCGACGGGTCGTTTCATCGGACGTTCGTGCCGTCGGGTGACGCCTTTGCGACCCTCGTGATTCCGGTGGTGGAGAGCGCGGCCGACGCGCTGGTCACCGGCGAACTCGCGCACGTGCGCCGCTGCGCGGCCGAACCGCCCTGTCCGCGCGTCTTCCTCGATACCAGCCGCAGCGGACGGCGGCGCTGGTGCGACATGCGCAGTTGCGGCAATCGCGCCAAGGCCGCGCGTCACCGCACCGCGTCGGGGAAAATTGTGGGCACAACGTAAGTCTATTTACCCCTTCGCTTCCCGCGTCCGGACGGAGAACCCGGGCGGTGCCGCCCTGCCCCAGTGGCATCGCCGCCGCGGCCAGCAAATCCGCCGTGACCCCCGGAGCCCTTCTGGCCTCCCGCCCGTCCCGCTCCCCTTGGCCCGCCCGGGCGACCACTCGAACTGCCGCCTCGTCGCTCGCCGGAACGATCACGATCGGAATCTCCGTTTCGCGTCGCTCTTCCGTCGGGGACGCGTAATCGCTCGTCATCGGTGAACGGATCATCCAGCCTGTCCTGCAGCGCGGCCAGTGTCGATGCCTTCACCGCCCCGCGCGCTCCGCGCAGCACCGTGAACCGCAGCGGGCGATCGAGCACCGGCAACTCCTCCTCAACGAGCGTGCGCGCCATCTTCTCCGGCAACCGCAAGCGCGCCACACCGACTACGCCATCCACCGATTCCTCGACGTCGTAGTCGATCGGCACCGCGCGATCCCGCACCTCCACCGCGCCGGGCAGCGCCATCAGCCGCGCACGCTCGGCGCGCGGCACAAAGGCGTCGGCCTCCAGCAGCGCGCGCGCGGCTCGCCACTCCTCGGCGGTGCGCACCGCCGCAATCTCGCGCTCGTACCACGCCGTCAGTTCGGCCAGCCCCAGGCGCGGCGTCGTGCCGCCGCTTCGACGGTACGCCTCGCGCACCTCCTCCACGGCCTGACGGTTTCGCTGCACCGACTGATGATGCGCTTCGCCGCGGGCCATCGCCTCGGCGAGGAGATGCCGCGCCTCCGCTTCGAGCCCCGGCGGGAAGTCCTGCACCGGCGTCCGTTCACGCGACAACTCGAAGCCGAAGTACGTGACCCGGCGCTCGAGGGCCAGCGGCGCCGATTTGTGCTTGCCGTCAAAGGTCAGCGCCGGCGCGTGGGCCGTCGCGTGCCGACGCACCAGCTCCTTGGGCAGTTGCGTCCCTTCGACGGCCGCCCGCGGCACACCCCAGCGGTCCGCGAAATAGCGCAACGTTCCCGCAACGGCGCCCCAGCTTCCGCACACGCTGGTCTTCGACACGCGCGCTTCGTCGCCACTCGCCGTCTGTTCCTCGATCACGAGGTCGAACGGCATGATCTGCGCGAGCAGCTCGCGGAACCGGCGCTCCACGGCCGGCGTCACCTTGGGCATCTGCGACGGCAGCGCGAGTCCCGTCGCCCGATAGATGCTCGCCATCGCCAGTGCCGCGTCCTCCAGCGCCTTCACCAGCACGCCGCGCCGCTCGGCCCACGTCTGCACGCCGTCGTCGAACAGCTGGCGCGGCAGGCCGTACACCTCGCCCACGAAGCCGCACCGCGTGTACCCCTCGGCGTACACGTTGTACGCCGTCAGGTGGTCGCTTCCCGGCACCACGAGCCCTTCGAGGTCGCGATCTTCGCGCGTCATCCGGTGGAGGCTCTCGATGCTCGCCATCACCGCCACGTACGGCAGCAGTTCGTCGTCGCAATGCACCAGCAGCTCGGCCCACGGCCGGTCCACGGGCATCGCTTCCACCTTCCGGCCGTACGGCGTGAGCTTGCCCTGCTCCACGATGCCGCGTTCGTCGAGAAACTCGAGTGCGCGTCGGTAGCTCACCCGGTCAAGCGGCACCGGCAGGTCGAGTTCGTCGGCGCGCACGCCGAGCGCGGCGCAGGTGAGCGCCACGCGTTCGCTGTCGCCGGCCAGCTGGAACTCGGGCGCCGTCGGCTGCAGCCCCGCAAACTGGATGTCGCGGTCGCTGAGGATGAACACTCGCCCACCGGCCACGCGTCCGTGCACGCGCCCCGCCATTTGCAGGATCTCGTTGGCGCCGAGGTGCAGGCGTGTCAGCACGTTCTTGCCGCGTTCCACGAGATTGGTGAACCGCGTGTCGTCGATCACCACCGTGTCGAGTCCCTGCACGTTCAGGGCGCTCTGTCCGGCGGCGGTCATCGCGAGCAGGAACGGCTTGGGTTCCTGCCCCTCGAGGAACGGGCGGATGACGCGGATCGGTTCGCCGCCGTGGTAGAACACGACGTTCATCCGCGGAAAGCGGCTCTGCACCAGCGCCGCCGCTTGTTCCACGCCGGCGCGCGTCGGCAGGAAGACGCCCACGCCGCGCCGCTCCTTGCTCACGCGCTGCAGGAACCGGTCGTCGAGAAAGTCGAGCGGCTGCTTGCGGATCACCTGCACGTCGGCTGCCTTGGCCGGATCGAACGCGCTGCTCTCGATCACTTCCACGGCGTCGAGGTAGCGCGCGTAGAAGGCGGGGTCGACGGTGGCCGAGAGCCAGATGAAGCGGCATCCCGCGCGCTTGCCGAGCGCGAGGCAGAGTTCGAGTTCGGCCGAGGTCTGGTGGATCTCGTCGACGACGAGCGTATCCTGCGGCCGGATATCGCCGTCCTGGAACCAGCGCCGCGCGATGCCCGTGGTGACGATGATGACGTTCCAGGTGGGCGTCTCGGGCGTGGCTTCGCGCTCGCGGTTGATCACGCCGACGCGCAAGTCATCGGTGGCCAGCATGATCTGGGCGATGGGCTTGATGCTCAACGTCTTGCCCGTGCCCGTGCCGGCGACGACCCCAAAGCCCGGTCGCCGTCCATCGCGCACCGCCTCGGCGGTCAGCCGGGCCGCGAGGGCACGCATCCGCTCGCCCTGCGATTTCCAGAGCACCGTCTCGATGTCGAGCGTGAACGCCAGCTCGATGGTTTCGCACGCCGCGCGCGTGGGGGCAATGACGATGATGCGCCCGCCGGTCCCGCTGCGCACGAAGTCGTCACGATCGCGCGGGAGGTACGGGTCGGTGACAGGGCGCAGGGGCTGGGCTACTGCGGTTTCTCCGGCTTGCGTGGCGCGTTCTTGGTCGCCGTGTCGGCAGCGCGGTCGCGCGCCTCGTCCCGGGCGCGCGCCTCGTCGCGGCCGCGTCCGTTCACGGCGCTCGGCACGAGATGGCGCACGAAAGGCTGGGCGCCGCGGCCGGTGAACCGGCGCAACTCCATGGATTCGCCGCGGCGCTGCGGGCCAAACAGAACCTGCGCGTTGGGCGGCCGGTTGCGGATGGCATTGGCGCAGTCGGTGGGCGCCGGCTGCTGCGACGCCGGCACACCTTCAATCCACAGCCGGCACAGGCCAGCGGGCGGCGCGAACGACTCCGGCACCCTCGGCTTGGGCTCGCGTCCCTGCTGCGCCGCCAGCGGCCACGCCGCAGACGCCACGAGTACCGTTGTCGCAATCCAGGTGAAGCGGTTCAGAACGGCCTCCAGAACGGGCACGCGGGCATCTTCCGGAACTCCGGTGATGCCGAGGACCGCATGAGTATACCCTCCGGACCCGTGGTTGATCCAGCGGGCAGCGACCGCCCGTTCTACGGTTTGCCGGCCTCCACAACGTCCGGCACCAACTCCATCAAATACTGCGCCGTATCCTGCGGCTGAAAGGCAATCCGATAGTGCCACGTCCCGAACGCCCCATCCGCATTCACCGCACGCACCCACCGCTCCGCCGCCTCCTTCTTCACCTCCCACAACGGATCGCGACCGCCCTTGGTCTCGAGGATGAGGTAATCCTCCTGCTGTACCGCCAGCCTGGCCACGAAGTCCGGCAAGTATTCATGCGGCGCCCCATTGTGCAGATACGGAATGGCAAAACCGAGTCCCGCGTTCTTCACCCACGATTTCACGCGTCGTGAACCGTCGAGCAACTTGGCCGCCTGCTGCTCCCACGTCTTGGTATCGGCGACCATGTAGTTCACGTGGCTGCGCACGGTCTCCTGCACGGGCTTGGAAGTCCAGAAATCCACCTCGGTGGTCGAACCGGGTTCGCGATGCCGCTCGTAGATCGGGATCTCCGCCACTTCTCCCGCCGCGTCGTCCGGCCGAATGTTCTCGACGAGTCGCTCCAGGAACCAGCCGTAGTACGGCGCGACGAACAGCAGCCGCTTGTCCGTGGAAGGCGTCGCGAGCTTGACCTTGGTCTCCACATACCGCGCCACGATCCGCTGCATCTGCGGAAAGAGCACGTGCGCCGGTACTTCGGCACCACGCCGCTTGATGAAGTCCCGGGTAAGCGTGGCCGCCGCTTCGAATACCTGCTGCTGGAGCCGCTTGCCGTACAGGTAACTGTCGATCGAGAGATGCGAGACTCGCCCAGGATTGAACAGGCTGACTCGGCCTTCGTTGTTGGGAAATGCCGGCGCCATCTCCACTTCGGTCGGAATCTGCTGCGAATCCAGCACCAGCGACGACACCAAGTCCCAGTCGATGGTCACGCGGTTCTTCACCGCCTGCGTGTACCCTTCCACGCGGGGAAAGCGTATCGCGAGCGCCGAACGCTGCGGCAGCGCGTACACCCGGTGCCGAGGTTTGGGATCAACCGGCTCCGACCCCGACGCCTTGAAGGGGATGATCTCGAAGGGCACACCCAGCACCTGCGCCACTTCTTCGCGAAACAGACCGGTCTCGTCATCCACGTCGTAGCTCGCCCGGCGGAGCGCTCGACCGACCACCTGCTCGCAGAGCAGTTGGCTCATGAAGGGGCGCAACCCGACGACGTGCGTCACCGTGTTCGCGTCCCACCCCTCCGTCAGCATGCCAACCGACACGATACAGCGCACGTCGCGACCCGGCGGGTGCAATGGGCGTTCATACTTGGCGGCGAGCGCCTCGAAGCCGGCCGGGTAGAGCGATCGACCTTGTGCGTCACTCGGCCAACGGACACGTCCCACCGTATCGAGCGTCAGCCGCATCCATCGCTCATCGTCGCCGGCCGAAGTGCCCGAATCGGTTTCGGCGACAACCTTCGAATCCACTCGAATGGTGTGGCGCGCACCGTCGGCGTTCCTCAGCGACGCGATACCGAAGGCCGGAACCTCCGGCCATGTGGTGCCTTCGGCAATCCATTCGAACACCACCTTCGCCAGCCGAGTGTCCTTGCATACCACGATCATCACCGGCGGACGCGGATCGTCCTTCCCGTCCCATTCGCGCCGCACCTTCTCCCATTCGCCGGCGATCATTCCCATCGGGTGATTGGCCCACTTGAGCACCGCCTCGGGCTTGGGGTTGGCACGTCGCGCTCCGCGCTCCGCGGGCGTCAACCGCTCCATCACCCATTTCCAGAGGTTGAACCAGTCGGCCTGCGAACCCCACGCGTTGTCGCGCACCGCGAGCTGCGGGATCTTGACCAGCCCGCTCTCGATGGCGTCCACGAGCCCGAAGTCGCTGATGACCCAGGGGAAGGGCCGCCCGATCTCACGCCCCACCCGTCCCAGAAAGTACGGCGTCGCCGACAGATCCACGCAGAAGTTGATGCCGCGGTGCTTGTTGATCCGGTCGAGCCCTTCGACCCAGACGGTCGCTTCCTTGACGAATTCCTCCTCCTGCTCGTCGTCGCCGAACAACGATTCTTCGTCGTCCTCGTCGCGTCGAATCCGATACGCATGGTGCGCCTCGTCATTGAGCACCAGCAGGTTCTGCTTGCCGGACGACTTGCCGAGCACCCGTGCCACCAACGCGGCGTCACTCTCAAACCAGTACGTCCGTTCCACCAGCGCGCCGACGAGTTCTCCTGTGCTGTCGCGATCGGCCGACACCTCGATCATGTCCCCTGATGCAATCAGGCGATTGTAATCAGTGAGCGTGAAGTACTTCGACCCGCGCGCCGTAGTCGTCTTGTCGCGAATCTGTGCCCGTTCACGACGCACGACCCGCTGCCCCGTGCGCACCACGCGCGAAGCCTCGCCACCCACATTCGGCGTCTGCGGCTCGAACACATGCCAGTTCGTCACGACCACGCGCCCCTGTGCCAGACGGGGCATGAGGTGCGCCGGCACGAGATCGCGCGTGCGATAAACGCTCGCTTCACCGGCATCCACATCGAGCTCACGCAGGCGGTCTCGAATCGTGACATTCGGGCAGACGACAAGCACCAGATCGGAAAATCGGGAGTCGTTTCTCGATGCGACCTTGTTCAGGATCGACCACGCCGAGATCATGGCCATCACCGTCGTCTTGCCCGCACCGGTGGCCATCTTGCAGGCCAGCCGCGTGAACGCAGCGAAGCCATTGGCCTGCTGGGTCGACGTGGGTTCGTCGACCGGAACGTCGAGCCCCTGCAGCAGGTCGGCGCGCGCTTCGCGCAGGAAGATTACCGACTCAGCGGCCTCGAGTTGCGCAAAGAAGAGCCGCTTGTCCCGTCCCTCGCGCCGCCACCATTGCATGAGGTCGATGGACGTGCGCGTGGCGCCCGGATACCCCGCCGCACGCCACGCGGCCAGTCGGTCGCGCACGCGCGACACCAGCACCATTTCCCACGCGCCCTGATATTCGGCAAGCCGGGCCAGCGTGCCGTCTGTCACGTCCCACGTCAGTTCGCCCTGGCGTGGTTGAAAGACGAACGGCGGGCGTCGCCCCGCGCGCTCCTCCGGCAGCGCCCCTTCGGGAATGAACCAGTGCCGCTTCGGCTCGTCGTAGGGCGAGTTGAGAATCGGCTGGGCGACTTCGAAGGTCATGCGGACTGCTGCTGCATCGCGGCCTGGGTCTTCGTAAGATCGAACTCCGACATCATCTGCACGATATTCAGTGGCGGCAGCATCAGGGTTCCGTACGGACTCTGCAGCGACGCGCTGGCAAGGGCTTGCCGTGCAAACGGAAAGAGGATCGCGGGCGCGTGCCCATATGCGAACTGCTCAGGCGCTACCTGTGCCGGCGTACCATGCACCTTGAATCGACCGACGAGTGTCAGGCCGGCCACTTCTTCTCGTTCGGCGGTAGGCGCCAGATCAAGAGTAATCGCGACCTCGAAAACGCTCTTGTCGATCCAACGCCAATCCCAGCCAAACCGCAGGCCTGTCTGGTCTGCAAGTTCTCCTTCGGTTGGGTCGACGATCTCAAGATGGAGGCGAATCGTTGCCACGGACTCAAGGGTGTATCCGGTCATCGTGGCTACCGGGTGATCAATCATGCGGCCGTTCCCCGATGCAGTTTCACGCTAGAATCGGCGCGGGGTGCGGTGGATACACGGTGCTTCCTCATCAACGGCCAAATGGGGTCAGTGCTTCGTGCACGCGTGGCCGCAATCGGTATCTCCTCAACCGTGATCGATTGCGGCGCCCTGACGACGCCGGCCGATACCCGAAGCGAGAGCCCTCGGCGTGCACCCAAGTACTCGACGCACGCCGGCACATCGCGAATGAGGCGCAGCAGCGTGTCGGTGGCGCCGTTCTGAAATACCGTTCCCTTCTCCCACCGAACGACAGTCTTGGGACCGACGCCAAGCAGGCGCTCAAACTGCGCCTGTGACAGATCGAGACCCTCGCGAATCGCGCGGATTTCCTCCGAGTGAAGCAGCCCTTCGTCATTGCGGACAACTGACGACGCCGTCCGCATGGCGCGGTCCATCTCCCCTGGACCGAAGAACACCTCTCCGCAGCCTGTGCACAGCGAGTAGTCGCCCTCAACGGGAATGCTGCGCGCACCGACCTGAATCGGAATCGACGCCTGCTGGCGCTTCACGTCAGCCCCGCACAGGGGGCATTCCAATAGATCGTTCGGATGAGTGGTCATGGTAGTTTGAACGAGATAACTACGGCCTGTTCGCGGTTCATCACGCTGGCGGCGATCTGCAGTTTCACGTAGAGTCGTCGCCCACGAAATCGCGGATAGTAGACATCCTGGAAAAGGCCCTTCACCGACTCGGCGGGCATCGTCTTGTGAAAGTCAGCATCCTGAAGCGACTGAATACACTCTTCGATGTCCGCTTCCGCAAATCCCAGGACGCCTGCATCGCACTGTGCTGTACCCGTGATCACGCGTTGCCCAGCGGCGACGAGTTCCTTGATCCTTGCCAATGAGTAGGTCGGCGGCTTCGCGGAGGCGCTCATCAATGATCATCGGTAGCATAATGCTACCACTTGAGTAGGGAAAAGTTCAACTCGTGTAGCCGAGCAAAACCCGAATAAGGGGCTAAGTGATCGATTTTGTGACCATCAACTCGTTTCCCCGCTCGTCGATCACCTTCACCGCGACCTTCCGGTTATCCCCGGGAGTGAACGGAGCACTCGTGTCGCCGGCGAGGTGATCGAACAGCGACTCGTCGAAGTCCGCCCGGAGCGCCCGCTTCATCGCGTCCCACGCCCCGGTTCGCGGGAAGAACGCCTGGCAGACGCGGAAGACACGCCCGTTGTAGTCGTGGTCGAGGAACCAGGCCGGCACGTCATTGCCTGCGGTCGCCCGCGTTTCCATCGTCACGGGGTCGAACGTGTCGAGCCCGGTCAATTGCACCTGCCACCGCTCGGGATCGCTCTTGTCCTTCGGCTTCACCTTCGACAGTGCGATCTCCGGCAGGCCGCACACGGAGAAGACCTGGCTGGCGCGCATGGTCTTGAGCAGTTCGCCCATGGTGACATCGGGCGTGGCCTGCACGTACGTGGCCTTGGGCATTCCCGTCGCCTCGGCTTCGTCCACGAGCTTGCGCGCGTGCGGGTCGATGCCGAAGCCGATGACGAAGAGCTGCGCGTAGCTCTTCATGTGCGCCTCGCGCAGCGCCTGATAGACCAGCGGCTCGGCCACGGCGCCGTGTTCGGGGCCGAAGACGAAGGCCACCAGTTGCTCGGTGTCGGCAAGGCGCGCCTCGGCGTTGAGCACGAGCGTCTTTCCGGGGGCACGCACCTGTTCCAGCTGAACGCTCGCGTTTCCGCCGATGTGAATCTTCGGCGAGCGACGCAGCACCTCGAGCATGCGATCGACGAACAACCCGTGCGCCTCGGCCATGTCGGGGCTTGAGTCGTCCACACCATCGCCTTCCCAATCCACCGGCGTGGGGATGGTCGCTTCGAAAGCGAAGGGGCCCGCCACGCGGGTGATCGCACGGTCCTCTTCGGGACGATCGACGAGCACCTCCATTTGAGGAGGTTCGTCGTTGGCGATGGACTTGAGGGTGACGTGCGGCACGAGCCCGCCGACTTCTTCGCCCTTGTTGTTCTGCTTGCGCTGATACTCGAAGCCGCCGGCAGGGCCGCGTGCGTCGTCCTTAAGCTTGAACCACGGATACGTTGCGGTGAGCAGGCGCTGACGCGCCAACGCGAGGGGAACGCGCGAGGTGTCGATTGTGATCCAGCGACGGCCCCACTGCTCGGAGACAAAGCCCGTCGTGCCAGAGCCGCAGGTCGGGTCGAGAACTAGATCACCAGGGTCAGTGGTCATGAGCAGACAACGTTGCAGGACCTTCGGCATCGTCTGCACCACGTAGAGCTTCTCCGATCCAAACCCAGAAATGACGGTGTCTGTCCAGTGGTCAGTGATTCTATGAACCGGAAAATCACTCATGTAACGCACGTAACGGAGGCTGTTGCCAACGACCATCAGTCGCCGCAACTGTGCCAGCCGCTGCATTCCGTCAATCGAAGTCTTCCACCCGCCCTTTCTCGGAGCGAATTCTCGCCCTTCAAATCCGAAGGCAAAGGTCGTCGTCGCACCTCCTGTCTGGGACGTTAGGTTATCGTGCGCGAATAGTCTCGCGCCGACGGGCTGTGTGAGTAGTTCATCGGCGATGGCCCGACGTCGGATGCCGTCGACCTCAAGCCACTCATACTGAGAGGCTCCAGATTCGCCTGCGATCTTGGAGAGGTAGAGCTGTCGGAACTTGACGATACTCTTCTCACGAGCATACCAAAGCAGATAGTCGGTCGTCTGTGGTAGCAGGTCCGTCCCGCCCGACGGACTGCCAGCCCCGGTCGTCTTGGCGAAGGAGATCAGCCCGCAGAAGTTCCCCGCCCCAAACACCTCATCCATCACTTCCCGCACATGGTGCAGATTCTCATCCGAGATCTGCACAAACACGCTCCCACTCGGCGTCAACAGGTCCTTCGCCAGCAGCAGCCTGTCGCGCAGGTAGGTCAAGTACGAGTGGAGTCCCAGCTCCCACGTATCGCGATACGCCTGCACCATCTCCGGCTCGCGCGTCAAATCGTCGTCGCCACTGGGCTTCACGTCGCGCTTGCGGACGAACGGCTGAAAGTTGCTCCCGAACTTCACGCCGTACGGCGGGTCGATGTAGATCATCTGCACCTGCCCACCCATCCCCTCGTACTGCAGCAGCGAATTCATCACGACCAGCGAATCGCCAAGGATCATCCTGTTGGTCCACTTGTCGCGATGCTCGTACGCGCGCAACACCTGGTCGGCCACCGGGCGCTTCGGGTCAGCGAAGAGGTCGAATAGGTCCACCTGCTGATCCTTCTTGTGCGCCGTCAGCGTGTCGAGAATGGCCTCGGTGCTCAACCGCTCGTGCACGAAGAGCGGCAGCGTGGCCACGTCGAACGAGAGGCGTTCGGCCTTCCCCGTCCAGTTGAGAAACGGCTCCTGCATGGTCCGCAGCGCCTGCGCGGCGTCACGCGCGCGCTGCAGCGCCTCGGACGAGCCGTCGGCCATCGCGGCTTCAACGGTGCGCAGCAATTCCTCGGCGCGGTCGCGTACGGCCGAATTGGCACCATCCCAAACCAGCTCCGGGGCGAGCGACGAATCGTATCGGTACGTCGTGGGCGCCTTCTTCTTGCGGAACTGCGCCTGCGTCCCCGCCTCGGGACGAGCCGCCAAGTCGGCGTGCGCGTGTTCGTAGCTCTGCGCGGTCGCCGGCGGGGCAACCGATTCGGCGTTCCGCTTCGCTGGCTTGCCCGATGAGGCACTCTTCTTCGCGGCCATGCTCTCTGGAGGCTGGAGTCGTCAACCCGCAAAGATGTAGCCGCGGACTGACAGCCGACAGGCCGTGAGGTGCGGTCAATGCGGCAGCGCGCTGACTGATTTCGGATCCTGTTGCACTTTGGAATCCGCACGCCTAGGCGGAGTATAGATCACCCGAGAATGTCCTTCCACTCCTCGACCTGACGCAGCACATCCTCAATGGAAATATCAGGCAACGACTCCATCTGTTCGCGAATTCTCTTCGTGCGTTCCTCCTGACTCGCCTCACGCGCAAAGCCCTCGCGCACAGCGTCGGGAAGCATTTCCTTCAACTCCGCAGCTTGAACATCCTCGAAGAAGCCGATTGGCGGGTTTTCGCCATATTTCTCCGACAGCGGCATGCCGACAAGTAGCGCAGGGTTCGCGACGGCGAGAGCGGCGGCTACGTGTCCGCACGTCTCCAGGAACAAGTCTACCGATCGCTCCAAGGACTTTGGATCGAAGGATGGCAGCGGGAATCCGGAGAACGAGAAGATCGAGCCCGACAATTGCTGCAGGCTATTGGCCTCCCCCTTCACATGAGCAATGTCGGAGAGATGCCAATAGTGGTCCTTGACGAGCTGCAGCCAACCAGTCCGTTGGTCTATCCTCTGACAGAAGCCGGTACGCGCAAGACTCGTCAAGGCGCGCGAGAAGTGCGGAGTGTGCAGGTCGGAGTTGTACCACTTGGTCCCTTCTGCGGCGTCTACATGATCTGCGACGAAGTACGCGCCTATGACAACAAGCTCCAACGCACGACGATGATGGTCGACGGCCGCGCGGTAGAGTCCTCCCATGGCGCATGCGAAGGCAAGGTGCAATTCGTGCGACGATTCAGACCATGGAAAGAACCAGACACGCTGTAATGCATCGAGGTCGCCCCGGGCACCGTCGGTAAGGTGCCAGGATGCAAACTCCAGCGCTCGGCGAAGCCGCTCGCGACCTTGATACTTGCTCTCGATCCAGTCAGCGGCCTCCGCCGACGCAGCCTCAACGCCCCGGGATAACAGAAATGCAACGCGATACCACGGTTCGCGTGGCACGCGCATGAGGTCGATTGACCGACGCGGAGGTTCCTCGAATCCCGATGGCATGTCTGACGACGATTTGGCCTCTGGCGCAAGACACTCAGTTGCGGCCACTCGCCGTCAACTTCGTGTGCGCAGCAACAAAGATCGACCTCAGCTTCTGTATATCTGGCGTCTCGACGAACTGATGAGCCTTCGTGATCTTGCCAGCCTGGACAGAATATGACACGATGCCTCTGGCGTTGTTGAACGCTGTCAGCTCAAGATCTCCTCGGGTTGTGTACCTCACTTCGAAGTTCTTGAACGAGGTGGGATTGGTCTGAACGGCAAGCAAGGCGTCGATGCCCTTCAGCAACTCCGCAATCTCATCCGCATCGACGAAAGCGCGTTCCTCGCGGTACTGGCTTTCAGAGATGCCGACCAGGAGCCCCCGAACCGCCATGCCCTTGGCGTCCCGGAATTCCCTCACGTCAACCGAAATGCCGCTGACACTTCCGAGATCGTCGTAGCCAAGGGTAACGAGAGTACCGGCAGCCGGCTTGAAGCTTTCCAACTTCGTGGTCGGTGAGGCTACCATTTGCGCCGCCGGCATTTCGGAGGCCGGCGGAGTCCCATTCGCGGGAGTTCGCTCCGGCGTGCGACATCCAACGAACAAGACTGCCACGATAGCCAATAGAGCAGCTTTCACGGTTTACTCCTTCGGAGTTTGGGTGCCAAGACTGTGCCAAAAAAAGGAGGCCCGGGAACGGCCGTAGTGCTGCGCCGCTTCACAGAAGATGTGCTGCCGGGAGTGCTCCGCTAGCCCGATTGGTTCGCCACCGGCCGCGTGTTCACCCGGTCCCCTTTTGGGGCCACGACACGTCCGGGCGATCTTGCCATAGGGGCGCACCGAACGCCGGTAATAGTGTTACCGGCGCCGGCTAATCCCCAAACGAAATCCCGATCCGCCGCGCCGTCCGCATGATATCGTGCGTCGGGTCCACCCGCTTGAGCGTCCCGACCGCCTCGGTGATCGGGATCGACACGATGTGCGGCGTCTGCAGCGCCACCATGTGCCCCCACTTGCCGTCGGCCACCGCTTCGGTGGCCGCACCCCCGAACCGGGTGGCCAGCAGGCGGTCGTACCCGGTGGGCATGCCGCCACGCTGCAGGTGGCCGAGCACCAGCGACCGGCACTCCTTGCCCGTGCACGCCTGGATGGCCAGCGCAATGCGTTCGGCCACGCCGCCCACGCGCCGGGCCTGGCCGGGCAGGGATTCTCCGATCAACCCCACCTCGCCCTCGAACCGGGCGCCTTCGGCCACCACGACGATCGCGAACTTCTTGCCCAGCGCATCGCGCATCATGATGTGCTCGCAGACCTTGCCGATGTCCCAGCTGAGTTCGGGAATCAGGATCACGTGCGCCGAACCCGACACGCCCGAATGCAGCGCGATGAAGCCCGAGTCGCGCCCCATCACCTCGATCACGATCACCCGGTCATGGCTCTGCGCCGTCGTGTGCAGCTTGTCGATGGCGTCCATCGCCGTGGTCACTGCCGTGTCGAACCCGAACGTCGTGTCGGTGCCGCCGACGTCGTTGTCGATCGTCTTCGGCACGCCCACCACGCGCATGCCCTTCTCGAACAGCTTCTGCGCGATCGCCAGCGAGCCGTCGCCGCCGATCGTGATCAGCGCCTCGATGCCCAGGTTGCGCGCATTGTCCATTAGTTCGTCGCTGCGATCCACCTCGACAAACGACCCGTCGGGCTGTTTCACCGGATAGTGAAACGGGTTGCCGCGATTGGTCGTGCGGAGGATCGTGCCGCCGAGGTGGCCGATGCCGCGCACCTCATCGCGCGTGAGTGGAACGACCTCGTCCTCGCCCAGCAGGCCCATGTAGCCACGCTTGATGCCGAGCACGTGCCAGCCGCGGTCGATCGCCGAGAGTACCGCGGCGCGAATGACCGCATTGAGGCCGGGGGCGTCGCCGCCGCCGGTGGATATGGCAATGCGCATGTGGCGAAAACTGCCCGCGGTGCCAGAGTCCGGCAACCTGTGCAGCCCGCCGTGCAGCCCGGCGCCGTTGACGCGCCCCCGGAAAACGATGAGCGTACAGCATGACCGATCTCCTCGCGGCCCGATCGCAGATGGCGATGTCCCTCGGCTTCCACATCGTCTTTGCCGAGATCGGCGTGGCGATGCCCCTGATGATGGTGCTGGCCGAATGGCGGTGGCTCCGCACCGGGGATCGCGGCTATCTGGAGCTGGCGCACCGGTGGGCCAAGGGCGTGGCGATCCTGTTCGCGGTGGGCGCCGTGTCGGGCACCGTGCTCTCGTTCGAACTCGGCCTGCTCTGGCCTGGTTTCATGCGCTTCGCCGGCGCGATTGTCGGCGTGCCGTTCTCGCTCGAAGGGTTCGCCTTCTTCACGGAGGCGATTTTTCTGGGCGTGTATCTGTACGGGTGGGAGCGGCTCTCGGCGCGCGCGCACCTGACCGCCGGCATCATCGTGGCGGCGAGCGGCGCCGCGTCCGCCGTCTTCGTACTCATGGTCAATGCGTGGATGAACACCCCCACCGGCGTGACGATGGCCGCGGGGAAGATCGTGGGCGTGGATCCGATCGCCGGCATGCTGAGTCCGGCCGCGTTTCCACAGGCGCTGCACATGGTGCTCGCCGCGTACGCATCGACGGGCCTCGCCGTGGCCGGCGTGCATGCCTTCATGCTGCGGCGCGGCGCCACGCGCGGATTCCATCGCCGCGCGTTGCTTGTCGCACTCTGGGTCGGCGGGCCGGCCGCCGTGCTGCAGCCGCTGTCCGGCGACATCAGCGCCCGCATGGTCGCCCGCACGCAGCCCGTGAAGCTGGCCGCGCTCGAAGGACAATTCGCCACCGAACGCGGCGCCCCGCTGCGCCTCGGCGGCTGGCCCGATGAAGAGGCGGCGACCACGCGGTTTGCGCTGGAAATTCCGCATGGCCTGTCGCTCCTCGCCTTCCACGAATGGAACGCCGAGGTGAAGGGACTCACCGACGTTCCGCGCGCCGACTGGCCACCGGTGGCACCCGTGCACGTGAGCTTTCAGCTGATGGTCGCGCTCGGCAGCGCCATGATGCTGACGGCGCTGTGGGCGACGTGGGTGGGGTGGCGCAAACGGGAGATCGCCGACCAGCCGTGGTTGCTCGGCGCGCTGGTGCTCGTCGCGCCCTTCGGGTTCATCGCGACCGAACTCGGGTGGATGGTCACGGAAATCGGACGCCAGCCGTGGGTCGTGCACGGCCTGCTGCGCACCGCCGACGCCGTGACGCCGATGCCCGGACTCGTGGTGCCGCTGACCGTGTTCACGCTGCTCTACGTGGTGCTCGGCGCGGTGGTGGTCGCGTTGATCAGCGCGATGGTGCGCGACACCGCCGCGGAGCCGGCGGGGGACGCACGCGCGCCGTTCGAGGAGGACGCATGACCGGCAGGCTTGCCGGATTCGGCCTCCCCGAGCTGTTCGCCGGGATCATCGTCGCGGCGCTCAACGTGTATGTGCTCACGGGAGGCGCCGACTTCGGCGGTGGCGTGTGGGACCTGTTCGCCTCCGGGCCGCGACGCGACGCGCAGCGCCGGCTCATCGCGCAGACCATCGGCCCCATCTGGGAAGCCAATCACGTCTGGCTCGTGCTCGTGGTGGTGCTGACCTTTACCACGTTTCCAGCAGTGTTCGCCACGCTCGGCACCGTCCTGCACATCCCGCTGGCGCTGATGCTCGTCGGCATCGTGCTGCGCGGCACGGCGTTCGTGTTTCGCGGCTACGGCAGCCGCACGCTGGAACAGCGCCGCCACTGGGGGCGCCTGTTCGCCATGGCGAGCACGTTCACACCGCTGCTGCTCGGCATCGCGATCGGCGCCGTGGCGTCTGGCGCCGCGGGCGCGGCGGGTGCCGTAAGCGCCGCGAGCGCCGCGCCGGCGCCGGACAGCACGACGACCTTCCTCGCCGTCTACGTGGCGCCGTGGTGGTCGCCGTTTCCGGTGGCGGTGGGCATTCTGGCACTGACGCTGTTCGCCATGGTGGCCGCCGTCTACCTCGCGTACGAGACGCACGACGAGGGACTGCGCGAGGATTTCCGCTGGCGCGCCCTCGCCGCGTCCGCGGCCGTCTTCGTGGCCGCGTTCGGCGCGCTCATCGCCGCGCATTTCGACGCGCCGTTGATGCGGGCCGGCCTCGTGGGCTCGGCCTGGGCGCTGCCGTTCCAACTGGTCACCGGCGCGGCGGCGATCACTGCCATCGGCGCATTGTGGCGGCGGCGCTACGCCATCGCGCGGCTCGCCGCGGCGGCGCAGCTGTCGCTGATTCTCTGGGGATGGGCGCTCGCCCAGTTCCCGTACGTCGTGCCGCCGCAACTGACCATCCGGAACAGCGTCGCACCGCGCATCACGCTCGTCATCGTGGCCTGGGCGCTCGCCGCCGGCGCCGTGCTGCTCATCCCGTCGCTCCTCTACCTGCGCCGCACGTTCGAGACGAAGCGCTCGCGCTGAGTTCAGGGCGCGGACGCGGCGTTCGCCGCCGTCAGCCGCTTGATGAGCGTGTCCTGCCTGGCGGCGACGACGACCAGCGAATCAACGGTCGTCGTGAGCATCGAAAGCTGATCGCGCATCGCGACCAGCGCGTCCGACATCTGCGAGAGCTGCTCGGCGACGGCGGCGTCGGCGGCCGGCGAGCGGCAGCTCCCGACGAGCACGAGCAGGGCTATCGCCGAGCGGGAGACGATGGACGGTAGACGGTGGACGGTGGACATGGCAATCCTCCCCGGTGACGCAACGGTGCCGGATCCGCGTCGCGCAATCGTCTGCCCCCGAGGGCGTTCGATTGGTGACGCGGTGCGGCGCGATGCTCCCAAGATGCAGGGTCGTCACGCGCCGCGCACGACCGCCCGGCGCGCCTCACCCCGCACCCCGCACACGCATGCGACGCGCCCACACGCTGCCCGAACTCGTCATCGTGCTGGTCCTGATCGCCCTCGTTGCGGCGATCGCCATTCCGCCGCTGGGCGAGACGCTGACGCGCTGGAAGATGCGGGCCGCGGTGGCCGACCTCGTCAACGCCCTCGTCCTCGCACGCGAGGCGGCGCTGGTCCGCGGCGTCACGGCCGTGTTCGCGGTCGATGCCGCGCGCGGCGAGGTCACGGTCACCTGCGCCGGCGACACGATCGCGCGCCGCGCCATCGCCGCGCTGCACGGCGTCACGCTCGCCGCCACCGGCGACTCGGTGCGCTACGCCCCCGACGGCCTCGCCACCGGCGTCTCCAACACCACGCTGACCGTGGCGCGCGGGATGCGCGTCGACTCGGTGGTGGTGTCGCGGCTGGGGCGCGTGCGGTGGAACCAGCAGTGAGCGTGCGACCGCGTTCGCTCAGGTCCCGAAATCGTATCCCGCTTCGGACCGGCGCGGAATTTCCTGTCCGATCGTCCGCTCGATGGTCTTGACCATCGCGATCTCGTCGGCACACATGAACGTGTACGCGTCGCCGGTCTGCGCGGCACGCCCCGTGCGCCCGATGCGGTGCACGTAGTCTTCCGCCTGCTGCGGCACATCGTAGTTGATCACGTGCGTGATGCCCGAGATGTCGAGCCCGCGCTGCGCGATGTCGGTGGCCACGAGCACGCGCGTCTTGCCGTCCTTGAAGCGCTGCAGCGCCGCCTCGCGCTGGGCCTGGGTCTTGTCGGCGTGCAGCGCGTCGGCGTTCACGCCCTCGAGTTCGAGATGCCGCACCACGCGGTCGGCCCCCTGCTTGGTGCGCGTGAAGACGAGCACCGAATCCATCACGCTCGTCTTCAGCAGTTCGGCCAGCAGCTCCGCCTTGCGCTGCTTGGGCACCGGATAGACGAAGTGCTTCACCGTGGTCGCCGCCGCCGACCGGCGCCCCACTTGCACCACCACCGGCTTGCGCAGGTACTTGCGGGCCAGCGCCTCCACCTCGGGCGGCATCGTCGCGCTGAACAGGAGCGTCTGTCGGTACGGATGGATGGTGGCCACGATGCGCTGGATCTGCGGCGCAAACCCCATGTCGAGCATCCGGTCGGCTTCGTCCAGCACCAGCACTTCCAGTTCGTCAAACGAGACGTTCTGCTTTTCGAGATGGTCGATCAGCCGTCCCGGCGTGGCCACCACCACGTCGACCCCGCCGCGTAGCGCGGCCACCTGCGTGTCGTAGCCGACACCGCCGTACACCGACACCACATCGAGTTCCGCATACTTGCCGTACTTGCGGAAGCTCTCCTCCACCTGCTGGCAGAGTTCGCGCGTCGGCGTGAGGATCAGCGCCCGCGTACGCCGCGGTCCGTCGTAGAGCCGTTCGATGATGGGAATCGAAAACCCGGCCGTCTTCCCCGTGCCGGTCTGTGCCAGCCCCATCAGATCGCGCCCCTTGAGCGCGAGCGGAATTGCCTGGCGCTGGATCGGCGTGGGCAGCGTGTAGCCGGCATCGGCAATCGCGTGCAGCACCGTCTCGTGCAACCCGAGCTCGGCGAAGCTACCGCCGTCCGCGGCGCTCGCCGCGGCTTCGGCCTGCGCAAGGCTCAAGCCCTCAGTGGCCGTGTTCGGCACCGCGGACGGCACGAACACCGCGGACGGCGCCTCGGCACGCAATTTCCGTGTACCGCCCGTCTTCTTTGCGCTACGCGCCGTCCCGCGCGCGCCAGCCCGGCGCGCGGGTGTCTGCTGCTTCCGTTTGTCTGTGGTCACTCCCGCAAGCTAATGGTTGCCGTCGGCACTCGCCACGCGACGCAGCCGCACGACGTCGGCGAGCAACGCGGCCACCTGGTCCGCCGC